>Ga0156725_1118_pt11 | contig 25443 bp, 17 predicted proteins | sample RifOxyD1_FD_112054 | JGI IMG/M metagenome (GOLD analysis project Ga0156725, IMG submission 112054) | Xanthomonadales bacterium RIFOXYD1_FULL_69_11
GTGTCAGGCGCGGCCTCGAGGTCGGCGACGGTTTCGAACAGCGGCGCGACATCCAGCGGCACGCGGCCTTCGTCGTCGACGCAGTGCGCGATCCGCGCCAGCGCCAGCACCGCCAGCGCGTCGGCCGCGGTGCGGCTCATGCTGATGATGTACGGGCCGAACGCACGGGCGCCCAGCCGCGGGCGCAACTCGGCGACGGTGCGGAACACCGCGAGCGTCGAGGCCGCCGCCTCGGGCTCGACCGCCGGCGTTGGCCGCTCGCCGGCGATGACCCGGTGGAGCGCTTCGACGCGGTCGGCCACCGGGTGCCGAGCCCACTCGTCGTCCTCGAGCAGGGCCGCCAGCGCGGCGTCGTGCATCGCCGAGTCCTGGCGCAGGTCGAGGCTGGCCAGGTGGAAGCCGAAGCACTCGGCGCGACGGCGCAAGCGGCGCACCGCGAATGCACCGGCATGTTCGCCTCCATGCGCCAGCAGGCTCGCCTCGATCAGTCGCACATCGGCTAGGAACGATGCCGCTTCCGGGTAGCCGGATGGCTCCTCGCGTGCGGTCGCCGCCAACCGCGCCTCCATCAGTGTCAGCAGGTTGCGGTACGGCATATCCGCGTGGCGCGGCTTGAGCGCGGCGGCGTCCGACGGCATCAGGGCCCGGTAGCCCGCAAGCCGTTCCAGCACCGCATCGTCGACCTGCACGCGCACGGTGGACTGGCTGAGCAGCTCGGCCAGTGCGCGCAGGTCGCGCCGGTACGCGGCCAGCACCAGGCCGCGCTGCCCGGCCAGGGACGCGGCAATCGTGTCGGCGCCGACGTTCGGGTTGCCGTCCATGTCGCCGCCCACCCAGGTGCCGAAGCCCAGCAGCGGCGGCAGCTCGAACGTGCGCCCGTAGGCCGATTCCAGTGCATCGGCCAAGGTCTCATGGAAGACCGGCAGCACCCGGTACAGCACTTCGGCGAGGTAGAAGCCGACGTGCTCGAACTCGTCGTTGACGCTCTGTCGGGCTGCCGGGGCTTCGGCGGTCTGCCAGCTGGCGGTGAGCGCCAGGCGCATCCGCTCGCGGTCGGCGCGGCGTTCGGCCGGCGTGCGGCCGCGGTCGATGTCGGCCACCAGGCACGTCACGATCTGGCGTTCCTTCTCCAGCAGCACGCGGCGCACCGCCTCGGTCGGGTGCGCGGTGAACACCGGCTCGATGCGCAGCCGCTCCAGCAGCGCGGCCATGGTGTCGGCATCGACGCCCTCGCCCGCGAGCCGGGTCACTGTGTCGAGCAGGCCCTCGGGCTGGGCGCCGTGCTCGGCGCGCTCATGGTCGCGGCGGCGGCGGATGCGGTGCACGCGCTCGGCCAGGTTTACGGCCTGGAAGTAGGTCGCGAAGGCGCGCACCAGGTCGGCGGCGTGGGCGAGGTCGACGCCGTGCAGCGCCGTGGCGAGGTCGTCCACCGGGGCGTTGGATTCGCGCCGGTCGATCGCGGCCCGGCGCAGCCGCTCGACCGCTTCGAGGAAGGCGGCGCCGCGCTGCTCGGCCAGGATCTCGCCCACCAGGGCGCCCAGCTGTTTGACGTCCTCGCGCAGCAGGTTGTCGGTGGGGGCGAAATCGAACGTGCGCAGCGGCTCGTCGGCGGGGTCGGGAGCGGTCGTCGGTGTCATCCGCGAAGGCTAGCGCACGCCGGTGGGTGGGAATGTCGAAAGTCGCATCGTCTTTGGACCGTCATTTCCCGGGTGATCGCAGCAACGGACGCGGGGTAATGCGGGGGAAAACCGCCCGACTTCCTAGTACGCGAACTCCCGGAACACCGGGTCGACGTTGCCGCCCCATGCGCCGTGGAACAGCTCGAGCTTGCGCTCGGCCGCGGTCTGGCCGGCGTCGACGAACTCCATCAACGGTTGCAGGTAGATCGTCTCGTCGGCACCGTTGCGGTTGAGGTTGGCGCGTCGCGCCAGCCCGTGGGCGGAAATCTCCAGCGCGCGGCGCGCCAGGTCCAGCACCGTCCCCTGCCGTGCGCCAATGCGCGCCGGCAGCTTGAAGGCATGCTTCGGGACGCCATCGCGCAGGGCGTGGCGCTCGGCGATCGAGTAGTCGCGCACCAGGTCCCAGGCGGCGTCCAGCGCGGTGTCGTCGTACAGCAGCCCCACCCAGAACGCCGACAGCGCGCAGATCCGGTTCCACGGGCCGGAGTCGGCGCCGCGCATCTCCAGGTACTTCTTCAGCCGCACCTCGGGGAATGCGGTGGTGCTGTGGTCGGCCCAGTCGGTCAGCGTCGGCGTGTGGCCCGGGTAGGCCGGCAGGCGGCCGTCGAGGAAGTGGCGGAACGACTGGCCGGCGGCATCGATGTAGGTGCCGTCGCGGTAGACGAAGTACATCGGCACGTCGAGCAGGTAGTCGACGTAGCGCTCGTAGCCGAAGCCGTCCTCGAACACGAAGTCGAGCATGCCGGTGCGGTGCGGGTCGGTGTCGGTCCAGATGTGGCTGCGGTAGCTCAGGTAACCGTTTGGCTGGCCTTCGGTGAACGGCGAGTCGGCGAACAGCGCGGTCGCGACCGGCTGCAGCGCCAGCGACACGCGGAACTTCTTGACCATGTCCGCTTCGCTGGCCACGTCCAGGTTGACCTGCACGGTGGACGTGCGGGTCATCATGTCCAGGCCGAGGTTGCCGACGGTGGGCATGTAGCGCTGCATGATCCCGTAGCGGCCCTTGGGCATCCACGGCATGTCCTCGCGCCGCCACTTGGGCTGGAAGCCCATGCCCAGGAACCCCAACCCCATCGGTTCGGCCACGGTGCGCACGTCGCGCAGGTGGGCGAAGGCCTCACTGCAGGTCTCGTGAAGGTTGTCGAGCGGCGCGCCGGACAGTTCCAGCTGGCCGGCGGGCTCCAGCGAGACGGAGGCGCCGTCGCGGCTCAGCGCGATGACGCGGCCGTGCTCCTCCACCGGCGTCCAGCCGAACTGCACCAGGCCCTTGAGCAGCGCCTCGATGCCACGCTCGCCGTCGAAGGCGGGCGGTCGTAGGTCGTCGGTGCGGAAGCCGAACTTCTCGTGCTCGGTGCCGATCTTCCAGTCATCGCGGGGGCGCACGCCGGATGCCAGGTACTCCACCAGTTGGCGGCGGCCGGCGGCGCCGGATTCGATCGGGACATCCTTGACCTGGCTGGGACCGGACACGCGCACCTCGCTGTCGACTGGAGCGGGCGATATGCGGGTGGGCCCTGCATTCGCAAGAGCCGGGAAGTGTAGCGACGGGGGATGTGGCGGCAACGTCGCTGCTGCAACGGTGCAATGCGCCGGTGCGGTGCCGCTTCCGTGGGAGCGGCTTAAGCCGCGATGGGATCCAGGGTGGGCGCGGTGTAGGAGCGACGTACGTCGCGATCACACGATCCGGTGGCGGTTGGCTCGCGACTTACGTCGCTCCTGCAGAAGCCATGCGGCGCCCCATCGCGGCTTAAGCCGCTCCTACAATGGCGAGCTCAAAGCTCCAGCCAGCGCCCGATCACCGCGCGCGCCTCGTCCACGCCGATCTTCGACTCGCCGGAGAACACCTGCACGCTGACCGCGTCGCCGAACTCGGCCTGCATCGCCTTGCGCACCGCCAGCAGCGCGTTGCCCTGCGCGCCGCGACCGAGCTTGTCGGCCTTGGTCAGGATCGCGTGCGCGGGCAGGCCGCGCTGCACGGCGTAGCCCAGCATCTGCCGGTCGTAGTCCTTCAGCGGGTGGCGGATGTCCATCACCACCACCAGGCCCTTGAGCGCCTCGCGGGTGCGGAAGTAGCCGTCGATGAAGGCCTGCCAGTGGGCCTGCAGGTCCTTGGGCACCTTGGCGTAGCCGTAACCGGGCAGGTCGACCAGGAAGCGGTCGGGCGGTGGGCCGCCGCTGGAGGGTTCGAAGTCGAAGAACACCAGCTGCTGGGTGCGGCCGGGCGTCTTGGACACCCGCGCCAGTGCGTTCTGCTGGCAGATGGCATTGAGCGCGGTGGACTTGCCGGCGTTGGAGCGGCCGGCGAACGCGACCTCGAAACCACCGTCGGGCGGCAGCTGGCGCGGGGTGTGGGCCGCCAGCATGTAGCGGGCGCGTGCGAAGGGATTGGACATCGGCATAGCATCGCACGGGCATGGGCGCGGCCCACCCGGAGGCGCCCCGCGCCGCGCCCGCGTTGACCCGTGCGCGTTGACCCGGGGCGGGCCCGGCCCGATAATTCCGCGGTTCCGGCGTGGTCGCATGGCACCGCCGCCCCAGAGTTACGGAGCCCAGCGTGATGAGCCAAGCCCGCGTCCTCGGCATGATCGGTGTCGCCGCCCTTGCGGTGGCCGCCGTCGCCTACGCCCAGACCACGGTCACCCCGATCCCGGACAACGAGCCGGTGCAGTCCGCGCCGCTCACCACGGCACCGGAGCAGTCGACCTGGGGCGATGTCGAAGCCGGCGCCACCAAGGCCGGCACGTGCGCCGCCTGCCACGGCCTGGACGGCAACCCGACCGACCTGCAGTACCCGCGCCTGGCCGGCCAGAGCGAGCGCTACATCGCGCAGCAGATCGCCCTGTTCAAGAGCGGCGAGCGCAACACCGGCATGTCCGCGGTGATGAAGCCCTTCGCCGACGCGCTCAGCGCTCAGGACGCCCGCGACATCGGCGCCTACTACGCCACCCAGGAAGCCGGCGCCGGCGTGGCCGACGACACCCTGGTCGCCGAGGGTCCGTACGAGGGCCTGAAGTTCTATGAAGTCGGCCAGAAGCTGTTCCGCTCCGGCGATGCCGAGCGCGGCATCCCGGCGTGCATGGCGTGCCACGGCCCCGACGGCACCGGCAACCCGGGCCCGGCCTACCCGCACGTGGCCGGCCAGCCGTCGCAGTACAGCCAGCGCCGCCTGGAGGAGTACCGCGCCGGCGAGACCGGGTACACCGACCCGCGCCTGTTCAACATCATGGCGACCGTGGCCAGCGAGTTGACCGACCAGGAAATCGGCGCGCTCGCCAGCTACATGGAAGGCCTGCACCCGCGCGCCAACGACTACGCCGCGGCCGACGCGCCGCCGGCCCCGGCCCCGGCGACCCCCGCCGCACCGGTGCCGCCGGCCGACGCGGTCGAGGAAGGCCAGCCGGCCACCGACCTGGAAGCCGACGCCGAAGCCGGCCCGGTCACCGGGAGCTGAGCGGGCCGGCGGAACTTTCCGCGCCCGCGGCAGTCCGAGCAGGCACTCCCTGGTTCGTGATCGAGCGATCCTTTTGACGCCGACCGTTATGATGACGGTCGGCGTTCTTGTTTCCGCTCCCCGGCGTTTCCCGTCCCGGATGGGCATGCGGGCTGCGCCCGACGCCCATCCCCGCCCCGCGATCCACTTGCGACTTCGCCTGCCATCCCCAGAGTGATCCCCGACCGATGCCGATGACCGCCCGACTGGCCGCGCTGCTGCTGGCCCTGTTCATGACCCTCCCCGCCCTGGCCGCACCGGCCGATGGTGCAGCGCTGGTGCCCGGCGTGGACTACATCGAGATTCCCGGCGGCCAGCCCTACGACAGCGAGGGCGACGCCATCGAGGTGGTCGAGGTCTTCGGCTACACCTGTCCGCACTGCGCCGCCTTCGAGCCGCGGCTGCAGGCGTGGAAGGCGCGGCTGCCGGCCGATGTCCGCGTCACCCCGCTGGCGGCGCCGTTCGGCGGCCATTGGATGCCCTACGCGCGCGCCTATTTCGCCGCCCGCTCCATGGGCGTGGCGACCCGGACCCACTCGGCCATGTTCCGCGCCCTGCACGAGGAGCGCGCGCTGCCCATGAGCGGGCCGACCCCGGCCGAGATCGCCGGCTTCTATGCCGGCCACGGCGTCGACGCGGCGCGCTTCCAGGCCGCGATGGCCAGCGACGCGGTGCAGGCCGAAGTGGACCGCGCCGATGCGTTCCTGCGCCGCACCGGCGTGGACGGCACCCCGGCCTTGGTGGTGGCCGGTCGCTACCGCGTGTTGGGCGAAAGCTTCGACGAGCTGCTGCGCAACGCGCAGGCCCTGGTGGCCCGTGAGCGTGCGGCGCGCGTGCGCGTCGGCCGCGCCGACTGAAGGGCCGCCCACCGTCGCCGACCACGCGGCCTTGCCTGACATACCCCTACGCTCCATTCACTACACTGGCCGGCCCCGGCCGCGACCGTCCCCGGACGTCCCGCGCCCTGTCCCCGGCCCTCTTGCGGAGAACCACCCCATGACCCTGCGATTGCCCGTCACCGCCCGCTCCGGACTGCTGTTGACCGCCCTGTTGGCCCTTGCCGCCTGCAGTTCGCAGGAAGGCCCGGCGCCGGGCGAGCGGACCGCCGATCCGGCGGCCGCGTCGACCCCGGCTGCACCGGCCGAAGGCCAGGCGGCCCCCGCCGCCAGCGAGACACCCGCGACCCCGACCGCTCCGGGCGAGGCCGCCCCGCCGCAGGGCCCGGCCCCGACGCTGGGCGTGGAGTATTTCGAGATCTCCGGCGGCCAGCCGTTCGCGCCCGGCCCGGCCGGCACCGTCGAGGTCGTCGAGGTATTCGGCTACACCTGCCCGGCCTGTGCGCGCTTCGAGCCGCTGGTCTCGGCATGGAAGGCCCGCCAGCCCGCCTACGTGCGCTTCACCCCGGTCGCCGCGCCGTTCGGCGGGTACTGGATGCCTTACGCGAAGGCGTTCTACGCGGCCGACTCCATGGGCCTGCGCGAGAAGACCCATGACGCCATGTTCCAGGCCGTCCACGTCGACCGCAGCCTGCCGGCGCAGGGCGTGAGCGACGAGCAGATCGCCGAGTTCTACGCCGGGCACGGGGCCAACGCGCAGGAGTTCGCCAACACCATGTCGAGCTTCGCCGTCGATGCGCGCATGAAGCGCGCCACCCAGTTCCTGCAGCGCAGCGGCGTGGACTCCACCCCGACGATGCTGGTGGACGGCAAGTACCGCGTCGCCAGCGGCATGCCGTACGAGGAGGTGTTGCGCATCACCGACCACCTGGTGGCCCGCGCCCGCGCCGAGAATGCGCCTGCGGCACCGGGCGGTGAGACCGCCCCGGAAGCCGCGACCGACGCCGACGCCGAAGCGCCTGCCGCCGAGGAGGCGGCCGGCTGACGCCAGGCCCCGCATGGCCGACTCGAGCGCACGGGAGATGACGCCGGACTCGCGCCGGCTGAAACTGCTGAGCGCCAACATCCAGGCCGGCTCCAGCACGCGCGGCTACCACGACTACGTCGCGCGCAGCTGGTCGCACGTGCTGCCGGCCGGCAACAAGCGCGGCAGCCTGGACGCCATCGCCCGGCTCGCCGGCGAGCACGACATCGTCGGCCTCAACGAGAGCGACCCGGGCAGCCTGCGTTCGGGCTTCACCAACCAGACGCACTACCTCGCCCAGGCGGCGGGGTTCGACTACTGGAGCCACCAGCCCAACCGCCGCGTCGGCGGGGTGGCCTCCAGCGCCAACGGCCTGCTCAGCCGGCTGGAACCGCGCGAGGTCATCGACCATGCCCTGCCCGGCCGCATCAGCGGCCGCGGCGTGCTGATGGCGCGGTTCGGCGAAGGCGACGACGGCCTGCTGATCGCCATCGTCCACCTGTCGCTGGGCGCGGCTTCGCGCGCGTCGCAGCTGGCCTTCGTCGCCGAGCTGCTGCACGACCACCCCCATGCCGTGCTGATGGGCGACTTCAACTGCCCCATCGACCGCCCGGAGATGCAGGCGCTGTTCCGCAGCACCCGCCTGCAGCCGCCCGACTGCGTGGTGCCGACCTTTCCGAGCTGGCGCCCGCAGCGCGCGATCGACCACATCCTGATCGGCGACGGCCTGAGCTGCGCCAACGCCTGCGCGATGCCGGCCGCGTTCTCCGACCACCTGGCGCTGTCGCTGGACCTGCATATTCCGGCGGTGGCGCTGCGGTAGAACGCGCGCAGGCCACTGCGCCCCGCACGCGAACGCACGTCCAGACTTGTTCCCTGGAACGAAAACGGCCGGTGGAATCCACCGGCCGTTCGCGTTACCGCAACCGCATGTCGATCAGAAGCGCAGGTCCGCCCTCACGTAGAAGAAGCGGCCGCCCGGGATGTCGTAGGTCGACGCGTCATACCCGTTGAGCGAGCACGACAGGCAGATCGGCGGGTCCTCGTCGAACAGGTTGTTGGCACCCGCGGTCAGCTCCAGTCCGCGCAGCATGTCGAAGCGGTAGCCCACCTGCAGGTCGTGGTAGGTGGTCGCGTCGAGGATGTTGCGGTCGTTCGCTGGGTCGCTGCACACCGCGAAGGAGACCGCGCGTCCACACTCCTCGCGCAGCTCACTGATGTGGCGGATGGTCCAGGCGGCCGACCAGTTGCCGAGGTCCCATTCGGTGACGAACGAAGACGTCCAGTCCGGAATCGCGCTGTCCACCACCTCGATGCCCACGCCCTGCGGCTGCCTCTGCCCCGCAGCACCGACGGCCTCGTAGTTCCCGACGAAGGTGTTGCGCCAGTCGATGTTGAACTGGCCCAGGCGCGACTCGGGGAACGCCCAGAACAGGTCCACGTCCCAGCCGTCGGTCTCGATCACGCCGAGGTTTGTCAGGCGGTTGGCGAAGTTGTTGATGTCGCCGGTCGGGCCACGGCTGATCCCGTCGCAGAACAGCGGGTCGAGCGTTTCCACGCACAGGTCGAGCTGGGTCTGTGCGTCGATGGCCTGGATCGCGCCCTCGATCTCGTGCCGGTAGAACGTCACCTCAACGTCGACGCGGTCGGAAATCGCGGTGCCCTCCAGGATGCTCGGGCTCCACACCAGGCCGGCGCTGAAGCTGTCGGCGCGTTCGGGTTCGAGCTGGTCGTTGCCGCCCGTCGTCACCGAAATCTGCGGGTTGTTCTGCGCGAAGCCTGCGGGAACGCCCAGCGCCCGGCAGTTGCCTTCCACGGACGGATCCAGGAACGGCTCGGTGCACGGGTCGTTGAGCTGTGCGTCGAATCGACTGGCGGAACCGAACAGCTCGCCGATCGAGGGGGCGCGGAAGCCTTCGGCGAACGTCGTACGCAAGACCAGTTCATCCACCACCTGCCAGCGCAGGCCCAGTTTTCCGGTGAACTCGCCGCCGAACGTCGAGTAGTCCGAGTAGCGCCCGGCCACGCTCAGGTCGAGCCGGCTGCCGCGCTCGGCGTTGGCGAACAGCGGTACGTTGAACTCGGTGAACAGCTCGGTGACGTCGTACTCGCCCGAGGTCGGCAGCGATGGCACGCCGTTGTAGAAGCCGGCCACGACGAGGGGGTCGGGCTGGTAGGCACCCTCGTACCGGCGATGCTCAAGGCCGGCGGCGAAGGCCAGCGGCCCGGCCCACATCTCGAGCAGGTCGCCCGACAGGTTGGCGGTGGCCAGCGTCAGGGTGTTCTCGCTGCGGTCGCGCACCACGGGCTGGATAAAGGCCAGCATTTCCGGGGTGATGGTGCCCGGTCCGCCGAAGATGTCGAGCGGGGTGCAGCCGGCCACGGCCGCGCAGGCATCCGGATCGCCCAGCGCCAGCGCGATGTTGCGGATGTCGTAGCTGCCGAAGTTGGTCTGCTCGGCCTCGTTTTCGCTGTGGGCGAAGTTGACGTCCCAGAACCACGCCCGCTCGCCAACGTCGAACACACCCTCGAAGCCGGTGCCGACGTACCACGTATCGACCTTCTGCTCGAACACGCGCGGCCCGCCTTCCACCGGGCGGCGCGCGACCAGGTCCAGGTTCCGCTCGTCCACCAGCGGCGTCGCCGGGTCGTCGACCGACACCAGGTCGAATCCAAACGGATTGAAGGGGTTGTCGGCCGAAATGAAGATACCGTCGGCAAACGCATTGCCCGTGCCCGCGCCCGAACCCAGGAAGAACGGCTCGGGTGCGGCCTGGTTGGTCGATTCGCGGCGGTTGTACAGCGCCTTGACGTACCAGCTGGCGGCGTCGGTCAGGTCGAAGCGGAACTGGCCGAACAGGCCGGCGCGTTCGGATGGCGTAACCACGAGGTTGTACGGCGAGAAGTTGAACGCATCGTTGGCTGCCACGTAGCAGTGGAAGTCGTCGGTACGGTCGACCCCGGTGGGGTTGCCGTCGGCATCGCGGCATGGCGTCTGGCCGGGAACATAGCTGGGATCGCTCGCGCCCGTGTTGGGGGTGATGTCGTAGGCCAGCCCGGTGTCGGGATCACGGAAAATGAAGCGGCCGAACGGCGTCGCGGAGCTGCCGAACGACACGCCCGTCCCGGGGGTCGGGAAGCGCGACTGCTCGCGGTCGGCGGCGCTGACACGCTCCTGGTCGGTGTAGCTGGCGCCCAGGAACAGGTTGGCACGGTCGCCGTTCCAGCCCCAGGCGATGTCGACCTTGCTGGTGGCGCCGTCGCCCTCGCCGTACTCGCCGTACTGCGCGCTGATGGACGCGCCCTCGAAGTTGCGGCGGGTGATGATGTTGACCACGCCGGCGATGGCGTCGGAGCCGTACAGCGCCGAGGCGCCGTCCTCGAGCACCTCGATACGGTCGACGATCGCCAGCGGGATGGTGTTGAGGTCGGTGGCGGCACCGACGCCCGACGCCGAGGCCTCGTTCACCCAACGGATGCCATCGACCAGCACCAGCACGCGCTTGGCGCCGAGGTGGCGCAGGTCGACCTGGGCCGAGCCCGCGCCCACGCCGCTGCCATCGGGCGGGAAGCCGAAGTTGCCCGAGGAGTTGAACTTGGTGTTGAGCGCCGAACCCGACCCGGTCAGCGCCTGCACGACGTCGCCGATGGAGGTCAGGCCGGTGCGTTCGATGTCGTCACGGGTGACGGTCTGCACCGGCACCTGGCCCTCGATCTCGGCGCGCTTGATGCGCGTACCGGTGACCTGGACGGTGTCGAGCGTGGTGGCGTCGTCGGTGGGCGTGGTGTCCTGCGCGGCCGCCAGGCCAGGCAGCGCGAGCAGCAGCGAAACGTGGATGGCACGGGTCAAGGCATTGCGGCGGTGCGCTTTCATGGATCTCTCTCCCTAGAAATACAGTGAAAAAACATCAATCGATGTCCCGGGCCGCTCCCCCTGCCGGGCGGCGCCACACGGTTGTAAACAATCCGTAAAGCCGCCACAAGCGGCAAAGTGCATGGCGGCCTATGTTCCTTTGCGCATAAGTTGGCCGCTTTGTCCAAGATATGACTTCAAAGCAAGCATAATTTGGCCGCACCCCACCGTCTCACCATTCTCCGAGACAGCACGATTGTCCTACATCAGCGTGGGGCATGGCTGGCGACCAACTGTTCAGCGCCTTCAGAAGCCAAAGACCACCCGTTGCCAGGCCAGCTGGATCTCATGTGCGCTGAGCGAGGCCGCTTACGACCCGAAGCGGCCGTTGATGATGGGTTGAGCTTGGGCAGAACGGCGCGACACGCGGAAGAGCAGGATGCTGCAGCTGTAACTGGCGGCCCGCCGGCAGGATTCGGAGCGCTGTAATTTCACTGGTGGTAAAGTACAGGTCGGGTAGGAGCGTGGCCCGTCGTCGCGGTTTGTGAGACAGCAAAAGTCATGAATGTCGGACGGGCAATTCGGTTGTGCCGTACAAAGAGGGCGGCCTCGCAGTGCGTCGTTGCACGCCGGGCAAATTGCTCGGTCTCGTACCTATCGATGCTCGAGAACAACAAGCGTGACCCAACGCTTTCTACGCTTATCAGGGTCGCGCAGGCACTCCAGATTCCCGTCAGCTTGCTATTCTTCTTAGCTTCGGAGCAGGAGGATCTCGGGCCGATCGATGAGAAGACCGCAGGCAAGCTGATGCAGTCCATCCATGCATCGCTGGCCAAGCCGACCAACGCAACCGCGCAATCGGGTGAGCAACATGGCTAGTGCCGAACAACTCAAGGCGTTGGTGAAGTCCTACATCGACCGGGACGACCGGCAGTTTTACTCGGTTGCCATGCAGGTCGCGGCCCATGAGGCCAAGCTCGGCCACGGCAGGCTGGCCGAGGGTCTGCGCGACATGATCGACGCCGCAAAATCGCGAGCCGTGGCGAGCGAGCAGTCAGGCAAGCTGGTTCCCCTTGCTCGTCCTCGCGGCGAGCTTGCCAATCTGCTGACAGTTGCTTACCCGAAGAGCAGGCTGGTCGACATGGTGCTCGACCCAGATGTAGCCGCACAGATCGAGCGCATCCTCAAGGAGCAACGGCTGCTTTCGCGCATCCGCGAACACGGTTTGTCGCCGCGACGAAAGTTGCTTCTGGTCGGTCCGCCGGGAACGGGCAAGACGATGACCGCATCGGTGCTGGCAGCGGAACTCGGCGTACCACTGTTCACGGTGAGGTTCGACGCACTTATCACCAAGTTCATGGGTGAGACCGCAGCCAAGCTGCGCCAGGTCTTTGATGCGGTGACCGAGGTTCGCGGCGTGTACTTCTTCGACGAGTTCGACGCGATCGGCTCTCAGCGGGGGCTTGCAAACGATGTAGGCGAGATCAGGCGCGTGCTGAACAGCTTCCTGCAGATGATCGAGAGCGACCAGTCGAATAGTCTGATTGTCGCGGCCACCAATCATGCTGAGATCCTCGATTACGCGCTCTTTCGACGTTTCGACGATGTCATCGAGTACCACCTACCTACGGCAGATCAGGGAGCGAAACTGATCAAGTCGCGGTTGGGGAAGTTCGCGCCCAAACCGTTCCCGCTAAAATCGGTCGCGTCCAAAGCCGACGGATTGAGTTATGCGGAGATACGGCGCGCGGTCGACGACGCCATCAAAGAGGCTGTCATGCATGACGAGTCGCGGGTGAACGGCGAGATATTGAAACGCGCCCTGGAAGATCGTCGAAAACTGAACCTGAGAACGGACAAGAATAGGGCAGCCCCGAAACCATGCCGGATCAACCAACCGATAAGCGGCCGCACCTAGTCCTTCTAGACACTTCCAAGGCGGTTGGCTTCACGGCGCACTCCGCTGGAGGCGGCGCGACCAGCGTTGTTCCGGATTTGCCTCGGCAGCAGCACGGGCAAGCCTTACGTGCACAGATCGAGGCATTGAAACCTGTCTCCGCCGAAGTGGTTCGTATCCAGGCGCAGCAGGGGTTGGAAGGTGGTCTCGGTCTGCAGGTTCAGTTCGCCAGCCAGCCGGATGTCGAACTAGCATTCGAGAGCCTGGCGAACGAAACCCAGAAGATCGAACTGCTCAGTGTGCGCCGGGAAGGGGAGCACACCTACGCGAACGTATTCGTCCCCGACGGCAAGCTGGCGCATTTCGAAAAATACGTCACCGAATACCTAGAAGAAAAGAAGGATAAGAACGGCAATGCGCGGGACCATCGGGCGCTGCTCAATACGATCGCCTCGATTCACGCCGCTGAGTTGCGCGCGTTGTGGACCGACGAGCCCTCCCTATTGCCAGACGACCCTTCCGTTCCTTTCTGGTGGGAGGTGTGGCTTCCGGTCCGCGGTAAGCGTCAGGCCGTCGTAGACGACTTCAAGACGCTGGCGAGACTGGCCGAACTTGTTGTCAGCGACAAGCAGGTCGACTTCCCCGAGCGAACCGTAATTCTGATGTACGGCTCGCAGCAGCAACTCTCCCGCTCGGTGATGACCTTGAACTGCGTCGCGGAGCTTCGTTGCGCTAAGGAAACCGCCGAGTTCTTCGACGGGATGGCGGTTGCCGAGCAGCAGGAGTGGGCTGATGAACTATTGCAACGCACTCAGATGCCGAAAGGAGATGCGCCTCGGATCTGCTTCTTGGACACCGGCGTCAACCGGGGACACCCGCTGCTTGCGTCTTTGATGGATGCGGCGGATCTGCACACGGTCGAGCCGGTATGGGGTGTTGACGATACCGCCAACCACGGCACCGGCCTTGCGGGACTCGCAGGCTACGGCGATCTGGCGGATGCGTTGGCATTGACCGGGCCAATCGAGATTCCGCATCGTCTCGAATCCGTCAAGCTGGTGCCCCAAGACGGTGGGAACAACGGAGACGCGCGCCACCACGCCTATCTCTTTACCGAAGGTGTTGCGCGCCCCGAAGTAGCTGCTCCGAATCGTGCGCGGGTTTTCACGTCGGCGGTGAGCGCGGCGGATTACCGCGATCACGGGCGCCCCTCGTCTTGGTCCTCGGCGGTGGACAAACTGGCTGCCGATACCGATGGGGCAGGCCAGTATCCGCGCTTGTTCGTGCTGTCGGCCGGAAATATCCGCGATCCGAATGCATGGGCTGCATATCCCTCCAGCTTGTCCACCAATCTTGTGCATGACCCGGGACAGGCGTGGAATGCCATCACGGTCGGAGCGTTCACGCACAAGGCCGATACGGAAGGGCACGCCTCACTCAAGGCGATCGCTGCTGAGGGTGGCCCGAGTCCATTTTCCACGACATCGAGAACATGGGATGGGGCATGGCCCCTGAAGCCCGACGTCATGTTCGAAGGCGGGAACGCGGCTAAGGACGATTTCGGTGCCGTTGGCATGGCGAGCCTGAATCTGCTGACTACCCACAACGAGCCCGTCGATCGTCTGTTCACGACCACGAACGCGACCAGTGCCGCATCTGCGCTGTGCGCGCGCATGGCCGCGCAGGTTATGGCGGCGTATCCGAACTTGCGGCCGGAGACTGTCCGTGCGCTCATCGTTCATTCGGCCGAGTGGACCGAAGCCATGCGTGCGATGTTCCTACCGGTTGGTCACACACCCAGCAAGAGCGATTACGTTCACCTGATCCGGCATTGCGGCTGGGGCGTTCCCGACTTGGAGCGGGCACTATGGAGCGCAGGTAATTCCCTGACGCTTGTCGTGGAAGACGTGGTGCATCCCTACGCGAAGGTGAAGGATAAGGGGGTCATTACGCGCGACATGAACTTGCACGCCCTACCGTGGCCCATGGAAGAGCTGGAGGCCCTGCAGAATGCGCGAGTAGAGCTGCGCGTGACGCTCTCCTATTTTATTGAGCCCAATCCCTCGGCTCGCGGCTCGACTTCGAAGTTCTACTATCCGTCACATCGCCTGCGATTTGATATCCAGCGTCCGCTGGATGGCTCTACCGACGATTTCGTGGCGCGGATCAATGCGGCGGCCCAGCGCGAAGATGAAGGCGACCCAGTTAATCCGAAAGACCCGAACTGGTGCCTGGGCGAACTGAAGCGACATCGTGGATCGCTTCATCAGGATGTGTGGGCAGGCACGGCCGCAGAATTGGCCAGCCGTGGGTTTGTCGCCGTCTACCCATCGGCTGGTTGGTGGCGCACTCGCCCGGCATTGGAGAGGTATGACCTTCCCGCGCGGTATAGCTTGATCGTTTCAATCCGCACGCAGCAAACCGAGGTTGATCTGTACAACGCGATTGCGCAGAAGATTCCGGTCGCTCAGCCGATTATTGTCGAAGCGTGATATCACGTGAATAGAGAAGATGAGTGACTGCTCTTGGCCGAGAGCGGACGTAAGCACGGCCAACGACAGCTAAGTGCCCGAGGTAGACTCACCGCCCACGCTTTATCACCGCTTGGGCCGCATGACGCCGCGTCTTACCGACAGTTTCGCTTCATGGGTGGACGTCGCAGCCGTGTTGCACTCTGGTCATTGGGCTGCAATGCAGGCGACTTTACATGGCGCTTCAACTACCATGACTGGCCGATGACTGAAGGGGATCCATCGAGTGGATGTGGAAGCTGCGACCTTTTTCCGTCCGTCAGTGTGGATCGACCGCCTCGTTTTCTCCGGCGGTGACGAAGTTACCTTTGAGCCGCGAGACAAGGTTTTAATTGTCGGCGCAAACAACAGCGGCAAATCTCGGACGCTTCGAGAGATAGACGAGTTGTGCAGTCAAGGAAATCACGCCTCCCAGCGGGTGGTACTGAAGCAAATCGAGCTGAAAAAGTTCGGCGAGCGCTCTGACTTGGAGAGCTACCTCCGTGCTAATGCGACAGTCGTCGATAGCACCTACCGCCTGAAGGACTGGACTTTCCACGTCAGCCACGTCCAGTTCTGGGAGCAGAACTACCTAGTCAATGGCTTGGCAGGTGGTTTCGTCCGAAACATCACCGCGAAGGATCGGCTGCAGATTTGCGAGCAACAGCCGAGCATCGCTCCCAATGAGCCAATGACACGGCCCCAGCACGTGCTCTACCAAGACGATCGTCTGATGGCAAGAGTTAGCGACCTCTTTAGGCGCTCGTTTAATGCTGATTTGATGTTTGACTTCAAGGGTGGCAGCCGGCTCCCTATTCACGTGGGAGACGTGCCGAGTGGCGCGGAGTATGCGGACCGCGCATCCGATGAGTACGTTTCCGCTGTTCGCCGATTGCCACTGCTGGATGCACAGGGCGACGGAATGAAGAGCTTTGCCGGAATCCTTTTCGAAACGGTTGCTTCGACCCGAGATGTGACCTTTCTTGACGAGCCAGAAGCGTTCCTTCACCCGCCGCAGATGCGACGAATCGGCGAGACGCTAGCACAAGAAGCCAGCGGACAGCTGTTTGTCGCCACGCATAGTAGCGACGTGCTGCGCGGTTTCCTTGAGGGCAGCAAAGGCAACGTGCGCATCATGCGTATTCGCCGAGAGGACTCCAAAAATTTCATCTTTGAAGCGCCTGCCGACGCTGTTCGAGAGCTTTGGAGCAAGCCTTCGCTTCGATACTCCAATGCACTCGAAGGTGTTTTCCACGAACAAACCATTATCTGTGAGGACGACAGCGACTGTCGGCTATTTAACGCAGTAGCGAGCTTTCTGGAAGCTCATTCCTCTCGACCCTGGAAAGACACCGCGTACATTCCCACTGGGGGAAAGGCCGCTGTTCGGAAAGTCGCGGCTGTCCTGCGTCAGGTAGGTGTGCCCATAAAGGCCGTGTTCGACATTGATTTCCTAAGCGACCGTGTGATGGTCAAGGAAACTGTGGAGGCCTTCGGAGGAAAATGGGGCGACGTGGAGAATCATTGGTTGCGTGTCGACCTCGCGGTTCGCAAGGGTGTCAAAGCGAAATCGGTAGCAGAAATTAAGGAAGAAGTAAAAAAGATCCTTGATGCTTCCGGAGCAGACAAGTTGCCGAAGGGTAGGATTAACGATGAACTTAAGCAGAACTCTCCGTGGGCCATCGTGAAGCGCATTGGCGAGGCTGCCATTCCTGCTGGCGATGCCCAGAAGGAATACGCTCAGCTGCGGGAATCGCTCCAAGCGATCGGCATCTATCTGGTTCCTACTGGCGAAGCCGAGGGGTTTTGTCGGCAAATTGGGAATCACGGGCCTACGTTTGTCACGTCCCTTCTGACAGAGATTCCGTTGGAGGATCCGTCCCTCGATCCGCTGCGTGCTTTCGTAGAACGAGTTCACCTAGGCCCTGCGTCAACGAACTAAGAGGCGTCCTTTGATGACATCCTAACTGCAGGGGCCAGAAGTCCGCTTCTGACCGGAAGCGGACATGGACTCTTGTTGCCGATACCTAAACTTACTCGCCAAGCTCTCCGATCAACTCGGCGACTAGAGACTCCGGTGCGCCAGCTTGTCGGGCGACGTCTCTGATGAACCACTTGCGGTTAATCGCATGATGCCCCCAATTGCCTTGCTTCAAGGCAAGCAGTGCTCCAGCACGGGCCTCCCGCTTGCGACGCTCGGCGCACCCCTGATGTTTTCGAGTAAGCGCATCGGACAACTTTGAGTGAAAGTACCGAGCGGTCAGCGGCGAGTAGTCGTGCAGCTGGCAGAACTCAACTAGGGACGGGCACGGTTCCTTGCTCGCGAGCTGTGCCTCCAGCTGCTCCCGAAACCAGGCTCGCCGCTCGTTGCGTCGGAGCAGGAACGGCCGCGGGAAGTGCTCTAGCCCCGGGGAGGAAAAGTCGAGGGCAAGCTGGCTGGCCGCCGTTTCCGGGCTCTCCAGGAGCTGGACGATGTCAGCGTTGAAGTACACCGCGGCGGCCACGACGGTGTTGAACTGTGGCTTGGACGTTCGCTCACGAAACCTCTGGGCGTCCCGCAGTGACGCCAACGCCTCGCCGCTCTGTATACGCCTCTCCAAGGTTGCAACGAGCCTATTGACTGGATTCGTCGCCAAGTGCGACCGGGGATAGCGCGCCAAGTGAGCGACCAGCGCCTCGGATTGCGACTCGCCAAAGAACGGTCTGCCCTCGTAGACCCTGGAACCGGCTTTCGAGCACAGAGACTGGCCGCAATGGCTGCAGGTATCCAGCTCGCGTGTGCGATGAGGATTGGCTTGGATGAAGCCGCATACCGGACAGGTGTTCGCCAGCACGAGCTTGTGAATTGAGCAGCGCCGCACAGTCTGAAGCTGCCACACGAGACGGTCGTACGCAGGCCGACCTGCAGCGCGGTCCTCCTCAAAGCAGGCCGGACACCAGGCTCGGGTGTGTCGGATCGACCCGATGGAGTTCCCGGCGCATATACCCCTGAGCGCAAGGATCGCACCGCCGCGCAGATCCTTTCGGCTAGTGGCCATCTCCAGCGCCTCGAGGACTAGTGCTGTGTGCCGGCTGTAGCCGTTGAGGCGCGCCTCGTAGCTCTTCGGAAGGTGCCGGCCAGTGCGCGCCTTCCACCAGACCTGAAGATGCCCCATGAGCTCTCGGCGAGTCGCACCGTGTGCCAGGGCGAGACGCTCGACGTACGAGTAGAGGCTCTCGACATGGGCCGTCCCCACGCCCTCGGGTGCCAAGGAGAAGAAGTGGCTCATGCCACGCCTGCTCCAACAGGGTCTCGGGTCGGGTTTCGTCGCCCGGGCCTTCGGTTCCCTCGTTTCTCGGTTCCAACTGCCGGAACCTGCGGAATCGACGGGTCATTCGCTCTGAACTTGCTAAGGAAGCTCTCGCCGAACTCGATCTCCGCCCGGATCGCGGTCATCTGCTCGACAAAACGGGTCGCTTGAAAGTGCTTGCGTGACAGGCGCCGCTCGCCCTGGGCGTGCATCCGGCTCACCGCTGCAACTGTCCAGCCGGACACGAGCCCACACGACCCGAGGCTCCCGTCATAGATCAGGTCTCTCATCCCAAACAGAGATGCCCGTCCAGCGAAAGAGAGCCGGTCGTCGAACGTGCAAAGGATTCTGTCAAAGTTCGCGGCATCCTCTGCCGCGGTTGTGTAACGCGGGAAGTTCACCACTGTCAGCCGGCCATTGAGATGGGACGACTCGAAGCAGGCCGTCAGCAGCTCGTATCCACCCACCAGGAGGATGATGGCGCCGGAGTCGTTGCCGATGCACTTGAGCGTGTCCAGCGCACCAGCCACGGCGCGGCGGTCGCGTGTTCGCAACAGGTGCTGTGCCTCGTCCACGACGACCACACGCGTCTGACGTTGGGCGAAGGCAGGCTTGAGATGTACGTTCATCTCGGTTTCGGTGCTATGGCGGGTAGGCGGAAGCCCGCCCTCATAGAACGGGTGCTGGATAGCCTTCAGCATTTCGAGCAGCAGGTAGCGCGTCGACATGAAGCCACGGTCCGTGGGCGACGCCAGAACCGTGATGTAGGGAAGCGTATTTGCGGCCCACCCCCTGCGGGGGAAGGCCAATGGCATGACCGATTTGATCAACGAGCTCTTGCCCACGCGGGTAGGCCCGGCCAGAAGGATCACACTTCCCTCCAGCCCCAGCGTTACATGGGCATGGATCGCGTTCTGCGTGGCGACGTAGCGCGGGTGCGGGATATGCAGCGATTTGATCTTCGAGACGATCTCATTGGCGTCCATCGTCGCGCCTCGTCGTCTTGAACGGGATCGGCTGCGAACGCGGTGCCGGAAGCACGTTTTGGGATTTCGGTACGGCGGTATGCGGCTGGTAACTCGATGCCTGGCTTTTCTCGTAAGCGATTCGCACCTGCGTGCCCAGCGCTTCCTGTCTCTTACGCTGCAGCCTCGCCCTTGCGTGCGAGCACTCGGCGAAAATGATGGATTCCAGAACATGCTCCATGCCCGAGCCCGTCAACTCACGTCGACTCGCTCCATGCGTGCAGGTGACAAGTGCGCCGTCCACGAGTGCGTACAGCCGGTTGCAGTCCCAAGGCTCTTGGAACACCTGTACGCGAGCTCTTGTTCCCCGGCCCAGCAGCTCTTTGGCGAAGTGCCACCGCTCCAAGTGCTTGATTCCGCGCTGCGGGTCAATCCTGTGCGTACGGGGGAGAGGAAGCGCAGATCGCGCGAGAAATTCCGCGTCGAAGTCGATCTTTGCTCCGGAAAGACCAAAGTTGGCCATGCCTTCCGAAAACAGCTCCTGAGGGCTTCTCAGTGCACTCCCGATCGGATGGATGTTGAAGTACCCGAAGAGGAAGTCCTCCACCACCTTGTGCGCACTTTGGAAGTCGAGCCTGGCGAGCTTCTGCCCCTTATGGCTGGAGGATACGGCTCGCTTCTTCGCATCGTTCGCGGTACCACCGGGAAGGGACTGAAGGAAGTTGCAGACACTCTTGAAACTGCTCTCAATTTCCCCGCCTCCACGCCCATTGCCTGCTGACCGGGTCTGTTTTGCAAGACCGTAGTGTGCGACCAGTAGATCGAAGTAGGTCGATATGAAGTCCGGACCTCCGTCGACTGCGATGGTCTCGGGCAGCCGGCCGTGGCGCCGCACGCAATCCCGGAGTACACCGCTGCATGCCCACCGACTCGGGTGCCTAAAGCCGAGCGACATCGCCAGGATGGCGCCCGAATACTGGTCACGAAGCGCAGTCAGATAGGGCCGCAGCGTGAACCCTTCGTCCCGGTCGCCCACGAGGACATGAAGGTCGCAGGTGTAGTGGTCGACCTGTCCGCGCTCGAACGGCCGTAATGGCCCGAGGCTTCGCTGCATGGGATCCACCGGCGCGGCCATTGCATTGGCGAGTCGGCGTCCGCCACGAGAGCGCCCTGCCTGCTCAGGGTCAACGCGCTTGCACTCCCGATAAAACGTAGGCAGCGAGATGGGCGCTGATGCGCTGTCAATCTTGCCTTCTGCGCGCGCCCCGGCATGATCGAGCAGGTACTGGTGGAAAGCCGCCTTGGGTGTGGGCGCAACTGGCGTCAGGTAGTGCTTCTCTATTGACTGGCGCAGCAACTCCATCTCGACCGCAGGCACGCGAGCGCTTCGGTTGCCCTGAAATCGATTGCGCGGGATGAGGCCTGCTTTTCCGATCTTTTTCAGAGCGGTCCGCCATCTGCGCAGCGTCCGCTCTGAACGAGTGGTGGGGATCTCACCACTGATCTGCTGACTTCGGCTGCACGCGGCCTGCACTTCAGATGAGGAGGCAGCAGGGACGCTGTCACCCGCGAATGCAGTGGGCAGGAACACGGTCGCGGCGATGTGGGCACGCAGCGCGCTTTCGTCGATCGCAACCCAGGCATCGTGCAGCAGGGAGAGCCGCGAACGCTCCAGGTCCGCGGCGATCGCGCCGTCGCCGATCATCTGCATCAGAGGCGTGGCATCCAGGATACCCAGCGCTTGAAGCAGCACCGATGCTGGTTGCGGCCCGGAGGCCGCCAGAACTGCCAGCGTCCTACCAATAAGCCGTTGATAGGCTTTTGGTCGCTCGGCACGCTTGGCGCGCAGCAACAGCTCAAGGTTCTCGACCTTGATGGCGTTGATGTCGGAATCCGTCACCACGTGATGGCGCAGCCCCATGCCCGAGAAGCGTTCATCAGCCGCAACGTCACACAGTGTGGCGCCTTGGCGTTGCCAGCGATTCGGTTGGCGGGCAAGGAGGTCTTCGCACGCCTCCTTGGGCTTCACCTGCACAAGCTCCACGCGGTCCTTTCGGATTACAAGGAAGTCTGGGGTGTAGCCCACTCGACGGGGCTTGCCGTTGGCCGACGTGATCCTCAACTGCACGGGCTCGGGTTGGTCCCAGTACTCAAGCACCTCCGGATCGGACTCACAGAGCGTCGCAAAACTGCGCTCCAAGGTGCTTTCCGTGCTGACTGTGTGGCCCATCTTGAAGCTGGGATAACGCCAAGTCGTATTGCGAACGCACGAGGAGGAGACGGACCGGGAGGGGGCGCTGCTGCGGACGCGAGAAACGTAGTCCACTGCGGTCTCGGGAAGCTGCAACGCTGCACACAGCGCTAGAACTTCGGTATCGGTCATAAGCATGGCCAAAGCCTCTGAGGGGTGGCCGGCTGGCCACAGACAAACGGGCCCGTTCCGCCTGTCGGGGAACGGGCGGGAGCACTTGACTTTCAGAGGGGTCGCTCAGATGATCGAAGCCAACGGGAGTTCACATCCGTTGCTTCTCAGAAGGCCTCGCACGGCAATGCGGGGCCTTCGTCATTTGAGCGATGGGGATTCACTCGCTCATGGGAAGGCCCTCCTTCTGGTCACGCGCATGCGAGGGCAACGCGCTCTCCAGCCACGCGCGCACGTCTCGGGTGGCGGCAAACCAGCCGCGCCGCCCTGGCAGGCGGAACATTTCGATTTCCAGTCGACCTGAAGCACGGGCCTTGCCCAGCGCCTCCCGGGTCGGGAAGCCCATTACACGCGCAGCGTCTGCGGCCGAAATGATCGGGCTATCTGGAAGATAGAGGGAGAGTTCTGAGCTGGTCGACTTCGCGGGCTTGTGCACGGTGTCTCCTGCCTAGATCGCATCTGGGACGGCCGGTAACGGCCTCTCCAGTTTGCGATTGGACACTGGCATAGCCGCGGGCTAAGCGCAAGCTATACTTGTTCGTAACCCATTGATCCTAAAGATATATTTATATCGCTTCGGCGTGCGTCCAAGCGCTGCAGGTGGGACAATAGATGTCTCCAATCAGGCGCTTAGAGCGGGAGGTCGGCGATGGATGACACACCGGACAGGAGCAACGTGGTCGACTTGATGCCGCGCATCAAGAAGACCTACGACCCCTCCAGGATCAAGGTCCTTCTAGACCTCGAACCCGTCCGCAAGCGGTCAAACCTGACGGTGCTCGGTGGCGAATGCCTGACGTCCTCACAGATCCAGGAGCTCCTTCGCTTCGCGGAGCGGGACGAAACGATCTGGGCGATCGCGCTGCTCGACAACTCCGCGAACAAGACGCTTTTGTTCCGGGACTGGTATCCCCCTGAATACCTCTGGTGAGGCCTCGAGAGCACCTGATCTCCCTGCTCTAGCAAGCTCGGAGGGATTCGTAAGTCGACCGGCCTCGCATCGCTGCTGCTTGGTCCCCTCGTGGCGTAAAGGGGGGCCGAGGAGGGGTTTCACGCCCCTCTTGTCCGGGGCGCCCGTGGGAGCTAATGTCCGGCTTCGTCCTAGGGACGAGATGCGCTTGCTAGGGGGCTAGCTCAAGCGCGCCAAGGAGCCCACCCGCGACGGGTGCGCAAAGGTGATGGGGACAACTTGATGAAGCACGGTGATGCTCCGGCCAAGCGGCCGGTCTTTGGTGCGTCTGCGCTAGTTGCGTGGACCCTCGCCATTGCAGGCATGGGCATGGCAACCCAGGCCTTGGCGCAGCAGCAGCCCATTCTTCCGTATCAGGAGTACGACAAGCGCATCCGCTCCGCCGAGATGGCGGGGGCGCTTAAGTCCGACCTCTTTGGCGACAGCGTCAGCCTTTACAACGGCGCTACGGACTTCTCAGTAGTCGACATCGATGTACCGGGAAACAACGCGCTCCCAGTGCAGCTACGCCGTCGCCTACAGCTGCAGCAGCGCAGGATGGCCTACCGACCGTTGGGCGGATTCGGGGACTGGGACATCGACGTCCCTTACATCCATGGAACCTTCGACTCCCAGTACAAATGGAACTCAGGAAGCGGGGACCTGACCAACCGGTGCTCCCAGCCTTGGTATCCGCGAACCGTTTTGCCATTCCGAATTGAAGACATTTGGGCCGGCAATCACCTTCATCTCCCGGGGTCCGGCGATCGAGAGGTGCTGCGCCGTACCGACGCGACGGTTCCCAGCGACGGGAGCTCGTATCCATGGAGTGCAGCCGGGTTCGTGGCAATCCGGTGCGTAGCGGCCTCTGGCTACAACGGGGAAGGCTTTGAAGCGGTTACGACGGACGGCACCACGTACACCTTTGACGTTGGCGTCGAGCGGAGTGCGGGCGCCATAAGCAAGGGCTCCATGCGTACGCGCACGACTGTCTACCTGATGGCCAGCCAGGTCACCGACCGCCACGGGAACTGGGTCAAATACAACTACAGCGGTGGTCTCTTACAGAGCATCTCCTCCAACGACGGCCGTTCCATAACCCTGCAGTACTCGGGGGGACACATCAGCGCGGCCACGGTGAATGGCCGCACATGGCAGTACGCCTATGCGCCCTATGGATCCTCGGGTGTCTACACATCCCGGTTGATTGAGGTCGTCCAGCCCGACAGCTCAACGTGGACGTATTCGTACAACAGCGCACTCGATCCGCAGTACGTCCCGCTGGACATTCCCGCGGACAATCGCTGCCTGGAGCACCCGGTCGCGACCGATGACTTCACGCTTACCGTCAAGCACCCATCCAATGCGGTCGGAACGTTTGACTTCGGTCTGCGCAGGCACCGTCGAAGCGGAACGCCAGAGAATGCATGTGTCGTCGACAATCCGACGTACCCACAGACGTACCGACTGGCTACGCCGGACTACTTCGACGTTTACAGCCTCAAGAAGAAGACCGTAAGCGGCCCTGGGCTGTCGCCCCTCGTCTGGCAGTACTCGTATGACAATGTTCCCAGCCAGCGGACCTCGGGACTCGTACCATGCCTGTCATGCCAGCAGTCAAAAACCAACGTTGTTCTTGAGCCGGATGGCAGCTGGAAAGAATTCGACTATGGCGTGCTCTACGCGCTGAATGACGGCCGCCTGCTTGAGACGCGCACATACTCTTCTGCCGGAAGCGAGCTCGAGTCGAATACCAATCAATACGTGACCGAGTCAGAAGCGGCCAACATGCCGTTTCCCGACATCTATGGCACCTCCTGGAGCGGGGGTGACCCGTCGAATACGCGTATCCGGCCTGTAAAGACCACGACGGTTCAACGCGGACCCCTGACCTTTACGAACAATGTGACGCTGTTCGATGAGTTCGCGCGATCCGTGACGGTAGTCAAGTCGAGCTCGCAGGGTTACACCCGTACCGACGGGGCAACCTATAGCGACGACCTCGCTGACTGGATCTTGGGACAGCCCGCCACAACTACCGTCAACGGAGTCCAAGAGTCGCGGACTGACTACGACACCAGTGCGCGTCCGATCCGCCAGTACATGTTCGGACAGCTTCGCCAGACGCTGACGTATAACAGCGACGGCACGGTGGCTACGGTCAAGGACGGTAGAAACAACGTCACGACCCTCTCTTCGTGGAAGCGAGGCGTCCCCCAAGCGATCAGCTACGCTGACGGCACAACCGAGTCGGCCGTTGTCGATAACAACGGGTGGATCACAAGGACGACGAACGAAGCCGGGTTTGCCACCAACTATGGCTACGACGCGATGGGACGCATCGCGTCCATCACGCATCCAACCGGGGACAGTACCGCTTGGAACGTAACGCAGCAGACCTTTGCACCTGCAGCTGCAAGTGCCTACGGAATTCCAGCGGGCCATTGGCGGCAGACCATCAGCACGGGTAACGCGCGGACGATCCGCTATTTCGACGCCCTCTGGCGCCCTCTCCTGGTGCGCGAGTA
>Ga0156725_1143_pt1 | contig 24694 bp, 22 predicted proteins | sample RifOxyD1_FD_112054 | JGI IMG/M metagenome (GOLD analysis project Ga0156725, IMG submission 112054) | Xanthomonadales bacterium RIFOXYD1_FULL_69_11
GCCGCGCATGCGGGTGCCGAAGTTCGCGTTGTAGTCCTTGCCGCCACGCATCTGCCGGACCAGGCTCATGACGTGCGCGGCGCGCTCGGGGTAGTGCAGCTCGAGCCATTCGCGCCACACCTGCTTGAGTTCGTGCGGCAGGCGGAGCAGCACGTAGCCCGCCGCGCGGGCACCGGCATCGTGCGCTGACTCCAGAACGTGCTCGAGTTCGCTGTCGGTGATCATCGGCACCACCGGCGCAACCATCACGCCGACGGGGACCCCTGCGTCGTGCAGGGCGCGCATCGCCTTGAGCTTGCGATGCGGCGCGGTGGCGCGCGGTTCCATGCGCGAGGCCAGCCGGTTGTCGAGCGTGGTCACGGAGAAATACACGGTCACCAGCCGGTCGCGCGCCAGATCCGACAGCACGTCGAGGTCGCGTTCGATCAGCGCGCTCTTGGTGACGAAGCTCACCGGGTGGCGGCACTCGGCCAACACCTCCAGCACCTGCCGCGTCACCCGGTAGCGGCGCTCGATCGGCTGGTAGGCATCGGTGTTGATGCCCAGTGCGATCGGCGCAGGCCGGTAACCGGGCTTGGACAGTTCGTGCCGCAGGCGCTCGGCGGCGTTGGTCTTGGCGAACAGGCGCGTTTCGAAGTCCAGCCCCGGCGAGAGGTCGAGGTAGCTGTGCGAGGGGCGCGCGAAGCAGTACACGCAGCCGTGCTCGCACCCCCGGTACGGATTGACCGACTGGCTGAAGCCGATGTCGGGCGAGTCGTTGCGGCTGATGACGGTGCGCGCCTGTTCCTCGCTTACGTGGGTGGCGGGATTGGGCGTGTCGGCCAGGTCCTCGTAGACCGAACCCCACCCATCGTCACTGCCGACCGCTTCGGTGACGGCGAAACGCCCGGCCACGCGCGAGGCGGCACCGCGGCCCTTGACCGGGGCGGTGGGCTTGCGGGCGTCGTCGATGGGGACGTCAGGCACTGGGCGTCAGGTACACGGCATGGGGCACGGTCTTCAACCGGCATAGGCTACGCTCGCCCGGTCGCAACGCCTGCGACGGCACTGAACGGTTCGCGGGGACTCCATGTTCGACTGGTTGCACGGCCTCTGGCAGGCGTTCGTCTCGATTCCCCACTTGGGCCTGTACCTGACACTCGGCTGGGTGGCCTACTTCATCGGGCTGGGCGGTTGGATCGTGCTGCAGAAGCGCGAGCCGGTGGCCACCATCAGCTGGCTGATCAGCCTGGCGGCGCTGCCGTACCTGGGCTTCCTGATCTATTACGTCTTCGGGCCGCAACGCATCCGGCGGCAGCGGCTGCGGCGTGGGCGCGCGCGTGCCGCATTGCCGCCACCGCCCGAGGGCCTCAACCCCAGCGCCGAAGCGGTCGAGCTGGCGCGGGTGGTGCAGGCCACGACCCGGTTGCCCCCCACCACCGCCAGCCGCGTCGACCTGCTGATCGACGGCGGCGGCAAGTACCCGGCCCTGCTAGAGGCGGTCGCACGGGCCCGGCACCGCGTGCACCTGGAGTACTACATCTACGAACCCGACGCGACCGGCACCGCGCTGCGCGACGCGTTGATCGAGCGGGCTAAGGCGGGGGTCGAGGTGCGGCTGCTGCTCGACGCCATCGGTGCTGGCAAGGTCAATCGGCGTTTCCTGCAGCCCTTGCTCGACGCCGGCGGCGAGGTCGCGTGGTTCCACCCGATGCGCCTGCGCTGGTTCTGGAAGCGCCCGTGGCTCAACCTGCGCAGCCATCGCAAGATCGTCGTGATCGATGACGCGATTGGCTTTACCGGCGGCATGAACGTCACCGACGAGCAGGACGAGCGGCTGCGGAGCGACGCCTACCGCGACCTGCATCTGCGACTTGAAGGCGACGTCGTCCGGGCGTTGCAGCTGGTCTTCATCGAGGACTGGACCTACGCCACGAACCAGCCGCCGCTGGCGATGCCGGAAGGGCCATCCACCCCCGGTTCGATCGCGACGCAGGTGGTCGTGTCCGGGCCGGACTCGTCGTGGGAGGCGATCCATCGTGCGCACGTCAGCGCGATCCATGCCGCGCGCCGTCGAGCCTGGCTGGTCACGCCGTACTTCGTGCCCGGGGAGGCCGCGCGCATGGCCCTCACCTCCGCGGCCCTGGGCGGGCTGGACGTGCGGTTGCTGGTGCCCAAGCTCAGCGACAGCCGGTTGGTGACGTTTGCAGCGCGCTCGTACTTCGACGAGCTGCTCGCCGCCGGCGTGAAGATCTACGAATACGGGCCGCGGCTGCTGCACACGAAGGCGCTGCTGTGCGACGACGAGTTCGCGATCATCGGCAGTGCGAACTTCGACCACCGCAGCTTCCGGCTCAACTTCGAAGTCTCGGTGATGTTCGCCGACAAGGCGCTCGCGTCGCGCCTGGAGACGCTGATCGAACACGAGTGCAATGACTGCGTCCCGGTAAAGGACGACCGCGACCGTCCGCTGTGGCGCGCGCGGCTGCCCGAAGCCTTGGCCCGCCTTGTGTCGCCCCTTCTGTAGCGCGCGTCGCCGGAGGGCTTGAGGCACTCAAGCGGCCCGCTACACTGGCGCGGTCCTTCCCCGCGGAGTCCGGCCATGTGGCCCTGGTTGTTCCTGTTGCTGGGCGTGGCCGCCTTGGTCGCCGCCTTCAAGACCACCTCGGTAGGCGTGCTGGTGCTGTGCCTGGTCGCCGCACTGGTGCTGCTGTCGGCGTGGATCGTGGGCTGGCTGTCACAGCGCGTGGGCAGCCGGACCCGCGACGAGTCCCAGCTGGTCGATCCCGTCGAGCTGCACCGGCTCCGGGAGCAGGCACAGGCGCGTCGCGAACAGGCGGCGCGGCCTGACGGCCAGCCGTGAGATGCATTCCTGCCCGGCCCTGCCGGTGACGTCGCGATGACCCGGCTGAGCGTCAACGTCAACAAGGTCGCCGTGCTTCGCAACTCGCGTGGCGGACGGGATCCGGACGTGGTCGAGGCGGCAATCGCCTGCCTGGATGCCGGCGCGCACGGCATCACCGTGCACCCGCGCCCCGACGCCCGCCACATCCGCACCGACGACGTGATGGCCTTGGCCGCGCTGACGCGGGAGCGCAGCGTGGAGTTCAACCTCGAAGGCAATCCGTTCGCGCCCCCGCGCCCCGGCTATCCGGGTTTCCTCGCGTTGTGCGAGGCCACGCGACCCGAGCAGGCGACGCTGGTCCCGGATGCCGATGCGCAGTTGACGTCCGACCACGGGTTCGACTTCCAGCGCGACGCCGACCGGCTGCGGCCTCTCGTCGCCTCGCTGCAGGCGCTGGGGTGCAGGGTGAGCCTGTTCGCCGATGCCCCGGAGGATCCAATATTGGCCAAGGCACAGGCCCAAGCCGCCGCATCGACAGGCGCTCAGCGCATCGAGCTCTACACCGGTCCCTACGCCGAAGCCGCGTCGCAGGGGGGAGCCGCGTTGATTCGTGGACTCGAACGGTTCTCCCGGATGGCGGCGGCCGCGGCCGGGGCGGGCCTCGACCTCAACGCCGGGCACGACCTCAGCCAGCACAACCTCGGTCCGTTCCTGGCTGCCGTGCCGGGCGTGCTCGAGGTCTCCATCGGCCATGCGCTGATCGGGGAAGCGCTGCATGCCGGCCTGCCCGCCACGGTGCGTGCCTACCTCGCCGTGATCGACCGTGCGTCGCGGGGCGGCTCGATATCCGCAGCCTGACGAACGGTTCGGCGCGGAGCGGCCCACTCACCTTTCCGCGAGCAAAAAAAACGCCGCCCGAAGGCGGCGTTGAAAATTGAAGCGGTAAGCGTCGTTTCGATCAGTTCTGCACGAAACCGATCTTCTCCATCTGTGCATTCTTGGCGTGCGCCAATACACGTGCCAGCGTGCCGTAATCCGCATCGGCGTTGGTGTCGATCTCCAGCGTGGGCTGGTTGGTCGGATCGGCCTGGACTGCCTCACGCATCAGCGTGGGCAGCACGGACAGCGGCTGCGGGCTGTCGTTCCAGAACACCTGGCCACCGGCATCGATCCGCAGCCGGATCGGCGGCGGCGGCTCGGCCCGGACGGGCGGCGGGTTGAGCGTCGGCTGCGGCAGCGTGACGTCGATCGGGTAGGTCTGGATCGGCGCGGTCACCATGAAGATGATCAGCAACACCAGCATCACGTCCACGAGGGGCGTGACGTTGATGTCGGCCATTGCGCCGCCGCTGGAGTCGGTAGTGAAAGCCATCTCTGAATCTCCGGGCGGTTACGGTCGCTGCGGGGTGGCGACGAAGCCGACCTTTCGCATGCCCTGGGACTGGGCGGTCTGCACCACTTCCTGGACGATGCGGTACTTGGTCGTCTGGTCACCACGTACGTTGATCTGCGGCTGCGGCGTCTTCTGGGCTTCCACCGAGAGGCGGCTTTCCAGGAGGGCCTTGGAGATCGGTTCGTCGTTCCAGAACAACGAACCGTCCTGCAGCACCGCCAGCGTGATCGGGGTGACTTCCGTCTTGCTTTCCCGATTGTCCAGGTCGGCCTCCGGCAGCTCCACCTTGATCTTGTGGGTCATCAGCGGCGCCGTGATCATGAAGATGATCAGCAGCACCAGCATCACGTCCACGAGGGGCGTGACGTTGATCGAGGCCATGGGCCCGCCGCTGTCATTTCCGGAACTGAAAGCCATGTCTGAACTCCAACGAGGCGTGGTTGACTACGCGGCCGATCAGCGCTTGACCGGGACTTCGCCGACGCGTGCGCCGGTGGCGAAGAAGTCGTGCAGGTCGTGCGCGAAGGTGTCGAACTTGTTGTAGGTGTTGCGGTTGATGCGCACGAAGAAGTTGTACGCCAGCACCGCGGGGATTGCGACGAACAGACCGATCGCAGTCATGATCAGCGCCTCACCGACCGGGCCCGCCACCGCCTGCATCGAGGCATCGCCGGACATGCCGATGCGGATCAGGGCGTGGTAGATGCCCCACACCGTACCCAGCAGACCGACGAACGGCGCGGTCGCACCGACCGAGGCCAGCAGGGTCATGCCGCTTTCCAGACGCGCGCTCTCGCGGGTCACGGCCTGGCGCAGGGCGCGGTCCACGAACTCCGAACGGTTCAGCGACTCGACCAGGCGCGAACCTTCATGACGCTGGTGGTGCGACGCGGCCTGGGCGGCATCGAGGGCGATCTTGGAGAACGGCTCGCTGCGCGGCTGCTCTTCCATGTAGCGGATGGCGTCCTGCGCGTTCGGGGTTTCCCAGAACGTGCTGATCACGCGGTCGGAGGTGCGACGCAGGCGCATGTTGCGCACGACGTTGAAGATCATCCAGTACACCGACATGGCCGACATGACCACGAGGGTGATGAACACGATCCAGGCCACCAGATCGAAGTTCTGGATCATGTGGCCGAAGCTCATCTGCTGGAGGGCTTCGGCGTTGTTGGCCCCTGCGGCGGCGGCGTTGGTGGTTTCCTGAAGCATGACGCTTACCTTTAATTAGATATGTCGTGGATAGGAGGAGCTGTTGCGGGTTGCGTGAACTGTTCCGTGCGCCCGATCAGCGCGGCGGAACGAAATCGACCGGGACGCGCACGCGGCTGGCCACGGCAACGCCGTCGCGAACCTCGGGATTGAAGCGCCACTTGCGGGCCGCGTCCATGGCAGCACGATCCAGGTTTCGGTTGCGGCTGGACTTCTCGACCGACACGTCGAGCACGTTGCCCTCGGCGTCGATGCTGATGACCAGCACCACGGTGCCGCCAACGCCCTGGCGGGCCTCGGTGGGCGGGTAGCGCGGCGGGTTCAAAGCGCGCGAGGACGCATCGACGCTGGACCCGATCGACTGCGCCGGGGCCGGTGGCGACGGCGGGGCCGGCGGCGGCGCCGGCGGATCGATCGGCGACGGGTCGTCGAACACGACCGGCGGCTGCTCCGGCGGCGGTGGCGTCGGCGCCGGCTGCGGCGGCGTCAGCTTCGGCGGCGGCTTGAGCTCCTTCGGGGGCTCCGGCGGCGGCGGCGGCGGCGGCGGCGGCGGCGGGGGTGGCTTGATCAGGTTGACGACGGTGACTTCTTCTTCCTCGGCGTTCTCGGCCGGGGGAGCCATGGGCGCCAGCAGCAACAGGAGGGCCATGGCGTGCACGGTGATCGCCATGGTGATACCGGCAATACGTGCCCAGTTCAGCCCTTCGTCGCCGTCGTCGTGGGATGCGTGAATTTCGAGGTCTTGCGTCATGCGCCGTAAGCTCGGGAGGGGTTTCCGGACGCACAGCGCGCCGCGGGACATCGAGTGGATTCCCGTAACCGTTTCCGGCGACGGGAACTACCTAGCATATACCAAACCGTACCCGGGGTTCCAAGTACGGTTCCGGCCTGCGGGTTTGCCGGATCAGTTGCCTTGCAGCGCGATGATCTGGTCGGCTTCCTTGGGCCTGTCCAGTCCCTTGGACTTGGCTTGGCGCGCGGCCTCCCTGGCCTCGGCGATGCGATCTTCCTGCCACAGAACCTTGGCCAGGTTCAGGTACGTGTCACCGTTGTCGTCCAGAGGCGCGGCCTTCTTGTACGCCTCGATCGCCGCAGGGATGTTGTCGGAGAAGTAGTGCGCCTGGGCAAGGGCCTGGTAGGCCTGGAAATCTGCCTTGATCACACCCTTCGCCAAACCTTCGTCGATAACGGCGGCAGCGACGCTTTCCTTACCTTCCAGGTTCAGATACGTCGAATAGAGCTGCCTGTATTCACGGTCTTCCGTCAACTGACCACTGGAACGCAGACGCTCGAGCACTTCGGCAGATTTTTCCAGCATGTCCGCCTGCTGGTAGGCGGCGGCGAGGTTCATCTGCGCGCGCTTGTCATCCGGAGCATCGGCGGCCATGCGCTCCGCGAGGGCGGCCACCTTCTGACCCTGGTCGGTTTCCGAGTAGGCGAACATGAGCTCGCTCTGCCAGTTGCGGGCTGTGCCCGGGTTGGCGGACAGCTGCTCCAGCACCGCGACCGCCTCCGGGTAGCGCTCCATCCGGTTCAGTACCTGACCCTTCAAAAGTAGGTGCTGGGGATCGTTGGCATTGCTTTCGCTGATCAGCCGGTCAACGGTCGCCAGCGCCGCCTCGTTCTGTTCTTCCTGCAGTTGCAACTGCGCCAGCATCCACATCACGCCGTAATGGCTGGGGTTGTCGAGGCCGTCGAACTCGAGCGCTTGCACGAGGTAGCGCATGGCGGCCGCAGTGTCGTCAGACTCGAACGCCAACTGGGCGGCGAACTGGGACGAGAAGGCCTTCTCGTACGCGTTGGAGGATTCGGCAGCGATGATCTCGTCGGCAATAGCCAGCGCTTCGGCGTTCTTCGCGTCGTCGTACAGGTCGATCATCCGCTCCATCTTGCGACCCGCACGTCCCGCCTGGCCCTTGGGTGCCTTGCGTGTCGCGTTCGCATACCTGTCGGCGTCGGATGTCGCTTCCGCTGCCTGCTCCTGCCGGTCCCGCGCCCGTTCGGATTGCGCCAACGCGTGGCCCCCAGAACTCAACAGGAGCACGCCGACGATCGCGGCGGACAGGGCGGAAAAACGGCGAGTAGAAAATGGGGTCATCGGCGTCACCTGAAATCGGGAACTATCGGACCGCCGGCCACACGTCGCGCTACGGGACCAGACCGACCGGTCCCGCACCGCGGGCGCCGGTGGGCCGATAACGCTACCAGAAACGCGATGACCGGCGATACCTCGTTCCCTAACGGCGATTCATACACGCTCAGCCACACCTTGGCGTACGGCCGGACGAGCGCGCCTGCTGGTACGTGGAGGCCAGACTGCCGGCCCGTTGGCGCAGTTCCTGGATGCGCGACTGCGGGTCGGGGTGGGTGGAAAGCCATTCCGGCTGTCGGCTGCTGCTGGCCGCGATCATGTTCTGCCACAGGTTGACGGCCTGTACGGGGTCGAACCCGGCCTTGGCCATCAATTGCTGGCCCACCACATCGGCCTCCAGCTCCTGCGTGCGGTTGTTGGGCAGCAGCAGGCCGGCCTGCACCGCCGCGCCACCGACTTGTCCGGCGGCATTGGCCGCACCCTGCCCGTACTGCGACCCGACGATCGCGCCGAGGATGCCCAGGCCCGCCTGTGCGCCCATCTGCCGGGTGATGCGCTCGTCGTGGTGGCGCGAAACGACGTGCCCGACTTCATGCGCGATCACCGCCGCCAGCTGGTCCTGGTTGCGGGCGACCGTGAAGATTCCGGTGTTGATGCCCACCTTGCCGCCCGGCAATGCAAAGGCGTTGGGTGATTCATCGGCGAAGAGCGCCGTTTCCCAGTTCGCCTGCCAGTTGGCGGGCAGTTCGCGGGTGACCGAATTCACCACGCAGCGCACATAGTTGGTCTGGCTCGAGTTGGTGCTCAGGCGGTTCTGCGCCTTGGCCTGTGCAAAGGCCTGCTCGCCCATCTGGTTGAGCTGTTCCTGCGAAACGGCTCCTACCTGCTGGCTGCGGCCTGTCGGCGAGGTGGCGGTGGCACAGGCGGTAACGGCAGTGGCGATGGCCAGACCGAGGAGCAGAGGCTTCATGGGTGGGGCGTCCTGAATCGGGGAGGCCTTCCCTTGTAGACGCGCTCGGATCAAAGAGCCGTCAATTCGAGGTGCACCCGATCGGACCGTTCAGCCGGCACCCGCCAGCAGGAGACTCGCGGCGATGAAGTTGTTGGTCGCATGCGCGACGATGGGCGCCCACAACGTGCCGCAGCGCCAGTAGACCCAGGCGAACGCGGCACCCATGCCGCCGTACACCAGCAGGAGCATGGCCAGCGCGGGCCATGCATTGGCGCTCAGGCCCGGCATCTCGTGGAAAGTGGCGAAGACCAGGCTGCTGAGCACCAGTCCGAGCCACGGCCGCCCCCCTCGCCACAATCGGCCGAACAGCACCCGCCGGAACAGCAGCTCCTCGTAGGCGGGGGCCAGCACGGCCACCAGCACCAGCAGCAGCACGGGCCGGTCGAAGAGGGCTTCAAGCGGCGCCAGGTTGGTCGGTTCGGGTTCTATCCCGACCGACCGCCCCAACCAGGCGACGCACGCGCTGAAGGCAAACACGGCCAGCCCCGTGCCCAAGGCCGTGCCCCACGTCGACAGGCGGGTGGCGGCCTGCCGGGAGCGGGCCCTCTCCGACGCATCGGCTCGACCTCTCCAGAAGTAGACCGCCAGTGCGGCGACCGCCGTGGCGGCGAGTCCGATCCACACCTGCGCTTCCAGGCCGGGCATGAACTGGCCAGGCGCAAGCGTCGTGGCATCCTCGCCCCGCATCGCCATCGTCAGGCCCGCGCCGAATCCCCAGGCAAGCATTGCCAGCACGCCGACGATCAACAGCACCGATACGGCGATGACCAGGTCGAGCACGAAACCGCCCACAAGACGGGGCCACGGCGCCGCCGTGGCCGCGCGCGAAGCGTCCGCGCCGGTGGTTTCTGCAATCACGGCATCCATGCGCGCGTCGAGTTCCGTCAGATGTCGAGGTTGGCGACCTTGAGCGCGTTGTCCTCGATGAACTCGCGCCGGGGTTCGACCACGTCGCCCATGAGGGTGCTGAAGATCTGGTCGGCCGCAACGGCATCCTCGATCCGCACCTGCAGCAGGCGACGGGTTTCGGGATTGACCGTGGTGTCCCAGAGCTGCTCGGGGTTCATTTCGCCCAGGCCCTTGAAGCGCTGGATCTGGCGGCCCTTCTTGGCTTCATCCATCAGCCACGCCTGTGCCTCGGCAAAGCTGGACACCGGCTGTGCGCGGTTGCCGCGGACGATCTGCGCGCCCTCGCGGATCAGCCCGTGCAGCTGGGAAGCGGCCTCGCGCAGTGCGCGCAGTTCACCCTGCTCGAATACCGACACCGGCAGCACCTGGATGATCTCCTCGCCCATGTGGCGGCGGGTGACACGCAGCGCCGCGGGATGCTGCTCGTTGGCCGGCACCAGCGCCAGCGCGTAGCGCGGCCGGCCCAGGCCACGCTTGTTGAGGCGCGCTTCAAGCGCTTCGATCTCGTGTTGCTCGTCGATGTTGCCGGCCAGGTGGGCGCTGTCCAGCGGCGTGAAGTCGATCAGCGCTTCCAGCACCGCCGGGTCGTACCGATGGGCGTTGCGGGCGATGGTCTCGCGGGCGCCGGCGTACACCAGCAGCAACTTCTCCAGGGCGGGCCCTTCGATCGGCAGCTCGCCGGTGGCCGGAACCAGCGAGGCCCCCTCCACGGCGTTGCCGGCCAGGTAGGCGTCCAGCGCCGCGTCGTCCTTGAGGTACAGCTCGTTCTTGCCCTGCTTGATCTTGTAGAGCGGCGGCAGGCCGATGTAGATGTGGCCGCGCTCGATGAGCTCGGGCATCTGCCGGTAAAAGAACGTCAGCAGCAGCGTGCGGATGTGGCTGCCGTCCACGTCGGCATCGGTCATCAGGATGATGCGGTGGTATCGCAGCTTGTCCGGGTTGTACTCGTCCTTGCCGATACCGGTGCCCAGCGCGGTGATCAGCGTGCCGACCTCCGCGGACCCGAGCATGCGATCGAAGCGCGCGCGCTCGACGTTGAGGATCTTCCCCTTGAGCGGGAGGATCGCCTGGGTCTTGCGGTTGCGCCCCTGCTTGGCCGATCCGCCAGCGGAGTCACCCTCGACGATGAACAGCTCGCTGAGGGCCGGATCCTTCTCCTGGCAGTCGGCCAGCTTGCCGGGCAGGCCTGCGATGTCCAGCGCGCCTTTGCGGCGCGTCAGGTCGCGGGCCTTGCGCGCTGCCTCGCGGGCACGGGCGGCATCGACGATCTTGCCGGCAATCGCGCGTGCCTCTCCGGGGTTTTCCTGCAGGAACTCCTCCAAACGTGCGCCGAACGTGCTTTCAACGACCGGCCTCACGTCGGAACTGACCAACTTCTCCTTGGTCTGGCTGGAGAAACTCGGGTCCGGCACCTTCACCGACAGCACCGCGATCATGCCTTCGCGCATGTCGTCGCCCGACAGCGCCACCTTGGCCTGCTTGGCGATGCCGTTCTGCTCGATGTAATTGGTCAGGGTGCGCGTCAGGGCCGCGCGGAAGCCGATGAGGTGGGTACCACCGTCCTTCTGCGGGATGTTGTTGGTGAAGCAGAACATCGTTTCCTGGTAGGCGTCGGTCCACTGCAGGGCGACGTCGACCGTGATGCCGTTCTGCTCGCCGGTCACCGAGATCACGTTGGGGTGCAGCGGGGTCTTGAGCTGGGCCAGGTGCTCGACGAACGAGCGGATGCCACCGGCGTACTGGAAGACATCGCGCTTGCCGTCGCCGCGCTCGTCGGTCAGCGTGATCTTGACGCCCGAATTGAGGAAAGACAGTTCGCGCAGGCGCTTGGCCAGGATGTCGTAATGGAATTCGACATCCGAGAAGGTCTCCACCGATGGCCAGAAGCGCAGCGTGGTGCCGCGGCGATCCGATTCGGCCAAGCGCTTGAGCGGGTACACCGGCTCGCCATGGGCGTATTCCTGCTGGTGATGCCCACCGTCACGCCAGATGTCGAGCGTCAACTTCGAAGACAGCGCGTTGACCACAGACACACCGACGCCGTGCAGGCCGCCGGACACCTTGTAGCTGTTGTCGTCGAACTTGCCGCCAGCGTGCAGCACGGTGAGGATCACCTCGGCCGCCGAGCGCCCCTCTTCCTTGTGGATGTCCACCGGAATACCGCGGCCATTGTCCGAAACCGAAGCCGACCCGTCCTCGTGCAGGGTGACCACCACTTCGTCGGCATGGCCCGCCAGGGCCTCGTCGATGGAGTTGTCCACCACCTCGAACACCATGTGGTGCAGGCCGGTACCGTCGTGCACATCACCGATATACATGCCCGGACGCTTGCGCACGGCTTCCAGACCCTTCAGCACGGTGATCCGGCTGGAGTCGTACGTCTGGCTGGGCTGGGGCGATTCGATGGCGGGGTCGTGCGAGGGGTCGTGCTCGATCTGGGTCATTGCGCAGCGGGCTCCGACGACGCGGCCGCAGGTGCGCGGCGGCGTCGAGACACATTAGCTATACGTCGCGACAGTATACCAGCCGGGACCGCAGCGCCCGGAGTTGCGGGTCTAGCACCGCGCCGGTACACCATGTTCCACGTGGAACACAGTTGGCGTCAGCCCCAGATCGAGTATCCCGGGCAGGGTTTCGGTACCTGTCAGGAAGGCTTGGGCGCCCCACCCGACCAGTCGCTCCAGCACCCGCGCCTGATGCGCGCGGTCCAGCTCGGAGGCCAGGTCGTCCAGCGCCACCACGGGCCACTCGCCCCGTCGGGCCGCCTGGTGCTCGCCCTGGCCCAGGATCGCGGCCAGCGCCGTGAGCTTGGCCTGTCCACGGGACAGCGCCTCGCGGCCGGGCAGCCCGGCAAAGTCCACGCGCCAATCGCCGCGGTGGGGCCCGACCGAGGTGTAGCCGGCGAGCAGATCGCGGTCCCGCGACAGCAGTAACGCATCGACGAGCGACACCGCGTCGCGTCGCCAGCCGGGCTGATACTCGAGCGAGATCCCACCGAGCGCCGGCGCCCAGGCTTCCAGCAGGTTCGCCACATGGGACTGGAGGGCAAGCAGATAGGCCTCGCGCTGCCGGGTGACAACCTCCCCTCCCTCGGCCATCTCGTTCTCCCATGCCTCCAGCTCACCCGCACCGCCGCGCCGCTTGAGCAGGGCGTTGCGTTGCTTGAGCGCTCGGGCGTAACGGCGCCACGCGGCCAGGAAGTCATGTTCCACGTGGAACAGGCCCCAATCGAGATAGCGGCGTCGATGCTCTGCCGCGCCTGTGATCAACGCGTGGCTGCCCGGCTCGAACGTCACGACCGCAAGCGCTGCGCACAGGTCGCCCAGTTGATCAACATCACGCCCGTCCAGCCGCCCCGTCCAGTCGCTCCCGGTATGGCGCAGCCCGGCACGGCGGCGGCGCACGCGTGCACCCTCGACTAAAGCCGGGTCCGACGCAGCACCCTCTTCCCACTCGACGAATATCTCCAGGGCTGGCTGGCCTTGGCGGATCAGGCCGTCGCGCACACGGCCACGAAAGCTCCGTCCGTACGCCATCAGGTGCAGTGCCTCGAGCAGGCTGGTCTTGCCCGCGCCGTTGCCTCCGGTGATCAGGTTGAGACCCGACGACGGCTCGATCGACACATCCTCGAACCGCCTGAGTTGCCGCGCCTGGAGTCGAAGCACCCTCATGGCACCACCGGCATTGCCACGGGTTTTCAGCGACGTGACGCGAACACGCCCGGGCAAGCCGGGCGTGTGGGGTGCGTCATGTTCCACGTGGAACCTTGCAGGCATTGATCAGAGCCGCAGCGGCATCACGACGTGTCGGCACCGGTCGTTGGATGCCTCGCGAACCAATGCGGAGGAGTTGGCATCACGCAGCGCCAGCACCACCTGCTCATCGCGCAATGCGGTCAACGCATCCAGCAGGTAATTCACGTTGAAGCCCACCGACAGGTCGTCGACGCGGGTGTCGGCCTCGACCTCTTCCTGGGCTTCTTCCTGCTCGGGGTTGTGGGCGCTGATCTTAAGTTGACCGGGCGAGACTTCGATGCGGACACCGCGGTACTTCTCGTTCGACAGGATCGCGGCGCGCTGGAGCGATGCCCGCAGGACTTCACGGTCGATGCGGACCTCCTTGTCGGCGCCGATCGGGATTACCGCCTCGTAGTCCGGGAAGCGACCATCGATGAGCTTGCTGGTAAACGTCACGTCGTCGCGCTTTACACGGATGTGGCCGCGACCCATCTCAAGCTCGAGCTCGCGGTCGCCGCCCTCCAGCAGGCGCTGCAGTTCGGTCACGCCCTTGCGGGGCACGATGATCTGGCGCTTGGCCTGGGCACCGCCCTCGTACTGGGCCTCGCACAGCGCCAAACGGTGTCCGTCGGTGGCCACGCAGCGCAGCGAGTTCTCGCGCAGGTCGAACAGCAGTCCATTGAGGTAGTAGCGCACGTCCTGCTGGGCCATGGCGAACGCCGTGCGCTCGATCAGCTCCTTCAGGGCGGCCTCGGGCACGCGGACGCGCTCGGTGGCCTCGACCTCGTCGATCGAGGGGAAGTCGTTGGCCGGCAGGGTCGCCAGGGTGAACCGGGAGCGCCCCGCCGAGACCGTGACCTTCTCGGCCGTCTGCGACACCGTCACCTTGCTGCCATCGGGCAGGGCGCGGACGATCTCGAACAGCTTGCGGGCCGGGATCGTGGTCTCCCCGTCCTGCGCCTCGTCCACCGCGATGCGGGAGATCATCTCGACCTCCAGGTCGGTCCCGGTCAGCGAAAGCTGGCCGTCCTGCACCTGGACCAGCAGGTTGGCCAGGACCGGCAAGGTCTGGCGACGTTCGACCACATTGACGACCTGCGCCAACGGCTTGAGGAAAACCTCGCGTTGCAGACTGAAACGCATGCGGACCGTGCTCCCCTATGCCCAAGACAAGATGTTGGATAAATCTAAAGCGTGGTGGTGATGGAGTCGGCCAAAACCCGGGAAAACCCGACCAACCCCTTGAATATATTCGATAAAAACGCTTGCTGAACGCCTGTAGAACTAGCCGACGGACGGCGGACAAGCTGTGGACAACTTTCGGGCCGGATCGCGGGTTGCGACTTATCCCCATGTTGTCCCGGCATCATCCACCGGGTTTGCCGCGGCCTACTCGCTCAGCTTGCGGATGAGCTTTTCCCAGTCTTCCCGCATCTTGCCGTCGGTCTCCATCAGCGTGCGGATCTGCCGGCAGGCATGCAGCACCGTGGTGTGGTCGCGACCGGCGAACGCGTCACCGATCTCCGGCAGGCTGTGCTCGGTCAGCTCCTTGGTCAGCGCCATGGCCATCTGGCGCGGCCGGGCGAGCGAGCGCGTCCGCCGTTTCGACAACAAGTCCTTGATCTGCAGGCCGTAGTAGTCTGCCACGGTCTTCTGGATGTTGGGGATGCCGATCGCCTGCTGCTGAGCTCGCAGCAGGTCGCGCAGCGTTTCCTGGGCGAACTCCACGGTGATCGCGCGGCCGGTGAAGTTGGCCCGGGCTGCCAGCGTGTTGAGCGCGCCCTCCAGGTCGCGCACGTTGCTGCGCATCTTCTTGGCCAGCAGGAACGCCACGTCCTCGGGGATGTTGGCGCCGCGCTCCTTGGCCTTGGACAGCACGATCTGCGCGCGCGTCTCGAAGTCGGGCGGCTCGATCGCCACGCTCAGACCCCAGGCCAGGCGCGACTTGAGCCGCGGCTCCAGGCCTTCGACCTCTCGCGGATAGCGATCGCAGGTCAGGATGATCTGCTGCTTGCCGTCGAACAGCGCGTTGAAGGTGTGGAAGAACTCCTCCTGCGTGCGGTCCTTGCCGGCGAAGAACTGGATGTCGTCGATCAGCAGCGCGTCGACCTGCTGGAACTGGCGCTTGAAGCCGTCCATCGCCTTTTCCTGCAGTGCTTTCATCATCGCGCTGAAGAACTGTTCGCTGCGCAGGTACATCACACGGGTGGCGGGGTTCTGCCGGCGCATCTCGTTGCCGGCGGCAAACATCAGGTGCGTCTTGCCCAGGCCCGTGCCGCCGTAGAGCAGCAGCGGGTTGTGGGCCCGCTCGCCGGGCTTGAGCGCGGCCTGCCACGCCGCGGCGCGCCCCAACTGGTTGCTGCGGCCCTCGACGAAATTCTCGAAGGTGTAATGGCTGTCGAGGTGGCCGTTGAACGGCTCGCCGGTGGTCGTGACCGGCCGCGTGCCCGGCGCGACCGTGGCCGGTCCCATCGACGGCGTGACGGCCACTGCAGGCGCCACGCGCGGCAGCGAGCCGACCTCCAGGCTGACCGCGTCGGTGCCGGCGAAGTGCGCCAGCAGTTCGCGGATGCGCGCCAGGTACCGCTCGCGCACGTGCTCCACGACGAACGCATTGGGTGCGTACAGCACCGTCACGTCGTTGCGGCGGGTCGCCTGCAGCGGGCGGATCCAGGTGTGGACGTCCTCGGCCGGCAGCTCGGCTTCAAGGCGTTCGAGGCAGCGGGGCCAGGCGTCCGGGGTCTGGGATTGCACGGTGTCGAACTCGGGAATGGGCGAAGCGGACCCCTGCACGGCACCGGGGCGCCGCGCCGCAGGGCGGTAGGGGGTCGGTCAGACTACCACCGGTGCGCGTCGCCGACAGTGCCGCCACGGGTGCCATGCAAGGCAACCGGCGGCGCAGGGGCCCGGCATCTCGGCCCTCACCCGAGCTTGACCCGCACCCCCGGGGCTGGCTATAGTCGACGGTCTTTTCCGCCGTATACCGCAGAGCCGACCATGGCCACCAAGCGCACCTACCAGCCCAGCAACCTCAAGCGCAAGCGCGACCACGGTTTCCGTGCCCGCATGGCGACCGCCGACGGCCGCAAGATCCTCGCCCGCCGTCGCGCCAAGGGTCGCAAGCGTCTCTGCGCCTAAGCGCGCCGCTGACTGCCGCGGCCGCCCTGCGCGCCGCCGCCACCCGATGATTCCGCCCCGACTCCCGCGCACCGCGCGGGTTCGCGCGCGTCCGGAATTCGACCGCATCTTCAAGCACGGGCGCCGGGTGGCGCTGCCCGTGCTGGCCTTGCATGTCTGTCCGCCCGCGCAGCCCGACGGCCCGGCCCGGCTCGGGCTGGCGGTGTCGCGCAAGGTCGACCCGCGGGCCGTGGGCCGCAACCGCATCAAGCGGGTGCTGCGCGCCGCCTTCCGCGAATGCCGCGCGCACCTGCCCCCGGCCGACTACGTCATCGTGGCGCGTCCCGGCGCCTCGTCCTGCGATGGCGAGGCCCTGCGCAGCGCCTTCGCGCGCCTGCTGCAGCGCGCCGGCGCGTTGCCCGACCCCGTCGGCGCCGGCACAATGCCCGCCGCTGCACCGACCGGACCCGACGCGGCCCCGACCGCCGGCCGTCCCCCCGCTCCAGATCCCGCCTCGCCGGACCGCACTGGCTGAGTCCTGATGACGCGCGCGACGTGCGTGCCCGTCCCACCGCCTTCGAAAGTACCCCGACACCATGAACCAGACCCGCGTCTTCCTGATCTTCGCCTGGCTGGCGGTGGCGACCCTGCTGTGGATGGAGTGGGGCAAGGAGCGCGACGCCTCGCGGGCCCCGACCACGCCGGTGGCCGCGGCCACGACCAGCGCATCCGGCGCGGTGCCGACCGCGGGCGGCCAGGCACCAGCCGTTCCGAGCGCCACGCCGGGCATGGCGGCCGCCGAGCCGGCGGCGGCCGCTACCAGTGCGCCCCTCGTCACCGTGACCACCGACGTGCTGCAGGTCGAGATGACGGGCGGCGAGATCCGCCAGGCCGACCTGCTGGGCTACCCCAGCGAGGCCGAAGACGACAGCGCGCCGGTGCGCCTGTTCGACCAGGCTGCCGGGCGCTATTTCGTGGCACGCACCGGCTGGGCCGGCAACGACGTCGCACCGGCCCACGACACCGGCTTCCGGCCGGTTGGCAGCGCCACGCGGTATGCGCTGGCCGAAGGCTCGAACACGCTAGAGGTACCGTTCGAATGGACCGGTCCCAACGGCGTCACCATCCGCCGCACCTACACCTTCGGTCGCGGCCAGTACGCGGTCAGCGTGCGCGACGAGGTGGCCAACGCCGGCAGCCAGCCCTGGCAGGCGTACGTCTACCGCGAGCTGAGCCGTGAGCCGCGCGCCTTGAGCCGCAGCGGCCCCATGAACGCCGAGCAGTACAGCTTCCAGGGCGCGGCCTGGTACAGCGACGCGGAAAAATACGAGAAGCGCGATTTCGAGGACATCGCCGACGACGGCCCGCTCAACCGCCAGGTCACAGGCGGCTGGATCGCGATGCTGCAGCACCATTTCTTCGCCGGCTGGATCCCGCAGGCCGACCAGGCCTCGCTGTTCGTGCTCGAGCATGGCAATGGCCGGTACGAGATCGAATCGCGCGGCCCCGCCTTCACCGTGGCGCCGGGTGGCACCGCGTCCACCGAAGCGCGCCTGTGGGTCGGCCCCAAGCTGGTCGGCCAGATCCAGGCGCAGGGCGTGCCGGGCCTGGACCGCGCCGTGGACTTCAGCCGCTTCAGCATCTTCGCCACGCTGGGCAACTGGCTGTTCTGGCTGCTCGATGCGATCCACTCGCTGGTCGGCAACTGGGGCTGGGCGATCATCGGCCTGGTGGTGGTGATCAAGGTCCTGCTGCTGCCGCTGTCGACCGCGCAGTACAAGTCGATGGCGCGCATGCGCAAGTTCCAGCCGCGCATCGCCCAGCTCAAGGAGCGCTACGGCGACGACCGCCAGAAGTTCCAGATGGCGATGATGGAGCTGTACAAGAAGGAGAAGATCAACCCGGTCGGCGGCTGCCTGCCGCTGCTGGTGCAGATGCCGGTGTTCCTGGCGCTGTACTGGGTGCTGCTGGAATCGGTCGAGCTGCGCCACGCGCCGTGGATCCTGTGGATCGACGACCTGACCGCGCGCGACCCGTACTTCGTGCTGCCGGCGATCAACATGGCGGTGATGTGGGCGACGCAGAAGCTCAGCCCGATGACCGGCATGGACCCGATGCAGCAGAAGATGATGCAGTTCATGCCGCTGGTGTTCGGCGTCATGTTCGCGTTCTTCCCCGCCGGCCTGGTGCTGTACTGGATCACGAACGCCGCGCTGGGCCTGGCCCAGCAGTGGTACATGACCCGCAAGTACGCCGAGGCGCCGGCCAAGGCCTGATCCCGACGACGCAGGAGCCCGCCACCCGGCGGGCTTTTGCATTGCGCGGCACACTGCCCATTCCCCTGACGCACCGACCCCCATGACCGACCGCGACACCATCGCCGCCATCGCGACACCCGCCGGGGCCGGCGGCGTGGGCATCGTGCGGCTGTCGGGGCCGCGCGCGAAGCCGATCGGCGAAGGCATCGCCGGCCGGACGCTCATTGCGCGTCGCGCGGCGTATGCCCGCTTCCGGGATTCCGACGACGCCATCATCGACGACGGCATAGCGCTGTATTTCGCAGCCCCGGCCAGCTACACCGGCGAGGACGTGGTCGAGCTGCAGGCCCACGGCAGCCCGGCCGTCCTGCACCAGCTGGTGGACCGGTGCTGCGCGCTGGGGGCCCGCCGCGCCCGACCCGGCGAATTCAGCGAACGCGCGTTCCTGGAAGGCAAGCTCGACCTGGCCCAGGCCGAGGCGGTGGCCGACCTCATCGCCGCCAGCGACGTGCGGGCCGCCCGCGCCGCCAGGCGCGCACTCGAGGGCGAGTTCTCGCGCCGGGTGGAGGCCATCGCCGACGCGATGCTGCGCGCCCGGGTCCACGTGGAGGCGGCGATCGATTTCGCCGACGAGCCGATCGATACCCTCGGCGGCCCGCAATTGCAGGCCGACCTGTCGGCCATCGCCGATGCACTTGACGTGCTGCTGCGGGATGCCGAGCACGGGCGCCGCCTGCGCGACGGCCTGCACGCGGTGATCGTCGGCCCGCCCAACGCCGGCAAGAGTTCGCTGCTCAATGCGCTGGCCGGCCGCGACCGCGCCATCGTCACCGATGTCGCCGGCACCACTCGAGACCTGCTGCACGAGGCGGTGCGCATCGACGGCGTCGAGCTCACCCTGGTCGACACCGCCGGCCTGCGCGAGGGCGGCGACGCGATCGAGCGAGAGGGCATGCGCCGCGCCCACGCGGAGCTGGAACGTGCGGACCTCGCGATCGTGGTGCTCGATGCGCGCGACCCGGCGGCCGGCCGCGAGGCGGTGGCCGCCGCGGCCCTCGGCGCGCCGGCGCAGCTGTGGCTGCTCAACAAATCCGACCTCCTGCCCGATGCCGGGGGGGAACCGCCGGTTGGCGTGCCGGGCGATGCCCTGGCCGTTTCGGCCCTGACCGGCGAGGGCCTGGAGGCCCTGCATGCCCGGCTGCGGGCGCTGGCAGCGGGCGAGGCCGGCGCGACCGACGGCGCGTTTACCGCGCGTGCGCGCCATGTCGACGCCCTGCGCCGCGCCGCCGCCGGGCTGGCCCAGGCGCGCGGGGAGCTCGTGCGCGACTCCCTCGACCTCGCCGCCGAAGCCCTGCGGCAGTCCCACGACGCCCTGGGCGAGATCACCGGACGGGTGCACGCCGACGACCTGCTGGGGCACATCTTCTCCAGCTTCTGCATCGGCAAGTAGCGCCGCCCCGGGACCGCCGCGCCGGACCGGACGTTCATCGCATTCAGCGGTCCACGCTTGACAAATGCCCCGCGCTGTCGCGTCCTACGCGTCTGTGCGCCGTGCCTGGCGCACTTCAGGGGAGTTTTGCCAATGACCGTAGTTGACCAGCCGGGCCGCCCGTTGCGTCGCCCGTCCACCATCTTGAACCTGTCGCTGATGCTGGCCCTGGGGTTGGGCCTGGCCGCGTGCGGCAAGGACGACACCACGCCCGACGCCGCCGATCCGGCTGCGCGCGGGCCGGCCGCTACCGAGCAGGCCACGCCGGAAACGGCCGTGTCCAGCCGCGTCACCGCGATGAGCGAGGACGAGCTGCGCGATGCCGCTCGCAGCGCCTACGCCGAGAACCGCCTGTACGCGCCGGCCGAGGACAACGCGGTCGAGTACTACCTCGCCCTGCGTGAGAAGTCGCCCGGCGATGCCGGCGTGTCCAGTGCGCTGACCGACCTGTTGCCGATGACGGTGATCGCGATCGAGCAGAGCGTCGGCCGAGAGGACTTCGATGAAGCCCGCCGCCTGGCCGCGCTGCTGGAACGCGCCGACGACAAGCACCCGGCGTTGGCCCGCCTGAAGACCAGCATCGGCGAGCGCGAGCAGGCCGCCGAGGCGCAGGCCGAGCAGGACGCTGTCACCGCCGAGGAGCAGGCCGAGCGCCAGGCCGAGTTGGAGCGCGAGCGCGCCGCCCAGCAGCAGGCCCAGCAGGAGCAGGCCGCCCGCGACCTGGCGGCCCGCCAGGCCGCCGAGCGCGAGGCCGCCGCCGAGCAGGCCGCCGCCGACGAGCAGGCCGCCGAGGAGGCCGCCGCCGAGCAGCGTGCCGCCGAACAGCGCGCCGCCCAGCAGCGCGCGGCCCAACAGGCTGCAGCCGCCACCGCGACGGCGGCCGACCTGCGTCCGATCTCCACGCCGGCCCCCAGCTACCCGCCCGCGGCCCTGCGCGCTGGCCAGTCCGGCGAGGTGCAGGTGGAGTTCACCGTCGGCACCGACGGCTCGGTGACCAATGCGCGCGTGGTGCGCTCCAACCCGGCCCGCGTGTTCGACCGCGAGGCGGTCAGCGCCGTGCGCAGCTGGCGCTTCCAGCCGCTGCCCAACGCGGTCACCACCCGTCGCACGATCGGCTTCAACCCGGGCGGTTGATCCGGCAGCGGTGATACGGCGGGGGGCCATCGGTCTTGGCGCCAAAAGAAAAAGCCCGGCGAATGCCGGGCTTTTTCCGTTTCGTCAGACGCAACGCTCAGCCGGCGATCGCCAGCTTTTCCTGGTGGTAGCGGCGCACCGCCAGGAACCACAGCAGCGCGGCCAGGCCGAAACCCGCCGCCAGGTACACCAGCCACGACAGGGCGTCGATCGGCTCGGCGCGGATCACCTTCAACAGCATCTGGTTCTGCGCCAGGAACGGCACCGCGAACTGCCACAGCTGCGTCTTGATCGGGTTCACGAGCAGCACGAAGGTCGGCACCATCGGCAGCAGCATCAGCCAGGTCATGTGGCTCTGCGCCTCCTTCATGCTCTTGGCCGAGGCCGCCAGGAACGTCAGCAGCGCGGTGCCGATGAACAGCATCGGCAGCAGGATCAGCAGCATCTTGCCGATCGCCGGGAAGCTCACGTCCATCATCTTGGCCATGCCGCCGGCCAGCTGCGCCGACAGCTTGAAGGCGAGCAGCGTGAGCAGCAGCGACAGCAGGCCCAAGGCACACGCGGCGGCGATCTTGCCGCTGACGATGGACCCGCGCGTGGCCGGCGTGGCCAGCAGCGGTTCCAGCGACTGGCGCTCGCGTTCGCCCGCGGTGGCATCGAGGATCAGGTAGGCGCCGCCAATGAACGACGTGAGGATCAGCAGGTACGGCAGCAGCGTCGACAGCAGCACGCCACGCTTGGCCGCCTCCGTCGCCATGTCGCGCGAGCCCACGCTGATGGGACGGGTCACCGTCGGGTCGATGCCGCGCGCCATCAGCCGGAGCATGCCCACCTGGCTGGCGTAGCCGTCCAGCGCGCCGCGCAGCCGCGACACGGGGATCTCGGCATTGCGCCGGGTGCTGTCGTGCACCAGCGACACCGTCGCCGGCCGGCCGGCGTGCCAGTCCTCGGCGAAGTCGGCATCGATCTCCAGCGCCACGTCGATGCGCTGTTCCGCGATCGCCGCATCCAGGTCGGCCGGCGGGTCGGTGGCGGTGATGCCGTGGCCGGCGAGGAACTCCACCAGGTTGGGCGCGTGTTCGGCGCCCACCACCGGCACCTCCAGCACCTTGTCGAGCTGGGTCTTCATCCGGTTTTCCATCAGCGAGCCCATGCCCAGCATCAACACCGGGTAGAAGACCGGGCCCATCAACAGCACCAGCGCGAGGGTGCGACGGTCGCGCGAGATGTCCAGCAGTTCCTTGCGCATCACCGCCCACAACGAGGCGAACATGTTGGTCGGCTTCATGCGTGCAGGCCCTCCTCCGAGCCGATCGCCCTGACGAAGGCGTCTTCCAGGTTGGCCTCGCCAAAGCGCGCGCGCAGTTCGTCGGCGGTGCCGGCGGCCACCACCTGGCCCTTGGCGATGATGACGATGCGGTCACACAGCGCCGCCACCTCCTGCATGATGTGGCTCGAGAAGATCACGCAGCGGCCCTCGGCCTTGAGCTGTTGCAGGAAGCCGCGCATCGCGCGCGTGGTCATCACGTCCAGGCCGTTGGTGGGCTCGTCCAGGATCACGTTGCGGGGGTCGTGCACCAGCGCGCGGGCAATCGCCGTCTTGGTGCGCTGGCCCTGGCTGAAGCCCTCGGTCTGCCGGTCGAGGATGTCGTCCATGTCCAACGCCGCCGACAACGCGCGCGTGCGCTCGGCGATCGCCGCCTTCGACATGCCGTGCAGCTCGCCGAAGTAGGCGATGTTCTCGCGCGCGGTCAGGCGCTTGTAGACGCCGCGTGCGTCGGGCAGCACGCCCAGTGCGCGACGCACCGCGGCCGGCTGCGTGGTGGCGTCGACACCGTCGACCTCCACGCGGCCGCTGTCGGGCGTCATCAGCGTGTACAGCATGCGCAGCGTGGTGGTCTTGCCCGCGCCGTTGGGCCCGAGCAGGCCGGTGATCTGGCCGTCCGGGGCTTGGAAGTCGACGCCGTCGACCGCCTTCACCACGCCGGTCTTGGTCTTGAACGCCTTGTGCAGGTCGTGTGCGGTGATCATGGTTCCCATCCATTGAAACTGGTGAACGGCGGTACACCCGCCAGGCGATCCAGGCACGCGGTGTCCAGCGCGGCGGCATCGGTGGATTCGATGAACTGCCCGACCAGCTTGGGCATGCAGCCCAGCGTCAGCGTGCCGTGGCCTTGGCCGTCGACCACGAGGTGGCGTCCGTTCGACAGGCCCTCGAGCACGGCATCGCCGTAGCGCGGCGGCGTCACCGGGTCGAGCGCGCCCGACAGCAGCAGCGCCGGCACGTCCGAGCGCAGCGGCGCGGTGAAGTCGTCGCCGCGGTCGCCGCGTGGCCACACCGAACACGCCGCGAAGAACAGCTGCGCCACCTCGGGCCCCAGCAGGGTGCCGTCGGTCGCGGCGTCTGCGGCCTGGCGGTCGGCGTCTTCGGCGCACAGCACCGACCACTGCATGCCGCGCGTCATCTGGTCGCCCATGGACCGCGTCATCAGCTCCGACAACGACATCAGCGGCGCGTAGCGCCCCTGCGCCGCTTCATCCAGCACCAGCGGCAGCAGCGCCGATGTCTGCGGCGCGTAAGAGAAGGCGAATGCCAGCCCGGCCACGTGGTCGGGCGTGATCGTGGCCGTGCGGCTCTGGCCGGTGGACGGGTCGCGGTAGTCGACCTCGACGGGCGCCGCCTCCAGTGCCTCCATCACCTGCGACAGGCGGGTGCGGGTGTCGACCGGGAAACGCGCCTTGCACGCGGGCAGGGTGCCGCAGTACTCGGCCTGCAGCCGGATCGCGTCCTCGAAGGTATGCGCGAACTCGCCGCCGACCACCAGGTCGTTGGGCGCCACGCCGTCCAGCACCAGTGCACGGGCGTGCTGCGGGTGCGCCGCGGCGTACTGCTGCGCCACGCGCGTGCCGTAGGAACCGCCGACCAGGTTGACCTGCTCCACGCCCAGCGCCTGGCGCACGGTGTCCAGGTCGGCGACCGCCTCGGTCGTGGTGTAAAGCGCCGGGTCGGCGCGTCCCTCGAGCCCGGCCAGGCAGGCGCGGGCGAAGGCCTGCAACTCCTCCACGCCGGCGCTTTCGGCGTCCTCCATCTGCAGTGGCGAACCGTCGGCACCGACGCAGTCCAGCGGGTTGGAGCCGCCGGTGCCGCGCTGGTCCACCATCAGGATGTCGCGCTGCTTGCGTACCTCGCGCAGCGCGACGTTGACGGTGGCGGCGTGCTCGGTCGCGGCCTGGCCCGGCCCGCCGGCGATGAAGAACACCGGGTCATCCGTGCCGCCGCCGCTGCCCGTGGCCGGCAACCAGGCGATGTTGAGGTCGATCGTGCGGCCGTTGGGTGCGGCAGGGTCCTCGGGGACCGTGTGCGTCGCGCAGAACGCCTCGGTGGCCTGGCCGCCGGTAACACCGGTCAGCGAGCAGGGCTCGAAGGCGAGGGACCCGAAGTGGCGCGTGGCGCCCTCGGTGCCGGCGGCGCCGGGCGGTGCATCGGTGGGCTGGCACCCCGCCAGCAGCACGGCCGAGA
>Ga0156725_1128_pt3 | contig 24126 bp, 16 predicted proteins | sample RifOxyD1_FD_112054 | JGI IMG/M metagenome (GOLD analysis project Ga0156725, IMG submission 112054) | Xanthomonadales bacterium RIFOXYD1_FULL_69_11
TGGCGAAGAAGCCGCCGCCGTGGGTGCTGTCGGCCACGCTGCTGGACACCGAACGCGTGTGGGCGCTGACCAACGCCGCGATCGAGCCGGAGTGGGCGATCGAGGCGCTGCCGCACCTGCTGGCGCGGCGGCACCACGACCCGCGCTGGGCGCGCTCGCAGGGGCGCGTGGTCGGCAGCGAGCAGGTGTCCCTGTTCGGGCTGGTGCTGGCCCCCAAGCGCCCGGTGCACTACGGCGCGCTGTACCCGGACGAAGCACGCGCGATCTTCGCGCGAGAAGCGCTGGTTACCGGCGAGATCAACACGCGCGTGCCCTTCCTGCCGCGCAACCTGGCGACGCTGGAGAAGGCGCGCGAGGAAGAGGCCAAGCAGCGCCGCGTCGGTCTGGTGGTCGACGAGGAATGGATGGCGCAGTGGTACCTGGACCGGCTGCCGTCGCACGTGCACAACACCCACGCGCTGGATGCCTGGTTCGGCAAGCTCGATGCGGCGTCGAAGGCGGCGCTGGAATGGTCGCTGGACGACCTGATGGTCGGCGACGAGAGCGAGGCCGCGCGGTTCCCGGCGGTGCTCACGGTCGGCAATGCACGGCTGGCGGTGCGCTACCGCTTCGAGCCCGGTGCGCCCGACGACGGCATGACGGTTGCCGTGCCGCTGCACCTGCTGGGCGCACTCGACCCCGCGCAGGTGTCGTGGCTGGCGCCGGGGTTCGTCGCCGACAAGGCTGCGGCGCTGATCCGCGGCCTGCCCAAGACGTTGCGCCGCAATTTCGTGCCGGCACCCGATTTCGCGCGCGCGTTCGCCGAGGCGCATTCGCGGCACGACGATGACGACTTCACCGGCACGCTGGCGCGGTTCCTGCGCCGTGCCACCGGGGTCGACGTGGCCCGCGACGATTTCGACGAGTCGGTGCTGGAGCCGCACCTGCGCATCAACATCCGGTTGCTCGACCGCGATGGCCGCGGCGTACTGGCCGAGTCGCGCGACATCGACGGGCTGAAGCACCGGTTCGCGGCGCTCGCGGCCGAGGCCTTCGCCGCGCGCGCGGCCGACGGCCTGGCGCAAAGCGGATTGGTGGCCTTCCCCGAGGTGCCGGTGCCGCGTTCGGTGCCCGGCGCGGGCGGCGTGCCGGCCTGGCCCGCGCTGCACGACGATGGCGACAGCGTGTCGCTGCAGGTCCACGCGCAACGCGAGGAGGCCGAGCGAGCGCATCCGGCGGGCGTGCGCCGCCTGCTGGCCATGGCGCTGTCCGACCGTATGCGCCAAGCCCGCAAGCAGTTGCCGGTGCCGCCGCGCACCGCGCTGCAGTACGCGGCGCTGGAGTCCCAAGGCGAACGCTCGGGGCCTGCCGGCGAAGGCGACCGCCTGCGTGCCGACCTGGTGCAGGGGGCGTTCGACGCGCTGACGGCCGACGGCCTCGATGACATCCGTGACGCCGAAGTGTTCGCCACCCGCCGGGAGTCGGTGGGCAAGGGATTGTTCGCCGAGTCGGTGGAACGGCTCAGGCTGGCCGAAGCGATCCTGGACGGCGTCGCGGAGGTGCGCGGCGCACTGGAATCGCCGCTGATGGGCTGGGCCAGCGGCAACCTGGACGACATGCGTGCACACCTGGCGACATTGGCACCGCCGGGGTTCCTGAGCACCGTGCCCCAGCACGTGTTGCGCGACTACCCGCGCTACCTGAAGGCATTGGCGCTGCGGGGCGAACGCGCGCTGCGCGACCCGGTGCGCGACCAGGTACGGATGCTGGAACTCAAGCCGTTTGCCGATGCGCTGGCGGATGCGACGCGGCGCGGTATCGCCGATCGGCCCGAATGGCAGGCGCTGCGTTGGGACCTGGAGGAATTGCGGGTCTCGTTCTTCGCGCAGGAGCTGGGCAGGAAGGGCGTGTCGCCCAAGAAGCTGGCCAGCCGGCTGGAGGCACTGCGGCCCCGCTGAACCGGCTGGTGGGCCATCACTTGATGCGCTTCACCTTTGCGCGGGTGTTGTACCCGTCGATGGCCATGTACCAGGCGCTCCCGATCACGCTCGGCGTGATGCGGACTTCGGGACGTGGCGACTTCGAGTTGCGGAGCGAGGCACTGTCGACCTGCTCCCAGACCTGGCCGTTTTCCAGCGTGTAGCGGCGCCCCTTGGAGAATCCGGGCAGGTCCTCGGCCACGCGCGAGACGATGGGCTCGTCGGAGCCGAACGACAGGAAGCCCCGGTTCTCCTGCTCCACCTTGGACTTAGCGGCGGCTGCTGCGGCTGCAGTCTCCTGAGACAGTGTCCGTCCCAGCCATCCGTTGAGGTTGGCCAGCTGCTCGGGACTCAGGCGATCCAGACCCGCCGCACGGAACTCCTCCGGCGTCATCTCCTGCTCGATGAGCCGCGGTGCATCCTGCGCAAGGACTGCCATCGGCATCAGTACGAGTGCCAGCGAGAGGGCGAGCGGACGACACGTGCGGGCGCGAATCGGAAGCATGGCCTGTTCCTCGGACGGGATGGTGGCTAGTGTAGTCGCGAAACTTTCGACCGCGACCCGTCCGCGATGCCCCCCGCGTCTTCCTTTGCCCCCGCCGTGCTGGACCATCCGGCCGTAGCCGGCTTGCCGATGGCCTGGCGCGAGGCGCTGGTGCCCGGGCCGGGCGACAACGCGTCCATGGCAGCATCGGAACCTGCCGAAGTAACGGTGTCGGTACTGGACGCCTTGGCCCGGCTCGATGCGGACGCCGACACGGTGATGGCCGCGTTGTTACACGCCGCCCCCGGCATGCTGCCGGCGCTGGGCCCGGAGTTCCCGAAGCGGCATGCGGCGGTGATGGCGCTGCTCGATGGGCAGCACGCGGCCGCGCAGGTCTGGGCCCTGCATGCCGAGCACCCGGGCAGTGGCGGCAGCGAAGGCCTGCGCCGGCTGTTGCTGTCCATCGTGCGCGACCTGCGGGTGGTGCCGATCCTGCTTGCGCGGCAACTGGCATGGATGAAGCAGGCCGGCGACCTGCCCGACGCGCAGCGCCGCGAGCTGGCGGCGCTCACCCGCGACATCCACGCCCCACTGGCCAACCGGCTTGGCATCTGGCAGCTGAAGTGGGAACTCGAGGACCTGGCGTTCCGCCACCTCGAGCCCGACACCTACCAGCGCATCGCGCGCCTGCTGGACGAGAAGCGTGGCGCGCGCGAGCGCTACATCGAGCAGGTCAAGCAGGTGCTGCGCGACGCGATGGCCGTGCAGGGCATCGAGGCCGACGTGGCGGGACGGCCGAAGCACATCTACAGCATCTGGCGGAAGATGCAGCGCAAGGGCGCACCGATCGGCGAACTCTACGACCTGCGCGCGGTGCGGGTGCTGGTGGACGATGTCGGCGCCTGCTACGCCGCGCTCGGCGTCGTGCATGCGACGTGGGTGCCGATCCCCAGCGAATTCGACGACTACATCGCGCGTCCCAAGCGCAACGATTACCGGTCGTTGCACACCGCGGTGATCGGGCCGGAAGGCAAGACGCTGGAGGTGCAGATCCGCACCCACGACATGCACCGGCAGGCCGAGCTCGGCGTGGCTGCGCATTGGCGCTACAAGGAAGGCGGGCGGGGTGCGGATGCCGCGTTCGACCGCAAGATCGCCTGGATGCGGCGGCTGCTGGAAGAGGGCGGTGGCCGAGACGATGCCGGCCTGGCCGGCGAACTCGACACCGAACTGGTCGAGGACCGGATCTACGCGCTGACGCCGAAGGGGGAAGTGATCGACCTGCCGGTCGGATCGACGCCGCTGGACTTCGCCTACCGGGTGCACACCGAAGTCGGCCACCGCTGCCGGGGCGCCAAGGTCGACGGCCGGATCGTGCCGCTCGACCACCGCCTGCGCACCGGTGACCGGGTCGAGATCATGACCGCCAGGACCGGCGAACCGCGGCGTGACTGGCTGATCGAGGCCAACGGCTTCCTCGCCAGCCCGCGTTCGCGCGAGAAGGTGCGCGGCTGGTTCCACAAGCTGGACCGTGCGCGCAACGAGACCGAAGGCCGCGAACTGCTGGACAAGGAACTGCGGCGGCTGGGGCTGCTCGGCGCGGACCTGGCGCCGGCTCTCGAGAAGTTTCACCTGGCGACGGACGGCGACCTGCACGTGCAGGTGGCGCTGGGCGATCTCGGGCCGCACCAGGTGGCGCGCGTGCTGGCCGAGCACGAGCGCAGCGGTGGAGCCGCGCCTGAAGCAGCGGCTGTTCCGGTCGAACCCCGCCGTGCCGGCCGCAGCCGGCCGGGCGACTTCACCGTGCAGGGCGTGGGCAACCTGCTGGTGCAGATCGCGCGTTGCTGCCAGCCGCTGCCGGGCGAGCCGATCCTGGGCTACCTCACCCGCGGGCGCGGCGTCACCGTGCACCGCCCGGACTGCGTCGCGCTGCAACGGCTGCTCGCGCGCCAGCCCCAGCGCGTACTTCCGGTGGAATGGGGACGCACGGGCAGCGGCTACGACGTCGATGTCGAGGTGGTCGCGCTGGATCGCAAATGGTTGCTGAAGGAGGTCACCAACGCCATCGCGCAGGGCAATGCGCATGTGTCGGCGATCCACAGCGACCACGAGCGCAATGGCGCACGCGTGCGGTTGCGGCTGCGGCTGCGCGTTGCCGACTACGGACAACTGTCATCGTTGCTGGGCAAGCTGGCGGCGCTGCCGGGAGTGGAGCGCGCGCAACGGCTTTGACGGTGGTGCGCGACGTGCCGGCGGGTTGTGGATCACGCGGCTGCCGCGGCCGCCCGCTATGCTCTGCCCGCAATGCCGCATCCGCCAGACACCGACCCCACCCGCCGGTCTGCCCGGCCTGTCGAAGCCATCCCCAATCCGCTGCGCAGGCTGTCGCGGACGCAGCGCGCGTGGGCGATGGCCGTGTCGGCGGGGCTGTTGATCGTGCTGGTGCTGGTGGCCGTGTTTTCCGATGGGTTATGGCCGGAGACACGCGCCCAGCAGTTGCGGCGCGAGGCAGCCGAGGCGTTGGCGCGCGGCCACCTGACGGCACCCGACGGCACCGGCGCGCGCGAACTCTATGAAGCCTCGCTGGCCCTGGATCCGGACCGCCCCGATGCGCGCGACGGGCTGACCCTGGTGGGGCATGCGGCGCTGGCACGCGCTGACGCGCAGATCGACGCCGGTCAGTTCGCGCAGGCGCGCCAGTCCCTCGCGCTGGCGCGGGCGATGACGGTGCCGCAGTCGCGGCTGGTCGCACTGGAAACGCGCCTGCACCGCCGCGAGCTGGGCGACGCCGGGGTCGACCGCCTGCTGGACGTGGCCGACGCCGCGCGCCGGGGCGGGCGCCTGGACGGCGAGGGCTACACCGCCCTGCGGCTCTACCAGCGCGTACTGGCCCTGGAGCCCGACAACGTGCGCGCGCTTGAAGGGCGCGAGGACACCCTGTCGGAGCTGCTGGCGCAGTCGCGCTCCATGCTCGAGCGCGGCGCACTGACGGATGCCGCCGCCGTACAGAGGCGGGTCGCGCAGGCCGACGCCGGCCACGTGGAACTGCCCGAGGCCCGCGCCGCACTGGCGGCTGCGGTCGATGCGCGGCTGTCACGTGCCGAGGCCGACCTGCAACGCGGCCGGCTTGCCGAGGCCCTGGCTGGATTCCGCGCCGCGCTCGACGCGCGCCCCGACGACGTACGCGCGTCGTCCGGCGTGCGCCGGTCATTGCAGGCCTATGTGCGCCGGGTCGTGGAGCTGGCGGCCGACTTCCGTTTCAGCGAGGCCGAAGCCGCGCTCGCACAGGCGGTCGCGGTGGACCCGGACATGGCAGGGCTCGAGGAAGCGCGCCGACGTCTTGCGGCTGCGCGGTCGACCCAGGCACGTCTGGGCGGTGAAGGGGCTGCCGAAACGGCTGCGGGACGTGGCCGCATCAGCGCCCTGCTGGCGGAGGCGGCACGGGCGCGCGACCGTGGCGACCTGCTGACGCCGCCGGGCGAAAGCGCGTTCGACAAGATCGCCGCGGCGCGCGCCCTCGCCCCGCGGGACGCCGAAGTGCGGGAGGCGGCGGACGCCTTGCTGCCGGCCGCCCAGCGCTGCTTCGAGGACGCATTGCGCGAGAACCGCCTGATTGCCGCAGGTGCGTGCCTGGAAGCCCGCGAAGCACTGGGCGAACCGCGCGGGACGGCCCTGGCCGCGCGCCGCCGCCTGGCCCAGCGCTGGCTGGCGGTCGGCGAGGAGCGCCTGGGCGCCAGCGAAATCACCGCGGCCCAGCGTGCGCTCGACCAGGCCCGTACGCTCGACCCGGACGCCGACGGCGTGGACGCGTTCGCGCGCCGCGTGGAAGCCGCCTCCGCGGCGCTCGACTGAACCGGCTGGTGCCTGCGCGGCCTGGCTGACCGAATGCGCGCTCATCAGACAGGCCCTGCCTGCTGGCGATCGGACGGGGTGGCGGGCTATCCGCGCTCTACGTTCGAAGCAGAGCGTCGAGGCGCGCTGCCAGCCGGCTCCAGCCGAATTCCGCGACTTCGTCGACGCCCAGCGACAATTCCCCTGTCAGCGTCCCGGCGTTCTTTCGTGCGACCAGTTCACGCAGGCATGCCGCGATACCGTCGGCGTCGGATGCCGCGACCCAGCCGCGTCGCCGCTCGCGCACCAGTGCGGCCACCGCATCGCCAGGCGCATCGCCCAGGTGGAGAATCGGCCGACCGGAGCCGAGGTACTCGTAGCATTTGCCGGGGACCTGCATCGCATCGCGGTTGGCCAGGTTCACCAGGACGTCGGCCTCTCGCTGCGTCGCAATCGCGGTGCGGTGTGGCAGGAAGCCGAGTAGCCGGATGCGATCCGGGTGGCGATCTATGGCCTGGAGCAGTGCATCCGGCGCATGCACGGTGGCGACGTTGAGCCGCACGCCCGGCGTGTCGACCACCGCCTGGAGCAGGGCGTCGGCCGACCGGAATGCATAGAAGCTGCCGGTGTAGAGCAACTCCAGTCTCCCGGGATCGAACTCGACCGGCGTGGCTTCGGGCGGGTCCCCGGCATCCTCGAAGCCCTGGGTGAGCACGCTGATCGGGGCCGCATGCCCGTGCCGCCGGCGCAACACGTCGCGTGCCGACGGCGTGGTGACCAGCACGTGCTCGGCCTGGCGGCAGACCTCGGCCTCCAGGCCCTGCGCCCGTGCGTGCCAGCGCGATGGGGTGTACGGCGCGAGTACCGGGTCGGCCAGGTCGGCGATCCAGCGGAAACCCGCCGCGCGCGCGCGCAGGCCGAGCTCGAGCGTCGTCGCCGGCTCATGGGAGCTCACCACCACGTCCGGACGGACCTCTTCCAGCAGCACATCCAGCCGTGCGCGGCCGATCGGCAGCCACTCACCGCGCAGGTCGGGGAACCAGACGAACCCGGCCAGTCGCTGCAGCAGGGAAGAGAGTTTCTGTTTCCATCCACTGCGCGATGCGCGTAACGGTGCCTCGCCCGGCGTCGTGACCGCGGATTCGACGGCGCGTACCCTCTCGCGATGGCGACGCCGGCGCGCGACCAGTCCCCGGACGTGCCCGGCGTAGGTGCGATGCACGGTAATTCCGTCGGGCAGCTGGGGCAGTCCCGGTGTGGAACCGCCCAGATCGATGGTCAGTACATGCACCTCGTGACCCAGTCGATGCAACTCGCGGCACAGATACGCCCAGCGCAACGATTGCGGCGAAGGACTGGGCGGGAACTCGTAGGCGATCAGCAACAGGCGCATCGGGTCGAGCCTGGTCGGGTTCGGGCAGTCCGCATCACGCGGCACGCCTGGCGAAGGTGGCTTCGGCGACGGCCAGCGCCACCTGCGGAGAGTAGTGCCGGCGAACGCTCTCGCGGCCCCGGTCGGCAAGGGCCTGCCAGAGGGTGGCATCGTCGTACAGACGCACGACCTGCATCGCGAATGCGTCCGCATCGTCGGCGACAAGCACGTCGCCCCCGTGCTGCAGGCGCATGCCTTCCACCGCGCATGCGGTCGCCACCACGGGCTGCCCATGCGCCATCGCCAGGTTGATCTTGCCCTTCACGCCCGCGCCGAACCGCAGGGGCGCGAGGCCTACTCGGCAGCCGTCCAGCAACGGTTGCAGGTCCGGGACATGACCATGCATCACGATGCCCGAATCCGCGGGGAACTCCGGCAGGCCCTCCAGCCCCGGGGCGCCTACCACGTGCAGACGTACGGCCGGCAGCGCGGCACGCACGCGCGGGAATATCTCCGTCGACAGCCACGCCACCGCGTCGCGGTTGGGTGGATGGCGCAGTCCGCCCACGAACAGCAGGTCCCGGCGGTCATGGAAGCAAAGTCCCGCCGAATCGTCACGAATGATGTTGGACAGCACGCGCACGTCGGCGCCGGGCAATTGCCCCAGCAGCATGTCGCGTTCGATCGGGCTGACCACCCAGGTCGTATCGGCCATGCGCGCGAGTCCAAGCTCGCGCCGGCGCGTGGCTTCGGCAGAACGCCGGAGCGTCGTGCTTGCACGCATGTCTGCCTCGCGACGCTCGCGCAGGTGGTGCAGGTCGACGGTGTCGAACACCAGCGTGGCTGACGGCGCGACCGAACGCAGGAACGGCAACCAGTGTCCGGCGGTGTCGTGCCGGCACAGGACCGCCGACGAAAGAGTGGCAGCGTTGTCGCGGACCCATGCGTCGGGATGCCGCTGGTCCGGGACATGGATGCCGTCGGCGCGCAACGCATCGGCGGCGTCGCCGGAGCAGGCACCGTCATCGGCGACGAACGCAACCGCATGTCCTGCCGACACGAGCGCCCTCATCAGCTCGACGATGCGCAACGATCCCGAATCCCGGTCCGGCTGCGGCAGTGCGGTATCCACGACCAGAAGCCAGGGACGGGTGGTGTCGAGCGCGGTGGTGGGGGTCGGCGTGCTGGTCGTCCGGGTCGCCGCGTGTCCACGGGGAGCGGCGGCGCGGGACCGCAGCATCACGCGGCGCACCGTGGGCACCAGGCCGTTGCCCAAGAGGCTCCTCCACGTCCGGCGGACCAGGTTTGTATGACGCCGGAAATGGAACAGCAGGGTCGGGTGCATGGGCGACATAGCCGCTCGATGAACGAGCGCGGCATGATACCGACCCTGGCCGGTACACTGCCGCGGTCGGGGCAGGTCGGTGCGATAGACTCGGCCGATCACTTGCTCTGCAGGCTCCGTCGCGCCCGTGGCCCGAACCGATTACGACGACGATTTCGACTCCGACGACACCGCGCAGGGCGATCCGCCCCAATGGCGCCGGCGCCTGGTCACCTGGACGCTGGCGGCGATCGGGCTGGGCCTCGGTTTCCTGATCCCCTACACGCTGTACCTCAACCACGAGGTCGGCGAGCGCTTCGACCAGTTGCGCTGGCAGATTCCCACGCGGGTGTTCGCGCGGCCGCTGGAACTGGCGCCGGGCGTGGCGATGGGCCCGGAAACGCTGAAGACGGAACTCGACGCCGCCGCCTACCGCGAGGGTGACGGTCGCCGGCCCGGCAGCTATTCGCGCGACGGCGGCCGCTGGCGGATCTCCAGCCGCGGGTTCGACGACATCGACGGTGCCGTGCCCGCGCGGCGGCTGGAGGTGGTGGTGTCGGGCGGACGCGTGTCCAGCGTCCGCGACGCCCAGACCAAGCGCGAGCTCAAGTCCGCCCGCCTGGACCCCGCCCGCATCGCCACCCTGTACGGCCAGAAGCAGGAAGAGCGCCGGCTGGTGAACATCCAGGAGGTGCCCGAGTTGCTGGTCACCAGCCTGCAGGCGGTGGAGGACCGCGATTTTGCGCACCACCATGGCATCGACGTGTCGGGCATCGTCCGCGCCGCATGGGTCAACTTCCGTGCCGGCGAAGCCCGCCAGGGCGCCAGCACGCTGACCCAGCAGCTGGCCCGCAGCGGCCTGCTGGGCATCGGGCGCGAGCAGACCTGGTCGCGCAAGTTCAATGAAATCCTGTACGCGATGCTGATCGAGGCGCGCTACGACAAGGACGTGATCCTCGAGGCCTACCTCAACCAGGTGTACCTGGGCCAGCGCGGCGCGCAGGCGATCCACGGCGTGGCCGCCGGCGCGGAGTTCTGGTTCGGGCGCGACCTGGCCGACCTCAGTCCCGAGCAGATCGCGTTGATGGTCGGCATCGTGCGCGGGCCGTCGTACTACGACCCGCGCCGCCACCCGGAGCGGGCCCGCGAGCGCCGCAACTTCGCCTTGGGCGAGATGCACGAAACCGGCCTGCTTGACGACGCCGAGTACAAGGCGGCGCTGGAGGCACCGCTGGGCGTGACCGAGAACCCCGGCAGCGTCGCCGCCAACCGCTTCCCCGCCTACGTCGACCTGATCCGGCGGCAACTGGCGCGCGAGTACCCGGCCGATGCGCTGGCCGGCGCCGGCCTGCGCGTGATGAGTGCGATGGTCCCGTCGGCCCAGGCCCAGGCCGAGGGCGCGGTCGTGCGCACCCTGGAGAGCCTCGACAACGACAAGCGCCCGCCCTTGGAGGCCGGCGTGGTGGTGACCGACGTCCACAACGGCGACGTGGTGGCGGTGGTCGGCAGCCGCGAGGTGGCGACCCATGGCTTCAACCGCGCGATCGAGGCCCAGCGGCCGGTGGGCTCCCTGCTCAAGCCCTTCGTCAACCTGCTGGCGCTCGCGCAGCCCGAGCGCTTCTCGCTGGCCAGCTGGGTGGACGACTCGCCGGTCACGGTGTCGCTGGGCCGCGGCCGCGACTGGAGCCCGAAGAATTCCGACGGCCGCAGCCACGGCAGCGTGCGCCTGATCGATGCCTTGGCGCAGTCGTACAACCAGGCCACGGTGCGCATCGGCATGCAGGTCGCGCCCGAGCGGCTGGCCGATCTGGTTCGCACGCTGGCCGGCATCGAGGCCGAGCCCAATCCGGCCCTGATCCTCGGCTCGCTGGACCAGAGCCCCTATGCGATGGCGCAGCTCTACCAGTTCCTCGCCTCGGGCGGCGAGATCCAGCCGCTGCATGCGGTGCGCGGCGTGGTCGATGCCGATGGCCGCACGCTCAACCGCTACGACAAGGAACCGGCGCCGGCCCAGGAAGGCGACGCGATCGCGGCGCGCCTGATCACCATCGCCCTGCAGCACGCCGTCACCAACGGCACGGCGAGACGCCTCATGGCCGATGGCCTGGGCCGCGTGTCGCCGGCCGGCAAGACCGGCACCAGCAACGATGGCCGCGACAGCTGGTTCGCGGGCTGGACCGGCGACCACCTCGCCGTCGTCTGGGTCGGCAACGACCAGAACGAGTCCACCGGCCTCTACGGCGCCAGCGGCGCGATGCGGGTGTGGTCGTCGATGTTCTCCCGGCTGCCGACGTCGAAGCTCGAGGTCGGTGACGAAGGCATCGAATGGCACTGGGTGGTCGGTTCCAACGTGCGCGACGCACAGTGCCCGGGTGCGCGACGGTTCGCGTTCGTGGCCGGCTTCGCTCCGGCGTATTCGCCGTGCCCCGCGCCCGAGCCGGTGCAGCCCGAATCGGGTGGCTGGCGCGACTGGTTCGGTTTTGGTGATCGCGACGACGAGCCCCAGCCGGCGCCCCCGCAGCCGACGGGAGAGGAATTGTGATCCGAACGAGTAGAGGCGCATTGGTGGCGACCGGCCTCGCCGGACTGCTGGCCGCATGCGCAACCGGCACGCCCGAGCCGGAGGTCCCTGCCCTCAATACCGCCGCCGCGGTGCGCGCCGTGCGTGCCGCAGGCGAGGTGGACGACAAGGAACTGAGCGTCCAGCCGCTGCGCGACCCGCAGGTCGAGGACCTGCGCCTGGACGCGGTGGAGCTGGAGGCACGCGGCATGGTGCAGGGCGCGGCCGATGCGCTGGACCGCGCGCTGGCGATCACGCCCGACGATCCGGCGTTGCTGCAGGAGCGCGCGGAAGTCGCACTGCTGCTGGGCGACACCGGCACGGCGGCGCAGCTCGCCACGCGCGCGTTCGAGCTGGGCTCGCAGGTCGGACCGCTGTGCCGGCGCCACTGGGAGACGATTGCCCAGGTCCGCATGGCGACGCCGACGCCGCCTGAAGGTGCGCCCGCGGCCGCCTCGGTCGAGCAGGCGCGCGAGCGCCGCGATGCCTGCACCGTCGCCCCGCCACCGCGGTTTTGACGGCAGTGGACGGCGGGCGGCTCGCGGGGGCATCGCGTGCGGCCCTGGAAGAGGGCGGTGACCTCGCGCGCGCGATCGCGGCATTCGCCCCGCGCCCCGCGCAGCAGGACCTGGCCGTCGCGATCGCGGAGTCGTTCGAAAGCCGTGAAGCGTTGCTGGCCGAGGCGGGCACCGGCACCGGCAAGACCTTCGCCTACCTGGTGCCGGCGATCCTTTCGGGGCTGCGCACCATCGTGTCGACCGGCACGCGCGCCCTGCAGGACCAGCTCTACCACCGCGACCTGCCGCGCGTGCGCGACGCGCTCGGCGTCGGAGTGAAGACTGCGCTCCTGAAAGGACGCGCCAACTACCTGTGCCACTACCGGCTCAACCAGGCCAAGGGCGAGCCGCGCTTCGGCAGCCGTGAGATGGCCGCGCAGTTCCAGCGCATCGTCGCGTGGGCCGGGCGCACGCGCATGGGCGACCTGGCCGAACTCGAGGCGCTGCCGGATGATTCCCCACTCGTGCCGATGGTCACCTCGACCGCCGACAACTGCCTGGGCAGCGAGTGCCCGTTCTTCTCCGAATGCTTCGTCGTGCAGGCGCGCCAGCGAGCACAGGCCGCCGACATCGTGGTGGTCAACCACCACCTGCTGCTGGCCGACCTCGCGCTCAAGCAGGAGGGCTTCGGCGAAATCCTGCCGGGGGCGGCGGCCTTCGTGGTCGACGAGGCGCACCAGTTGCCCGAACTCGCTTCGCAGTTCTTCGGCGAAGCGCTCAGCGCGAGGCCACTGGTCGAACTGGCCCGTGACACGTTGTCCGAATGCAAGCAGGCGCCGTCAGCACTGGCGGTGCTGCAGGAGCCGGCACGCGCGCTGGAGCACGCGGTCCGTGCGTTGCGCGCGTCGATGGACGAGCTGCCGGTGCGTGGCACCCGGCAACGCGTTGCCGAAGACGCCAACGTCGAGGCCGCGCTCGACGCGCTCGCCGGCGCGCTGCGCGGCCTGCACGCCGCCCTGTTGCCGCTGCGCGAGGCGGCACCCGGGTTCGACAGCTGCGTGGCGCGGGCGAAGGAATTCGAGAACCGGCTGCTGCGGTGGCGGGGCGTCCGCGTCGACGTGCCGATCGACGATTCCGTTGCAGACAGCGCGTCTGACGACGTTGCGGACGCGCCTGCTGACGCCGACCGCACTCCACTGCCGTCATTCCCGCGAAGGCGGGAATCCATGGACGTTGACTCATCCCGCGACGAGGCTACGCAGGCACCGGATGCCGTCATTGCCAACGAAGACGAAACTAGCGTGCCCGTTGGATGCGTCGCGTCTGGCGGGTCCCTCTGCGCTGAACCGGCAACAGGCACCGCTGACGAAGACGGGACTAGCGTGCCCGCCAGATGCGTCGCATCGGGCGAGTCCCTCTGCGCTGAACCGGACACAGACACCGCTTACGACAACGACGGTAGCGTGCTTTGGTACGAGCTCACCGCGCGTGGGTTTCGCTTGAGCCGCACGCCGCTGGATGTCGCCGGCCCGCTGGCGCAACACCGTGCGCGCTCGCAGGCGGCGTGGGTGTTCACTTCGGCCACGCTGGCCATCGGCGGGCGCTTCGAGCACTACGCCATCAAGCTGGGACTGTCCAAGCCGCGCACGCTGCTGGCGCCCAGCCCCTTCGACTGGCCGCGACAGGCGCTGTGCTACCAGCCGACGCGTATGCCGGAGCCGGCATCGCGTGACTACACGGCCGCGGTGATTGACGCGGTGCTGCCGGTGCTGGAGGCCTCGGGCGGACGGGCCTTCGTGCTGTTCGCCTCGCACCGGGCGCTGCGCGAGGCGGCCGCCGAGCTACGCGAGCACGGGGCGTGGCCGCTGTTCGTGCAGGGCGAGGCGCCGCGTTCGATCCTGCTGGAGCGCTTCCGCGCCTCCGGCAATGGCGTGTTGCTGGGCACGGCCAGTTTCCGCGAGGGCGTGGACGTGGCCGGCGACGCGCTCAGCGTGGTGGTGATCGACAAACTCCCCTTCGCCGCGCCCGATGACCCGGTATTCGAAGCGCGGCTGGAGGCCATCCGCCGCAGCGGCGGCAACCCGTTCCGCGACGAGCAATTGCCGCAGGCGGTGATCGCGCTCAAGCAGGGCGCCGGCCGCCTGATCCGCACCGAAACCGACCGCGGCGTGCTGGTGCTGTGCGACCCGCGCCTGACCAGCAAGAGCTACGGGCGCGTCTTCATGGAGTCGTTGCCGCCGTTGCCGCGCACGCGCCGGATCGAGGACGTCGAGGCCTTCTTTGCGCCAGAATCGCTGCCCCTGACGGGAACCGACCATGACGGCTGACAGACAGCACGCCCGCGCGTGCAGGGTGGAGCGATGAAGCTGCTTGCGTTCGAGCTGGCGACCGAAGCCTGTTCGGTCGCGCTGTGGAACGACGGCGAGGTGGCCGAGCGGTTCGAACTCGCGCCGCGACGCCACGCGGAGTTGGCGCTGCCGTGGGCCGACGCGCTGCTGTCGGAGGCGGGCATCGGCCGGTCGCAGCTCGACGCGATCGCCGTTGGGCGCGGCCCCGGCGCGTTCACCGGCGTGCGGCTGGCAATCGCGGTGGGGCAGGGCATCGCGCTGGCATTGGACCGGCCGCTGGTGCCGGTGTCGACGCTGGCGGTGCTGGCGATGCGCGCGACCGGCCCGCGCGTGCTCGCGGCCATCGATGCGCGCATGGGCGAGGTGTACCTGGGTGCATTCGAGCGCGAAGGCGACCATGTGCGCCCGCTCTCGGACGAAGTGCTGGGTGCGCCCGCCACCGTGGTGGTGCCTGAGGGCGAGTGGCACGGTGTGGGTACTGGATTCGCCGCGGGCGAGGGTGCACTCGTGCAGCGGCTCCGCGGCCATTCGACGTCGCAGCTGGTGCATGTCGACGACACGCAGCTCCCGCATGCCGCGGACCTTGCGCGCCTGGCCGCCGTGGCGTTCGAACAGGGCGGTGCGGTCGCGGCCGACGCGGTGGAGCCCGCCTACCTGCGCAACAACGTGGCGCTGACGCTGGCCGAGCAGCGGGCGTTGCGGAAGTAATCTGGACGGGGAAGGGGCCGCCATTCGGTCGCGACGGATGCCCTAGCCCGGCACCCGTCTGTAGGAGCGACGTAAGTCGCGATCGCAGGTATCCGAAGCGGCGTGGTCGCGACTTACGTCGCTCCTACAGGAGGCCTTCGGTCAGCGCTGCCGGAAGAGCCTTGCGGCATACAAGCGTTCGGCCAAGCGACGTCAGTCGTCGACCAGCTCGCCACCGGGCAGGAAATTCCATGTGCGGGTGACGTGCAGGATGTCCGGGTCTTCTTCGGTGCGCGGCAGCGGCGGGTAGGGCTCGGCCAGTTGCGCGATGCGCAGCGCCGACTCGTCCAGCAGCGTGGTGCCGCTGGAGCGGACGATGTCGGCGCGGTCGACGCTGCCGTCTCGGCGGATCGCGACGCTGATCACGACCTGGCCGGCCAGCCGGCGCCGGCGCGCCTCATCGGGGTAGTTGAGGTTGCCGATGCGCTCGACGCGGTCGACCCATGCGCGCAGGTAGGTCGCCCATGCGTACTCCTGCGTGCTGGCGGAGACGAACTTGCGCGACGGCCGCTTGGCGTAGCGCTCCGAGCGCATGTGGATCTCGGCCGCCAGCCGCGCCATCGCCATGTCGCGTTCGACCTTTTCGCGGCCGCGCGGCAGCGGCGTCTCATCGGCCTCCGGCGTTGCGCGCGGGGTGGCCACCGGCGTCTCGCCGCGCGCGCTGCTCACCACGCGCGCTTCCGGCGGTGGCTGCGGGGACGGCGATTGCGCGCGTACCGGGCGCGGCGCCACGCCCGCCTGCACCTGTGGCGCGGCGCCGGAGACGGTCTCGGTCGGGCGCGTGGAGCGGTCGTGCTCGCCGCCGCCCTGGTTGCTGGCCTGTGCCAGGAAGTCCGCCTGCGACTGCGTCAGCGGGCTCTGTGTCTGCGTGAGGATCACGTCCAGCGTCGGCATCACCGGTGCGGCGCTTTCCACCGCGAACCCGACGCCCAGCAGCAGCATCCCGTGCAGCAGCAGCGACAGCACCAGCGTCGCACCCAGGCGCTGGTTCTCCATCGCGGCCGGCGCCGCCGGCGACGGAAGCGCCACCGCGCTCATTGAGCGGGCACCATCCGGCGCTCGATGGCATCGAACAGCTGGCCGGCGATGTTCAGCCCGAACTGCGCATCCAGCTCGCGGATGCAGGTCGGACTGGTGACGTTGACCTCGGTCAGGTAGTCGCCGATGACGTCGAGCCCGACGAAGACCATGCCGCGGCGCTTCATTTCCGGGCCGACCTGCGCGGCGATCCAGCGGTCGCGCTCGCTCAGTGGCCGGCCTTCGCCGCGGCCGCCGGCGGCGAGGTTGCCGCGGAACTCGTCGCCCTGCGGGATGCGCGCCAGGCAGTAGTCGACCGGCTCCCCGTCCACCAGCAGGATGCGCTTGTCGCCCTCGGCGATTTCCGGCAGGTAGCGCTGCGCCATCGCCAGCGAGCGGCCACCGGCGGTGAGCGTTTCCAGGATGACGTTGAGGTTGGGCTCGCCGGCGCGGGCGCGGAAGATCGAGCGTCCGCCCATGCCATCCAGCGGCTTGAGCACCGCCTCGCCGTGCTCGTTGACGAAGGCCTTGAGCGACGCGGCATCGCGGCTGACCAGGCTGGGCGCGCAGCACTGAGGGAACAGCAGCGCGGCCAGCTTTTCGTTGTAGTCGCGCAGGCCCTGCGGGTCGTTGACCACCATCGCGCCCGCGGCCTGGGCGATGCCCAGCACCTGGGTGTCGTGGATGTATTCGGCGTCCACCGGCGGGTCGGTGCGCATCAGCACGACATGGCCGGCGGCGAGTACGTGCACCGCCATTTCGCCCAGCGTGAACCAGTCGCGTGGGTCTTCGCGCACTGTCAGCGGCGCCATGCGCGCAATGGCCCGGCCGTCCTGCAGGGCCAGCCCGCCGGGCATCACGTACCAGAGGCGATGGCCCCGGCGCTGCGCCTCCAGCAGCATGGCGAAGGTCGAATCTTTGGCGATCCTGATCGACCCGATCGGGTCCATCACGACAACGACATCCAGCGGCTTGGGCACGGTCGGGGCGGGTCGGCGAAAGTGCCGGCGATGGTAGCAGCCGGTCCGAGGCGGAAAGGGTGCCAGGTGCCGCATTCAGCAAGGAAGTGACGGTAAATGCAGCTTGACAGCCCGCTCAGGGCTTGGAATAAAGGCAGCCTCGCGACATGCCGGACGACACGGCATGCGCACCGGGGGATTACTGAATGCTGGACGAGGGCCGCAACGGCAACCTCGATGGACTGCGGGTCATGGTGATCGATGACTCCAAGACCATCCGTCGTACTGCCGAGACACTGCTCAAGCGCGAAGGCTGCAACGTGGTCACGGCCACGGACGGTTTCGAGGCGCTGGCGAAGATTGCCGACCAACAGCCGCAGATCATCTTCGTGGACATCATGATGCCGCGGCTGGATGGCTATCAGACCTGCGCGCTGATCAAGAACAACCAGGCGTTCAAGGGCACGCCGGTGATCATGCTGTCGTCCAAGGACGGGCTGTTCGACAAGGCGCGCGGGCGCATCGTCGGGTCCGAGCAGTACCTCACCAAGCCATTCACGCGCGAGGAACTCCTCGACGCGATCCGCACGCACGTCAACGCCTGACCGGGGGGTAAGGCACTCAATGGCACGTATTCTTCTGATCGAGGACTCGCCGACCGACACGGCGGTGCTCACCCAATTGCTGGAACGCAACGGCCACCAGGTCCTGTCCTCGGGCAGCGCCGAGGACGGCATCGAGGTCTGCCGGCGCGAAAAGCCCGACCTTGTGCTGATGGACGTGGTCCTGCCCGGCATGAATGGCTTCCAGGCCACCCGCGCGCTGTCGCGGGATGCGGACACCAAGGAAATCCCGGTGCTGATCGTCAGCACCAAGGGCATGGACACCGACAAGGCCTGGGGCCTGCGCCAGGGCGCCAAGGACTACATCGTCAAGCCGCCGCGCGAAGACGAACTGATCGCGCGCATCAACGGCCTGCTGGACGCCTGAGGTGGCGGTGCGCACGCCGTTCGAGGTGCTGGCCGACTACGAGCGGCGCAGCCTCGCCCACGTCGCCGGCCTGCCGGAGCAGCTCGACGCGCCCGGCCTGTGGCGCGGCGTCGGCTACCGCATCGGTGCGCGCCGCATGGCGTCGCACTTCGACGAGGTCCGCGAAATCCTGACGCTGCCCCAGGTGACCCCGGTCCCCGGGGCGCAGCCGTGGATGCTCGGGCTGGCCAACGTCCGCGGCAACCTGCTGCCGATCGTGGACCTCAAGCAGTTTCTGGAAGGCGAGCGCACCGTGCTGCACGAGAGCCAGCGCATCCTGCTGGTGCGCCAGCCCGGCGGCGACGTCGCGGTGCTGATCGACGAGCTCTACGGCCAGCGCAGCTTCAACGAGCAGCAGCAGATCCCCGACGAGGCCCTGGCCGACGAGCAGATCGCAGTCGGCCGCTATACCCACTTCATCGACCGGGCCTACCGCCTGGACGAGCAGCCGTGGGGGATCTTCAGCCTCGAGCGGCTGACCCGCACGCCTGAATTCCGCCAGGCCGCGGCCTGACGCGCACCGCCCTAACCTTCGCACCTTCTCCTACTGCCGCAGTACGCACCACACCAGAGGTCGTCGAACCATGAGCACTGACATCAACTCCGTCGCCGGCAAGGCCCGCAACCTTGGCGTCAACACCTGGCTGGTGCTGCTGGGCATCGCGGTGCTGGTGTTCGGCCTCAATACCGGTTACGCGACCTGGAAGGCGGCGCGCCTGGGTGGCGCCAGCTCCGCGGCGTCCGACCTTCAGGTGCTCAGCCAGCAGCTGGCCAACCAGGGCCGCGAGGCGGTGGGAGGCGACGCGCAGTCCTTCAACGCCTTCAAGGACACCAAGGCCGCGATCGACGAGGACATCGAGACGCTCAACGCCAACTTCGGCAACGAGCCGGGCGTGTCCGGCCCGATCGCCACCGTCACCGAGACGTGGACGCCGCTGGGCGCCAGCGCCGAGCAGATGATCGCCAGCGAGCGCGCCGTGCTGGGCCTGGCCGACAACGCCAGCAGCTTCGCCGGCCAGGTGCCGCAGCTGCAGGCCAACCTCGACGAGCTGGTCCGCGCGATGTCCTCCAGCGGCTCGACCTCTTCGCAGGTCTACCTCGCCCTCCGCCAGGTCGTGCTGTCGGGCACCATGGCCCGCCGCATCACCGAGATCCAGGCCGGCGGCCCCGCCGCGGCAACGGCGGGCGACGCGCTGGCGCGCGACGCGGCCGTGTTCGACAACGTCATGACCGGCCTGCGCGAAGGCGACGAGACGCTCGGCGTTACGGCGCTGAGCAACGGCGGCGCACTCGCCGCGCTGGGCCAGGCGCAGGCGCTGTGGACGGACATGAAGGAGGACCTGGACGCGATCCTGTCGACCTCGCAGAACCTGTTCCGCGCCCAGGCCGCCGCCGACTCGATCACCGCGGGCTCCGACCAGCTGCTGGCCGACAGCCGCCGCCTGTTCGACTCGTTTACCGCCTTCGGTTCGCTGCGCGACACCAGCATCCTGGGCAACCTGTGGATCTCGATCATCTCCGGCGCGCTGGCCCTGATCGCCATCGCCGGCCTGCTCTACTCGCTCAACCGCCTGCAGCAGAAGCGCTACGAGACCACCAAGGAACTCAACGACCGCAACCAGGAGGCGATCATGCGCCTGCTGGACGAAATGGGTTCGCTCGCAGAGGGCGACCTGACGGTGAAGGCGACGGTCACCGAGGACATGACCGGCGCGATCGCCGACTCGATCAACTTCGCCGTCGAGCAGCTGCGCAGCCTGGTGCAGACGATCACCGACACCTCGGTGCAGGTCGCCTCCAGTGCGCAGGAAACGCAGGCCACCGCCATGCACCTGGCCGAAGCCGCCGAGCACCAGGCGCAGGAGATCTCCTCCGCCTCGGGTCGAATCAGCGAAATCGCGGCCAGCATCGACCAGGTCTCGAAGAACTCCGCCGAGTCCGCCGAGGTGGCGCAGCGCTCGGTGCAGATCGCGACCAAGGGCGCCGGCGTGGTGCGCCAGACGATCCAGGGCATGGACAGCATCCGCGACCAGATCCAGGAAACCTCCAAGCGAATCAAGCGCCTGGGTGAGAGCTCGCAGGAAATCGGCTCGATCGTCGAACTGATCAACGACATCTCCGAGCAGACGAACATCCTGGCGCTCAACGCGGCCATCCAGGCGGCTTCGGCGGGTGAGGCGGGCCGCGGGTTTGCGGTCGTGGCCGACGAAGTACAGCGACTCGCCGAACGCGCGTCCAACGCGACCAAGCGAATCGAGACCCTGGTGCAGACCATTCAGTCCGATACCAACGAAGCCGTCAGCTCGATGGAGCAGACGACCTCCGAGGTGGTCGCCGGTGCGCGCCTGGCCGAGGACGCCGGTACCGCGCTGGGCGAGATCGAAAAAGTGTCGTCCGACCTGTCGGGCCTCATCCAGGGCATTTCCACCGCGGCGCAGCAGCAGTCCGGCGCGGCGGCCAACATCACCCAGACGATGAACACGATTCAGCAGATCACCTCGCAGACCACGCAGGGCGCCAACCAGACGGCCGAGTCCATCGGCAACCTGGCGCAGCTCGCTGCGGACCTGCGCCGGTCGGTGGCCGACTTCAAGCTGCCTGCGTAAGCGGGCGGCCGGTCGCGCCAGGGGCGCTGTGGGAAGCGCGTGGCGCTTTCGATGTCGTGAGTCAGTTCAGTCGGTCAGTCAGTGGATTCCAGCTCAGTGAATGCTCCTAGTCACTCTTATCGGGCGGTCAAGCCGCCGACTGGTACCCCGTTCGACGGGCGGCTGACCGTGCGTGGAGCGACGGCATGACCGTGATGCGCGACGCCATCGACACCACCACCCTCGGCTGGATCAAGCCCGAGCTGGACCAGACCCTGCGGCAGGCGCGCGAAGAGATCGAGGCCTACGCCGAGAACCCCGGCGACGCCGAGCGCATGAAGGTCTGCGCCGGCCACCTGCACCAGGTGTGCGGCACGCTGCGGATGGTCGAACTGTCGGCCCCGGCGATGGTGGCCGAGGAGATGGAGCGCCTCGCCCTGTCGCTGCACCATGGCGACGCCGAGGAGCGCCGCGACGACGCCTGTGCCGCGCTGATGCGTGGTGTGGTCCAGCTGCCCGACTACCTGGAGCGCCTGCAGGGCGGCCACCGCGACATCCCGATCGTCCTGTTGCCGCTGCTCAACGAGCTGCGCGCGGCGCGCGGCGAGGCCGGGCTCAACGAGAGCGTGCTGTTCTCGCCCAACCTCGACCGGCCGTTGCCGCAGGACCTGCCCGCGCCGGTCCTCACCTCGGTGGCGCCGGCACCGACCTCGCACCTTTCCGACTTCCGCAATGCGCTTTCGCAGTGGCCCGACGGCGGTGCCCCGGCGGATCCGGGTGCGCTGACGTCGGCGATCGACGGCCTGCTGGCCGACGTCGCACTCGAGCCGCTGCGCCGCATGCTGTGGGTCGCCGCGTCGGTGGCTGCTGCGCTGCGAGACGGCGCGATCGAACCGACCCGCGCCCTGCGCCAGGCCTTTGGCGGCGTCGAGCGCGAAAGCCGGCAGATGCTGGAAGGCGACGACTTCAGCGGCCCGCGCAGCGAGCCCGCGTCCGAGCCGACCCGGCAGCTGCTGTACCACGCGGCCAACAGCGCCAATCCTCACCCCGCGCTGGCCGGCCTGCGTGACGCCTTCGACCTGGACGCCCAGCGCCCCAGCGAGTCGGAGCTGGAGCACGCCCGCGGCAGCCTGAGCGGCCGCAACCGCGCGCTTCTGGACACGGTTTCGGCGGCGATCAAGGAAGACCTGCTGCGGGTCAAGGATGCGCTGGACCTGTACCTGCGCACCGGCCAGACCGACATCAACGAGTTGCGCCCGCAGGTCGATGCGCTGGGCCGCGTCGGCGACACGCTCGGCATGATGGGCTTGAGCGTAGCGCGCGGCGTGGTGCTGCAGCAGCGCGACGCGATGCACGAGATCGTCACCGGCCAGCGCGCCGCCGACGAGACCGCGCTGTTGGACGTCGCCGGTGCATTGCTCTACGTCGATGCGTCCCTGGACGAGCAGGTCGCGCGACTGGGCCTGCCCGAAGATGCCGCGGACGAGGACCTGCTGGCCAGCGAATCGCGCAAGGTGCTCGACGTCGTCGTGCGCGAAGCGATTGCCAACTTCGGCGATGCTCGCCAGTGCTTCGTTGCGTTCGTGGAAACCAACTGGGACCACGCCGAACTGGCCGACGTGCCGCGCCTGCTGGACGAAGTGTCCGGTGCCTTGCGCATCCTGGAACTGCCGCGTCCCGCCGAATACCTGGTCGGCGTGCGCCGCTACGCCGAGGTCGAACTGATCGGCCGCAAGCGCGTGCCCAACGGGCAGCAGCTCGACACCATGGCCGACGCGCTGGCCAGCGTGGAGTACTACCTGGAGGCACTGCGCGAGCAGCGCCCCAACCGCGAACGCATCCTCGAGATCGCGCGCCAGAGCCTGGAGTCGCTGGGCTACTGGCCGCTGCCGGGCGACATGCAGCACATTCCAACCGGCGCCCTCGCGTCCGGCGACGCGACGCCGACGGCGCTGCAGGACCTCCCTGCGTGGGACGCACCGACCGCGCCCGCCCAGGTCGAAACCCCGGCGGAAAACGTCGCACGCGATGCCGTCGAGCACGTGGTGCCCGTGGCCGCGCCCCCGGTCGAAGAGACCACGCAGGCCGAGGCGTCCGTGCCTGCCGGGCTGTCGGTCCAGGACGGCGGCTTCGCCCACAGCGACGACATCGACGACGAAATCCGTGAGGTTTTCCTCGAAGAGCTCGAGGAAGAGATCAACCACCTCGGCGAGTTGCTGCCGCCGTGGCGCGCCGCGCCGGACAATGCCGAGCTTCTGCGCCCGATCCGCCGCGTCTTCCACACCCTGAAGGGCAGCGGGCGCCTGGTCGGCGCCAAGGCGCTGGGCGAGTTCAGCTGGAAGGTCGAGAACATGCTCAACCGCGTGCTCGACGGCACGCGTCCGGCCACGCCCGCGGTCATCGCGGTGGTCGACCATGCCTTCGACACGCTGCCGCAGTTGCATGGCGCATTGCAGGGCAAGGCCGCGCTGACGGCCGACCTGGCCGGCATCGAAGCGGTGGCCGACCGCGTCGCGGCAGGGGAGGAGGCCAGCTACCAGCCCGCAGTCTCCGTTGCGCCGACGTCAGCGGAGCCGTTCGAAGCGCAGGCCGAGGACGCCGTCGCCAGCGAGCCCGCCGAGCAGGTGGAATCGCCGGAAGGAGCCATCGATGCCGGCAGCGAGCCGCACATCGACGACGTGCCGGGCATTCCCGCCTCTGTGGATCCGGTGTTGCTCGAGATCCTCGATACCGAGGTCACCGGCCACCTGTCCACCATCCAGGACTGGCTGGCCGCCGCCGAGGCTGCGCCGCACCCGGCCAACGACCGCCTGCAGCGTGCGATCCACACGCTCAACGGCGCCTTCGCGATGACCGAAGTGCCGGTCATCACCGAGATCACCGCGCCAACCGAGGCGTACGTCAAGCGCCTGCTGGCCGCCGGCACGCCGGCCACTGCCGAGGGCGTGGCCGGGCTGGACGCGGTCAGCACCGCGATCCGCCACACGCTGTCCGCGCTGCAGTCCGAGCGCCCGCGTGTGCCCGTGTTCGACGGCCTGGCCGAACGCATGGCCGCGCTTCGCGACACCCTGCCGGCACCGCGTCCGGCCGGCCACGGCATGGACGTGGAGTCCGAGATCGATACTGGGGACGTGATCGAGGCGGACGATACCGCGCATCACGAGCCCCTGAGCTCGCTCGACCTGAGCGCGTTCCTGTCCGACGGCGATTCCGCTGCAATCGAACCCGCCACGGCCGAACCGGCGGGCGCCGTGCCGCTCGCGGACGATGCCGATGCCGATGCCGAACACCTGGCGGCGGCCCTGCGGCTGGAAGAGCAGGTGCTCGAAGCAGAGCGTCTGGCAGCCGAGCGGCTCGAGATCGAGCGTGTCGAGGCCGAAAAAGCGAACGCCGAGCGCCTGGAGAACGAGCGCAT
>Ga0156725_1130_pt5 | contig 23879 bp, 27 predicted proteins | sample RifOxyD1_FD_112054 | JGI IMG/M metagenome (GOLD analysis project Ga0156725, IMG submission 112054) | Xanthomonadales bacterium RIFOXYD1_FULL_69_11
CACGAAACCGATCGCCACCCACGACGCCGCAACGGGCTGTGAACCGCGTAACGGAGCGGGCAGCGCGCGCCATGGCACGAACACCAGCAGTGGAAGGAACCCGACACCCTTGGTTACGGTGCCGATGCCAGCCGCCAGGCCACCGAGCACGGCCAACCATCGTTCGCGCCGCACCAGCAAATGGCGGGCGAGGGCCCACAGCGCCAGCGTGGTCAACGCCATCAGCACCATGTCGATCTGGCCGCGTTTGGCCTGCAGGCCGAATTGCAGCGTGGCGAACAGGGCGGCGACGGCGTACATCGCAATGCGCCGGTTCCACAGCCGGCGCGCGAGGTCCCATGTCAGCCACAGCGTGCCCAGTGCCGCCAAGAGGGACGGGAGCAGGAATGCGATCCGCCAGTCATGCACCACCCGGAATGCCGACGCCTGCAGCCACATGAACAACGGAGGCTTGTGGGAGTACAGCTCCGTTCCGCGATGCGGGAACAGCCAGGACCCGTTCTCCACCATGTCCCGGGCCATCAGGACAAACCGCGGCTCGTCGGGAGGCGCCGGATCACGCATGCCGATGCCCGCGGCCAGCGCGGCGACCATGAGCAGCACCACCCCCACATGACCGGGGTGGAACGTGCGGTAGGCGCGGAGCGGGGCGGTCATACGGCAAGTGTTGGGCGGCCGTGCGGGGAAACCATTGACCAATGTCAAAGCGCTGGGCGCTCCCGCCTCCACACTGGCCCGAGTGCACGCCCTCCCAGAACCGGGGTGGAGTCCTGCCCCCAACGGCCACGTTTCCTGCGACCCCCACGAGCCCGACTGCATGCCACACGCGCCCGCCATGTCCGGCCCTGCTCTGTCTGTCGTGATTCCCGTCTATGACGAGGCGGACACCATCCGGCATCTACTGGACGAAGTCGTCAGCACGCTGCGACCGCTGATCACCATGGAAATCATCGTGGTCGACGACGCCAGCCGGGACGGGACGGCTGCGGTATTGGCGGCAGCGGCACGGGACATCCCCGAGATGACCGTCGCGACCCATGCCCGCAATCAGGGGCAGAGCGCGGCGATCGTCACGGGCGTGTCCATCGCTCGCGCGGCCTGGGTGGCCACTCTCGACGGGGACGGCCAAAACGACCCCGCCGACCTTCCACGGCTCATGGCCGAACGCGCGCAGTTGCCCCCGGATTGCCGGCTGGTGGCGGGGTGGCGGCAACAGCGACGGGACACGTGGAGCAAGCGTCTGGGATCACGGGTCGCCAATGCCGTGCGCGGGCGGCTGCTGAATGACGGCACTCCAGATACCGGGTGCGGCACCAAGCTGTTCGAACGTGATGCGTTTCTCGCGCTTCCGCGTTTTCGGCACATGCACCGGTATCTGCCGGCGCTGTTCCAGCGGGACGGCTGGCGCACGTTCAGTGTCCCCGTGAGGCATCGTCCCAGAACGGCCGGGGCGTCCAAGTACTCCAACCTGCAGCGGCTTTGGGTCGGTCTGTTCGACCTGGCCGGTGTGGCCTGGCTGCGGCGCAGGCCCGGCCCGGTTGGCGAAGTGCGCGTTGTAGGGCCGGCTTCGGCCATCGCGGCGCGGAACGAGGAGGCCAAGCAATGAACGACACCTGGGCGTGGATCATCATCGGGTTCGCAGGCCAGGCGCTGTTCTCAGCGCGTTTCGTCCTGCAATGGATCGCGTCCGAACGGGCCCGACGCTCCATCGTGCCGAAGGCTTTCTGGTACTTCAGCCTGGCGGGCAGTGCGGTGCTGCTGAGCTACGCGATCCATCGAGAGGATCCGGTGTTCATCGTCGGCCAGTCAGCCGGGCTCTTCATCTACCTCCGGAACCTGTCACTGATTGCACGGGAAACCCCGCATGGAGCTGCCCAGGTGGCGCCTCGGGAGGAGGACCGCTAGGGCGCAAGGCGAGCCCATAGGACTGCGCATAATGCATACCTTGCGGAGCGCAAAGGTCTACAGGTAGAGTCCCACCACGCACCTCGGTACGTCGAGGTCGGTTCAGTGGTGAAGCATGGAAGCTTCACACGTGCGGAGAGCGCCACAGGGCGTCCGGGCGGTCGGCAAGTCCCCTCCACGCTAGCCGCGTGGGGTAGGGGGGGACTTAGCTTGACCCCCCAGTTCCGTCCGCACCGCCATGGTGGTGCAGCATGAGCGCCCGCCTCCGTCTGCGGGCATCCAGAGAACGAGCCGCGCGCAATGTCGTGTGCGCCTTGCGTGGTGTAACCGCAACTCTGACCTTCCCGTTCCGTCGCCCAGGCATGTGGCTGCTGTGCCGATACCTGGACGTCTTCTTCCGCCTGTACTACGGCGGCCGTACTGACGCTGCTTTTCGGTTCGCACGATTGTGGCCGTCACAGGTGCCCGTGCTGCTCGATGCATTGCAGAAGAACGGCCAGCGCGTGCCGGGGGTGCTGGCATGAGCGCCAAGCCCACCTACGACGAAGCTCTCCAGTTCATGGCTGACGCCGTGCTGTACCAGCGAATCGACCTAACAGGACCGTGGCAGGGCTGGAAGATTCGTGGCCAGTATCTGGTGTCGCCCGAGAAGGACCGCATCCCCATGCGTGAGCTGATCGGGATGCTGATCCACTACCGGGGCAAGTTCGGCCACCACCGTACGACGCCCAAGGCTCGCGCGGCAGAGTCGGGCAGTTCCAACGTCATCCCGTTCGCCAGTGCGGCAGTGACGCAGCTTCAGGCCCGCAAGCGGGTTGCTTGAGGGATGGTCGGCCGGGGCGCGGAGCGCTCTTAAAGGGCCATGGATGGCCCGTCTTTGTCCATGGATGGACGGGGACCGCTCTTGATCGAGATCTCCGGCCGCCGCGTGGCTCCGGCGCGTACCGTTCACCCGCAAGTCTCGCCGGCGCCACCTGCGCGCCTGCTGACCCTGTACGGCCCGGAGCGCAGGAGTGCCCCGGACGGGGCGCAGCCCCGCGGGGACTCTCCGAGCACCGGGCCGCGCACGGCATCAGTCGCCCGTTGCACCGCCGTACTCCGGATGCCGGCACGCTCGATGCACCCGGCCGCCTCGATCGGATCAGTGGACCGTTTCGCGCACTTCGGCCATGCTGACCCCGTTACGCGGTGACAGGACGTCTGCCGACCACCTAGACCGAACGATTCCAGCGGGGAAGGAATCCTAGGCAAATCAACAGGATGCAGGCAGATGGCACACCGTAGCTCGACTGAAACGGCACTGACTTGCACTTCGCATAATGCATAGCCCTCGTTTATTCACGAAAGTTTCTCCCCGGCTTCCGCCGTTTGATTATCACTAAAATCCGACCGAACCGGAAATTCTTTCCACGCCGGACAGCAAAAAAGCGGGCTGCCATTGGAGGTTATGTCCCGGCTTGCGAGCGGCGCCGGCGGCGCTCGAGCGCCTGAGAGCAGAGCGGCGCATCCATGCGCCATAGCCTTCAGGCCCGCGCTCACAGCAGCACCGCCGGCACGCGCTGGCCGGTCTTCTGCAGAGCGTCGACCAGCACAGGCACCTGCGACGGCCACAACCGAGCGAACCGGAAGGCCGCGTCGACCCGGCCGCCGTAGTACAGGCGGAAGAAGACGTCCAGGTACCGGCACAGCAGCCACATGCCAGGTCGGCGCACAGGGAACAGCAGCGTCCCGAGGACGCCGCGCAGAGCGCACACCACGTTCCGCGTAGCCCGTTCGCGGCGTGCCCGCACTCGTCGATCGACGCGGCTCATGCCGCACCCCCGTGGCACTGCTTGAACTTCTTGCCGCTGCCACAGGGGCAGGGGTCGTTGCGCCCGACCTTTGGGGTCGCGCGGGGGCTGGGCGCGGTGGGCTTTTGGTCCATGCGTACGGCCGTAGAAGTCGGCCGGGCCGCCGCAGGCGCGGGCCGCGGGGCGGCTACGCCGCTCCCGCCGCCTTCGGCTGTGGGCTGTTCCGGCGACCGCTGCCGAGCGTCCAAGTAGTCCCGAAGGGCCACGGCGGCCAAGGCATTGAGCGAGATCCCAAGGGTCTGGGCGTAGGCTGCCGCTTCGCTCTTGAGGGCAGGGGGCAACCGCAGGTTGAGGGCGCTCATGCGGGCACCCGGCGGTCGATCTGCGCAGACTTTTGGCCCGTGTTACTACCCGGGCCTACCGGGAACGCGTCCCGGTCGGTGGCGGCTGTTCCCGGGGCTGACTGGTGAAAAGCCCCCATTTCTGGGGCCACCTTGGGGCCAGACTGCTGTTTTACCCCCTTGGGGACCACAGCAGCGGAACGCTTCGAACCTACCGAAGAGGCCGGGGCGTTGCAATGCCTCGACAGCGAACAGGCGGCGGAAACCGGCAGGCGGCCATGCTTGTCGGCGAGGTTGTCCCGGAACGCCTGGGCTTGGCGGAACAGCAGCGACCACCACGCGAGGTCCGCAGCCGGGAACCGGTGACCCTCGTTGCTGATCAGGACGTCACCGACGACGTAGGCATCGCCGAAGGCGTCCCCAAGCAGCTTTCGCCCGGCGACGATGCGCAGCAGCTTGAAGGCGGCGTAGGGGCATCGAGCCGTGCCGGATTCCCAGTTGCGAACGGTGCGCTCGGTGACTTGGAGCAGGTCAGCGGCACGCTCGATGGACCAGCCGTGGGAGAGCCGGAGCTCTTGGAACTGGCCAGCTCCGATGACACGCCGGCGGGGGCGCTTACCCTTGGTCCCGGCCCTTGCTCCACTTCGCATAATGCATATTATGTAAATAGCAGGACTTGAACCCGGGGCGGGTCGCCGTCACCCTTGCGGTCTGTCCGCCAGCAGCAATTTCGTAGCCTTTCCCGCTGCAATCCGTATCCTTTCCGTCTATAGCGGTGTATCCCAATCGGTTGCTCGCTAAGTTTCGCTCCCGATTGGTTCTTCCGCTTCCGTCCGGGAGCGTGTGGCATGGTGGATTGGGTCGATCGGATTCTGACCGACTTTACGGTCGCACCGCGGACGCTGATGCAGTATGCCGTGTGCCTTCGCTACTGGGACACGTGGCACAGGCTGCGATTCGGCACGCCACTGCCCTTGGCCAATTCCCCTCCCGTTGCACTGGCGCCGGAATCCTTGAGCGCATTCATTGACGACCATTGCGCGATGGCCGTCGCCGGCCGACTGCGAATGCGCATGGCGGAAGCCATCTTGGAGGGGCTCCACCTGGCTGGTCATAACGCTCGCATCGAATGTGTCGCTCCGGCCACTACGAACTGGCGGCTAAACATGCTCCATAAGGCCCATCGTGCGCTTCATTTGCCCTTCGATGATGAGCGTCTCCGGCGTCGAAGACCCGAGATCTACGCTGCATGGGAGGCGGAACGCGCTGCGATCGGTCTTCCGATGGCAGTCCCCATGACCGTGACTCGGACCGTGGAAGCGCTTCTCAACGCATGCGAGGAAGATCGAAATGGCATCCAAGACAAGTCGCTTATTGTTGTCCTATGTCGATTGTCCGCAAGCCAAGTGACCCAACTGCGCTTCAATGATCTAGTTCCAGGCGTGATTATGGAGGATGGCAAGCAATGCGATGTCGTAGACCTCACGATTCGTAGGCCGTTCGGGCGGTTGCAGACCTTTCAACCCAGGATTCGCTTCGTTGGTCGTGATGCCACCTTGCTAATGGCGTGGGGGTCAATTCGTGGGGAACAGCTTCTGCCTGGCGCTCGTGACCACTTCTTCTTGCGCGAGACGCGCCGCAACGCGTCGCCAGAGCTAACTCAGGTCTGGATCGGACGTCGTATCCGACACCTCGCGCAGGTGGCGGGCCTCGCCAAGCCAAACGGCCGCAATCACGTTTCTCCGCAGTGGTTGCGAAAGAGCTATGAGCGAGAGTGGCGAGAAGATTTTTTGCTTACGAAAGTGGCACGCGCTGCACGGGTCTCTACTTCGACTGCGTTTCGGCTGACGAGGCCGCGAGACGCAAGCTAACAGCCGTTTTCTTCGTTGCCTCAAGCTGCACCCCGCGCCATGCCCCGAAGGGGCGCAACAGTTGGTCTCAGCCCGCACCTCAAGGGGGTCCACTCCGGCGCATGATGTGAATCATGCCGCCGGCGATCTCGGCGGGCTCTCGGTAATCCAGCCATGAGGCGCGCGAATCATCTTCGCCTCGGGTGAAGCCTGATAACCGCCAGTATCCTTCCGCTGTACGCACGATGGCGTCAACTGACTCGGCGACCGTAATGTGGGGCGATGGGTGGTCTAGCTTGTCGAGCGCTATGCGTCGCTGACGGGCATGCTCGAGCAGGTCGACTAGAGCCTGTAGGTAATGTGCGCATGCCAGCTCGGGATCGCGCCCTCGAGCAAGCAGGCGCCGTAATCCTGTAAGTTCATTATTGGTAACCAGATAGGAAGGGAGCACCAAGGTCGAACAATGTTCGCCCTCCTCCACTTCACCGCCATGCCAGCGACCGTGCGCGGATTCGCTAGCGGCAAGCCACGCGTCAATAGGCGCTCGAGTTGCGATAGGCACGTGCGTCCGGTATGCGCCCCTTCGAAAGGCGCGGCGATACGTCTCCAGCTGATCTTCGGTGCTGGGTTCGCTCTCCTTCCACGTCCAGCTTTTTGCCTCTATGGTCCAATGCCCCCGCGACTGCTCGTGGTACGGCTTAAAGCCAGGCATGGTGACGCCCGAACTTTGTAATGCATGCATCAGCGCAGGCAGAAGACCCTTCGAAGGCAAGGGCGGCATTCGCAAGGGGGCGCTTGCGAGATACGGAGGATAGGCGATGTGCATTGGGCCCGAGACGAAGGTGATGGCCGCGCTGAGAGATTGCGTCCACTGCCAGTGTTCTTGCAGAGCTTGAGTGATGGCCAGCTCGTCGGGGACATAGAGCCCACTGTGGATTCCGTCCAATAAGAGACAACCGGCCGGGCATTGAAAAGCGCTAAGCCCGGGGCTCCGTGATTGCCACAATAGTTGCGTAGCGCAATGCGGGCAGTGGTGCGTCAGTGGCTCGTGGTGCACGGGGCACCGAGCGATCAGGTCCCCCTGCCATGCATAGGAGTGGTATCCATCCCCGATACAGCGTGGACAGATCCGCAGACATTCGGGCGGCGAACTCGACAGTTCAGGGAAAGGCTGCCAGGCTCCAGGCCGGATCTTGATCTCCGGCTTTGACAACTGGCGGAAATATGGACCGAGTGTTGCCAGATCGCCTGGCAGGACGCTGTCTGGAGCAAACGCCCATCTCACCCAGTCAGGCGGCACCTGACGTCGAATCTCTACATCGGTGAGCAAGTTTGCCCTGATCAATCGCGCGACGAACGCGTACCACGACTCAAAGGGGCGCCGGATTGTGTCGAATCCGATCAGACGTTCCAAAGGCGGTGTTCTAGTCTCGCTGTTGGTCGCGTTCAGAACTGCCATCGCGGAGATGTCCCAATTGCTGTTGTAGCTATCAAGCTCTACTCACCGACGTGGGCACCGCAGTTGTGAGTGCCCCGCGTCTGCACTTTCCGTGTACTTCCCGCGCACTGACGCGTGTACACCGAACCTTTTGTCGCACAAACGCATGTGCACTTTCCTGATTTCCGTAGCTTCGCGTGAACACCGGACCCGTAAATTCAGGCTAGGTACCGCCCCCCGCAAGCGAGTTGCGGAGGTGGACGGATCAACCGGAATGAGCGTCGCCCTGACATTCGGCACGCCACTCTTCGGGGGTGATGCCGCTCGCGGCCCCGTACAGCGGCAACCGGTAGTTGTTGAAGAGGTTCCGCAGTGCCGGCAGATTCCGGCCCATGAAGAGCCAGCCGTGGTGCTCGTCCCACTGCATCTCAGTCCTGAAGGGGTACGTCGCTTTGTCGTCTTCGTTGAACAGGTCGAAACCGTCCAGCACGAATACGCGCTCGTACGTCGGCGGCATCCCATCGCGCACCCAACGACGTTCGCAGATTCGCTCAGTCACCGCATTGAGACGCTCCGCCGGCGCTGGTCTAAGGTCGACCAGCTCGGTCACGACGCCGGCGGAGCGCGCTCGCTGCTCGACCGCCCCGTACACGGCCCGGGCCCGCTCATCGTCCGGGCAAGCCACGTAGCGTGAAATACACACGCGCGCAAAGGCAGGGTGCACGAAGAGATCCGCTACCTCGTCCACGAGATGCTGATCGGGGACGACCTTCAACGTTGGGTTTGAGCGTGGTCGAGCCATCCAGTCACGCGTCCCGGCGTTCGTCCAAGTATTCGACCACCGCACCCTGCCGGCCGTCTTGCACCATTGCATCTGTGGTACGGCCGTCGAACTCGGGCACGGCGCACTCCAAGTACCACGCGGCCGCGCGGCGCTCGTCGCCGCCGTGGACGTCGATCGCTTTGTCCAGGACTCCGACTACGGCCGCCAGATACGCCTGCAGCTGGGGTCCGGGCGGCCACGCATCCAGTTCGCGTACGGCGACCCCGGCCCGCTGCGCCAGCGGCTCGGGCCGCAGCCGCAGGAACACCCCGACGAGCGCCGGTGAATACCACGCTTCTCCGGCCTCACGCAGTCGGGCCGCCAGCGGCAGATCGTCCGGCCGGGGGCGTTCTTGCACCTCGTCCCCCACGCGCAAGCGGCCATTGAGGCGAGTGGTGCCTTGGCTGGCCCACGCGATGGCCACGCGCATCGCCTCTTCGTCCCGTGCCTGCATGCGCGCCCGGTATGCGTCCCGAGTTCCTTCGAGTCGGGCGCGCGCCTCCGGCGCGGGCGTGTCGTGGTGGGTCGTCATGGTGTGCGGCGTGGCCGCCCCGCTGCTGACGGAGGCCCCAGCTTACGCCGGCGGTGCCGTACGCGCATCAGCCCCTCGCACACGCTCCGATGATGGCTGCCTTCCGTGAGGTCACGGCGTCTTCTTGGTGCTGCGCGCGGCGCGCACTGCCAGTGGCTTACCGCGAGCCGGCACCTTGGCGGCACGCGGTGCGGATGGCCGCTTGCCGCGGGCTTTCGGGCCGTCGGCGAGGGACGCGCGCAGCACGGCCGGCAGATCCCCCAGCGCCTCGACCTGTTGCGCCAGCGCCTCGGCGCGGCCCCGCTGCGTGGCCGCCTCACGCTCGGCGGCCACCAAAGCCGTGCGCGCCGTCTCCAAGGCCTGACGCAGGCCGTCTTCGGTCTGGCGGGGCTGCGCGTGCGCTCGCGCCGCGTCCGCCCGCAGCTCGCGCACCTGTTGCCGCGCCGCGTCGATCTCGGCATGGGCGCGGTCCTCGAGCTGGCGCAGGTGCGCGGTGTGCGCGGCCTGGGTCGCGGCCGCGTCCTGCCGTACGGCGTCGAGCTGCGTGCGCAGCGCGGCGGTGTCGGCCTGGGCCGTGGCCAGCGCCTGCTGGGTGCGTTCGGCAAGGGCGTGGGCGTCGTTGAGTTGGCCGGCCTGCAGGTCCGCCAGGCGCTGCAGGTCGGCGACGCGGGTCTGCGCCTGCTCGCGCTCGGTGCGGGCGACCTCGGCCTCGGCTTGGGAGACCTCCGCGGCGGCCGTGGCCGCGTCGCGCTCTGCCGCTGCCTCACGTACCTCGGCCGTCGCCGCCGCCCGGTCCTGCGCCAGCGCCGCGTCGGCGTGCGCGCGGCCCGCCTCCAGCGCCGCGGTCCACAGTTGCGCCGCCAGCGCCTGCACCGCCTCCGGCGCGTCGGGCAGCGCCATGCGGCGCTCTTGCGCCTGGAGCCGTGCGCCCAACGCCTGCCACCAACTCTCGAGTAGCCGCGTGACCGTGTTGGGCGAACCGGTGCCCAGATGGGCGCGCACGCGCTCGACGGTGGGCCGTTCGCCGGCCGCGAGCAAGGCGTCGGCCGCCGCGTTGACCTGTTCCTGGGTGATGCCACGTGCCATTGAAATGCCTCCTATTTCGGCGCCCCGCCCCGTTGCCTGACTACCCGCGATGAGGAACAAGTTGCGCAGCTTGATGAAGAGGCCGGCCGCCTGGCCGACGACGCGGTGCCCTGTTCCCCAATGGCTCCACGGCCCCGCGCACCGGAGGGCCTATGACCGGCCCCTGCTCGGGATGCGCGTCCACCTGCGGGCACCTGGACTGCGAGGCCTGCCGGCGTTCTCGTGGCGGCCGCCGTGGCGATGGTGGCGGCGCTGGGGGCGTGGACTGCCATGGGAGGCATGACGTGGCCGGTGCTGGTTTCGGCCTAGGCGGTGCTCGGCATGGCTTACGCCGGGTTCGTGACCCCGGGCGGCCGCCTGCTGCGACGTTCCTCCGACCCTAAAAACCTGCCGTTCCTGTTCGCCGCGCAGTTCGTGCTGTCACATGTGGGCTGGTCGCTGGCCTACCCGCTGGCAGGCACGCTCCGCGCGCGCTACGACATGCAGGTGGCGCTGGCCGGCGTTGCGCTGATGGGCCTACTGACGGCGTGGCGCGCATGGCCGGCGGATGATCCCCAGGCCTTGGCCCACGACCACGACGACCTGCCCTCCGCCCACCCGCATCTGCGGCAGCACGACACTGCCGGCAACCGCCACACGCATGCCTACGCGATCGATGATCTGCATGAGCACTGGCCGCGTCAGACATGCGACCACCCCGAGAGAACCGCCTTGGGGGCAGTTAATTCTTGAATGGAGAAGGCTCAGGCGTTCGGTACCAACGCCTGTCGTAGGCCAATGAGCCCCATAGCGCCTGCGCATGTGCAGTTCTCGCCAGCGTCGGATCCAGCGGCGCCGACCGCAGGCGCTTTGAATTCAAGTCATAGCGATACTGCTGTGGGTTTTTTTGTGGCTGCAGCACCACCACATCCTCGCCCTGCATCCACGCGTAGTTGCCGTCGTACTGCATCAAGGCGCGGCCAGGCTCCCGCAGCGTCGTATCGCTCAGGTCGCGTCCGGTCATGGGCGTGGCATCGCCGATTCCGATGAGCGAGAGCAGGGTCGGCCCCAGATCGATCTGGCTTGCAATCCGCTCATCGCGCCTGGGAGCGATACCCGCGCCCAGGATCAATGCCGGAACGTGGAAGTTGTCCACCGGCACGAGGTCCTCACCAAACACGCGCGAGTCGTGGTCGGCGACCACCAGGAAGACGGTGTCGCTCCAGTAGTCGGATGCCATCGCCTGTTTGAAGAACTGGCCAACAGCGTGGTCGGCGTACTTGGCCGCATTGTTGCGGGTCTGCTTGGGCTGCTCGTACAACCCGATGCGGCCATCCGGGAATTCGAACGGATCGTGGTTGCTGGATGAGAACACCAAGCTGAAGAATGGCGTGCCAGCCGCGTGCAGGCGGTCGAACTCCTCATCGGCACGGTCGAAGAGATCCTCGTCGCTGACGCCCCACGACCCGGTGAACTGCGGCGCTGCGTAATCCTTTTGATCGATCATGCGGTCGAAACCATTGCCGAAGAAAAAGCCACGCATGTTGTCGAAGTGACTCTGCCCGCCGTAGTAGAAGGTAGTGTCGTAGCCGCGCGCCTTGAGGGTCTGCGCCAGGGTGTAGAACCCCTGTTGCGCTTTGGGCTGCTTCACCACTGCCTGGGCGGGCGTGGGGGCAAACCCCGCGACCACGGCCTCAATGCCTCGCACGCTGCGCGTGCCGGTGGCGTACATCTGGGTGAATGTCCACGCGCGTTCGCTCAGTCGATCCAGGTTTGGCGACAACGGCAGGCCGCCCAGGTGGCCGATGAACTGTGCGCCCAGGCTCTCCTCCAGCACGATCACGAGGTTCCTGGGTTTTCCGGAGTAGGTCGGTACACGCGCGGCAAGCGTGGGGATGTCAGGGTTGGTGAAGGCGATGTCCGGCAGGCCACTGGTCGCACGGACGGCGGCGACCACGTCCTTCTCCGGCAGCGGGCCATACAAATCCATGGCGCTGTCTTCCTGCTTCAGCCACTGTCGCGTGGCATTGGCGAGGGCATAGAAGGAATTGAGCGGCAGCTGGTTGACCAGCGGGTTGGCGCTGAACGCGACCATTGCCGGATTCAGGGGCCGATGGCCGAGCGTGGAGCGCGCCCCCAGCGCCGACAGGAGCAATACCAGCACGGCGCACACGGCCCGCTGTATCCAGGGCGCGGCAGGCTGCGGACGGGCAAACAGGCGCCACGCCCGCGTCCAACCCGACCCCAATGCTGCGGCCGCCACGATCGGTGCGAGGACCAGTTGCCATGGACGCCCATTCCACAGGGTGGAAAGCACCTCGCGCGGGTAGGCCAGGTATTCGATGAAAAGGCGGTTGGGACGCAAGCCGTACTCGCCCATGAAGCCGGGGGTTGCCAGTTCCAGCAACAGCAACAAGGCCAAGCACGACGCCAGCCAGAGCGACGCGATGGCGTGTACGGGCCGCCACGCCGGCAGCAGCAACAGCACCACCGCCGGCAGCCCGAACATCAGGCACAGCGTGGCTACGTCCACGCGCAGGCCCTGCAGCAGCACCACTGACCAGCCGTGCGCCTCTGTCACCGCATCGAACTGCCACAACGACAGGCCCAGCCGTGCCGTACTCAGCAGCAGCAGGCCCGCCAGGAAGAACCACATCACCGGCTTCACCGGTGCCAATATTCTCGACAGCATCGACGCACCCTGGGCCGCACCGACGCGGCGCAGCCATGCTGGTCGGCCACCGGTCGGAAGCCCGTGCGGCAGGTGTCGGAGAGTTGTCGGAAAAATCAGCGCAGCCTGAACAGCTACATCAGGATGCAGACCCAGACCACGACGGCCAGCAACAGGCTCACGGTGACGGCCGCCGAACCGGCGTCTTTCGCCAGTGCGCTGAGTGGATGATGCTCAGGTCCGATCCGGTCGATCGCGGCCTCGATGCCGCTGTTGAGCAGCTCCACGACCAGCACCTGCAGGACCGCGGCCATCATCAGGGCGCGCTCGACGCCGCCCACCTGCCACACGCCCGCTGCGACCAGCAACGGGACGGCAAGCACCACTTCCTGGCGAAACGCGGCTTCGTTGATCCAGCAGGCGCGCAGGCCCCGCCACGAGTTTCCAGCCGCTGCGATGACGCGATTCAGGCCGGTCTTTCGCGCTTTCATCGGGCGGCCATCCATGTCTCTGCTGCTCATCTCGAAGCCCCTGCAGTGCGGCAGGCGGCCAGCAAATCGAGTTCGGGCACCCGTGCCGCGGTCTGCACGTCGAACAGGCCAAGCACGGTGGAAAACAGATTGTCGTGACTGGCCGGCTGTGTGGCGCTTTCACGCACGCACGACAGATTGATATCCGCCGCAGCCACAAACCGGGGCGAAAACCACATCAGCATGGGCACCCGCAACTGTTCCTGCGGTGCAATCGCGTAGGGCATGCCATGCAGGTACAGGCCGTTCTCACCCAGCGACTCGCCGTGATCGGAGACATACAGCAGGGCGGGATCGTAGCCCTCAATCTCTCCCAAGCGGGCTATCGCCTGCGCCAGTACATGATCGGTGTAGAGCACCGCATTGTCGTAGGCATTGACGATCTCCTCGCGCGAGCAACGGCCCAACTCGGCGTTCTCGCACGCGGGCAGGAACCGCCTGAAAGTCGATGGATAGCGTTGGAAGTAGCTGGGCCCGTGGTTGCCCAGCATGTGCAGGACGATGAGCTTGTCGCCACTGCCTGGGTCGGCTTCCGTGGACAGGTTCTCCAGAAGAATTTCATCGAAGCAGCGCGGGCCGTCACATAACCCTGGATCCGTGGATGCCGCCACAGATTCGAACTTCAGCCCATCACATACGCCCTTGCAGCCGCTCTGGTTGTCACGCCACAGGACGTCTACACCGGCACGCTGGAGGACGTGCAGCAGCGACTCGTGCGAACGAATCCGGTCTTCGTCGTAATGCTGACGCCCATACGGCGAGAACATGCATGGCAGCGACACCTCGGTGCTGCTGCCGCAGGCCCGGGTCTGGCTGAAGTTCACCACGTCATGGCGGGCGAGCTCCGGCGTGGTCTGGCGTCGGTACCCGTTGAGTCCCCAGTTCTGCGCCCGTACCGTCTGGCCCAGCACCAGCAGCAGCAGACGTGGCTTGCGGGTGCCGCCCTCAGGCACCTGACGTGCGTCCTCGGCAACCGGCAGAAGGTGTGGTTCGGATTGTGCGTGCTGCGCGAGCGCCAGGTTGCCCAACCCGTAAAGATAGTTACCGGGCGTGACGAGATAGCGCAGCTCATGCTGGTTGCGCATCAGCGACGACACGTCCTTGAACGACAGGGCGGCGGCAACCATCATCAGCACCCACATCAGCAGCAGGAAGCCGGCACGCACCATCAAGGCTTGGCCGACGGGGCGCCGCACGACCTTCACCCGCCACAACAGCGCGCTGGGCACGCCCGCATACACCAGCAGGTACAGGCCCAAGCCAGGTGTAAGCAGCTCGCGCGACTCGGCCCAGTCGGTCCGGAGCACGTTGCGCAGCATGTCCGCGTCCAGATACACGCCGTAGGACTGCATGTAATACGTTGCGCACGCGGTAACGATGAGCAAGGTCGTCAGCCCGGCCTTGGCCCAGGGTCGCGCCAGCACCACCCCCAGCAGCACGCTGTGCACCCCGAACACGAGTGCGAACAGTGCCAACGCCAGCCGCCACTGTTCCCAGCCATGCTCGAGCGCTGCACCCCAGAACGGCAGGTTGCACGCCAGGGCGAAGTAGCCGCTTGCGAGCATCACCAGAGCTTCCACCGTGACGGTCGGCCGCCATTGCCGGACGCGGCTCGAGGCGCCTGACAGCGAGAACGGCGCGGACGACGCGACGCTGCTCATGCGGCACCTCCTGCGACGCGCGGACGCAGCACCAAGCGGCCCAGGACCAGCGCGACTGACCAACAGATCATTGCGGTGAAAACGTCGTGCGAGAGGAAGTGCGCCCCACGCAGTTGCTGCGCGATGCCAAACACGAGACCCAAGCCGATACCAAACACCAGCGCCCGGCCGCTCCAGGACGGCTTTACAGCGGCGAAGAAAAAGAACAGCGCCAGCCACGCATAGCCGGCGCTGGCGTGGCCCGCGGGGAAGCACCCCGCTGACGAATCTCCGGCCGCCTGCAACAGACTCCGGTAGGCATGCGTGCCGCCATAACGCTCCAAGTCCCACGGGCAGCTCACGGCGCTGAGCGACTTCAGTAGCGAGATCAACCCGGTACTGAGCAGAACCGTCAGGGCGAGATAGCCCAGCGGCCTACGCCACGCACTCCTCTGTCGGCGCAGCAGCGTCACCACCCACGCCGCCACCACGCCCAGCCAGACGAGGACGGAGGCCCACCGCCCGCCGGTATGCAGCACGCGCTCGCTCAGCCAGTGCGAGCGCAGCGACCAGCGTCCGCCCTCCCACGCGTACAGCCGGTCGGCCAGCCACACATCACCATGGAAGCCCAGCAACCATGCTGACAGCAGCACGAAGGCCGCGAACGGTAACCACCACAGAACAACCACAGGTTCGGAAAGCATGCGTGCACGGCCGCGACGAGACATGCCGCGCATGCTCGCGGCGGCCACGTCGGAAGCCGGTCGCGGGTCTGTCGGAAACCGGTCCGGGGCCTGTCGGAACGGCGTCGGAGGACGGTATGAATTCGGTTAACCTGCGGGCGACGGAATTCCGACACGTTCCGCCTCAGACTGCCTGGTTTCCCGAAGCGCGACTGTCCCGAACCCCTATGCGCCTGCTGGTCATTGAAGACAACCGCAACCTGGTCGCGAACCTGTTCGCATACTTCGAGGCGCGCGGCCACGTCCTGGACGCGGCACCGGACGGCATTACCGGCCTGCACTTGGCGCTCACCCAGTCCTACGACGCCCTGATCCTGGACTGGATGCTGCCCCGCATGGACGGCCCGGAAGTGCTGCGCAAGCTGCGTGATGAGGGCAACAGCGACATCCCGGTCGTCATGCTGACCGCCCGCGATGAGCTGCCGGACAAGATTGCCGGCTTCCGCGCCGGTGCCGACGACTACCTGACAAAGCCCTTCCAACTGCCCGAGCTTGAAGTTCGCCTTGAAGCCCTGCGCGCACGCACACAGGGGCGGGTGCGCCGGACGGTGCTGGAGGTTGACGATCTGCGTCTGGACCTGTCCACCCTGGAGGCGAGTCGTGCCGGGCAACCATTGCACTTGTTCCCGGCGGGACGGAAATTGCTGGAGATCCTGATGCGGGCGAGCCCTGCTGTGGTGACCCGTGAGCAACTCGAGTCGGGCCTGTGGGGCGACCATCCACCGGACGGGGACATGCTGCGCTCTCACATCTACGAACTGCGCCGTGAAGTCGACGGACCCTGTGGGGTCAAGCTGATCCAGACAGTGCCTCGCGTGGGCTACCGGCTCGCGCGCTTGGCTACTCGGGACGACCCGTGATCGCGCTGCGCAAGCCGCATAGCCTCCGGCGCCGGATCACGCTCTGGCTGCTGGTCTTTGCCAGCGCATTGACTATCGCCATCATCGCGCAGGGTACGGTCGTCATCGAGTACGTCGAGCGCATTGTCTGGAAGTCGCTGCTGACGGTTGAGCTGGACCACTTCATCCAACGCAGCAAGGACGAACCCACCTACCGCTGGGACGACACCGCGGGCTTCATCGTCTATGTCGGTGCAGATGATCCCGACCTGCCCCCCGCCCTGCAGGGGCTGGATGAGGGATTGCATGACGATCTGCGTATCGGCGACTCCAACAATGTTGTGCTGGTGCACGATGATGCCGGCACGCGCTATACGCTGGCGATGGACATCGAGCAGTTCGCGATAGACGAATCCGCATATGAATCCCTGACCGTCATCGCCGCCCTGCTGTTGTTGCTGGCCATCGGCATCGCCACGGCCATCGGCGTGAGCCACCTGCTGCGACCCTTGAGTCGGCTGGCCCAGCGTATCGGCGCAATGCGACCGGAGCACGGCGTGGAACGGATCGAGCTCGAACCGGATGCAGGTTCGGAACTGGTCGTCATCGCCGACGCCTTCAACGACTACCTGCAGCGCAACGCGCAATTCGTCGAGCGCGAGCGCACCTTCATCAATACCGCCAGCCATGAACTTCGTACGCCGGTGGCCGTAATCAGCGGTGCGACCGAACTTGCACTACAGGAACATGCCGAACCGGCGGCAATGCGACATCAATTGCAGCGAATACGGCGCAGCGCACGCGAGATGGAGCAGCTGATCGTTCTGCTGCTGGCCTTGGCCAAGGATCCGGCACGGCTCGCAAACACCAGCAAGCCGCTGGCGCTGGATGCGCTGCTGCCACAGATCATCGAAGATCACCAGCACCTCACCGCGGGCAAGTCGCTGCAGTTGTGCTTGGCACCGCTTCCACCCTGCGAGATCCTCGCCCCGCCGGGCATCGTCCGCGCTGCCGTCGGAAACCTGCTCCGCAACGCGATCGAGAACAGCGACAACGGTCGCATCGACATCAGCCTGCAAGACGACGCCACCGTTGTCATCCACGACCCCGGCCACGGCATGAGCCCCGAACAGATCAGCGCGATCTACACACGCATGGCGCGCGTCGGTGCAGGTGGCGGTGATTCGGGGATCGGACTCGAGTTGATTTCACGGCTGTGCGAACACTTCGGCTGGCGTCTGGATTTGAAGTCCGGCCCGCAGCACGGCACCACGGCGGTCCTGCAGTTCACGAGTTGACGGGGTTGGCATGTTCGACTCCCTCAAGGCACACGCCAACCGACTCAAACTGCTCACTCTCACTGTCTACTTTGCGTCGCGCGATGCTCGCACGCCCTCCCCCGTTCGGATACTGGCCGTTCTCGTGGCAGCCTACGCGCTTAGTCCCATTGATCTTATTCCGGATTTCATCCCCGTCATCGGCTATCTGGATGATCTGCTGCTGATTCCACTGGGGGTGACTCTGGTAGCGCGGCTCACGCCCGTGGAAGTGATGGAGTCGGCCCGTGTGCAGGCACAGCAGACAACGATCAAGCCTGTCAGCTACTGCGCCGCGGTGTTCATTGTCGCCGCATGGGTTGTAGTCGCGTGGCTTCTCGGGCGGTGGGCGCTTGGATTCCTGGGCACCTGATAGTTCTCTTCAAACTGTTGCCGCAGGGCTCAAGAGAATCGAAAGCAAGGTTTGCTGGCCCGGCGGTATTGGTGGCCGTGCGCCCGGGCACGTGCCCACTGGTTCGGGTTGCGAGCGGCCAAGGCGCTAGCTAAGATCGCTGGATGCGGAGGTCCGGTCCACCACTGTCAATCCTGGTGCGCGCAGCAATGCTGGCGCTGCTGGTTCTTGGCATGGTGGTAAATCCGGCGCTTGCCTCCCTCGGCGGCATACACGCGCTCGATCACACGGCGCAGGCGGATACGTCGCAAGACGCCGCCAACGGTGGGCACTCCCACTTGGACGATCATGCGCATCCTCAGCTCCTGGATGGCGGTAACCAGGACGCCACGGGTGATGAGGACGAGGGTGGCCTGCACAGCCTGATGCATCTCAGTCACGGCTGTGCCACGTCGACGGTATTGACCGGTGCCCCGCTGCTGGAGTTGGTACCGCTGGAAAGTACCGTCGCCTCCCGGACCACTGCGCCTCTGGCACCGCTCAAGCGCATTTCCGAACCTTTCCGACCTCCGATTTCCTGACCCGCGTCTAGCAGGGCCGCCCTGGGCGGCTTCCTTTCGCGTTCTTGTCGGGTATCCGGAGGTTTTTCCGTGAGTTTGCGTTGGCTATTAACCCTGGCGATCGCCGGGGCGTGCAGCGCTGTCTCCAGTGCGGGACATGCAGCCGAACCCTTGGGTTCATTGAGCTTGAACGAGGCCGTCGCGCGCAGCCTCAATCAGAATCCCGCCCTCGAAGCCGAATCGGCCCAATTGCGCACCGCGCAGGCGCGAGCCGAGCGCGGCGGGCCACGCCCGCCGCTGGTGGTGGGTGGCGACTTCGAAAATGTCGCCGGAACCGGCGAGCTGGGCGGCATGCAATCGGCCGAGACCACCCTCCGGTTGAGCCGGGTGATCGAACTGGGCGGCAAGCGTAGTGCGCGTCAGGCTTTGGGCGCGGCGGAAGTGGCGCGCCAGCGGTTCGCCGGCGATGTCGCGCGATTGGATATCGCCAGCCGCACCACCGCGCGCTTCATCGAGGTGGTCGCGGATCAGCAGCGCTTGGAGTTCGCACAGGAACGCGTTGCACTGGCCGAACGTACCCGCGATGAAGTCGCACGATGGGTCGCAGCTGCGCGCAACCCGGAGTCGGACCTGCATGCCGCCGAGATCGCCATGACCGATGCGCCATTGGAGCTCGAACAGGCCGAGCACGAGCTGGCAGCGGCGCGGTTAATCCTCGCTACGCAATGGCAGTGAGGCCACACGATGCGGGTCGCGCCGTCGTTCCTGCAATGCCGGAAACCCGGCTTCGCGGGAGGCGGCCGCACCCGGGCCGGGAAGAATCCCTGAACTTCAAGAGGCCCCGGCGGCGGGTATTCCGGCGCGCGGAGACACGTTGACCGGTGTCGCATGCGGATATCACCCGGCACGGTGCGATGCACTTGCCCTGGGCCACGTGGCGTTACCTGAAACCTTTTTAGGAGTCCATATCCAACATGAAACCAGTACTCGATCGTATCAACGCAGCATCTTCAGGGGCGACTGCCGCAGCCGATCGCGGGGGCACTTTGCGCCCCGTGATGCTGTTGCTTCTCGGCCTTGCACTGCTACTGCTCGGGGCGAACGACGCCTTGGCACACGCAGTGGCAGAGGGGGACAAGGGCTACATCCAGGAAATCTCCGGCGTCCACCTGCTGTCTTTCATGTACCTGGGTGCCAAGCACATGGCCACCGGGTACGACCACATCCTGTTCCTGCTAGGCGTGATTTTCTTCCTGTACCGGCTGAAGCACATCGCGTTGTACGTCACGCTGTTCGCCATCGGACACTCGACGACGATGCTGCTCGGTGTCTACTTCAACATCGGTATCAACAGCTTCCTGATCGACGCCATCATCGGCCTGTCCGTGGTCTACAAGGCGCTCGACAACATTGGCGCGTTCCAGCGGTGGCTGGGTTTCCAGCCCAACACCAAGGTCGCCACGCTGCTGTTCGGCTTCTGCCACGGCTTCGGGTTGTCGACGAAGATCATCGAGTACGACATCTCGCCCGATGGACTGATTCCCAACCTGCTTGCCTTCAATGTCGGCGTCGAAATCGGGCAGCTGCTGGCGCTCAGCGCCATCCTCATCGCGATGGGGTACTGGCGTCGGACGCAGAGCTTCTGGCGCCACGCCTATTCCGCCAATGTCGCCATGATGTCAGCCGGCTTTGTGTTGGTCGGCTACCAGCTCACTGGCTTTCTCGTTTCGTGAACTCTCCACAGGACACCACATCCATGCACAACACCAACGTACCGCCCCAATCCGACCTTCCCACCTCCAGCCAGCTGCAACGTTCGACCGTCATCGCCCTGGTCGCGGCGATTGTGATCTTGGTGACCGTCGTGCTTCCGGCCGAATACGGCATCGACCCGACCCGCGTGGGCGGGGTGCTGGGGCTGACGGAAATGGGCGAGATCAAGGAGCAACTGGCGGAAGAGGCTGCGATCGACGCAGCGGCCGACGCGGCAGCGGCGCAAACCGCGGCGTCTGCGCCGGCGGAATCAGCCGAAGTGGCTGCGGCCACTCCTGCCGCCGGGCAGGAATCCACCGAAGCGCAACCGCCGGCATCGCCCGCGGCCGACGAGTGGCGGGATGAGATGCGGATCACGCTCGAACCTGGCCAGGGTTCGGAGGTGAAACTCAGCATGAAGTTGGGCGAGCAGGCGCAGTTCAGCTGGATGGCCGAAGGCGGCGCGGTGAATTTCGACACGCACGGTGATGGCGGCGGACAAAACACCAGCTATGAAAAAGGACGCAACGTGCCTTCCGACGATGGTGTGCTCGAAGCGGCCTTCGACGGCAACCACGGCTGGTTCTGGAGGAACCGCGGCGACGCGACTGTGGACGTGATCATCCGCACCCGGGGTCAGTACGCCGAAATGAAGCGCGTGCTGTGATCGGCCGGGAACCTTGAACAACCGTTCCGTCCCGTTTTCCCGTCATTCCCGCGATGGCGGTAATCCATAGACGTTGCTCTGCCAAGAGCTCTAATCCATGGACCTTGCAATCCCCAGCCATCGCGCACAGCGCGATGGCGTTCAGCGTCACGCTAAGTGCTTCAACGGATGTTGTAAACGCAACGCCTCCCCCGCCTGCGCGGGACGACGCCCGGCGAGTGTTCGAATGTTCGAACTCGTTGAAAGCACCACCGATCCCAATCCCTAAGGAGCTGATGAAATGACCTTTCGTACCCTGTTGATGACAGCCGCTTTTCTCGCGTTCACCTCACTGCCTGCGTTCGCCCACACCGACGGGCATGAAGCCGACGAGGAGAAACTGATACCCACTACCTGCGCCCAGTTGGCCGATACGCAACGATATTCCAACGATGTCGCCTATCCGGAAATCAAGGTGCTGAAGGCGCGCTGCGATGCCGAAAAGAAGAGAGAGCAGGTTTCGCGGGAAAAGCCGGCAGGATAAGGCTGGCTGGCTGTCGGGTGTCGCGAAAAAACTCGCGACACCCGAGCTTTTCGATGCTTGAGGTGGCCCAGTGCTTGAGATTCTCCGTCATGCAGACTTCCGGCGGCTTTTCCTCGCTCAGCTCGTAGCCCTGCTCGGCACCGGCCTGGCGACGGTCGCGTTGGCGCTGCTGGCCTACGACCTGGCGGGCGAGCGCGCCGGCGAAGTGCTGGGCACCGCGTTGGCGATCAAGATGGGCGTGTACATCGTGCTCGCGCCGGTGTCGGGCGCGATGGTTCCGCCCGCGCTACGCAAGCCGGTGCTGATCGGACTCGACCTGGTTCGTGCCGCGGCCGCGCTGATGCTGCCTTTCGTCGGCGAGCTGTGGCAGGTCTACCTGCTGATCGCGCTGCTGCAGTCGGCGTCAGCAGGCTTCACGCCGCTGTTCCAGTCGGTGATTCCCGAGATCCTGCCCGACGAGCGCGATTACACCCGCGCCCTGTCGTTGTCGCGGCTGGCCTACGACCTGGAAAACCTGCTGAGCCCGGCAATCGCGGCGGCGCTCTTGACCGTCATCAGCTTCCACGGCCTGTTCGCGGGCACCGCGGCCGGCTTCGTGCTGTCGGCGCTGCTGGTCACCGGTGCCGTATTCCCGATGGTCTCCAGGGCCCCGCGCACCGGCGGTCCATACGACCGCGCCCTGCGCGGCATGCGCGTCTACCTGCGGACACCACGGCTGCGCGGGCTGCTGGCGTTCAACCTCGTGGCGGCCGCCGGTGGCGCCATGGCCATCGTCAATACGGTGGTGATCGTCCGCGACGTGCTGGGCGGCGGAGAGCGCGAAGTCGCCTGGGCACTGGCGGCCTTCGGTGCCGGCTCGATGGCGGTGGCCCTGCTGCTGCCGCGCATGCTGGACCGGGTGTCGGACCGGCAGGTGATGTTGGCGGCCGCCGTGGCGATGGTGGCGGCGCTGTCGGCGACCGGCGCGGTGTGCACCGCCGTGCGGGGTATAACGTGGCCGGTGCTGCTGTCGGCTTGGGCCGTGCTCGGCATGGCCTACGCGGGCCTGGTCACGCCGGGCGGCCGCCTGCTGCGCCGCTCGACGGGACCGGACGGCCTGCCGTTCCTGTTCGCCGCGCAGTTCTCGCTGTCGCATGTGTGCTGGCTGCTCGCCTACCCGCTGGCGGGCACGCTGGGCGCGCGCTACGGCATGCAGGTGGCGCTGGCGGGGCTGGCCGGGGTTGCGCTGCTGGGCCTGCTGGCCGCGTGGCGCGCATGGCCGGCGCACGACCCCGACACCCTTGTCCACGCCCACGACGACCTGCCTCCCGACCACGAGCACCTGCGGCAGCATCACACCGACGGCGGACGCCATGCGCATCCTTACGTGATCGACGAGCTTCACGAGCGCTGGCCGCGTTGATGGCGTCTGCGCTCATCCGCCTCGAAACACGCGGGCCGTTGGCCCGCTTTCATTTGAAAGTTTGTGTGGACCTCGCCCACCGGTCGCGCGAGGGGCGAGACGCCGTCAACGCAATGGAGGTGGTCCATGAAGTTGGTCAAAACTGTGTTGGGTATCGCCCTGCTCTCAACCAAATTTTCCGCATGGGCAGCTGTTGAAGTCCCGTGGTCTGCTGCCGAACAATGCATCACGAAAAGCCCCCGCTTGTGCGGGGCTTTTTTTGGTTCCTCGTCGAAGCAATGGGCCAAGGGGAGGCGAAGTTGGTGCCTCCATCACGACCGCTCGAACCCTACCGCCATTCATATCTGAGAGCTACGCGTGCACCTCTGCCGTATGGCATCGCGCCGCTTCGATTTGCACCGTAGCGTGCTTGATCTTGAAGCGCTCCTCCAACATTGAAACCAGCTCTACGCGGAATTTATCCCCGGCGGAGGCGGTGTCGTTGGCGACGACGTGCACGGTCAGCACAGGCTCTTTCGACCCCAACGCCCAGGCGTGCAGGTCATGGATCTCGGCCACGCCGGGGTGCTCCAGCAGCGCACTTCGCACTGCCTCCAGGTCCAGCCCGGCGGGCACGCCCTGCATCAGGATCTGCCCCGCCTCGCGCAGCAGCGTCCAGGTCCGCGGCAACACCCACAGGCCGATGAGCACGGCAATGATCGGGTCGACGATCTGGTAGCCGGTGAACATGATGATGACAGCGCCCGCCAGCACGCCGACCGAGCCCAGCATGTCGGCCCAGACCTCCAGGTACGCGCCCTTGACGTTGAGGCTTTCGCCGCTGCCCGCCTTGAGCAGGCGCATCGATATCAGGTTGACCACCAGTCCCAGGCTCGCCACCACCATCATGCCCGTCGGGGCGACCTCGGGCGGCTGCTGGAAACGTCGCACGGCCTCCCACAGGATGTAGCCGGCGACCAGGAACAGCAGGCCGCCGTTGATCATCGCGCCAATGGCTTCCATCCGCGCGTAGCCGTAGGTGCGCTTGGCGTCGGGCGGCCGGCGGGCCAGTCGCACTGCCACCAGCGCGATGCTCAGGGCGATGACGTCCGTCCCCATGTGCGCGGCGTCCGACAGCAGTGCCAGGCTGTTGGTCAGCAC
>Ga0156725_1100_pt1 | contig 23607 bp, 19 predicted proteins | sample RifOxyD1_FD_112054 | JGI IMG/M metagenome (GOLD analysis project Ga0156725, IMG submission 112054) | Xanthomonadales bacterium RIFOXYD1_FULL_69_11
GACCTGCCCGGCGCGGCCACCCTCATCGACGTCACCGTCGACGACATCTTCGCCGCGCAGCCGGTGGCCGCGCGCATCGCGCGACTTACCGGCCTGAAGGCGGAAAGCTGGATGGAGACCAACGCGCAGCTGATGAACGCACTTCGCTCGCAGAGCCTGAGCACGCAGATGATCAGCCTGTTCGTGGCACTGAGCGTGGCGCTGGGCATCGCCAGCGTGCTGTCGGTCAGCGTGGTGCAGCGCACGCGCGAGATCGGCATCCTGCGGGCGATGGGCACCACGCGCCGGCAGATGCTGCGCGTGTTCCTGGTGCAGGGCGCGCTGTTCGGCCTGGCCGGCTCGGTGCTGGGCGGCGTGGCCGGCTACGGGCTGGTCGCCGCGTTCAACACCTTCGGTCCGCGGCTGTTCTACATCCCCGTCGAACCCGCGCTGCTGGTGGGCGCCGCGGTGCTGGCGACCCTGACGGGCGTGGTGTCGGCCGCGCTGCCCGCGCGGCGCGCCGCGCGCATGGACCCGGTGGAGGCGATCCGCCATGTCTGAGCACGACGCCCGCCAGGAGGTGCTGCGCCTGCAGGGCCTGAGGAAGAGCTACAACGTCGGCCGTCCGACCGAGACCGAGGTGCTGCACGGGCTGGACCTGCGCCTGCAGCGCAGCGACTTCGTGGCGCTGGTCGGCGCCTCGGGGTCGGGCAAGAGCACGCTGCTGAACGTGATCGGCCTGCTCGACCGGCCCACGGCCGGCGAGCTGTACCTGCTGGGCGAGGCCACGCGCGGCATGGACGACGCCCGGCGCACCGCCCTGCGCGGCACCGCGATCGGCTTCGTATTCCAGTTCCACCACCTGATCCAGGCCTTCACCGCGCTGGAGAACGTACTGATGCCGCTGATGGTGGCCAGCGGCAAGCCCACGTCCGAGCAGCTCGACCGCGGCCGCCAGCTGCTGGCGCAGGTCGGGCTGGATGGGCTGGAGCAGCGCAGGCCGGACCAGCTGTCGGGCGGCCAGCAACAGCGCGTGGCCGTGGCGCGCGCGCTGGTCACCCGCCCATCGCTGCTGCTGGCCGATGAACCCACCGGCAACCTCGACAGCACGTCCGCAGCCGAAGTGTTCGAACTGTTCCGCCGGTTCAACCGGGAGTTCGGCTGCGCGGTGCTGCTGGTCACCCACGATGCGCGCCTGTCGGCGCAGTGCGACCGCACGGTGACGCTGGTGGACGGGCGCATCGAGAGCGACAGCGCGTCGCAGCCTGCGCCGGCCTGAGGCGCCGGGTACCCCGTGCCCCGCCATCGGGCCGCTCGCCGGGACTTAACGGTGCCCACGCCATAGTGCCGGGCCACTCCCGCGGAGACCGCCATGACCACCCACGCCTACGGCGCCCACGCCGCCGACAAGCCGCTCGAAGCCCTGACCATCCAGCGCCGTGCGCCCGGACCGCGCGACGTCCAGATCGACATCGCCTACTGCGGGGTCTGCCATTCGGACCTGCACACGGTGCGTTCGGAATGGCAGGGCACGCTGTACCCGTGCGTGCCGGGGCACGAGATCGTCGGGCACGTCAGTGCGGTCGGCAGCGAGGTCACCGTTTTCAAGGTCGGCGACACGGTGGGCGTGGGCTGCATGGTCGACAGCTGCCAGTCGTGCGCCGCGTGCGAGGAAGGCCTGGAGCAATACTGCGACAACGGTTTCGTGGGCACCTACAACGGGCCGACGAAGGACGAACCCGGGCACACGCTGGGCGGCTATTCGCAGCGCATCGTGGTCGACGAGGGCTTCGTGCTGAAGGTGCACCACCCGGCCGACCAGCTGGCCGCCGTCGCGCCGCTGCTGTGCGCGGGCATCACCACGTACTCGCCGCTGCGCCACTGGAAGGTGGGGCCCGGGCAGAAGGTCGGCATCGTCGGTATCGGCGGACTCGGCCACATGGGCATCAAGCTGGCGCACGCGATGGGCGCGCGCGTGGTGGCGTTCACCACGTCCGAGAGCAAGAAGAAGGACGCGCATGCGCTGGGCGCCGACGAGGTGGTGGTGTCGCGCAACCGCGATGAGATGGAGGCGCACACCGGCAGCTTCGATTTCATCCTGGACACGGTGGCGGCGAGCCACAACCTGGACGCCTACACCGCGCTGCTCAAGCGCGACGGCACGCTGTGCCTGGTGGGCGTGCCGGAGGATCCGCACCCCTCGCCCAACGTCGGCCCGCTGATCTTCCGCCGCCGTGCGATCGCCGGCTCGCTGATCGGCGGCATCAAGGAGACGCAGGAGATGCTCGACTTCTGCGCCGAGCACGGGATCGTGTCGGAGATCGAGATGATCCGCATGCAGCAGATCGACGACGCCTACGAGCGGATGCTGCGCAGCGACGTGAAGTACCGCTTCGTGATCGACATGGCGTCGCTGGACGGATAAGCCACCCCGCCTGGCTGCAGGAGCGGCTTCAGGGGCGAGGGCCTTGCCGGGAAACCCTCACGACGTAAGTCGCGACCGCGAGCTCGCACCGGTTTTCCATGGGTCGCGACTTACGTCGCTCCTACAACGGTGCCGTGGGTTGTGTCGTCGGTGTGGGTTCGCGGTCGCGGCTGAAGCCGCGCCTGCAGGTGGCGATCGGGGACGCTGGGACGGTGGAAGCACGCGAGACGGATGCCGTCACGCGCAGCAGCGGGCGGCGACGACTGCGTCCGGCTTTTCGCTGCAACCGCATCCGGATGCGCGTGCCGCCTTCGCCTCCGCGTCGCGCCTGCAGCAGGCCTCCACGCCCGGCTCGGCCGGGCCGCCACAGCACGCGGTGACGTCCCGCGCTTCCGTGCCTGCGGCGATCGCCGGTGGCAGGGCTGCGGTCGCACCGCAGGACGTGGCGCATCCGGGAAAGGGAGCCGGGTCCGTTCCGGAGCAGCCGGCCCGTGTGTCGGCCGCCTCTTCGTCGGCGAAGTGGGTGATGCACACGCCGGTTTCCGGCAACACCAGCTCGACGCGGCGCGCGGCATCCCAGTCACCGGCCAGTGCAGCGGCGACCGAGCGCACCTGCTCGTAGCCCGTGGCCAGCAGGAAGGTCGGCGCACGGCCGTAGCTCTTCATGCCGACGATGTAGACGCCCGGGTCCGGGTGCGCGAGTTCCACGGCGCCGTGCGGGCGCACGCTGCCGCAGCTGTGCAGGTTGGGGTCGATCAGCGGCGCCAGCGCCAACGGTGCCTGCGTACCGTGGTCCAGTGCGATACGCAGTTCCGACAGCAGCGCAGCATCGGGGCGGAAGCCGGTGGCGACCACGATCTCGTCGACCGGCGCCAGTGCGCGATCGCCGTCCAGCACCACGATGCCGTCATCGGTTGCCTGCAGGCGCTCAACGTGGAAGCCCGTGGCGGCCTGCACGGTGCCGCCGTCCACCAGCGCACCGATGCGTTGTCCCAGGGCGCCGCGTTCGCGCAACTGGTCGGCGTCGCCGCCGCCCAGCACGCGCCGCAGGCTGCCACGCCGCAAGGCCCACTGGATGGCGGTGTCCGGCGCCTGCTCCGACAGTCGGGCCAGGTCCTGCAGCACGTTGAAGGCGGAGTGGCCGCTGCCGACGACCAGCACGCGCTTGCCGGCGTAGCGCGCGCGTTCGCGGCCGAGCACGTCGGGCATGCCGTAGGCGATGCGGTGCGCGAGCGCGCGCTCGCCCAGTGCCGGCACGCCGCTGGCGCCCATCGGGTTGGGCGTGCGCAGGGTGCCGGAGGCGTCGACCACCGCCTGCGCCAGGACCGCGTGCTCGCCGTGGGCGTCTTCGTAGTGCACCTGGAAGGGCACGTCCGCGCGGTGCGCGTCCTTCATGCGGTCATGGCGCTGCCGGGTCACGGCGCGCACGCGGGCCCCCAGCCGCAGGCGCGGGCCGATCTCCGGCAATGCGGCCAGCGGCCGCAGGTAACGGTCGACCACCTCGCCGCCGGTGGGGAACCCGGCCGGGTCCGGTGCGGCCCAGCCGTGGGCTTCCAGGAGCGCGCGCGCGGCGCGATCGATGTTGAATGCCCACGGCGAGAACATGCGCACGTGTGCCCAGCGCTGCATGCTGGCGCCGACGCCGTCGCCGGCCTCCAGCACCAGCGGCTGCAGGCCGCGCTCGAGCAGGTGGGCGGCGGCGGCCAGGCCGACCGGGCCGGCCCCGATGACGACGACGGGAAGTGCGGTATCCATGGCGTGCTCCTCAGGCGGTGGCCGCGTCGGCGGCGGTGTGCGGGGGGGTGTGGGGCTGCGTGGCGCGGGCGGCATGCGTCGCGGCATCGCGCGGGGCATCGCCCAGGTTGTCGGCGATCAGGCGTTCGACGATCACCACGTCCAGCCACTGGCCGTCCAGGCGGGCATGCTTCTCGTAGGTGCCGACCTCGCGGAAGCCGGCGGCGCGGCAGGCGGCCCGGCTGGCGTGGTTGGACGGGAACACACGCGAGACCACCTTCCAGAAGCCCGCCGCCGCGGCCGCGTCGACCACGCCCTGCAGCAGGCGCTTGCCCACCCCGCGGCCCCGTGCGGCGGCATCGACATACACCGACACCTCGGCAATGCCGGCGTAGCAGGCGCGCGCGCGGTACGGCGACAGGCCGGCCCAGCCGACCACCGCCGGCCCGTCCACCGCGACCAGCAGCGGGTGCGAGCCGCCGTCGCGAATGCGGGCCGCCGCGTCGCTGGCGCTGCGCGGCTCGGTGTCGAAGGTGGCACCGCGCCCGGCGATGCCCTGGTTGTGGATGGCGGCGACGGCGATGGCGTCGTCGACGGTGGCGGGGCGCAGTTCGATCATGGCGGGATTCAGGTTGTCAGTGGCAACTATTAGGGCGGGCGAGACGGGCCGATGCGGCCCGGGTCGTGGAAGCGGGTTATGGGAAAGCGGGTCAGTCGCAGCAGGAAGGCGCGTCGGCGGCCAACGGCGTGCACACGGCCCCGCCCGCGCCCAGTCGCGACTGGGCGGCCCGGGTCAGGCGGCGGATCACTTCGGTGGCGCCGTCGCGGATGCCCGGCTCCAGGTCGCGCAGGACCTCGACCTGCTGGTCGATCAGGGCCTCGTTGATGCGTCGGTAGAGCCTGCGCCCCGGCGCGGTCACGGTCAGCGCATGGGCGCGCGCGTCGTCGGGATCGGCGCGGCGCTCCACATAGCCCTTGCGCACCAGCGCGTCGACCACGCGGGTGGTGGTGCTCTTGTCCAGCATCAGCGCGGCAGCCAGGGCCTGGCTGCGCAGTGGACCGCGCTCGACCAGCGCCTCCAGTGCGTGGCACTGGGTGATCGAGATGTCATGGCAGCAGATCGTGTCGCGGTCGCGGAACTGGTACAGCCGCACCAGTTGGCTGACCGCGGCGTGCAGGCGTTCTGCGTCCTGGCGGAGATCGGGGGCGGTGCGGGCGGGCGGGGCCATGGCGTCGGCGGGCTATTTTGGTTGCGTGTGCCAACTATATGCGCCTTGCGGCCGGCGTCAAGGGGGGCGTGTTGATGGGTGCCGGGTCCACACGGCCGCGTGACCGTGTCACTGCTGTCCGGGCGCCATCGCGCGGCGGCTCTGTTGGCGCGGTCGCGACTTGCGTCGCACCCACAACGGTGCCGTGGGTTGCGTCGTTGGTGTGGTGTCGCGCGTCGCGGCTGAAGCCGCTCCTACAGAATGTGGTGGGTTGCGTGCCGGGCGCTGTTCGCGGTGTTGGCCGGTCAGGTCATGAGGAAATCGAAGACCTTCGACCCGGTGCCGATGTCCTTGCGGTACAGGTCGGTGTAGCCGCAGTGCTGGCAGGTCACCGCGATGAAGCGGTTGGTGGAGACGTCGAACGCGGCCGACAGCCATCCGCCCTCCGTGCGGATCTCGCCCTTCTGGTACTCGGTGCCGTTGCACTTGGCGCAGGTGTAGTCGCTCATGCGGGTGTCCTCCGGGTAGGTGTGGGCTGACTGTACGGCGATGTGGCCGGCGGCACCTGTGCAGAGGCACGGAGTCTTTGTAGGAGCGGCTTCAGCCGCGAGGGCTTTGCCTGGAAACCTCACCTGTAGGAGCGACGTGAGTCGCGACCTCGTTGCTCCACCGGGTGCGGCGGGTCGCGACTTGCGGTCGCGCCTACAACGGTGCCGTGGGTTGCGTCGTGGTTGTGGCTACGCGGTCGCGGCTGAAGCCGCTCCTACAACGACGCCGCGGGTTGCGCGGTGGTTGTGGCTTCGCGGTCGCGGTCGAAGCCGCTCCTACAGGGTGATCGGGCCCGTTTCGTCCATGACTCTGGGATCCGTCGCGTCGCCACCGCCGAAGGTGGTGGCACCGGCTTCGGGGGCGAGGTCGCGGTAGCCGGCGTCGAAGTCCCAGGTGTTCACGTACAGACGCGCGCCCTCCAGCGTGTCCGGGTGGCCCAGCGCATCGGCCGGCAGGGTGAAGGTGAGCGTGCCGGCGTTGCGGTCGACCGTCAGCGTGGCAGCCGGCCCGGTGGGTGTGCCTTCGCTGTCGGTATCGGCACCGTCGTGCGCGAACAGCGCGTTGCTCCAGCCGTGGGCGCGCAGGCGGCGGTGCCAGCGCATGCCGTCGGGCAGCGTGGCGTGCTGGTGCGGCATGACGGTGGCGCCGCCGTCGCGGTCGGGCAGTTCGAGGAAGGCGGTCACCGCGACATGATCGAAACCGGTGTTGGGGTTCCACGCGGTGCTGATGGCGCGCAGCGTGACTTCGATGCGCAGCGCGCCGCCGGCGGTCCAGGCGCGTACGCGCTCGATGTCGGCCGGGTGCACGTCGCGCCAGCCGGCATCGGTCGGATAGGTGTAGGTGCCGGCAGGGCCGGTGTCGTCGCCGATGGGGTCTTTGATGTCGGCCGCCAGTTCCCAGTGGAGATCGACCTTGAACGTGTGCGCGTCGCTGGTGGTTCCGCTGGCCGGATCGAAGGCGACGGCGCGGTGCTCGACCACCGGGTCGGTCATGGCGTCGGTGCGGACGGTGGCGCGCCAGTGGTTGCTGGTGTCGACATCGATGGACTGCGCGTTGGCGAGGTCGCCGTCGATGACGAGGCGGATGCGGTCGCGGCCGGGGGCGTGGCCGGTGAGGGCGAGCGTGTGGGTCGCGACGTATTCGGGTTGGGCAATGGGTCCCGGCTTTCGCCGGGACGACGGTGTGGAAGTTTCGAATGTCTCCAGTGTCAGCGGTGCGCCCTGTTCGCGCGCGGGTTCGACCGATGTCGCCGGGCCGGAAGAGCTTGTCGAGTCGACCCGCCATACCTGTCCGCTGCGCGCAGGCAGAACGAGGGTGAGGCGGCCGTCGGCGTCGACGGTGTGCGCTGCGGGCACGCCGTCGATGGCGAACAGCGGCTGCAGGCGCGTGCCAGGCGGCAGGCCGGTGTCGAGGCCATCGAGCAGGAACTCGCCGTCGGCGGTGTTGAGGACAACAAGTGCGCGGGCGATGCCGACATCGGGGCTCCCTGCGTCGGGACCCTTGGCGCTGCGGTCGGCGGCGGCGTCGTAGTCCATCCGCCATGCGATGGCCCCGGCGCGCGCCGCGTTGGACGCCAGCACCGTCGGCGTGCCTCGCGAAAACACGCGATGGTCGCGGCGTAACGCAATCGCGCGCTGCAGGTGGCGGTACAGCGGGGAGTCGACATCGAAGTGGTCGCGCCCGCCGCTGCGGTGACCACCGGCGAACATCGCGCGCCGGCGCTCGTCGAAGCCCTGTTCGGTGCCGTAGTAGATGACCGGGATGCCCGGCAGCGCCAGCATTGCCAGCAATGCCTGTTTGAGCGCGGGCTCGCCGGCGCCGGCCAGGAACCGGTCGACGTCGTGGTTGTCGATGAAGGTCGGCATCCGCCACGGGTCGGCGTGCACGGCCATGGTCGCTTCGATGCGGTGCTGCAGTTCGGCGGTCGGACGGCCGCGGGCGATGACGTCGCCCAGCGTGCCGTACAGCGGGAAGTTGATCATCGACGGCAGCCCGCCGGGCACGCGCATGTAGGCGTCGAGCTTGCGCGCCTGCGTGTCGGCGAACGGCTTGTCGCTGCCGAATCCCTCGCCGAATGACAGGAAATCCGCGCGCCCGGTGTCGGCTGCGACGCGTGCCACACCTGGCGCCTCCGCATCGTCGGCATGCAGGAAGTCGGGGAAGAAGTCGGCCGGCACGTGGAACGCGGTATCGACGCGGAAGGCGTCCACGCCGACGTCGCGGATCCAGTCGCCGTAGGCCTGTCGCAGCAGCCGCCGCACGGCGGGGCTTTCGGTATTGAGGTCGTCCAGGTCGGCCAGTGCGTACGTTAGTTCCTGTGTGCGGTCGCTGTAGTCGGTGATCTCCGGGGTGAAGTGGTAGAGCGCCTCGCGCCGGTGCGTCGCATCCTGCGGGTCGTTTCGATGGAGCGGCGCCTGCACGGGCGCGCTGCGGCCCTGCGCATCGCTGCGCACGCGGCAGTGTGCGGCGACGGAGGCATCGTCGCGCGGGTCGACACCGGCGTCGCAGGCGATCCAGTCGCCGACGTGGTTGACCACCACGTCCTGCACCAGGTGCATGCCGCGGCCATGCAGTGCGCGCGACAGCGCCACGTAGTCGGCCTTGCTGCCGTAGTGCGCGTCGATCGCGCTGAAGTCGCTGGCCCAGTAGCCGTGGTACCCGCTATAGCCGCGGCCCGGGTTCCACCACTGGTTGGCGACCGGCGGCGTGATCCACAGCGCCGTGGCGCCCAGGCCCTGGACGTAGTCGAGCCGGCGAGTCAGCCCGCGCAGGTCGCCGCCGCTGTACGTGCGGCCCTGTGCCGGGTCGTACTCGCCGACGCCCTGGTCGTTGTTGGACGGATCTCCATCGTCGAAGCGGTCGATCATCGCGAAGTAGATGACCGCGTCGCGCCAGTCCGGTGACGGCACGTGCAACGGGCCGTCTTCCGCATGCGCGCCAAGCGCGAAGGTCATCAGCGCGGCCAGGCCGGCGAGGCGAGCGAGCCGCGTCATTCGTCCAGCACCCCTTGCAGGAGCGACGTGAGTCGCGACCGCGTACCCGCACCGATTGGCGCGGTCGCGACTCACGTCGCTCCTGCAAAAGAATGCGGGTGGCGTGTCGATGCGGATCATGGGCGGCGCGCTCGGCTTCGGATGGACTCGCGCGTCGCCGCCGGCAGCGGCCGGATGGCGACGCGCCGGCCGACTATTCCACGGCCTGCCACCGCCATGCGTCAGTCGCGTACATCCCCGCCATGAATACGTATTCAGCGCGATTTGTGCAGTGCAGCCCGGGCATAGGATGGGCCCGCCCGGGGGGACCGCGCCGGGCCGCGCACCTTGCGCGACACACGTGGCCACCGCCACGCAAGAACATTTGCACGACATTCCGGAGGGGAGTTACGTGAAATTCCGACGCAACCTGTTGAGCGTGGCGCTGCTGTCCGCGACCGCGATGCTGGCCGCACAGGCCCACGCCCAGGAGGCCACGCAGGCCCAGGTCGAGGCTGAAGCCGCCGCACAGACCGACGACACCGCCACCGACCTGGACCGCATCACCGTGACCGGCGTGCGCGCCGGCATCGAGCGTGCGATCGAGGCCAAGCGCGAGTCGACCAGCATCGTCGAGGCGATCTCCGCCGAGGACATCGGCAAGCTGCCGGACGTGTCCATTGCCGAGTCGATCGCCCGGCTACCCGGCCTGACGGCGCAGCGCGTCGCGGGCCGCGCGCAGGTCGTGAGCGTCCGAGGCCTCTCGCCCGACTTCGCCACCACGCTGCTCAACGGCCGCGAACTGGTAAGCACGGGCGACAACCGCAGCGTCGAGTTCGACCAGTATCCGTCCGAGCTGATGAGCGGCGTCACGGTCTACAAGACCCCCGATGCATCGCTCGTGGGGCAGGGGCTGTCGGGCACCATCGACATGCGCACGGCACGTCCGCTCAACTACTCCGAGCCGGTAGTCGCCCTGAGCGCGCGTGGGCAGTACAACTCCCTGGGCTCGGCCGCCGACACCGACGCCGTCGGCAACCGCCTCAATGCCAGCTACATCGGCCAGTTCGCCGACGACACGGTGGGCCTGGCTATCGGCTACTCGCACTCGGACATGCCGATCCATGAAAGGCAGGTCGGCCTGTACGAGCCCTGGCAGGCCGTTGGCGAGGGCTGGCGTCCCGGTGTTCCCGCCGGGACCTACTACTCCGACGGCATCAAGGCGCTGCGCCGCACCGGCGACATCGAGCGTGACGGCGTGATGGGTACGCTGGAGTTCCGCCCCGGCAACGGCTGGACCAGCGTCGTGGACCTGTTCCATTCCGAAGCCACCCAGGTCGACACCGCGAACCAGTTCGAGGTCAACCTGGGCGGTTACAACGGTGGCTACGAGCCGGGATTGCAGGTCAGCGATCCGGAAATCAACGGCAATGGCACGTTTACCGGCGGCACGGTCAGCGGCGTGTACCCGCTGGTACGCGGCATGTACAACCGCCGCGAGGACAGCATCGACGCACTGGGCTGGACCAACGACTTCGCCTGGGGCGCCGCACGCATCAACACGGATGTGAGCTGGTCCAAGGCCGAGCGCGACGAGCTGAGCCTGGAGAACAACACGCAGATGGCGCCTATGCCGCAGCTGGACACGCTGGAACTGGCATACCGCAGCGGCGACTTCTCGCAGATCGTTCCCGGGCGGGACTACTCCGACCCGGCCAGCCTGTTCCTGACCAACACCATCTACGGCTCCGGCTACGGCAAGGTGCCGCAGGTCGAGGACGAGCTGATGAGCTACGGCGTCAGCGCCAACCTGCCCGGCCCCGGCGGCTGGCTGGCCGACTTCGACATCGGCCTCAACTACGCCGACCGCGAGAAGGAAAAGCGCCAGCCCGAGGGCAACATCAACCTGGGGCCGCAGGGCGACACCACGATCGCGCAGGACCTGCAGTACGGCCTCGTCGACCTGGGCTTCGCCGGGCTCGGCTACATCCCGTCGTGGAATGTCCCGGGTGCCGTGGGCCGGTACATGACGTTCGAGCCCAACGAGAACGAGCCGTGGCTCATCTCCAAGGCGTGGGGCGTGACCGAGAAAATCGCCACCGCGTTCGCGCGGGCCAACATCGACACCTATTGGGGCGAGGTGGGCGTGCGCGGCAACATCGGTGTCCAGGTCCAACGCGTGGACCAGTCCTCGACCGCCAACGTGTGGGATACATCGCGGCCCGCAGGCGAGCAGATCCGGCCGTACACGACGGGCAAGACCTATACCGACGTGTTGCCCAGCATGAACCTGTCGTTCCTGTTCGCCGGCGACCACACGCTGCGCGTCGGCCTGGCCGAGCAGGTGGCCCGCCCACGCGTGGACCAGCTGCGCGCCTCGCGGGAGTTCGGTGTCGACACGTCCACCGGTCGCCCTGGCGGCAGCGGCGGCAACCCCTTGCTCGACCCCTGGCGCGCCTATGCGTTCGACCTGTCCTACGAGAAGTACTTTGCCAACGAGGGGTACGTGGCCGCTGCGGTCTTCTACAAGGACCTGCGGACCTACATCTACACCCAGACCCGCGACGGCTACGACTTCTCCGACCTTCTGGAGGGCTACACGCCGCCGCCGGGCTCGCCGCCGACCCAGTCGACCGGCACCTTCACCGCGCCGTTCAACGGCGAAGGCGGCACGCTGAAGGGCCTGGAACTGACGGCGTCGCTGCCGCTGGATCTGTTCACGCCGGCGCTGGAGGGCTTCGGCGTCGTGGCCAGCGCCAGCTTCACCGACAGCAACATCCGCATCCGCGACCCCGAAAGTGCATCGAGCGTGGGCAGCGGGGACATCACGCTGCCTGGCCTGTCGGACGAGGTCTACAACCTGACCGCGTACTTCGAGCGCGGCGGCTTCGAAGCCCGCGTCAGCCAGCGCAAGCGCTCGGACTTCATCGGTGAGATCGGCAACTTCGCCGGCAACCGCACGTTGCGTTACGTGGTCGGTGAGGACATCACCGACGCGCAGGTCAGTTACTCGTTCGGGCAGGGCGCACTGGATGGAATGACCGTGCTGCTGCAGGTCAACAACCTGACCAACTCGGCCTATGAGACCTACGCGGGCACCAGGGACCGGCCGCTGGAGTTCATCGAGTGGGGTCGGACGTACCTGCTCGGCGTGAACTACCGGTTCTGATGCGCGCGTGCTGATGCAAGTGGCGTGACCCCCTGCCCCTGCCGACCGGGTCGTCGGCAGGGGCTCTTTTTTTGCGCCGTGCGCTGACGCGGCGCGTTGCGGATCGCGACCGTCGCGCGCACGATGCGCGGGCGTCGCGGGGAGACAGCGATATGAATTCCACTGCCGTGCAGGTGACGGTGTTCCTGGCCCTGACCGCGCTGGTGGCGGGGCTGACGTGGTGGCGCTGCGCGCGTGCAGAGCGCACCGGCAATGCCTCGCGCGACTACTTCCTGGCCGGAGGTGGGCTGACGTGGCCGGTGATCGCCGGCAGCCTGCTGCTGACCAACCTCAGCGCCGAGCAGATCGTCGGCATGAACGGCGCGCAGATGATGCTGGTGGCGTGGTGGGAGTTCGGCGCCGCCGCCGGCCTGCTGGTGCTGGCGCACGTGCTGGTGCCGATGTACTACCGTTACCGCTGCACCACCACCACCGAGCTGCTCGAACACCGCCTCGGCGACCCCGGGCTGCGGCGCGCGGTGTCGGTGCTCTTCATGCTCGGCTACATGTTCATCCTGCTGCCGGTGGTGCTGTACACCGGCTCGGTGTTCATGAAGTCGATGTTCGGCATCGACTGGCCCGTCATCGTGATCGCCGCGCTGTTCGCCGCCGCCGGGCTGGCGTACGCGGCGTTCGGCGGGCTGCGCGCGATCGCGATCTCCGACACGTTCAACGGGCTCGGCCTGCTGGTGATGGGCATCGCGGTGACGCTGTTCGCGCTGGCCGCGGTCAACTGGGACCTGTCGGGCATCCCGGCCGAGCGCTGGACGCTGGTCGGCGGGCCGGAGTCGGACATCCCGTGGACCACGCTGCTGACGGGCATGCTGTTCATCCACGTCTTCTACTGGGGCACCAACATGGTGATCGCCCAGCGCGCGCTGGCCGCCGGCTCGGTGCGCGAGGCGCAGAAGGGAATCTACGCGGCAGCCGCGTTCAAGCTGCTGACGCCGCTGGTGGTGATCTTCCCCGGCGTGATCGCGTTCAAGCTGTACGGCGATGTCGGCGACGTGGCCTACGGGCAGCTGGTCGGCGACGTGCTGCCGGCGTGGCTGTCGGGCGCGTTCGCCGCGGTCATCACCGGCGCGGTGCTGTCGAGCTTCAACTCGTGCCTGAACTCCGCCGCGGCGCTCTACACCTGCGACATCCACCTGGCCAGGATCAACCCGGACGCCGATGCCCGCCGCATCGGCCAATGGGTGGCGGTGGTGTTCGCGGCGGTGTCGCTGGCGATGGTGCCGCTGTACCAGCACTCCCAGAGCATCATCGCCACGTTGCAGCAACTCAACGGGCTGTACTCGATGCCGGTGCTGGCCGCCTTCATCGTGGCTGTCGCATTCACCCGCATCGACCCGCGCGCCGCGCGCACCGGGCTGGTGTTTGGCGCGGTGCTGTATGCGGTGTTCACCTTCGTCTGGTCGCCACTGCACTACATCCACCTGATGTTCATCACGCTGGTGGCGACGATCGCGCTGACGTGGGTGATGAGCCGGGTGCTGGACCGCAGCAGCGGGCGGCTGGCGGTGGGGGCGAACGCGTAGGCGCTGCGCTTGCATCCGGCCCTGTAGGAGCGGCTTCAGCCGCGAGGGCCTTACTCCTGATCCCGCACCACCTGTAGGAGCGACGTAAGTCGCGACCGTCATGACACGCCGGCCGGCGTGGTCGCGACTTACGTCGCTCCTACAACGATCTGTCGGTTGCGCGGTGACTTGGTTTTCGCGGTCGCGGCTGAAGCCGCTCCTACAGGTGAGGCTGGCGACGTGTGTTGAAGGGACGAACGCGTCGACCTCGGAGGTGCGATGACAACACTGCGCGGTGGATCGTGCGCTGCGAGCCCTTGTAGGAGCGGCTTCAGCCGCGAGGGCTTTCCCCGTGATCCCCACCTGTAGGAGCGACGTGAGTCGCGACCGCCGTGGCACACCGGTTGGCGTGGTCGCGACTTACGTCGCTCCTACAAAGACGTGTGGGTTGCGCCGTGGTTCGGTTCTCGCGGTCGCGACAGGTGCCGCTCCTACAAAAGGAGCGACGGTTTCGTCGCAGGCGTGGCTTGGCGGTCGCGGCTGAAGCCGCTCCTACAGGTGGGGCGTGATCAGCGGGGGCGCAGCGCGGCGGCTTCGCGCGCGAGGGCGCCGATGCGGGCCCAGTCGCGATTGGCCAGAACGTCGCCGGGCACCATCCACGAGCCGCCGACGGTGGCGACGTTCGACAGCGCCAGATAGCTCGGGGCGCGGCTGGCGTCGATGCCGCCGGTGGGGCAGAAGCGCACCTGCGGGAACGGGCCGGCGAACCCCTTGAGCGTGGCGACGCCGCCGGCGGCTTCGGCGGGGAAGAACTTGAAGCGGCGGTGGCCATGATCCAGGCCGACCATGACCTCGCTGCCGGTGGCGACCGCCGGGATCCACGGCAACGCCGCCTCGCGCGCCACCGCGTACAGCGGCTCGGTGGCGCCGGGCGAGATCGCGAACGCCGCGCCCACCTCGCCCACCGCGATCAGGTCCTCGGGCGTAAGCACGGTGCCGGCGCCGACCACCGCATCAGGCAGTTCGCGCGCGATCCGGGCGATGGCCCCGATCGCGCAATCGGTGCGCAGCGTGACCTCCAACACCGGCAGCCCGGCATCGACCAGCGCTCGCGCCAGCGGCACGGCGTCGTCGATGCGCTCGATTGCCAGCACCGGCAGCACCGGCGCGCGGGCGAACACGTCATCGACGCGGCGGGCATGGTCGTCGGGGTTCCACATCACACCGTCTCCGCTGCATCGGGACGCCGCAGCGCCACGGCGGCGCCGAGCAGCCCGGGATGCGGATGGGTCACGACCTGCACCGACACCGATTCCAGGTACGCCGCGAACCGTCCCTTGGACAGGAACCGCTCGCGGAACGCGCTGCTGCGCAGGAACGGGATGAAGCGCGGGATGATGCCGCCGGCGATCATCACCGTGCGGGCGCCGTGGATCAGCGCCGCATCGCCCGCGACGCTGCCGAGGATCGAGCAGAAGCGCGCCAGCGAGCGTCGTGCCACCGCGTCGTGGCCGTCGAGCGCGGCGGCGACCACCGCGGCCGGCTCGCGCGGCGCCAACGCCAGGTGCGGCGTGCCGACATCGACGCCGGCCTCGATGCCGCGCAGCACCGCGTCGATCGACGACAGCCCGCTGCCCGACAGCAACCGCTCCCACGACGTGCGGCCGTGGCGCGCGTTCATCCAGCGCGCCAGCGCGTGCTCCTCGTCGCCGATCGGCGCGAAGCTCACGTGGCCGCCTTCGGTTTCCACCGCCTGCCAGCCGCGCGCGGCGTCACCCACCAGCAGCGCGACACCGAAGCCGGTGCCAGGGCCGAGCACGCTGACGGGCCCGTCGAGTTCACTGCGCAGCGGGCCGTACAGGTGAACGCGCTCGCTTTCCGCCAGCGCCGGCACCGACCATGCGACCGCGCCGAAATCGTTGAGCAGGTTCAACTCGTCCAGGCCGAGCGCGTCGCGCAGTTCACCGCGGTTGAACGACCACGCGCGGTTGGTGAGGCGGATCTCGTCGGTGTGCACCGGGCACGCCAGTGCCAGTGCGGCGCGGCGCGGGCGCGCGCCGACGCCGGACAGGTAGGCCTCGGCGGCGTGCTGCAGGCTGGCGTAATCGGCGTTGTGCAGCGTGCGCGAATGCAGGATGCGCGGCACCGGCGCTGCGTCGGTCAGGGCGAAGCGCGCGTTCGTGCCGCCGATGTCGGCGATCAGCGCGAGCCGGCCGAGGTCGTCGTCGATGCGCTCAGCCACCGGCCATCTCCTTTGCCGCCTCGATGTCGGACAACACGACGCCGGACAACGGCGGGAACAGGCTGCAACCGCCCTGCTCGGCGGTTCCGGTGGCGGCGCGCATCAGGCCGAACAGCTCGCGGGCGACGCCGGTGTGCGAGGCAGCGGCGTCCGGCGGAACGGCCTCGCGCGAGTCCCATTCGGCGTCATCGACGAGTGCGGCGAGCGTGCCCGCCTCGGCGTCGATGCGGATGCGGTCGCCGTCGCGCAGGCGCGCGATCGGGCCGCCGTCCGCTGCCTCGGGCGAGAGGTGGATGGCCGCCAGCACCTTGCCCGAGGCGCCGGACATGCGGCCGTCGGTGAGCAATGCGACGCGCTGGCCGCGGTCCTGCAGCACACCCAGCACCGGGGTCAGCTTGTGCAGCTCGGGCATGCCGTTGGCGCGCGGTCCCTGCCCGCTGACGACGGCGACGAAATCGCCCTCGAGCGTGCCGGCCTGGAACGCGGCGAGCACCGCGTCCTGCGACTCGAACACGCGCGCGGGCGCCTCGACGATGCGGTGCTCCGGCGTCACCGCCGACACCTTCACCACTGCGCGCCCCAGGTTGCCCTCCAGCCGGCGCAGCCCGCCCTCGGCATCGAAGTGGTCGGCCACGCCACGCAGCACGGCGGGGTCGAGCGAGGCCGGTGGCGGCGCGCGCCAGCGCAGGGTCAGTTCGTCGAGGTAGGGCTCCATCGCCTGGTCGCGCAGGGTGCCGCCGTGCACGCAGGCGATGTCCTCGTGCAGCAGGCCAGCGTCGAGCAGCTCGGTGATGACGCGGCCCATGCCGCCGGCGGCGTGGAAGTGGTTCACGTCGGCGCTGCCGTTGGGGTAGATGCGCGCCAGCAGCGGGGTCACCCGCGACAACGCGTCCAGGTCGTCCCAGTCGATCAGCAGGCCGGCCGCGCGCGCCACCGCGACCAGGTGGATGGCGTGGTTGGTCGAGCCGCCGGTGGCCGCCAGCCCGACCATCGCATTGACGATCGCCTTCTCGTCCACGCTGCGCGCCAACGGCCGGTACGTGGGCGGCGCGCCGTCGCCGGCGTTGCGCTCGGCCAGTGCGGTGGCGCGCAGCGCCTGCCCGGTGGCGGCGACGGTGAGCGCGTCGCGCAGCGGCGTACCGGGATTGACGAACGCGGTGCCGGGCACGTGCAGGCCCATCACCTCCAACAGCATCTGGTTGGAGTTGGCGGTGCCGTAGAAGGTGCAGGTGCCGGGGCCGTGGTAGCTGGCGGATTCGGCCTCCAGCAATTCCTCGCGGCTGGCCTGGCCGGCGGCGTAGCGCTGGCGCACGGCCGCCTTCTCGCGGTTGGGCAGGCCCGAGGTCATCGGCCCGGCCGGCACGAACACCACCGGCAGGTGGCCGAAGCTGAGCGCGCCGATCAGCAGGCCGGGCACGATCTTGTCGCACACGCCCAGCAGCAGCGCGCCGTCGAACATGTCGTGCGACAGCGCCACCGCCGTGGCCAGCGCGATGGTGTCGCGCGAGAACAGGCTCAGCTCCATGCCCTCGCGGCCCTGGGTGACGCCGTCGCACATCGCCGGCACGCCGCCGGCGACCTGCGCGCTGCCGCCGGCGGCGCGCGCGGCGGCGCGGATCAGCGTCGGGTAGTGCTCCATCGGCTGGTGCGCCGACAGCATGTCGTTGTACGCGGTGACGATGGCCAGGTTGCCGCCGGCCGCGCCGCGCAGGTGCGGCTTGTCGGCGCCGGCGGCGGCGAACCCGTGCGCGAGGTTGCCGCAGCCCAGCCGGGTGCGCGCCGGCAGCGCGTGGCGCGCGGCCTCCATGCGCGCCAGGTAGTCGCCGCGCAGCGTGCGGCTGCGGCGGGCGATGCGGGCGGTGACGGCGGCGACGGTGGGATGCAGCGGCATCACGGACTCCAGTGGACGTGCACGGTGGCGCCGGGGGCATGGAGGATCGCGGCCACCGGGTGGCGGCGCGGATCGGCGTCGGCCAGTGCCTGTTCCAGCACGGCGCGCTTGGCATGGCCGGTGACCGCCAGAATGATGCATCGGGCGTGCAGCAGGCGCGATGCGGTCAGGCTGATGCGCGGGAACGGCGCCTCCGGCGGCAGCGGATCGGGGTCCACGCGCATCGCGCCGTCGGCACGGACGGGGTCGAGCGCGGCATCGAGTTGCCGCGCGCCGGGGAACAGCGAGGCGGTGTGGCCGTCTTCGCCCATGCCCAGCAGCACGACATCGAACGCGCCCGTATGCCCCGCCAGCATCGCGCGCGCGGCGGCTTCCGACGCGTCGGGGCCGCCATCGGGTGTGGTCAGCGGTTCCAGCGCGATGCCGTGAGCGGTCGCCATCGCCTCGCGCAGGCCGCGCAGGTTGCAGGCGACGTGGTCGTGGGGGACGCAACGCTCATCGGTCGGCATGGCGGTGACGCGCGACCAGTCGAGGTCGGCGGCCGCCAGCGCGCGGTAGGCCGGGAACGGCGTGCGCCCGCCCGCCAAGGCCAGCAGCGCCTTCCCGCGCTCGGCCAGCGCCCGTTCGCACTGCCGGTGCAGCGTGGCGGCCAGCGCATCGGCCAGTGCGGCCGCGTCGGCGTGGCGGTGTTCGACCCAGGCCATCGCCCTACTCCCGCCAGCCGTGGCCATGGCGCTCGGCCAACGTGAGCGCGGCTGCCGGCCCCCACGTGCCGGCCGGATAGCTGCGCGGATGCACGCCGGCGTGGCGCCAGCCCTCGGCGATCGCATCCACCCACTGCCAGGCGGCCTCGGTTTCATCGCGGCGCACGAACAGCGTGCCGTTGCCTTCCAGCGCATCCAGGTACAGCCGCTCGTACGCGGGGCGTCGGCGATGGGCGGCGAACTCGTCCTGCATGTCCAGGTCCAGCGTCACCTTGCTCAGCTGCAGGCCGGCGCGGTCCAGCCCGGGGGTCTTGCTCATCACCCGCAGGCTGATGTGCTCCTCGGGCTGCAGCGCGATCAGCAGCGAGTTGGGCGCGATCGCGCTCTGTCCGAAGATCGAGTGCGGCACCTGGCGGAACTGGATGTAGATCTCGGTGCGCCGCTGCGGCAGGCGCTTGCCGGTGCGCAGGTAGAACGGCACGCCCGACCAGCGCCAGTTGTCGACGTGCGCGCGGATGGCGGCGAAGGTCTCGGTGCTGCTGTCGCGCCCCAGCTCCTGCGCGTACCCCGGCACCGCGACGCCGTCGATGGCACCGGCCGTGTACTGCCCGGCGGCGGTTTCGCCCACGACTTCGCCCCGGCCGATGGGGCGCAGCGAGCGCAGCACCTTGAGCTTCTCGTTGCGCACCGCGCTGGGTTCGAACTGCGATGGCGGCTCCATCGCCACCAGGCACAACAGCTGCAGCAGGTGGTTCTGCAGCATGTCGCGCAGCGCGCCGGAGCCGTCGTAGTAGTCGCCGCGGCCTTCCACGCCGACGGTCTCGGCGACGGTGATCTGCACCTGCTCGATGTGGCGCGCGTTCCATAGCGGTTCGAACAGCGCGTTGCCGAAGCGCAGCGCCAGCAGGTTCTGCACGCCTTCCTTGCCCAGGTAGTGGTCGACGCGGAACACCTGCGATTCGTCGAACACGGCCGACACCGCGTCGTTGATGGCGATCGCACTGGCGAGGTCGTGGCCGATGGGTTTCTCCAGCATCACCCGCGTGCCCGCCCCGCCCAGCCCGCCGGCGGCCAGCGCCTCGCACACGGCCCCGTACCAGCGTGGCGCGGTGCTGAGGTGGCAGAGCACGTCGCCGTCGCGGCGCGCGTCGATCTCGTCGGCGAGCGAGGCCATCGACGCGCTGTCGTCGAGCGAGGCGGCGCGGTATTCGATGCGTTCGAGCAATCCGCGCAGCGCGTCGTCGCGGCGCTCGCCGTCGGGCACGTGGCGCTGGATGGAATCGGCGACGGATTCGCGGAACGCGGCGTCGTCCAGTTCGCTGCGCGCCGTACCGAGGATGCGCAGGCGCTCGGGCAGCAGCCCCTCGGCCTGCAGGCCGTACAGCGACGGGAACAGCATCCGTCCGGCGAGGTCGCCGGTGGCGCCGAACAGCGTGAGCAACTGCGCGGGTTGGGCGGTGCTGGCGGTCATGGTCGCTCCGGTGATCCAGTGAGCCTAAACCGGGCCGGCATGGGGCTGGGCCTGCATACGTTTGCATGCGCCGGCAGGGTCCGTGGCGCCATCGCCTATCCTAGGCGGCCGTTTCGCCCGACGCTTGCGCATGCCCATTGCCACCACCGCCCCCGCCGGCCCCGTCAACGACCTGCTGGCGGCCCTGCTGCTGGGCCTGATCGAGGGACTGACCGAGTTCCTGCCGATCTCCAGCACGGGCCACCTGCTGATCGCGCAGCACTGGCTGGGTGAGCGCTCGGACCTGTTCAACATCGTCATCCAGGCCGGCGCAATCCTCGCGATCACGCTGGTGTTCCGGCAGCGGCTGTGGTCGCTGGCGACCGGCCTGCGCGACCCCGCCAACCGCGACTACCTGATGAAGATTGCGGTGGCCTTCGGCGTGACCGCGGCGGTCGGCCTGCCGGTGCGGCTGATGGGCTGGGAGCTTCCCGACACGGTCTCGCCGATCGCGTGGGCGCTGATCCTGGGCGGCGTGTGGATGCTGTTCGCCGAACGCATCGCCGAGCGCCGTGGCGACTCGGCGCACATCACCTGGGTGGTGGCGGTGCTGGTGGGCCTGGCGCAGGTGGTGGCGGGCGTGTTCCCGGGCACCTCGCGCTCGGCGGCGGCGATCTTCATGGCGATGATGGCCGGCACCGGCAAGCGCTCGGCGGCGACCGAATTCGTGTTCTTGGTCGGCATCCCGACCATGTTCGCCGCCAGCGGCTACGCGCTGCTGGAGCACTTCCTGGAATCGGGCACCGGCGGCGAGGCGTGGGGCGAGATGGGCCTGGCGTTCGCCGCCGCCACCGTGACCGGCTTCGTCGCGGTGCGCTGGCTGCTGGGCTACATCAAGCAGCACCGCTACACCCCGTTCGCGGTCTACCGCATCGTGCTGGGAGTGGCGCTGCTGCTGTGGTTGCCGGCAGGGGTTTGAACGGGTCCAGCCGCCAGCCTGTGCGCTGGCCTGCCGCACTGGTCGGCCTGATCGTGCGCTACCGGCGACTGCCGGCGTGGGCGGCATTCGCCCTGTCGCTGGCCGTGCTCTGGGCGGGTCTGTGGGTGATTGGCCTGTTCGAGGCCGGCGCCGAGTACGTGTCCGCCGACATCGACTGCGTGCGCAGTGGCGCGAGACGCCGTGGCTTGTGAGTGGCGTGCTGCTGGTGGTGCCGGTGCTGCAAGCGCTGCTATTCCAAACCCTAGCCATTGACGGACTGCACAGGGTCACCGCGCGCGGGTGGCCGGGCTGGGTCGCGTCGGTGCTGGCGTACGGTCCATTGCTGCACTGGGACAGCGGCACCATCGTCGTGGTGGCGGCGACGTGGGTCGGCGCGGTCTTCGCGTCGACCTATCTCGCGCAACGCGCGCATGGGCTCCTGCGTGCGTTTGCCATGGCCGCGGGGTTGCAGGTGGTGTTCGCGAGCAGCGTGCTGTGGCTGCCGGCGTGATGCGGCGGGTGCCGGAGCGCTTGTAGGAGCGACGTGAGTCGCGATCGCGTGGGAAGCGGTTGGCTGCGCGGGTCGCGACTCACGTCGCTCCTGCAAAGGTGATGGGATTGCGCCGGCATCCCATTGTCATCGCGGCTGAAGCCGCTCCTACAAAAGCCTGACACTCCCTGCAGGAGCGGCTTCAGCCGCGATCCGCTCCTCAACGTCGAGTCGTCATGGAACCCGCGCGAGGACTTCCATGTTCGACACGCGCACTTCCGCCGCGTCAGCCCTCGACCTTCGGATGCAGCGAGTACGTGCCGTGGATCGCGCATTCGGCCAGCACGTGGCCGTGCATGGCGCGCTGCACGTCGGCGGCGGTGAAGTCGTCCGGCAGGTCGAGCGTGTCGACGTCGAGTGCGTACAGGCGGAAGAAGTAACGGTGCAGGCGCAGGTCGTTGGGCGGCGGGAACGGACCATCGTAGCCGCGCCACTGCCCGGCCATGTCGTCGTTGCCCTCGAACCAGCCGGTGTAGTCGTTCAGGCCCTGGCGCGCGCCTTGCGGCCCGGCCGGGTCCTGCTTGCCGTGCGGCACGACGCCGTCGCTGCAGCTGCCCGCAGCAATGTCGCGCACGTCCGCCGGGATGTCGGCCATCGCCCAGTGCACGAAGTTCGTGCGCACCTGGTCGACGGGAATTTCCACGCCCGGCTTGCCGACCATCTCGCCCACCGTCGGCACATCCGGGTCGATGCACAGCAGCGCGAAGGAGCGCGTGCCGTCGGGCACGCCGCTCCAGGCCAGGTGCGGGTTACGGTTGGCGCCGAAGCCGACGTCGTCCCCAGTGCGCACACCGGCGGCGAACTCGGCCGGCAGGCGCTGGCGGTTCTCGAAACTGTCGCTGCGAATCTGCATGCTGCCTCCGTGTGCGGTGGGTTTTGGATCAGGCTTCGGGATACCCCAGGCGCCGGGCCACCGGCGTCAGCACCGCGAACGCCTCTGCCAGCGGCTCGGCGTAGGCGCGCCAGTGGCCGGCGGCGAAGCGCGGCGGGATCGATGCCTTGGGCACTGTGCGGATATGCAAGCCGAGGGCATCGGCCAGCACCTTGGCCAGCGCTTCCGGCTCATCGGCCACGTCGTCGAGCTTGAGCAGGCGGTGCGGGAGCAGGTCGTGCTCGTGCAACTCGGCCACGTGCTCGAGGGTGCGCGCCAGCCACTGCGCACCGGTAAGCACGTCCGGCATCCCGAACTGCACGGGCGCCCCGTGTGCCAGCCAGTCCAGGAACATGTCGCGCGGATCGCGCACGGCAACCAGCAAACGGGCCTCAGGCAGCGCAGGGCGCAGCCCGTGCAGCAGCGCGTTGTCCCAGGTCAGCAGCCAGTCCACGACCGGTGCAGTCGCCGGGATCCCGGGCCGGCGCCCCGGCAGGGCCGCACGCCAGCGGCGGCCGAACTCGGAGGCATTGAGGTCGCCATCGCGCAGGCGCTGCGCGCTGTCGTAGCGCTGCAGGTCGTCATCGGGCGGGTTGGGGCGGTAGCGGTCGACGCTGACCGGCAGGCCAGTCGACTCCAGCGTCATCGCCACACGTTCGATCATCGAGCCCGGTGCGCCCCAGACCAGCAGCACGCCGGGCGCGCCCTCCTGTGCTTCAGCCTGCTCCGGCCAGCCGCGGCCTTCCGGCGCCTCGGTCACGGGCGGCAGCGGCAACCTGCGGTCGACGGCCTCGGCGTGCAGCCGCGACCAGGTGGAGACGGCGTCCGCGCGACGGCCGGCGCGATCGAGTGTGCGTGCGAGCAACGCGTCGACGTTGCGCCGTGCCGCGTCGTCCGGCGCCTGGCCGTGCAGTGCCTTGACACGCGCGACCGCCGCATCGTTGTCACCCCGCTGCAGCAGGCCATCGATCAGGCGGAGTTCGGCGCGCGCATGCCCGGGCTGGCGCTCGACGATTCGCAGGGCCAACGCTTCGGCCTCGTCGCCTTCACCTGCGCTGTCATGGATCGTGGACATCGTTTCCATCGCCGCGACCGAATCCGGCGATTCGGCCAGCCAGCGCTGCGCGACCTTGCGAGCGCTGTCCTGCGCGAAAGGTTCGAACGCCAGCCGGGCGCGCCAGAGGTCGTCGACTTCGGGATGTGTCGCAAGCGCCGCATCGAGCGCTGCTCGCGCCTCGTCCATGCGGTCCAGCCGGCGCCACGCCTCGACGGCGCCGGCAATGGCGCGGCGGTCACGCGGCTGCCGCGACATCGCGTCGCGAAGCAAC
>Ga0156725_1131_pt7 | contig 23216 bp, 24 predicted proteins | sample RifOxyD1_FD_112054 | JGI IMG/M metagenome (GOLD analysis project Ga0156725, IMG submission 112054) | Xanthomonadales bacterium RIFOXYD1_FULL_69_11
GCGGATACGACGCCCACGGTCGACCCGGCGGCCCTGCTGCAACAGGCCGGCCTGCGCCCGCGCATGACCGACGGCCGCATCGACGGCTACACGCTGATCCCGCGCGGCGACGACGCCCTGGTCCGCCAGGCCGGGTTGCGCGCCGGCGATGTCGTGGTCGCCATCAACGGCAACACGCTGACGCCCGAGCGCCTAGGCGAACTCGAATCCGACCTCGCCGGACGCGATGCCGTCGAACTCACCGTGCTGCGCGACGGCACCACCCGGACCTTGACCCTGCGGACGCCCACGCCTTGAAGCCCTCGTTTTCCCGAACCTTCCTCGTCCCGCTGCTGTGCGTGACGCTCGCGCTTCCGGCCAATGCGCAGTCGCCGGCCGACGTGCCCGCGGGCGGCGTGGCGGCAATGGACGTGCGCGATGCCGACATCCGCGCCTTCATCCAGGACGTGGCGCGCGCCACCGGCACCACCTTCATCGTCGACCCGCGGGTGCAGGGCACGGTGAGCTTCTCGCGCGACCAGCCGATGACAGAATCGGAACTGATCGGCGTGCTGCTGGCGATCCTGCGCGCCAACGGGCTGGTCGCGGTGCCGACCGGTGCCGGCGCGTACCGCGTTGTCCCCGACGACACCGCCGCGCAGCAGCCGGGCTCGGCCGGCGGCTCGGCGCTGGGGTTCGCGACCGAGGTGTTCCCGCTGTCGCGCGTGGATGCGCGGGTCGCGGCCGAGACGCTCAAGCCGCTGGTGGGCCGTGGCGGCATGGTAATGGCGCTGCCGCAGGGCAACAGCCTGCTGGTGGCCGACTACGCCGACAACCTGCGGCGCCTGCGCCGGCTGGTGGCGCAGATCGACACCGACCGCACCACCGTCGACACCGTGACGCTGCGTAACAGCTCGGCCGCGGAGATCGCCGCCACCGTCAACCAGCTGTTCGGCATGCAGGGCGCGGATGGCGCCAGCAGCGCGCTGTCGGTGCTGCCGGTGGAGAGCAGCAATTCGATCGTCGTGCGCGGCGATGCCACGCTGATCGGGCGCGTGGTGCAGATGATCCTTGAGCTGGACCGGCGCGCCGAACAGCAGGGCAACGTGCGCGTGGTGAAGCTGCAGCACGCCGACGCCGACGAACTGTTGCCGGTGCTGCAGCAGTTGGTGGGGCAGTCGCCCTCCCCGGCCGACGCCACGGCCGGCATGGACCCGGCGACCGTCGCCGCCGCAGCCGGTGGCGCCGGCGCGCAGCCGGCGCAGGTCATCAGCCCGCGCCCGGGCAGCGGCCGCCGTCCGACCATCGTCCGCTATCCGGGCTCCAACGCGCTGATCATCAATGCCGACCCGGAAACCCAGCGCACGCTGATGGACGTCATCGGCCAGCTGGACGTGCGCCGCCAGCAGGTGCTGGTGGAGGCGATCGTCGTGGAGATTTCCGACGCCGCCGCGCGCGACCTGGGCGTGCAGATCGCCGCCGCCAACGAGAAGGGCGTGCCGTTCGGCCTCAGCCAGTTCCGCAACTCCGGCCCGGGCATCACCGAGCTGGCCGGTGCCGCGCTGCTGGACCGCGACGACGACTCCGACTTCGCCGAAACCGCGCGCGAGGCCGCGCTGCAGTCGCTGCTGGGACTCAGTGGCGGGCTGGCCGGCATCGCGGGCTCGGCGGGCGACACGCTGTTCGGGTTGATCATCAACGCCGTTCGCAGCGATACCGGCTCCAACCTGCTGTCGACGCCGTCGATCATGACGCTCGACAACGAGGAGGCGCGCATCCTCGTCGGCCAGGAAGTGCCGATCACCACCGGCGAGGTGCTGGGCGATGGCAATACCAATCCGTTCCGCACCATCGAACGCAAGAACGTCGGCATCCAGCTGGAGGTCACGCCGCAGATCAACGCCGGCGGCGGCATCACCCTGCAACTGCGGCAGGAGGTGTCGTCGGTCGCCGGCTCGGTCAGCTCCCGCAGCGACGAGCTGATCTTCAACACCCGCGAGATCGAGACCCGCGTGCTGGTGGACGACGGCGCGATCGTGGTGCTCGGCGGCCTGCTGGACCAGAACGAACGCGCGTCGGTCGACAAGGTGCCGCTGCTGGGCGACATCCCGCTGCTGGGCAGCCTGTTCCGCAGCACGTCGCGGTCCAAGGCCAAGACCAACCTGATGGTGTTCCTGCGTCCGACCATCATCCGCGACAGCCGCGAAATGCAGGCCGCCACCGCGCCGCGCTACGACTACATGCGCGATGCGCAGTTGCAGCTGCCGCGCCGCGACGAGGGCGAGCGCGCCGCGATCGACGCGCTGGTGCAGGACTACCTGCGCACGCAGCCGCCGGTCGCGCCTGCGCCTGCCGCCCCATCGTCCGCACCCGCCGCGACGCCGCCGAGCGACGGCAGCGCGCCCGCGACCCGCGATACCGCCCCCGCCCCGTGACCGCGACGCTGCCACCGCTGCCCTACGGCTTCGCCAAGCAGCACGGCGTGCTGGTGCTGGACGCGTCGGCGCAGGCACCGGGCGAACCCGCGCGCGTCGGCCTGCGCGAAGGCGCCGCGCCCACTGCGTTGCTCGAAGCGCGTCGCGTGCTGGCGCGTCGGCTGATGGTGGAACCGATGGCGAGCGGCGCGTTCGACCGCCGCCTGTCGGAGGTCTACGCCGACGCCGGCCTCGGCACTTCCGGTCAGGTGGATGCGATGGACCCGCACGGCAACCTCGATGCGCTGGTCGAGGAAATTCCCGCCGCGGCCGACCTGCTGGAAAGCCAGGACGACGCCCCCGTCATCCGCCTGATCAACGGCGTCATCGCCGAAGGCGTGCGGCTGGGCGCGTCGGACATCCACATCGAGCCGTTCGAGGCGGCGCTGCGGGTGCGCTTCCGCGTCGACGGCGTCATGCGCGAGGCGGTCGCCCTGCCCGCCCGTATCGCCCCGCTGCTGGTGTCGCGCGTCAAGGTGATGGCGCGGCTCGACATCGCCGAGAAGCGCGTGCCGCAGGACGGCCGTATCTCGCTGTCGATGGGCACGCGGGCGCTGGACGTGCGCGTGTCCACCCTGCCCGCCCGCGGCGGCGAGCGCGTGGTGCTGCGCATCCTCGACAAGGAAAGCGGCGCGCTGGCGCTGGAACAGCTCGGCATGCCGCCGGCAGTGCTGGAGGCCCTGCGCGGCGCGCTGCGCCAGCCCAACGGCATCGTGCTGGTGACCGGGCCGACCGGCTCGGGCAAGACCACCACGCTGTACGCCGGCCTGGCCTCGCTCAACGACGGCCGGGGCAACATCCTCACCGTCGAGGACCCGGTCGAGTACGCCATCGACGGCATCGGCCAGACCCAGGTCAACGCCAAGGTCGGGATGACCTTCGCCGCGGGGCTGCGCGCGATCCTGCGCCAGGACCCGGACGTGGTCATGGTCGGCGAGATCCGCGACACCGAAACCGCGCAGATCGCCGTGCAGGCCAGCCTGACCGGCCACCTGGTGCTGTCGACGGTGCACACCAACGACGCGGTTGGCGCGATCACGCGCCTGCGCGACATGGGGGTCGAGCCGTTCCTGCTGGCCTCGACGGTGCGCCTGATCCTCGCGCAACGCCTGCTGCGGCGGCTGTGCACGCAGTGCCGCGCGCCGCGCGAGGTCGAGCCAGGCGATGCGGCGGTGATGGGTCCGGACTACGCCGGCTCGCTGTTCCGCGCGGTCGGCTGCCCGGCGTGCAACCACACCGGTTATGCGGGCCGGCTGGGCGTGTACGAGGCGGTGCGGATCGACGACACGCTGCGCCGGCTGATCGGCGCCAACGCCGACGAGGATGCACTCGCGGCCGCCGCGTTCGCGCGCAGCGATAGGCTGGAATCGTCGGCGCGTGCCTGCATCGCGCGCGGCGACACCACGGTCGAAGAGGCGCTGCGGGTCACGCGCCAGGTGGAGGGCGGCCATGGCGACGTTTGAGTACGCCGCGCTCGACGCGCAGGGTCGCACCCGCAGCGGCCGTCTCAACGCCGACGGCGCCCGGGAAGCGCGCCGCCAGCTGCGCGAACGCGAGCTGGTGCCCACCCGTCTGGCGGCCACCACCACGCGCGACCGCGCCGAGCGCAGCGTGTTCGGCGCGCGCTTCCGGCCGCGCGACCTCGCATTGTTCACCCGGCAGCTGTCGACGCTGGTAGCGGCCGCGCCGCTGGAAGAGGCATTGCGCACCATCGGCGCGCAGTCCGACCGGCCCGCCGTGCGCCGCGTGGTCGGCGCCACGCACGCGCAGGTGCTGGAGGGCCTGCGCCTGTCGGACGCGATGGCGCGCCAAGGCAAGGCGTTCCCGCCGCTGTACCGCGCGATGGTCGCCGCCGGCGAAGGCACCGGCGCGCTGCCCGACATCCTCGAACGGCTCGCCGACCTGCTCGAACGCGAGCAGCAGGTGCGCGGAAAACTCATCACCGCGCTGGTCTATCCCGCGTCGCTGGCGGTGGTGGCCGTCGCCGTGGTCATTGCGCTGATGGCGTTCGTCGTGCCCAAGGTCGTCGAACAATTCGACTCGATGGGCCGCACGCTGCCGCTGCTGACGCGCGTGGTGATCGCGGTGTCCGACGCGATGGCGACCTGGGGCCTGCCACTGCTGGTCGTGCTGGCGCTGGCGGCGGCCGGCTTCGTACGGGCGTTGCGCCACCCCGGGTTCCGGCTCCGGTTCGATGGCCTGCTGCTGCGGCTGCCGGTGATCGGACGCCTGACGCGCGACCTGCATGCCGCGCAGCTGGCACGCACGCTGTCGATCATGGTCAACAGCGGCCTGCCGCTGATGGAAGGCCTGGCGATCACCGCACGCACCGTGCACAACCGCGTGCTGCGATCGGCCACCGACACCATGGTGGCGTCCATCCGCGAGGGCGGCAGCCTTTCGGCGGCAATGCGCCGCGCCGGCGTGTTCCCGCCGACGCTGCTGTACATGGCCTCCAGCGGCGAGAACAGCGGCCGCCTGGCGCCAATGCTCGAGCGCGCCGCCGACTACCTGGAGCGCGAGTTCAACACCTTCACCTCGGTGGCGATGAGCCTGCTCGAGCCGCTGATCATCGTCGTGCTCGGCGGCGTGGTCGCGGTGATCGTGCTCGCCATCCTGCTGCCGATCCTCCAGTTCAACTCACTCGCCATCGGCTGATGGAGCTTGCGATGCCCCGTTCCGAATCACTGCGTGAATCGTTTCCCCAAGCCGGCTGCACCCCGCATGCGGCGGTGCTCCTGGACGCCGGCGCTACTCCCACCCCGTCATCCCGGCGTACGCCAGGATCCATCTTGACGTTGGCGGCGTCCTTGCCTGCCCCGGATGGGGATGGCGTCGACGTCGACAACAACGGCGACGTCAACGGCAACGGCAACGGCAAGTTCAACAGCAAGATCAAGATGGATCCCGGCGTACGCCGGGATGACGGTGGTGAGGGGACGAAGCGAGCTGCGAGCGCGCGAGTCGGCATACAGTCCCACGCCGCCGGCTTCACCCTGGTCGAACTCATGGTCGTGATCGTCATCATCGGCCTGCTGGCGACGATGGTGATGATCAACGTCATGCCCAGCCAGGACCGCGCGATGGTCGAGAAGGCGCGCGCGGACGTGTCGGTTCTGGAGCAGGCGATGGAGACGTACCGCCTCGACAACCTGGTGTATCCCACGACCGAGCAGGGACTGGCGGCGCTGGTGCAGGCGCCGGCCGGCCTGTCGCGCCCGGAGCGCTACCGCCAGGGCGGCTACGTACGCCGCCTGCCCGACGACCCGTGGGGCAACGCCTACCAGTACCACCGCCCCGGCCGCCAGGCCGCCTTCGATGTGTACTCGTTCGGTGCCGACGGGGCCGAGGGCGGCGAAGGCGAGAACGCGGACATCGGCAATTGGCAGTGATCCATGCACGGCGTCGACCGAACCGCCACCGTTGTACATCCGCGCATGTGCGGCTTCACGCTGGTGGAGCTGATGGTGGTGCTGTTCATCGTCGGCCTGATGGGCGCTGCGGTGATGCTGACCGCGCCGGGCGAAGGCGACGTGCTCGCGCGTGACGCCGATACCCTGGCCACGCAGCTGGTGCGCGCGCAGGAAGAGGCGATCCTCGGCACACGCGCCATCCAGGTGGTGGTCGATGCCGCGGGGCACCGCGTGGAGCGTCAGGATTTCGACCGGTGGGATGCACTGGACGACGCGCCGTTCCGTTCGGTCGAGTGGACACCGGGCACGACCCCGGCGTTCGAAGGCGCGGCCGATCGGGTGACGTTCCGCTTCGATGAATCCGGTGGCGCGCGCGTGGCCTCGGTGGCGCTGCAACGGGACGGCCGCCGCGTCCGCATCGGCGTCGGCGACGACGCCCGCATCCACGTCGGGGGCGAGGCCGGTGCGCACTGAACCGCGCATCCACCAGGCGGGCTTCTCGCTGATCGAGATGCTGGTCGCGCTCGCGGTGTTCAGCCTGGCCGTGATCGCCCTGCTCCACCTGGCCGGCCAGAACACGCGTGCTGCATCGGTGATCGAAGAGCGCGTGCTCGCCGGCGTGGTGGCCGACAACCGTGCCGTCGAAGCCGTGCTGGCGGGGCCGGGCGAACTGGCCACCGAAGAGACCGGCGCGGAGACGTGCGGCGATCGCGCGTGGCAGTGGACCCGCAGCGTGCAGGCCACCGACGACAGCGGCATCGTGCGCGTGCTGATCGCGGTCTCGCCTGCCGGCACCGGCGGCGTGTCGGCCGAGGCCAGCGTGTTCCGGGGCATGCCATGACGCCTCGCCCAGCCCGCGGTTTCACTCTGGTCGAAATGCTGGTCGCGCTGGTCGTTTTCGGCCTGCTGTCGGCCGCCACCGTCGGTGTGCTGGTTCATGCGGCGGACAACCGCGAGGTGGTCGGCGCACGGATGGACCGGCTGGGCGAATTCCAGCGCGCGCGTGCCCTGATCAAGGCCGACCTCGGCCAGGCCGCACCACGCCGCGTCCGCCGCGGTGATGGCAGCGCGGCACGCACCGCCTTCATCGGCCAGCGACCTGGTGACGCGCCGCTGTGGGGGTTCGTCCGGCGCGGCTGGTCCAATCCTGACGGTGCCGCCCGGGCCTCGATGCAGTACGTCGAATACCGCATCGCCGGCCGCCAGCTGGAACGCACCGCGCACGCCGCGCTGGACGGCGCGCGCGCGCCAACACCGCAGGTGGTGCTGACCGGCGTGGAGGCCACCGCCATCGGCTACCGCTACCGCGGCCAGTGGAACGATGGTTGGCCCGGCGGCGCCGACGAGATTCCCGAGGCGATCCGCCTGACGCTGGAGGTTGACGGCCTGGGCACCATCGAACAGCTGTTCCTGTTGCCGGGCGGTGGCGCGTGAAGCGGCAGCGCGGGGTGGCCCTGCTCACCGTGCTGCTGCTGGTGGCGGTGATGACCGCGCTGGTGGTCGCGATGCTCGACGACATCCGCTTCGGCCTGCGCCGCGCCGGCAACGCACAGGCGGTGGCGCAGGCGCAGTACTACGCGTTGGGCGCGGAGACGCTCGCGCGGCTGCAGATCGACCGCCTGGCCCGGCGCGACGCCACCCGCACCACGCTGGAGGGCAACTGGAACGACCGGCCGTTCGTGTTCCCGGTCGGCGGCGAGGGCACCGGCGAGCCGCCGGGCGTCATCAGCGCGCGGGTGTCGGACGCGTCCAACTGCTTCAACCTCAACAGCGTGGTCGCGGGCGTGCCGGGCCAGTGGCAGCGGCGCGAGCTTGGTGTCGCCCAGTACGTGGCGTTGCTGCGGGCACTCGAGTTCCCGCCAAGGGACGCCACGGCCCTGGCCGATGCGCTGGCCGACTGGATCGACAGCGACCAGGAGCGCGCACCGACCGGCGCGGAGGATGCGGAGTACACCCTGCGCGGCGACGGCTACCGCACCGGCGCGACCCTGCTGGCCGAAACCAGCGAGCTGCGCGCGGTGCGCGGCCACGACGCCGCGGCGTACACGCGCATCCGGCCGCATGTGTGCGCGCTGCCCGAGGCCACGCTTTCGCCCATCAACCTCAATACGCTGCAAGGCGACGATGCGGTGCTGCTGACGATGCTGACCGACGGCGCGCTGGCCCCGGCACGTGCGCGCGCGGTCATCGCCGCCCGGCCCGACGCGGGCTGGCAGGACCACGTCGCGTTCTGGGCGCAACCGGCGCTGGCCGGCATCGCCGTGCCCAACGCGGTGCTGTCGCAGGTCGCGCTGCGCACCCGCTTCTTCGACTTGCATGCCGAAGTCGAATACGACGGCGCGCAGGTCGTGCTGACCGCCCTCTTCGACCACCGCGGCCCCGGCGACACCCGCCTGGCCGCCCGCCGCTGGACGCCCGACGAATGACCACGCGCCTTCTCTTGTTGCCCACCGATCCCCGGGCCGATGCGACCTGGCTGGAGATCGAGCCGCCGGGCAGCATCGCCCGCCGCGCGACGCTGCCGCCCGGCGAGCACGCACCGCCCCACCACGGCGACGGGCGCACGTGGGTCGTGGTGCCGGCATCCGGACTCGGGCTGCTCTGGACCGCACTGCCTGCCCGCCAGCACACGCAGGCACTGGCCGCGGCGCGGCTGCTGCTGGACGACCACGCGGCGTCCCCCGTCAATGCGCTGCACGTCGCCGTTTCCCCCCACGCTGGCACCGCGCCGCGCCTGGTGGCCTGGACCGATCCGTCCTCCATGCAGGGCTGGCTGGCGCGGGCTGCCGCGCACGGCGTAGGGCCCGATGCACTGGTGCCCGACGTCCTGCTGCTGCCGCACGATGAAGGCGCGACGGATCACCTGAGGGTTGTGAAGCACGACGGGCGCTGGCTGGTGCGCGGCGGCGCTATGGCCTTCAGCGCCGAGCCCGAGCTCGCGATGCAGGTGCTGGGCGACGCAGCCGTGCATGTCGAGGCATCCGGCGCCTTCCTCGATGCCTGCGCACGCAGCGCCGGGCTGGAGGCACCGCCGCTGGACCTGCTGCAGGGCGCGTTCGCACCGCGCGTCCGGCGCGGTTCCAACGACGGGTGGCGTCGCGCCGCGGTGCTGGCCGGCGTGCTGGTGCTGTCGCCGTGGGTGTTGCTGGCCGCCGACGCGATCCGCCATGAATTGGCCTCGCGCCGGTTGCAGGCGGAGGCACATGACATGGCGGTACGCGCGGCGCCGGGTATCCAGGCGGGCAATCCGCTCGACGCGACCGCCGCGCGGCTGTCGCGGTTGCGGGCGGTCGACGCGCTGGCACGCGACGCCGGTGCGCTGTTCGGGGCACTCGAAACCGTGCCCGCCGCCCACCTGGACGGTCTGCGTTATTCGACCGCCGACGGCCTGCGCGCCCAGATCGTGCACCCGCGCGAGGCCGACCTGGACACCCTCGCCGCCGCACTGGGTGAACGCGGCCTCCCCCTGCAACGCACGGGCCGCCAGCCGGTCGGCGATGCCGTTCGGAGCGACGTGACCCTGGGGCCGGGCGCATGAGCGGGCTCGTCGAACGCGGTCTGGGCTGGTGGCAGGCACGAGACCTGCGCGAGCGCCGGATGTTGGCGGCGATGTTCCTCGCACTGGGGGCGTTCATCGCGTGGTACGGCATCACCGTGCCGCTGCAGGGGTTGCGCGACGACGCCCGTGCGCGGCACGAACGGGCCGCCTCGGAACTCCTCGCCACGCAGACAGCCGCCAGCGAGATCGAGGCGCTCGGCAAAACGCGGCCGTCGCCCGGCGACGTGCAACAGCTCGAGTCGGCGGTGCTCGACGCGGCTCGCGCCGCCGGCGTCGCCATCAGCCGCCACCGCGCCGACGGGCCCGCGGCGCTGCAGGTCGACATCGAATCGGTCGCCACGCCAGCACTGCTGTCGTGGCTGGACGCGCTGCGCATCGAACACGGCATCGCGCCCGACACCCTCGACATCACCGAATCCAGCGGCGCGCTGCGGGTCGGCGCGCGCTTCGTCCTCGTGGAGGCCGGCGCGTGAGCCGCGCCCACCTGCTGCTGGCCTTCGCGTTGTCGGTTGCCGTGTCGCTGGTGGCGTTCGCCCCGCTCGGGCTGGCCGCCCGCATCGGCACGTGGCCGGACGGCCTGAGCGTTCGGCAAGTCGAGGGCCCACTGTGGGCCGGCCGGCTCACGGGCGTGCGCTGGCAGGGGCAGGCGTTCGACACCGTCGACGCGGCGCTGCATCCGCTGTCGTGGACGTGGGGCATCCCGCGACTGGCGCTGCACGCGGACGGGCTCGACATCGCGTGGTCGGCGGGACGCGTGCAGGGCGTGCATCACGCCGATGGCGAAGTCGAACTCGCGCCGTCGTCATCGTGGAGCGGCCTGGCGCTGACAGCCCGGGCGGACGGGTTGCAGGTGCTGTTCGCCGACGGCCGCTGCCTGCGGGCGGGCGGAGCGCTGCAGGTCCAGGCCGGCGGCGGGGCGATTCCCGGCGACCCGGTGCGGCTGGCCGGCCCGGCCCGCTGCGAGGGGGAGGAGGCGCGCATCGACCTCATGCCCGTTCAGCCGGCGCCCGGCCAGCCCGATATCCGCGCCGACCTCCGGATCGCGGCCGATGGCGGGTACCGCGCGACGGTCCGCGTCGTGTCGCAGGACCCGCAAGTCATCGCCGCGCTGGCGCTGGTGGAGTTCCAGGCGGGCCCCGGCGGCGCCAGCCGCGTGGTCGAAGGCCGGCTGGGCGACTGACCGCGAGCGGGCCGGCGACAGGCGCCCGGTCACACGGGCGTCAACCGGGAGTCACGCAGGGGACAACCCACGGTCACGGTCGCGCAACAAAAGCGTAAAAGTGTCACATGACTGTCATGGCGCGTGCCTAGCCTGCGCGCCAATCCCGCCCCAATGTGACCTTTCCAAGTCATGAACATTGCATCTTCGCGACTCTTCATCGGCCTCGCTCTGGCCATCGCCGCGCCTCTGGCGCATGCCGAGATCAAGCTCGACGAGATCGGCGGCATGGAGATCGGCTTCGAGGGCCTGGTCCAGGCCGATGCCACCTGGTTCGACAGCGACCGCGTCGAACTGGCCGACGGCGACCGCGCCAACGACCTGCGCCGCGCCGAGCTCGTCCTGAAGGGCGGCATCGGCGAGTTCGACTGGGTGGTGGGTTATGACGCCGCCTCCGACAAGTGGCTGGACGTCAACGGCAAGTTCGGCCTGGGCGGCGGCCACTACCTGCAGGCCGGCCAGTACAAGCAGCCCCACAGCATGGAAGAGTTGTCGTCGACCAAGAACAACGACTTCATCTCCAAGGCCGCCATCACCAACACCTTCGGCACCGCGCGCCGGCTAGGCGTGGCCTATGGCTACGGCAACGACGCGTGGAGCTTCACCGCCAGCGCCTTCGGCCGCGAGCTGACCGACGACGGCAACCGCGGCGCCGGCCACGCACTGCGCGGCACCTTCGCCCCGATCAACGAGGACGGCCGCATCCTGCACCTCGGCCTGTCCTACGTGAACCGCGACACCGAGGCCGACACCCTGCGCCTGCGTGCCAAGCCGCAGGCCGACCTGGCGGAGGTGCGCGTGGTCGACACCGGCAACTTCTTCGACGCCGACCGCCTCACCACCGTCGGCCTGGAGAGCTTCTGGGTCGCCGGCCCGCTCAAGCTGCAAGGCGAGTACATGACCGTCGAGGCCGACCGCTACGGCGCCGGCAACGACGACTATCGCGGCGACGGTGCCTACGTCAGCGCGGTCTACAACCTGACCGGCGAGACCTGGGGCTACAAGGGCGGCGTGCCGACCACCGGCAAGCCCGCCGAGCCCGGACGCGGCATGTGGCAGGTGGGCCTGCGCTACGACACGCTAGACCTGGACGACGGCGCGGTCGGCGGCGGCGAGATGGACGCCATTACCGCCGGCGTGAACTGGTACTGGCGCAAGAACTTCAAGCTGATGCTGGACTACGTCAGCGTCGACTCCGAGCGCGCGGGCCTGGCCGACGACCCCAGCAGCGTGCAGGCGCGCGTGCAGCTGAGCTGGTAACGCGGCGCGCGGCACCCGACGCCAACACCCTGACGCCTGTCACGGGACTGACACCGAAGCCACATCGCGGCGTCATGCCATGGGTGTCCAATACCGCCGAGCCCGCCACCGGACGGCGGGCGACCCATAGAACCACGAGCCCTCTCTCCCTCGTCGTTCCCGGCGCGGGCCCTTCACGGGGCCCGCGTTTTTTGTTTTCCGGCCCCGCCAAACCACTGATCCAGCTCGGGTTTCCGGAAAAAGACACAAATGTGGCAGCCCATGTCACATGCATGTAACAAAAACATCATTCCATTGTCGGGTCCCACCGGCAGTCCTGCCGGCCTATCACCCTGGAGCACTTCGATGACCGTTTCCTCGGCCCGTACCGCCCTCCTCTCCCTGGCCATCGCCCTGGCCGTGGCCGCCTGCGGCGGCAACGACGGCGCGCCTGCCGCCGACGCCGGCGGCCCGCTGCCCGGCCAGGCCGCGTCCAACAACGACCAGGTCGCCGCGCAGATCACTGGCGCCGGCGCCACCTTCATCTACCCGCTGCTGTCGAAGTGGTCCGACGAGTACAACAAGGCCACCGGCGCGCGCATCAACTACCAGTCGATCGGCTCGGGCGGCGGCATCGCCCAGATCAAGGCGGCGACGGTGGACTTCGGCTCCTCCGACAAGCCGCTGGCGCCGGAAGAGCTGGCCGAGGCCGGCCTGGCGCAGTTCCCGTCCGCCATCGGCGGCGTGGTGCCGGTGGTCAACATCGACGGCGTCGAGCCGGGCCAGCTGCGCCTGACCGGCGAGCTGATCGCCGACATCTACCTGGGCAAGGTCACCACCTGGAACGACCCGGCGATCACCTCGCTCAACCCGGGCGTGACCCTGCCCGACGGCAAGATCAACGTCATCCACCGCTCCGACGGTTCCGGCACCACCTTCAACTGGGTGAACTACCTGTCCAAGGTCAGCCCGGAGTGGAAGGATTCGGTGGGCGAAGGCACCTCGGTGAGCTGGCCGACCGGCGTGGGCGGCAAGGGCAACGAGGGCGTGGCCGCCTACGTCAAGCAGATCAAGGGTTCGATCGGCTACGTCGAGCTGGCCTACGCCACCCAGAACGGCATGAGCTACACCTCGATGCGCAACGCCGCCGGCAACTGGATCGAGCCCAGCGCCGAGTCGTTCCAGGCCGCCGCCGCCAGCGCCGACTGGGCGGGCTCGCAGGACTTCAGCCTGGTCATCACCAACGCCCCGGGCGCGGACGCCTGGCCGGTGGCGGCGACCAACTTCATCCTGATGTACAAGCAGCCCAAGGACGTGCAGCGCTCGCAGGCCGCCATCGACTTCTTCACCTGGGCCTTCGAGAATGGCCAGGCGCAGGCCAACGAGCTGCACTTCGTGCCGCTGCCGGCCCCGCTGGTGGAGCAGGTCGAGGCCTACTGGGCCGAGCAGATCAAGCTCTGATTAAAATGCGTTGACCGAAGCCATGCGGAAGGCCGGCACCTCGTCGCCGGCCTTCCGCACGCTTCAACCCGGGGGCGATCCGTATCGCCCCTGTCGCTTTTCCGGGGTCTTGCCTGGCCCCACCCGATCCCGACGCTCGACGGACACCCGATGAACGCCACCACCCTGCCCTCCGCCCCGGCCTCGCGCGACGTCAAGGATTCGCGTGCCGATGCCGGCTTCCGCTGGCTGGTCACCGGGGCCGGCATCCTGGTGCTGCTGTCGCTGGCGGCGGCCGCCATGTCGATGCTGTGGGGCGGGCGCGCGGCGTTCGAGAAATTCGGCATCCAGTTCCTGTGGCGCGATGCATGGAACCCGGTGCTGCAGGATTTCGGTGCGCTGGTGCCGATCTACGGCACGCTGGTCACCGCTGCCATCGCCATGCTGATCGCGGTGCCGGTGAGTTTCGGCATCGCCATGTTCCTGACCGAAATCGCGACCAAGTGGCTGCGCGGACCCGTGGGCGCGGCAATCGAATTGCTGGCCGGCATCCCCTCGATCATCTACGGCATGTGGGGCCTGTTCGTGCTGGTGCCGTTCCTGGCGGAGCACGTGTACCCGTGGGTGGACGAGCACATGGGCGGGTTGCCGCTGGTGGGCGCGCTGTTCTCCGGCCCGCCGCTGGGCCTGGGCATGGGCACCGCCGGCCTGGTGCTGGCGATCATGGTCATTCCCTTCATTTCCTCGGTCATGCGCGAGGTGTTCCTGACCGTCCCCGGGCGGCTGAAGGAGTCGGCGTACGCGCTGGGTTCGACCACCACCGAAGTGGTGTGGGACGTGGTGCTGCCGTACACGCGCTCGGCGGTGATCGGCGGCATCTTCCTGGGCCTGGGCCGGGCGCTGGGCGAGACGATGGCGGTGACCTTCGTGCTCGGCAACGCGCACCGCCTGACCACCTCGCTGCTTGAGCCCGGCAACTCGATCGCCGCGACGATCGCCAACGAGTTCGCCGAGGCCGACTCGCCGATGTACCTGTCCTCCTTGATAGCACTCGGCTTCGTGCTGTTCCTGGTGACCTTCATCGTGCTGACCATCGCGCGGCTGATGCTGCGCCAGCTGGCCCGCAAGGAGGGCAACTGATGAGCGCCTCCCTCTACCGCGCCCGCCGCATCAAGGACGTCGTCGCACGCACGCTGGCGTTCGCGGCCACCGTGTTCGGCCTGTTCTGGCTGGTGTGGATCCTGTGGACCACGCTCAGCAAGGGCCTGGGTTCGCTCAACGTTGAACTGTTCACGCAGATGACGCCGCCGCCCGGCAACGAGGGCGGCCTGCTCAACGCCTTCTTCGGCAGCGCGGTGATGAGCCTGCTGGGCATCGCCATCGGCGCGCCGGTGGGCGTGCTGGCCGGCACGTTCCTGGCCGAGTACTCGCAGAAGACCTGGATGAACCGCCTCGGCGAGACCGTCCGCTTCGTCAACGACATCCTGCTGTCGGCGCCGTCGATCGTGCTCGGCCTGTTCGTCTACACCCTGGTGGTGGCGCAGATGGGCCACTTCTCGGCGCTGGCAGGCGCTATCGCACTGGCCTTCATCGTGCTGCCGGTGGTGGTGCGCACCACCGACGAGATGTTGCGCCTGGTGCCCAGCCAGATGCGCGAGGCTGCGCTGAGCCTCGGCGTGCCGCAGTGGAAGGTGATCGTGCAGGTGCTGTACCGCTCGTCGATGCCCGGCATCGTGACCGGCATCCTGCTGGCGCTGGCGCGCATCTCCGGCGAGACCGCGCCGCTGCTGTTCACCGCGCTCAACAACCAGTACTGGTCCAGCAACATCCTGGCGCCGATGGCCAACGTGCCGGTGGTGATCTTCCAGTACGCGATGAGCCCCTACGAAAACTGGCATACCCTCGCCTGGGCCGGCGCGTTCATCCTGACCATGTTCGTGCTGGCCGTGAGCATCATCGCGCGGCTCATCGTCGCCCGCGGCAGGATCTCCCATGACTGACCTCGCCACGCCTTCCCGCCCCCGCCCACACGCCCGGACCCCGTCCATGAACGACGCCCGCCTCAACCTCGCCACGCGCGATCGCGCCGCCCCGGTGGATGCCGCGCCGGTCAAGCTCGCCGCGCGCGGCCTCGATTTCCACTACGGCGACTTCAAGGCGCTGAACTCCATCAACCTGGAGATCCCCGAGAAGCAGGTCACCGCGCTGATCGGGCCCTCGGGCTGCGGCAAGTCGACGCTGCTGCGCGTGTTCAACCGCATCTACGCGCTGTACCCGAAGATGCGCGCAAGCGGCGAGGTGCTGCTCGACGGCGAGAACATCCTCGACCCGAAGTACCCGATGAACCGGCTGCGCAGCAAGGTCGGCATGGTGTTCCAGAAGCCGGTGCCGTTCCCGATGACGATCTTCGAGAACGTGGCGTACGGCATCCGCCACCACGAGAAGCTGTCCAAGTCCGAGATGAACGACCGCGTCGAGCACGCGTTGCGCCAGGGCGCGCTGTGGGACGAGGTCAAGGACAAACTGGGCCAGAGCGCGCTGGGCCTGTCGGGCGGCCAGCAGCAGCGCCTGTGCATCGCCCGCGCGGTCGCGCTCAAGCCCGATGTGCTGCTGCTGGACGAGCCGACCTCGGCGCTGGACCCGATTTCCACCAGCCGCATCGAGCAGCTGGTCGAGGAGCTGAAGAAGGACTACACGATCGCGATCGTGACCCACAACATGCAGCAGGCCGCGCGCGTCTCGGACTTCACCGCCTTCATGTACCTGGGTGACCTCATCGAGCACGGCGAGACCGGCACCATCTTCTCCAACCCGTCCAAGCAGCAGACCGAGGACTACATCACCGGGCGGTTCGGGTGACGGATTGAATCCTTCTCCCCCCGGGAGAAGGTGCCCGCAGGGCGGATGAGGGTCCGGGGACGCGGCGAACGCCACGCACGCACCGAACCCTCACCCCAACCCCTCTCCCGCGGGGAGAAGGGGCTAAACAGGACACCGACATGGGTACCAACATGCACGACCATATCGTCAAGAGCTACGACGAAGAGCAGAAGCGACTGCTCGCCGAGACCCTGCGCATGGGCGAGATGGCCGCGGCGCAGCTGGAGGCCGCGCTGGACGTGGTCAAGCGCCGCGACGACAAGGCGGCCGAGCGCATCGTCGCCAACGACGACGCACTGGACGCGCTGGAGCAGGAGATCAGCCACGACGTCATGAAGCTGGCGCTGCGCGGCCCGATGGCGCGCGACCTGCGCGAGATCCTGGCCGCCATCCGCGTGGCCTCCGACATCGAGCGCATCGGTGACTACGCCGCCAACGTCGCCAAGCGCTCGACCGCGCTGAACCTGGCGCCGCCACTGCCGCAGGTCAGCGGCCTGCACGCGATCGGCACCCTGGCCGTGCAGCAGCTGCGCGACGTACTGACTGCCTACCGCGACAGCGACGTCGAGGCCGCCCAGCGCATCCGCGACCGCGATGCCGAGATCGACACCGCCTACACCGCGCTGTTCCGCGAGCTGCTGACCTACATGATGGAGGATGCGCGCGCGATCACCCCCTGCACGCACCTGCTGTTCATGGCCAAGAACATCGAGCGCGTCGGCGACCACGCCACCAACATCGCCGAGAACGTGTGGTTCCTGGTCAAGGGCGAGGAGCAGCTGCCGCCGCGCGACAAGCGCGACGAGAGCAACACCGTGGCGCCCTGAGGCTTGGGGCAGTCGAACCACGAAGGGCGGACCGGCAGCGGTCCGCCTTTTTTGTTGCGTGCAATCCCCTGCTGGTCGCCTGCATCCGCACGCGCCCGCCGCGCGAACCTGTCCAGGCCGGCGCGCCTGAACCCCGGGGTCCCGGCTAACGCTTTGCTAACGAGCCGTTCGGCCGCGCGGGTGTCTAATACCCGGCGCGGTGGCCCGCCACCGACTCCAACCAATCAAAAGGATCTGCCCATGTCCAGCAACAGCAACAAGCCCGTCGCCCTGACCGCCGCCCTGCTGGGTGGCCTGGCCCTGTCGGCCTCTGCCTTCGCCATGAGCGACCTGGCCGGCGGTTACCTGCTCGGCGCGCAGGAAGCCGGCGCGCAGAAGGACGCCGAGGGCAAGTGCGGTGAAGGCAAGTGCGGCGGCCACACCATGGAAGCCATGGACACCGACGGCAACGGCAGCATCTCGCAGGCCGAGTTCGCCGCCGCCCACGAAGGCAAGGCCGACCGCTTCGCCAAGTACGACGCCAACAGCGACGGCATGATCGACGCCGCCGAGCTGGACGCCGCGCACGCCGACAAGGGCGATGCGAAGGCCGACATGGAAGGCAAGTGCGGCGAGGGCAAGTGCGGCGGCTCGATGTAAGCCAACGTATCGCTACGACCCGGCCGTGAGCGGTTTGCGCACTCCGCCACCGAACGCGGCCGGGCTCGGCCTGCGGCGGGCCCTTCTGGGCCCGCTGCGCGTTGCGCCATCGCACGATGCGCCGACGCGTGATTTCGATTTCCTCGAATGCGCGCCGGAGAACTGGATCGGCGTCGGCGGTGCGATCGGCGAGGCGCTCGAGGATCTGTCCGCCCGCCACCCACTCACCTGCCACGGGCTTTCGCTGTCGCTGGGCGGGTTCGCGCCCTTGGACGAAACGTTCCTTGCGCGTGTGCGAAAGTTCCTCGACCGCCACCGCGTGGCGCTCTACAGCGAACATCTGAGCTACTGCGCCGATGACGGCCAGCTCTACGACCTGCTGCCGATCCCGTTTACCGAGGAAGCCGTGCACCACGTCGCCGCGCGCATCCGCCAGACCCAGGACATCGTCGGCCGCCGCATCGCAGTGGAAAACGTCTCCTATTACGCGGTGCACCCGCTGGGTGACGCCGCGTCGCCAATGTCCGAGCTGGAGTTCACCAACGCGGTCCTGTCCGAAGCCGACTGCGACCTGTTGCTGGACGTCAACAACGTCTACGTCAATTCGATCAACCACGGCTACGACGCGGCCGCCTTCATGGCCGGTCTGCCGGGCGAGCGCATCGCCAGCCTCCACGTGGCCGGGCATTTCGACGAGGCCGACAACCTCAAGATCGACACCCACGGCGCGCCGGTGAAGGACGCGGTGTGGGGCCTGCTCGCCGCGGCCTATGCGCGCTTCGGCGCGCGCCCCACTTTGCTGGAGCGCGACTTCAACTTCCCGCCGTACGGGGAGCTGGTGTCGGAGCTGCAGACGGTGCGCCGCCTGCAGGCCGAAGCGCCAAGCGCAGTCCCGGCCGCCCATGCCGCCCATGCCGCCCGCTGACGCTCCGGCGACGCTGCGCGAGCAGCAGCTGCGGCTGACCCGCCACCTGCGCGATCCCGATGGCCAGCCCGCGCCGGGCGGCATCGAAGACCGCCGCCTGCAGGTCTACCGCGACCTCCTGTTCAACAACCTCGCCTCGTTGCTGGCGGGCAATTTCCCGGTCATCCGCAAAGTACTGGGCGACGACGGATGGACGGCGCTGGTGCGCGCGTTCTACCGGGACCACCGCTGCCAGACCCCGTTGTTCCCGGAAGTGCCGCGGGAGTTCCTGCGCTACCTCGAAACGACGCCCGGCATCACGCCCGCGTTCCTGCCGGAACTGGCGCACTACGAGTGGGTGGAGCTGGCGCTGCAGATCCATGAGGCGCGCGCGCCGGCCACCGTCGACTCGATGGACGACGAGGCATCCCTGCTCGATCGTCCGCTCACGGTGTCGCCGCTGGCATGGCCGCTGGCCTACCGCTGGCCGGTGCACCGCATCGGGCCCGCCTTCCAGCCCGACGTGCCGCCGCCCGAGCCCACGCTGCTGCTGCTTCGACGCGAGCCCGACGGCACCGTGCGTTTCTCCGAACTCAGCCCGCTGGCGTGGCGCCTGCTGGAGCGGATCGGCGCGGAACCCGCGTTGAGCGGCCGCGACCACCTGCTCGCCCTGGCCGACGAAGCGCAGGCCAGCGGCCGCGACGGCTTCCTCGCCCAGGGTGCCGCACTGTTGCGGCAGATGCTGGCGGCGAGCGTCATCCACACCGGGCCGGCCAGCCGCGCCTGAGCCACGTGCCGGGGCCGGGACGCCCCGGTCTGCTAGGCTTTCCCGATGCCCGTCCCCACGCCCGCACCGGCCGCCGCCCCGCCGCCGGCCCCGAAGTCGTCGCCGTCGCCCATGGCCGCCCGTTTCCGCGGCTACCTGCCGGTGGTGGTGGACGTGGAGACCGGCGGCTTCGACTGGAACCGCCACGCCCTGCTGGAAATCGCCTGCGTGCCGCTGGACCTGGACGACGCCGGGCAACTGGTGCTGGGCGAGACCGCGTGCGCGCACCTGGACCCGGCGCCGGGTACGGAGATCGATCCGAAATCCCTGGAGGTCACCGGCATCCGCTTGGACCACCCGTTCCGCTTCGCCAAGCCCGAGCGCGCCGCGCTGGAGCACGTGTTCGCGCCCGTGCGCGCCGCGGTCAAGAGGCACGGCTGCCAGCGCGCGATCCTGGTCGGCCACAACGCGCACTTCGACCTGAACTTCCTCAACGCCGCGGTGACCCGTTGCGGCCACAAGCGCAACCCGTTCCACCCCTTCAGCGTGTTCGACACGGTGACGCTGGCCGGCGTCGCCCTCGGGCAGACCGTGCTGGCGCGTGCCGTGGCGGCTGCCGGGCTTGCATGGAATGCGGACGAAGCGCACTCGGCCGTCTACGACGCCGAACGTACCGCCGAACTGTTCTGCCGGATCGTCAACGGCTGGCAGGCCGGGCCCGCCCAGTCCTGAGGCAGCCCGGGGCTGATCGCGCGGCCCTACGGCGTCGCCAGCTTCAGCCCGACCAGTCCCGCGACGATCAACACCACGCTGCCGATGCGCAGCGCATTGACCGGCTCGTCGAACAGCACGATGCCCAGGATCACGGTGCCGACAGCACCCACCCCGACCCAGATCGCATAGGCGGTGCCCACCGGCAGCGACTTCATCGCGATGCCGAGCAGCCCGAGGCTGACGACCATGGCCGCTACCGTGCCGACCGTTGGCCAGAGCCGGGTAAAGCCTTCGGTGTACTTGAGGCCGATCGCCCAACCGACTTCGAACAGGCCGGCGAGCACGAGGATGATCCAGGACATGGCAGGACTCGTGACAGATTCGGGGTCGTCCCCGATGACGGGATGGCCGCCGGGTCGTCCCGTCGGCTTTGCTGCAGATGCGGCCAGAGCCAAACTCCCACAAGCCCTTGTAGGAGCGGCTTCAGCCGCGATCACAATCCCTCGAGGCCGCAATTGTAGGAGCGACGTGAGTCGCGACCGCGCAACTCCACCGATTGTCGTGGTCGCGACTTACGTCGCTCCTGCAGGAAGCCCGGAAAGGCATCGCGGCTGAAGCCGCTCCTACAGGGGATGCGCCTGCAGGTTACGACTGCCGCTGACGCACCGCTTCGAACAGCGTCACGCCGGCAGCCACCGATACGTTGAGGCTCTCCACGCCCGCGCCGACGCCGGGCATCGGGATCGACACCAGGCCGTCGCAGTTCTCACGCGTGAGGCGGCGCAGGCCGTCGGCCTCGCCCCCCAGCACCAGGCCGACATTGCCGCGCAGGTCCACCGAATACAACGACGCGTCCGCTTCGCCGGCCAGGCCGTACAGCCACACGCCCAGCTTCTGCAGCTCGCGCATGGTGCGTGCCAGGTTGGTGACCGACACCACTGGGACCGTGTCGGCGGCGCCCGCAGACGTCTTGCGCACGGTGGCGTTGACCTGCACCGACTTGTCCTTGGGGATGACCACGGCCGTGGCGCCCGCGGCCGCCGCGCTGCGCAGGCAGGCGCCGAGGTTGTGCGGGTCCTGCACGCCGTCGAGCACCAGCAACAGCGCGCGTCCTTCCGCGGCCTCGACCAGACCCTGCAGGTCGCCCTCGCCAAAGGTCTTGGCCGCGGCGTAGCGCGCCACCACGCCCTGGTGGCGCAGGTTGCCGGTCACGCCATCCAGTGCCTGGGTCGCGACGCGGCGCACGTCGATATCGCGGCGGCGGGCGTTTTCCTCGATCTCCACCAGCCGCGGGTTCTTCGCCCCGGCCTCGATCATCACCTCGCGCACGTTGCCGGCATCGTGCTCGATGGCGGCGGCGACGGCGTTGATGCCGGCGATCCACTGTTTCTGGCTCATTCGGGGTGCGGGGGCTGGGAACGGGGCGGCGATTGTCGCACCGCTGCCCCCGGCGGGCACGCCCGGACGGCCAAAGCGCCGCGGGGGCGACCTAGCACAGCTTTACCTGTTGTTGCGTGACAACCCTTGGGGCACCATTCGCGCCCCAAATCCCATGCTGGAGTCCGCCATGTCGGGCCTGTCCCACGCGCCTGTGCAGTGCCTGCTTGCCCTCGCCGTCGCCGCCGCGCTGCCGATGGCCGCATCCGCGCAAACCAGCGGCCAGGACGCCGACTCCGACGCACCCTCCGCTACCACGCTCGACGCGGTGCAGGTCACCGCGCAGCGCCGCGTCGAGAACGTGCAGGACGTGCCGATGGCAATCACCGCGATCAGTGGCGAGAAGCTGGACGTGCTGACCTCCGGCGGCGAGGACATCCGCCTGTTGTCGGGCCGGCTGCCGAGCCTGAACATCGAATCCTCGTTCGGCCGCGCGTTCCCGCGCTTCTACGTGCGCGGCCTGGGCAACACCGATTTCGACCTCAACGCTTCACAGCCCGTGTCGCTGGTCTACGACGATGTCGTGCAGGAGAACCCGATCCTCAAGGGCTTCCCGATGTTCGACATGGCCCAGGTCGAGATGGCACGCGGTCCGCAGGGCACGCTGTTCGGCCGCAACTCGCCGGCGGGCGTGATCAAGTTCGACTCGGCCCGGCCCGAGGACGTGTTCGGTGGCTACGGCCGCCTGTCGTGGGGCCGGTTCAACACGATCAACGCCGAGGGCGCGGTGACCGGCCCGGTCGCCGACGGCGTGTCCGCGCGCGTCTCGGCCCTGCACCAGCGCCGCGACGACTACGTCGACAACGTCCGCAACGGCGAGGGCGAGGACCTCGAGGGCTACCGCGAGTCCGCGGTGCGGGCGCAGCTTCTGGTGCAGCCCAGTGAGACCTTCGAGGCGCTGGCCAACGTGCACGCTCGCAAGCTGGACGGCACCGCGCGCCTGTTCCGCGCCAGCATCATCGAAGCCGGCAGCAACAACCTCGAACCCGCCCACCGCCGCGAGTTCGTGTCGCTCGACGGGCGCAACGAGCAGGAACTCGACCAGTTCGGCGGCAACCTGCGCATGCGCTGGGACTTCGGCCGCACGTCGCTGTACTCCATCAGTGGCTACGAGAGCGTCGAGGCCTACAGCCGCGGCGACATCGACGGCGGCTCGGTCTACACCTTCCCGCCGGACGAGCCCGGCGAGGCCCTCTTCCCCGCCGAATCCGCGGACGGCCTGCCGGACCATCGCCAGCTGAGCCAGGAGCTGCGTCTGGTCTCAAACGACTGGGGCCGCTTCGACTGGCAGGTCGGCGCGTTCTGGTTCGACGAATCCATCGACGTCGACAGCTTTTCGTATGACGGCTTCGGCGGCGCGGAGAACGGCTATGCCACGCAGCGCCAGGACAACACCGCGTGGGCGGTGTACGCCTCGGGTGACTTCGACCTGACCGATGCGCTGACGCTGCGCGGCGGCCTGCGCTACACCGACGACGAGAAGACCTTCACCGCCGAGCGCGTGACCGGCCCGTTCGGCCCGCCGATCGCGCCGATCACGGTGCGCCCCAGCGACGACGACGTGAGCTGGGACCTGAGCGCCGTCTACGCACTCAGCGATGCGACCAACGTCTACACCCGCGTCGCCAAGGGCTTCCGCGCGCCCAGCGTGCAGGGCCGCCTGATGTTCGCCGACGCGACGCTGCCGGCGGACGAGCTGGTGACCGTCGCCGACACCGAAACGGTG
>Ga0156725_1146_pt6 | contig 19074 bp, 16 predicted proteins | sample RifOxyD1_FD_112054 | JGI IMG/M metagenome (GOLD analysis project Ga0156725, IMG submission 112054) | Xanthomonadales bacterium RIFOXYD1_FULL_69_11
AGTTCCTGGCGCGCTACCCGCAGGTGCGCGTGCAGTTGCAGGTCAGCAACCGGCGCGTCGACATCATCAACGAAGGCATCGATGTCGCGTTGCGCGTGCGCGCCAAGCTGGACGACGACGGCAGCCTGGTGATGCGCAGCTTCGGGCAGGTGCAGGAGTTGCTGGTGGCCAGTCCCGATTACCTGCGCAAGCAGGGCCGGCCGACCAGCCCGGACGATCTCGAAGACCACGTCACGCTCAGCATGAGCGAGGACGATGCGCGCCAGCGCTGGGAGCTGCATGGCCCGGCCGGCGAAGTGAGGCGCGTGGACCTCAAGCCGCGCGTGATGGGATTCGACTTCCCGATGCTGATGGCGCTGGCCAAGCAGGGCGTGGGCATCACGCTGCTGCCGGAAACCGTGTGCTCGGACGCCGTGCGTGCCGGCGAGCTGGAGGTGGTGCTGCCGCAATGGCGCCTGCCGCAGGGCATCTTCCACGCCGTGTTCGCATCGCGGCGCGGCATGTTGCCAGCGGTGCGGGTGTTCATCGACTTCCTGGCAGAGCGCGTGCCCGGCCTGGTCGAAACCGCGCGCCTGTCGTGCCGGGACATCAAGGGCGGGCCCTGCAACGAGCATGAGCAGCAGGCCTTTGTGCAGGCAACCATGCCCGCGCCGGCCCGTGCCGCGCCACCCGCCATCGTGTCAAAATGACGCCCCGCGCGCATCGCGCCACGGGTTGAACGCAGTGCTTTGGAGAGATGGCCGAGCGGTTTAAGGCACCGGTCTTGAAAACCGGCGAAGGGTCAAACCTTCCGTGGGTTCGAATCCCACTCTCTCCGCCATCCCGCTACCCGCGCGCGGCGCCCGCGTATCATCTGCGTGACGAAGCCTTAAGGGCAGTCGACGCGGCGGCCTGGATGCGTTGCGTGGTGGACGTGCCTGCAACGAGATGCGTCGACGCGGCCGTCCTCATTACAGCCAGCCGGTTGCGCACGTAGTCGCGGTGGCCGGCGGCGTCGATAAGGATGTTGTCGCTGTAGAGTTCGAATGCGGACCAGAACTCGTCGCTGCCGACCGACCGGTGGGCCATCCCGGGTACGCGGTTTTCCAGCATGTCGAGTCGCGTACGCAACTGGTTGAGGGTAGCCATCTGCGGAGTATGCGCCGCGATGCGTTCGTTCCCGATGAAACGTGCTCCACACCCCTGCGGGCCCACCGGGTTGCGTCACGGGTCCCCGGCGTTTAGCCTGCAGCCCGCGCCAGGACGGCGCCAAGGGGAAAGGGATGACCATTCGCGTCTTCATCGTGGACGACCACGCACTCGTGCGTGCCGGCATGTCCATGATCCTGTCGTCGACCGACGACATCGAGGTGGTCGGCGAGGCCGACACCGGCGAGCAGGCACTGCCGTTGATCCGCGCACTGGCGCCGGACGTGGTGCTGTGCGACTTGAACCTTCCCGGCATCAGCGGGTTGGAAGTGACCGAACGCATCACCGGCGGCAACCGCGCCACCCGCGTGGTGATCGTGTCCGTGCTGGAGGATGGGCCGATGCCACGGCGCCTGCTTGAGGCCGGAGCGTCAGGCTACGTGGGCAAGGGCGGCGATGCGGCGGAGCTGCTGAACGCGGTGCGCGAAGTGCATCTCGGGCGCCGCTACCTGGCCAGTGCGGTGGCGCAGAACCTCGCCCTCCACAGCATCGACGGCCATGGCAATCCCTTCGATGCACTCTCGCCGCGGGAAACCGAGGTCGCAATGCTGCTGGTGCGCGGTTTGCGCCAGGAGGAGATCGCGCGCCGCCTGTGCCTGAGCGCGAAAACGGTGAACACGCACAAGGCCCGGCTGTTCGAGAAGCTGCGCATCAGGGATGCGATCACGCTGGCCCGGCTGGCAGGGCGCCACGGACTGGTCGAGTCGGTCGATTCGATGTAGCGCGTGCGGCCCGTCGCGGGCCACGGGCGCGAACCCTGGCGAAAAAAGAAGAGGGCCGCATTGCGCGGCCCTCTCTTGTCGTGCGTGGCGCGTGTGCGATCAGGCGCGGCGCTCCTCCTCCGGCTTCTCCGTCTCGCCTTCGACCGCTGCGGTTTCCGCGTCCGGCTGCGTCGGCGTATTGGCGTCCGCATCTTCACCCTCCGCCGCTGGGTCCATCGCCGTGTCAGCATGCGGGGCGTCGAACAGGCCGCCGGTGCGCGGCAGCGCATCCGGACCAGCCGTAGCGCGCTCGGTCGGTGCTGCCGCGTCCGGCGTGCGGTCCGCATGCGCCCCATCTGCACCCGTGGTGGCGGCTGCGGTGGTTGCGTGCGGCGCGTCAGGCTTCGTCACGGACGCCGGTGCGGCTTCCGTCTTGGGCTCGGCTGTCGGAGACGATGCCGGTGGAGTGGACAGCGCCTGTGCAGCGATAGCCGCCGGCTCGGACACATCCGATTCCACCTGTGCCTGCGGCTGTGCGTCCGTGGCTGGTTGGCTGACGGCCGGGGCCTCGGGCGTCGGTGCGTCCTGCTTCACCGACGTATCGACGTTGTCGCTGGCATCGGCATTGCCACCGACAGCAGCGGCTGCGGCAACGGCCGGCGCCACCGGGGCTGCAGCGTCGGCCGCCACGGCATGGGGTGCCTGCGGAGCCCGGCGACGGGCAGGAGCCGGTGCCGGCGCCGCGTCGTCTTCGAAGTCAAACTCCGGCTGCGGTCGCTGGGCGTCACCCGTGGGGCGCTCTTCGATGGCGGCGTGGTCGTCCTCGTCGCCCGACAGCACGTCGTTGCCGGTGCCATCCTGACCGTTCTCGCCGGTGGCAGCATCACCACCGCGACGGCGGCGGCGGCCACCACGACGGCCGCGACGGCGGCGCCCGGTGCCTTCGCCGGCGGCACCGGTGTCGGTGCCATCGCCCGGCTGGGCGGTGACGTCCGCGGCCGCTTGCGTCTTGATGTCGTCAGCAACGGTGGGTGTGCTGTCCTGCGTGGAGGCGACGGCCACAGCGGCGGTCGCGGCGGCGGGCACGGCAACTGCCGGCTGCGGCGTGTCGCTGCGCGTCTCCTGCGCCTGTGCCGCGGTGCGGCTCACTTCGGCCGGCGTGTCCTCGGACTTGCCGCGTCCGCCTTTGCGGCCCTGGCGCGGTTCCTGGCGCCCTTCCTGCTTGGCTTCACGCTTCGGCTCAGTACGCGGCTCCTGCTTCGGCTCGCTCTTCTGCTGCGCCTTCTGCTTCTGCTGGCGGTTGCCGCCGGCTTCGCCCTGCTTGTTACCGCGGCCTTCGCTGCGACGGCCATCGCGGCCATCGCGTGCGCCGGCCTTGCCGATGCGGCCGTCACGTCGCTGGCCGTTGCCGCGCTCGTCGCGTTCTTCGCGGCGTGCTTCACGGGCCGGCTTTTCGCGGGTCTCGGTGGCGGCGGCCGGGCCGCGGAAGAAGCGGAGGATGCGCTCGACCACGCCGCCCGAATGCGTAGGCGCGACCACGACCGGTGCCGGCGCGGGGGCGACCGGCGCGGCCTGCACTTCGCGCGGCTCGCGCAGCGGGGCGGGGTGGGCCGGCTTGACGTTGGTCACCGCCGGCGCGGCCGGGATGTTGAGGTGGGCCTTGGTCAGCGCATGCGTCGGCAGCTTGCGTGGCGTGCCGCGGTGGTAGCTGGGCTTGGTGGTTTCCTCGCCCAGCTCGTTCTCGCGGATGCGCGTGACCTCGAAGTGCGGCGTCTGCAGCTGGTCGTCGGCGACGATCACGATCGGCGCGTCGTGGCGCTGCTCGATCTCGCTCAGCGCGCGGCGCTTCTCGTTGAGCAGGTAGGTGGCGATCTCGATCGGCGCCTGCACCAGCACCTGGCCGGTGTTGTCCTTCATTGCGTGTTCTTCGGCCAGTCGCAGGATCGACAGCGACAGCGACTCGACGCTGCGCATGCGGCCGTGGCCCTCGCAGCGCGGGCAGACGATCTGGCTGGACTCGCCCAGCGAGGGGCGCAGGCGCTGGCGGCTCATTTCCAGCAGGCCGAAGCGCGAGATGCGGCCGACCTGCACGCGCGCGCGGTCCTGCTTGAGGGCCTGCTGCAGCCGGTTCTCCACGTCGCGCTGGTGGCGGTTGGAGGACATGTCGATGAAGTCGATCACCACCAGGCCGCCCAGGTCGCGCAGGCGCATCTGGCGTGCGACCTCCTCGGCCGCCTCCAGGTTGGTGTTGAACGCGGTCTCCTCGATGTCGCTGCCCTTGGTGGCACGCGCCGAGTTCACGTCGATCGCGGTCAGCGCCTCGGTCTGGTCGATCACCAGCGCGCCGCCGGACGGCAGGCGCACTTCGCGCTCGTACGCGCTCTCGATCTGCGACTCGATCTGGAAGCGGTTGAACAGCGGGGTGTCGTCCGTGTAGTGCTTGAGCTTGCGCATGTTGTGCGGCATGACCTGCTCGACGAACTCACGCGCCTCGGCGAACATTTCGTCGGTATCGACCAGGATCTCGCCGATGTCCGGGCGCATGTAGTCGCGCAGGGCACGGATGATCAGGCGCGACTCCTGGTACAGCAGGAACGGCGCGGGCTTGCTCAGCGCGGCGTCGGTGATCGCCTTCCAGACGCTGACCAGGTAGTCCAGGTCCCACTGCAGCTCTTCGGCATCGCGGCCGACGCCGGCGGTGCGGATGATCACGCCCATGTCGTCGGGAATGTTCAGCGCGTCCATCGCCCTCTTGAGCTCGGCGCGGTCATCCCCCTCGATGCGGCGCGAGACGCCGCCGGCGGTCGGGGAATTGGGCATCAGCACCATGTAGCGGCCGGCCAGCGAGATGAACGTGGTCAGGGCCGCGCCCTTGTTGCCGCGCTCTTCCTTGTCGACCTGCACGACCACTTCCTGGCCTTCGCGCAGCAGTTCCTTCAGGCCGGCCTTGTTGTGGTCGACCCCGGCCTGGAAGTAATCGCGGGAGATTTCCTTCAGCGGAAGGAAGCCGTGGCGGGCGGCGCCGTACTCGACGAACGCGGCTTCGAGCGACGGCTCGAGGCGGGTGATCTTGCCCTTGTAGATGTTGGACTTCTTCTGTTCCTTCGACGGCTGTTCGATATCGATGTCGTACAGGTTCTGGCCGTCGACGATCGCGACGCGCAGCTCCTCGGCCTGCGTCGCATTGATCAACATACGCTTCATTGTTGCGTCCTCGCGCGCTCTACCGCGCGGAACGCCCTGGCGTTTCGCTCTCTGGGAACTCAAGTCCGGTCGGCTCGACCCCTAGGCCTGGGCCGTGGGTCACACCCCGGGGCGTTCCCACCCCGGGGCGGTGCGGATTCACTTGCGTCCGCACGCGCCGACTGGACCTCAACTTCCAGCGCTACGACACCACGGCGGACCGCGGGAGCGCTTCTCTTGTTTTGCTTGAAACCGGGTTCGGGGACCGGCGACGCACGCGTCGCTCGGGGCAATCCGCGGGCCACATCCGGCGCCAGAAGGCAGCCACCGGGGCGTCACGCGGGGGTGTTCATCGCAGGCGGGTTGGACCTGCCGGACGAGGGTCGGTTCCGCCGGACCGTCGCTGCTAACATGGCTGCCCCCGGGGCAGTGGTCAGGCACGGTACGGAAACGCAGGACGGGGCTTTCGGCCCCTTCCCGGAACGGGGGCGTGACATGCACGCGCCGCACCCGGCAACTTCCTGCGAAATCAAAACCTTATCTCGCGTCGCGAGTGTATCAGATAACCCTTTGCGAATGACCGATTCAGCTTCCCCGGGAGCCCGTGGCGGCGCCCGCACCGTGCGGGTGCCCGACGACCGCGATGGCCAGCGCCTGGACAACTTCCTGCTCGGGCAGCTGAAAGGCGCGCCGCGATCGCTTGTCTACAAGCTGGTGCGCTCCGGGCAGGTCCGGGTGAACGGGGGGCGCGCCAAGGCCGAGCGCAAGCTGGCCGGCGGCGACGAGGTCCGGATTCCGCCCGTGCGTCTCAGTGAGCCCGGCGACACGGCCGCGCCGCCGAAGGGCTTCCTGGACGCGATGGAGGCGTCCATCGTCTTCGAGGACGCGCGGCTGCTGGCCCTCAACAAGCCGTCCGGGGTTGCCAGCCACGGCGGCAGCGGCATCAGCTTCGGGGCGATCGAGACCCTGCGCGCGCTGCGGCCGAACCAGTCGCTGGAGCTGGTCCACCGGCTGGACCGCGATACATCCGGATTGCTCCTGGTCGCCAAGAAGCGCTCCGCGCTGACCGAACTGCAGGCGCTGATGCGCGAGGAGTCCGGCACCGGTGGCGCCATCCGCAAGCGGTACCTGGCACTGCTGACGGGCCGCATGCCCGATGGCGTGATGAGCGTCGATGCGCCGCTGCACATCGGCCTGCGCCAGGGCGGGGAGCGTCACGTTCAGGTGGTCGACCCGTCGAGCCCCGCGGGCAAGGCCTCGCTGAGCCACTTCAAGCTGCTGGAGCGCAGGGGCGGGCAGTCCTGGTGCGAGGTTCGGATCGAAACCGGTCGCACGCACCAGATCCGCGTGCATGCCCAGCACATCGGCCATCCGGTGGCCGGGGATGCGAAATACGGCGATGCCGAGGCGAACCGGCGGCTGCGCGAACAGGTGGGATTGAAGCGCCTGTTCCTGCACGCCTCCACGCTCGAATTCGCGCTGGACGAGGGCCGCGCGCCGTACCTGCTCAACGCGCCCCTGGTGCCGGAGCTGGTCGACGTGCTCGACCGGCTCCAGGGCTGACGTCAGAGTTCGCTGTCGCGGCGCTCCTCGTCGAGCGCGAAGCAGCGGTCCGGCCGCATGGTCGGCGGCTTGAACGTGACCGGCACCTGCAGGTCCGATGAGATGGCCTGGCCGGCGCGGGTCGCCGCGCGGAACTGCCATGCCTTGACGCCCTCGACGGCGGCCGTGTCCAGCTCCGGCTGGCCGCTGCTCTGCTTGACACGGACGTTGGTGGGCCGGCCCTCGGGGCCGACCGTCACGGCCAATACGGTCTGGCCGCCGACGTCGTCGCAGGCCAGTGCTTCGGGGTAGGCGGGGGGCGGGGTGTCGACCGCCATCAGTTCGGTGGGCGGGTCCGCGGGCGGTGCTTCGGGCGCCGGGGTACAGGCGGCGATCGCCATGCAGGCCAGCGCGGTGAGGGGGACTCGAAGCTTCATGCGGCGCTCCTCCAGGAAGATGGGGCAGGTCAGTCGGCGAGGGCGGCGGCCTTGGCCGCGCAGATGAAGTCGTTTTCGCTCAGGCCACCGACATCGTGGGTCGAATAGCGCACGACGCAGCGGTCGTAATGCACGCCGAGGTCCGGGTGGTGGTCCTCGCGATGGGCGACATACGCCAGCGCGTTCACGAAGGCCATGGTCCGGTGGTAGTCGTCGAAGGTGAAAGTGCGGCTCAGCGCGTGGCCGCCCTCGGTCACTTCCCAGCCCGGCACCTCCGGCATCAGTTCGCGGACGCGCGCTTCGGTCAGGCGGTGTTCGCTGCCGCGCCGCGGCACGCAATGGGCCTGGGCCAGGGGGACGAGATCGGACATGGGGCACCTCGGTTGCGGAACGATGAACCGCGCGCATCCATCACGGTGGCGCGGTGCGGCCAACGCCAGAGCATGCCGCGGACCCCGTTAGAATAGCGGGATGATCCAGATTTCCGAATCCGCACAGACCCACTTCCGCCGCCTGCTCGACCGCGAGGCCCTGCCGGGGCTCGGTGTGAAGCTGTCCGCGGTCCATGCCGGCACCCCACGCGCGGACGTGCGCCTGGAGTTCGCCGAGCCGGCCGAACTGGCCGGCGACGAGTGGGCCATCGACTGCGAAGGCTTCACGCTGTGGCTGGAGTCGGCCAGCGTGAAGTGGCTGGACGGCGCGGAGATCGACTACGAAACCCGCGACACCGGCGGGCAACTGCAGATCCGCGCGCCCCGCATCAAGGGCCATGAGCCGGAAGCCGGCGCATCGCTGGTGGAGCGCGTGCGCTGGGTGGTGGACAACGAGATCAACCCGCAGCTGGCCCAGCACCGCGGCCACGTCGCCGTGCAGGAGGTGACGTCCGAGGGCGTGGTGCTGCTGCGCTTCGGTGGCGGTTGCCACGGTTGCGGCATGGCCGACGTGACGCTGAAGCAGGGCATCGAGAAGACCCTGCTGGAGAAGGTGCCCGGGGTGACGGCGGTGCGCGATGCGACCGACCACGATACGGGGACGGCGCCCTACATCAGCCGCGACAGCGCGGCCTGACCGGGGCGGATGTATTCCGCCAGCGACCTGATCGAAGCGGTGCAGCGACGGCTGCGCCTGGTGCAGCGTCGCGGCCACCCCCCGGGTGAGTTTCCGCCGGGCTGGAAGACGTGGCTGTCCGAAGCCGCGCTCCGACCGGGACGCGTGACGGGAGCAACGGCCGACGCGATGGTCGGGGTGCTGGTGGCACGGCCGCTGGCACAACCGCCGCGACGCGTGGCGGAGCTGACGCGCTGGCAGGCGTTCTCCTCTGTTTGGCGGCAGCAGTGGCAGGCACCCGAACCCGAGCAGCGCGGCCTGCGGTGGCTGGCGACGGGCGGCTCCGCCGTCGTCCATATCGCGCTGGCGATCTTCATGCTGTGGCTGCTGTTCGCACCGCCGCGGTTCGATGCGCCTCCGGCCGCCGGCGAGCTCGTCGTGCAGGTCGAGTACGTAGGCGAAGGCACGCCGGCGGAGATTGGTGGCCCGTCGGGCGAGGACGCGCCTGCGGTCGCGACCCAAGCCCCCGCGCCGTCGCAAGCGCCGACCGATGCACCGGCCGACGCCGAGCGCGCTGATGCGCCTGCAGACCCCACCGAGCCGTCTCCGCCGCGCGCGCCGCGCATCGCCGACGTGGCGGCGCCGCCCGCGCCGCCGCTCGACGTCCCGGTGCCGGAAGTGACGCCGCGTGATGTCCCCACACCGTCACCGCCGGCCGACCAGCCGATTGCCGTCAGCGAGGTGGTGCCGGATGCGGCGACCGTAGAGTTCGTTCTGCCGCCCACCAGGCGAACGGCGCAGCCGCGCATCGAGTCGCCCGAGCTGGACGCGCGGGTGCCGGAGGTCGCGGTGCGCGAGGTGCCCGTACCGCTGCAGGCGCGCATGCCGGCACCACGCGAGTTGCCGGTGGGCGAGCTGGCTTCGCCCGACCTGCCGATGCGCACGCCCGATGTCGGCCAGCGCGACGTGCCCACCCCCATCCGTCCGCGCGCGCTGCCGCAGGTGGCCGTGCCGACGCCGGCCGCGCCCGGCCTTCGCACGGACACGCCGGAAGTCCGCGAACGCAGCATTCCGATGCCCGCGCGTCCCGCGCCTCCCGCCGACCCCGTTGCCGATGCGGGCGACGGTGAAGCCACGACCCCGGCATCTCCACCTGCGGCATCGCCGGCTTCCGGTCGACCGGCGGCGGGCACGCCGTCGACTCTCGCAGGGCAGGGGCCGCGACCCGATCCCGCGCCCGGCGCCTGGCCATCGCCCCGCCGTGGCGAGGACTTGGGCGCCGCCAGCGAGGCGCAGCCCGGTGGCCAGCGCGGGCGTCCCGGCCAACCGCCGGGTCTCTACGACAGCGAAGGTCGCGTACGACTGGCCGAGCCCTCCGGGTCCGCCTCGCCGAACCGGCCGCCCGGCGCCATCACCGAGGAGATCGCCGACCTCGACCGCGCCGGTACCTGGCTGCGACGTCCGCCGACCGACTACGAGCCGACCGTGTTCGACAAGTACTGGCGTCCGAGCGAAACGTTGCTGGAGGAGTGGGTGCGCAAGGGCTACAAGGAAGTGGCGATCCCGATCCCCGGTACCAACAAGCGGATCATCTGCGGCATCGCGTTCCTCGCGCTGGGTGGCGGCTGCGGCATCTCCGACCCGAACCTCAACGAGCAGCCCGCCACCGCGCGCCCGCCGCCGGACATCCCGTTCAAGCCGCACCTGCAGGAAGGCGACGCGGCGCGTCCGCCCGGTGGTTGAGGCGCGGCCCGTCCGCGCCGCCGGGATTCGAAGCACCTGTCGTAAGCTGTCGCCGCCCGATCGGCCCGGATGGCGAAATCGGTAGACGCAGCGGACTTAAAATCCGCCACCCGCAAGGGTATGCCGGTTCGAGTCCGGCTCCGGGCACCACCGGCTGTTCAAATACGTGCGCCGAGGTGGGGTACTCGTCGAACCACGGATGTCGGCGCGGCTGTAATTGCGCCGGCCCGGTCACTGCTAGTTCTCCTGTCGGCATCAGTCCGCCGTCATCCCGGCGAAGGCCGGGATCCATCTTGATCTTCAGGACGGGGCCCCACAGGCATGACCGGGTCGTGCGGAACGGATGCTGTTCAATCGCCCGAGCCCCCGCCGAGCAGGAACCTGTCCCGATGCGGGAACCACGCTCCACGTCTCGTTTTCTTGACGCGGCCGCGCGCAATGTCAGCGTGACGGGCCCGGTTCTGCGGGCCCGGGAACCGGCGCCCCGCCTCCTCGCGGACCCATGGGCCGGAGTGTCCGACGCGGTGCGTTGGACAGGCAGGGAGGGCGCGCCATGCAGCGTCGAGCCATCCAGCGTTCCGCAGTACTTGCGATGGTGCTTGCCGTCGCGATACCCGTGCGCGCCGAGCAGGCCGACGCGACCATGGGCGTCGGCTTGCGCATCGTCGCGAGCGATCGGACGACAACGGGCCGCGACCCGGACGGGAACCGCAACCGGCCTGGCGCGAAAGACACCGTTGACCTCGCGCACGGGCAGGTGGTGGTCCACGGCGAGCGTGCCCGGATCGAGCGCGCCCATGACCGTGCCGGACGCCCGATTGACGTGGTGACTTACTGAGCGTCGGCGCCATCGAACGGCGTCGCCGTATCGTGCAGCTTCGTTGATGTGGCGTGAGCGGCGCGGCGTGCATCGCTCGATAAGGTGGTGCGATGAATGCCTCCCCCGCACGCAATACCTATCGATGCGACTTCGCCTCTTTCACGCGCGGTCGCCCCCTTCGATTCCAACGCCTCGCCTTCGCACTGGCGGCGACGTTCGCATGGCCATCGGTGCACGCGGATCCCGCGTTCGATGGCTGCCTGGACGAGTTGGGCACCCGCGCCCGCGGCGAGGGCATTTCGTCCGGCGTGTTCGATGCCCACGTGCGCACGGTGACGCCCGATCCATCGCTGCTTGGGCTGCTCAATGCACAACCCGAGTTCACCACGCCCATCTGGGATTACCTGGCCGGGCTGGTGGACCAGCAGCGCGTCGACGACGGGCGTCGCATGCTGGCCGAGCATGCCGACGTGCTCGCACGCGTCGAAGCCGAATACGGCGTCGATCCTGAAACCGTCGTTGCGGTGTGGGGCGTGGAGAGCGACTACGGCAACACGTTCGGCAAGCGGCCGCTGCTGACCTCGCTCACCACGCTGTCGTGCATGGGCCGGCGCCAGTCGTTCTTCCGCAGCGAGCTCATCGACACGCTGCGCATCATCCAGTCCGGCGATGTCGCGGCCGACCGCCTGGTGGGTTCGTGGGCCGGCGCGTTCGGCCACACCCAGTTCATGCCGTCGACCTACCGCCGCATCGCGGTGGACTTCGATGGCGACGGCCGGCGCGACCTGGTCGGCAGCATTCCCGACGCGCTGGCATCCACCGCCAACTACCTCAAGCGGTCCGGTTGGCGCACCGGGCAGCCATGGGGCTTTGAAGTCCGCCTGCCGGCCGGTTTCGATGGCCCGTCGGGTCGCACCAACCGGCGCCCGCTTTCGGAGTGGCAGGGGCGCGGCATTACCCGCGTCGACGGTGGCGCCATCGGGTTGGCAGGCGACACCCCTGCGGCGCTGTTCCAGCCGGCCGGCACATCCGGCCCTTCGTTCCTGGTGTTCAAGAATTTCGATGCGATCTACAGCTACAACGCCGCAGAGAGCTACGCACTGGCGATCGCGCACCTGTCGGATCGGCTGAGGGGCGGCGGTGCGTTCGCGACGGCGTGGCCCACCGCGGACGCCGGGCTGTCGCGGGCCGAGCGTCGCGAAGTGCAGACATTGCTGCTGGCGCGCGGTCACGACATCGGCGAGGTCGACGGCATGATCGGCAGCGCGTCGCGCGCGGCGATCAAGCTGGAACAGGCGAAACTCGGCATCACGCCCGTTGACGGGCGCGCCGGTCAGCGCATGCTTCGGGCATTGCGCGCCGCTGCACCGGAGCCGGCCGCACCATCGGAATGACGCCGCGCCAACCCTGGCCCGCGCGCGGCTATCCTGACCGCTCTCTCGTAACCGGGTCCACCGACGCATGATGCGATACGCCGCCTATGCCGCCAGCGTGGTGCTGGCGATCCTGGCCATCGGCCTGGCGCTGTTCGACCCGCGATGGACGTGGGCCGTCGTCGTGTTCGGCGGACTGGCCGCACTGGGCACGTGGGACATGGTCCAGACGCGCAGCACGCTGCGGCGGGTGTATCCATTGCTTGCGCATTTCCGCTACGGCCTGGAGTCGATCGGGCCGGAGATGCGGCAGTACTTCATCGAATCCGATACCGCCGAGACACCGTTCTCGCGCCAGCAGCGGGCGCTGGTCTACCAGCGTGCCAAATCGGTCAACGACACCCGTCCGTTCGGCACGCTGCATGACGTGTACGGCGTGGACTACGAGTGGCTCAACCATTCGATGTCGCCGACGCCACACGACACCCACGACTTCCGGGTGACGATCGGCGAGCGCACCGCTCAGCCGTACTCGGCCAGCGTATTCAACATCTCGGCGATGAGCTTCGGCTCGCTGTCGGCCAACGCGGTCCGCGCATTGAACAAGGGTGCGAAGCTGGGCGGCTTCTACCACGACACCGGCGAGGGCTCGATCTCGCCTTACCACCGCGAGCACGGTGGCGACCTGGTGTGGGAGATCGGCTCGGGTTACTTCGGCTGCCGTGGCGACGACGGCGGGTTCAGCGAGGAACGCTTCGCCGCCAACGCCACCGACCCGCAGGTGAAGATGATCGAGATCAAGCTGTCGCAGGGCGCCAAGCCCGGCCACGGCGGCGTGCTGCCGGCGCCCAAGGTCACTCCCGAAATCGCGGTGACGCGCGGCGTGCCGGCCTGGGTGGAATGCGTCTCGCCGGCCCGGCATTCGGCGTTCGATACGCCGCGCGGACTGCTGGCGTTCGTGTCCCGGCTGCGCGAGTTGTCAGGCGGCAAGCCGGTCGGCTTCAAGTTGGCGATCGGCCACCCGTGGGAGTGGTTCGGCATCGCCAAGGCCATGCACGAGACCGGCGAGCTGCCGGACTTCATCGTCGTCGACGGTGCCGAGGGCGGCACGGGTGCGTCGCCGGCCGAGTTCATCGACCACGTCGGCGTGCCGATGCACGAAGCGCTGATGCTGGTGCACAACACGCTGGTCGGGCTGGACCTGCGCGACCGCATCAAGCTAGGCGCGGCGGGGCGGATTACCAGTGCGTTCGATATCGCCCGGACCATGGCGATGGGCGCGGACTGGTGCAACGCGGGGCGCGGGTACATGTTCGCGCTGGGCTGCATCCAGTCGCTCAGCTGCCACACCGACACCTGCCCGACGGGAGTTGCCACGCAGGACCCGAAGCGCTGGCGTGCGCTGGACGTGCCCGACAAGGCGGCGCGCGTGCGCAACTACCACCACAACACCCTGCTGGCGCTGCGCGACCTGATCTGCGCGGCGGGGCTGGAGCACCCGCGCGAGATCGGGCCCGAGCACATCCTGCGACGGGTCAACCCGACCGAAGTGCGCTCGCTGGCCGCGCTCTACCGGTTCCTGCAGCCGGGCGACCTGCTGGGCGACGCCGTTCCAGAGCACGCCGTGTTCCGTTCATTCTGGGCGAGTGCGCGCAGCGACTCGTTCGCGCCGCCCGAACACGTGCGGCGGATGCGCGAGAGCAAGTCGATCTGACTTACGGGCGTTGAGTGGCAACTGGGGGCAGGGTGGCCCGGGTTCAGTCCAGCAGGGCCAGGATGCGTTCCGGCGGACGCCCGACCGCCGCGCGTCCGTCATCACGCAGCAGCACCGGCCGTTCGATCAGCCGGGGGTGCGCATGCATCGCGGCGATGATGGCGGCGTCGTCCAGCGACTGTTCGTCCAGGCCCAGTCGGGCGTACTCGGCTTCACCCGTGCGCAGCAGGTCCCGCGGCGTGACGCCCAGGGCTACGACGGCCGCGCGCAGGTCCTCGGGCGAAGGCGGCGTGTCCAGGTAGTGGACGACGCGTGGCGCGATGCCGCGCGCGGTCAGCAGCTCGAGCGCCGCACGCGACTTGGAGCAGCGCGGGTTGTGCCACAGGCACAGGTCGGGGCGGTCGACAGGCATGGCGGGCTCCCTGAAACGACGAAGGCCGGCTTGCGCCGGCCTGGTCTGGAACGTGGTGGGCGGTGCAGGGATCGAACCTGCGACCCTTGCCGTGTGAAGGCAATGCTCTACCGCTGAGCTAACCGCCCGGTGATTCGGGGCGCGCAGTATAGCCACGGGTCCCGGGTTTTCCAATAGCGTTGCCTTCCGATAGCGCGGGGCGTCAGGCCGGAGGACGTGCGCCGCCATTCGCGGGTGGAGTCCCGGTCGGGGCGACCACCCGCTTGACCGCTGCCACCAGCGCTTCGTGCGTGGCGGGCTTGGCGACGTGCCCGTCATAGCCGGCTTCCATGGCCTTCTGCCGGTCCGCGTCCGTGGCGAATGCGGTGAGGGCGATTGCCGGCAGCGCGCGGATCGCGGGGTCGCCATGGGAGCGGACCTGTTGCATCAGCCAGTAGCCGTCGCGGCCCGGCATGCCGATATCGCTGACCAGGACGTCGGGGCGCACGCGGTCGAGCGCCGCGAGCGCCTCGTCGGCGCTGGCCGCGCTCACCACCTCGGCCCCATGGCTGGCAAAGACGTGGCGCAGGTATTCGCGCGCGTCGTCGTTGTCTTCCACCGACAGCACGCGCACGTCGGTGAGCGGGACATCGGCGATGCCCAGCGGCTCCTCCGGGAGCGCACTGGACCTGGGCGCCGACGGTGCGCTGGACGCCGCGTCGAGGTGGCGCGGCAGCGCGATCGTGAAGCACGCGCCGTGGCCCAGGCCCGCGCTCTGCGCCTCGATCTCGCCGCCATGCAGCTCGACCAGTTGGCGCACGATCGCCAACCCCAGGCCCAGGCCGCCATGCGGACGGGTCACGCTGCTGTCGGCCTGGCGGAAGCGGTCGAAGACGTAGGGCAGGAAGTCCGGTGCGATGCCTGGTCCGGTGTCGGACACGCGCAGTTCGACATGGTCGGCGTCGGCGTGGGCTTCGATGCGGATTACACCCCCGGCGGGCGTGAACTTCACCGCGTTCGACAGCAGGTTCCACAACACCTGCTGCAGGCGGTGCGGGTCGGCGTGCAGCGTCAGGCCCCTGGGTACGGCATTGGAAATGATGATCCGCTTGGCATCGGCGGCAACCTGCACGGCGGCGATCGCGTCGTCCACCACAGTGTCCAGCGCGAGCCGTTCCGGATGCAGGCGAATCTTGCCGGAGATGATGCGGCTCATGTCCAGCAGGTCGTCGATAATGCGGGTCATCGCCGCGGCGCTGCGTTCGATCACGCGTGCGGCGTCGGTCACCTGGGGGTTGTCGGGCGCGATGCGTTGCAGCACCTGCGCCCAGCCGGTGATGGGCGTCATCGGCGTGCGCAGTTCGTGCGAGACGGTGGCCAGGAACTCGTCCTTCAGTCGGCTGGCGGTCAGGGCCTGCTGCCGGGACTCGCGCAGGTCGCGGTCCTGGCGCTGGATCTCGCCGAGCATCTCGTTGAACGTTTCCGTGAAGCGCGCCACCTCGTCGTTGCCCTTGACCTGCGCGCGCAGCGAGTAGTCGCGTGTCTGCGACACCTGCCGCGCAGTCTCGTCCAGCAGTTCCAGCCGCCGCACCAGCAGGCGTGCGCCCTTGTGGGCCGCCAGCGCGCTCAACAGCAGCGCCACCACGCAGGTCCCGGCCGCCCACAACAGATTGCGCAGCAGCAGCTGGCGCAGGCCGGCCAGGTCATACACCACTTGCAGCGTCCCCAGCTGGTCCTGGCGCTCGCCCACCGGCAGGCTGACCACGTACACGCCCAGCGCACTGTGCTCGCCGGAGCGCGTGTCCAGCGGCATCCGCTCGACGAACCCTTCGCGCGCGAAGCGCGTGAACACGGCGCCACCGGTGTCGAACAGCGTGGCCGAGGAGACATCCGGCAACGCGCTGAAGCCATTCACCACCTCGCGGGCGGTGTCCACGTCGTCGAAGGCGAGCGGGGCGGCAGCGCTGATCGCGGCCAGTCGCGCCTGCGTGCGCAGCGACTGGTACGTGGTGTCGCGGACCTGCACGTGGTTGGACGCGGCCAGCGCCGCCGATACCAGCAGGATCACGGTCGCGCTGGTCAACAGCACCAGCAGCGTGATGCGGTCGGCGAGGGACGACTCGCGTGCCGGCGCCGTAACGTCCATCAGTGCCTGCGTCCCTGCGATTGCGCCAGTTTCAGCACCTTGGCGCTCACCGTCAGCCCGCTGGCCTGGATCGCCGCCACGTTGGCGGTGAAGCCCATGCGCCGACCCGTGCGGGCCAAGCCGAGCATGCCGCCATTGCGGGTGAAGTCCTGGCCCTCGCCGACGGTCAGCACGCTGGCGCCGTCGATGCGCGGCAGCAGTTGCTGGGGGGTGACCCTGGCCGAACCGTGGACGAACACGACGTGGCTGCGGCGCAGATCGGCGGTGGCGTTGGCCTGGCGCAGGCTGGACACCTGTTGCACGCGGATGCGCCGTCCCTGGATCTCGCCGGCGGCACTGGCCACCTCGCGCACGGCCTCCACCACGTCGTTGTCGCCCAGCACGGTCAACACGTAGGGCGAGGCGGGCGAGGGAAACCGCGGCGGCGGCCACTGGGTGAAGCGCACGAAGTTCACCAGAAACGCCGCTTCCAGCTGGACTTCGGCGTCCGGGGCCGGCTGCGCGTCCACGCGACCGGCGAACGCCAGGCCCAGCAGCAGCGATGCCGCGCCCAGGCGCAGGCGCAGGGGGATAAGGCCGGAGAGGGCGATCATTCGAAGCCCACCGTGACCTGGGCGAACACGCCACGCGGCACCTGCGCGCCGGAAGCTTCGGAGTGGTGCGACTCGAGCAGGTTCTGGCCCCAGACGCTCAGCGAGGTGTTGTCCCACGGGCGCCAGGTCAGGCCCAGGTCCAGCCGCGTGTAGTCCTCCACGCCCAGGAACGGCACCTCGTCGACGTAGTAGGCGGCCGCATTGAATTCCACGGTGTCGGCAAGGTCGAGGTAGGAGCGCACCTGCGCCTGCTGTTCGGGCGTGCCGGTTTCGTCGAATGCAAGTACCGGGCCTTCGATGTCGGTCTCCAGGCGGCTGTAGGACGCCTCCATCCGCCAGCGGTCGGTCCAGCGCGCCGAGAGGCTGATGTCGCCGCCCCAGGTCGCGCCGCGGGCCTGGTCGGAGAACGTACCGACAATCGTCGGCGGCACGCCCACCAACTGGCGGTAGTCGTTGTAGAACACGGAGGTGTCCAACGCGACGCGCGGGGACAGCTGGATGCGGTGGCCCAGTTCGTAGGCCACCAGCTCCTCGGCCGGCAGGTCATCGTTGCCGCCCAGCCCCAGCGGCACGATCACGCCGTTGGCCTGGCCGGTGGTCAGCAGGCCGACGTCGGCATAGGAGAACACCAGCAGGCCGTCCTCCTCGAAGCGCGAGGGCACGCGCACCGGGCGCGAGACCGCCGCCCACAGCGTCTGTTCGGTCGACGGCGTCCACCAGGCGCGGATGCTCGGCTGGAACTGCACGCCGACGAAGTCGTGGTCGGTCACCTTGGAGCCGACCATCAGGAACAGCGTGTCCTCGACCAGCTCGGAGGTGTTCTGCGCGAACACGTTCAGCGTCGACCACGAGCGCGAGCGCGGGTCGAACAGGAGCGACGTGCCCGGCGTGGTCTCGTCGCTGGTCCAGTTCCAGTTCGCGCCCCAGATCAGCTGCTGGCGCTCGCCCCACGTCTTCCAGTTGCGATATTCGATGTTGGTGTTGATGCGCTCCACGCCGAAGCGCAGGTTGCTGCGCTCGGTCTGGTCGGCGTAGGCCAGCAGGGACCAGCCCGCCTCGGCCGATGGCGCATGGCCGACGCGCGCCATCAGGTGCGCGCCATTGACCGTGTCCTCGCCGCTGACGACCTCGAACTGGTTGTGCACGCCCGGCACCGGCACGCGCGCGGTGAAATCGGCGGTGGGGTGGGTGTACGCCTCGGCCTGGACCGAGGCATCCAGCGTCTCGTCGACCTGGCCGTCCCAGCGCACGCCCGCGCGCACGGTGGACCAGTCGTCGTTGATGCCGGCACCGGCGGCGTTCTCGAATTCCTCGTGGGCGGCGTAGCTGGCCCACATCCGCAATGCCGAGTTGTCGCCCGTGCTCACGCCGTGGCGGAGCAGGGCGCGCTGCTCGCCGTGGGTGCCGGCGCCTGCCTGCACCAGAGTGCCCAGGGTGGTACGCGCGTCCTTGGTGATGACGTTGACGACGCCGTTCATGGCATTGACGCCCCAGAGGGTGGCGCCCGGGCCGCGGATGACTTCGATCCGGTCCACGTCGGCCAGCGGGATGTCGACGGCATCCCAGAACGTCGCCGAGATCAGGGGGTCGTACACCAGCCGGCCGTCGATCAGCACCAGGTAGCGGTTCGCGGTGAGCGATGAGCCGGTCAGGCCGCGCGAACCCGCCGTCCAGCTGCTGGCGTTGACGCGCGCCACGAACATCCCCGGCACCAGCCGCAAAGCCTCCGGCAGGGTGCGGTGGCCGGAGCGCCGGATGTCGTCGCCGGTCAGCACCGTCATCGCCGCGGCCGTCGTGAACTGCGACGCGCTGGTGCCGGCAAGGCTGGTGACCTCCGTCTGCAGCAGCTCTTCCAGGCTCATGTTGGCCAGCCGCACCACGTCCTGGCTCGCGACCCCGCTGGCCATGGCCGGGCCGGACAGGGTGAACGCGACGGCGGAAGCGATCACGGTGCGATTGAAGCGGGTCGGCATGCGGCGAGCCTTGCTGGGATGACCGGCAAGTATGGCGGCACGCATCGCTGGCAGCCAGAAGAAAGCCGGCCCGGTGTCCCGTAATGCGATGGACGCCCTCCCGGCGGACGCCCTCGTCGTCGAGAGGGGTCGTGGGGCGGGTGGCCCGGTCCGGGCATCGAATCAAAGGCGGTCGCCGCCACCGCGTGGCACCATGGCCGCATGTCCGCGCCCGATCCGCTCG
>Ga0156725_1141_pt6 | contig 19025 bp, 19 predicted proteins | sample RifOxyD1_FD_112054 | JGI IMG/M metagenome (GOLD analysis project Ga0156725, IMG submission 112054) | Xanthomonadales bacterium RIFOXYD1_FULL_69_11
ATGGAGCGGCCGCTGCGCCTATCGACCCTCATCAGCACGGTGAGATCCGCGCTGCGCGCCCGCGAGCGCCAGTACCAGATGCTCACCCACCTGGACGAGCTCGAACAGGCGCGCGATGCCATCGCGGCCTCGGCGCAGCGCAAGGACGAGTTCCTGGCGATGCTGGCGCACGAGCTACGCAACCCGCTGGCGCCCATCCGCAACGCGCTGCACCTGCTGGGCGAGCCCGCCGTGCCCGAGCAGGAGCGCGCGTCGCTGCGGGCCATGATGAAGCGCCAGGTCGACCACATGGTCCGGCTGGTCGACGACCTGGTGGAAGTCTCGCGCCTCTCGCGCGGCACCATCGAGCTGCGCCGCGACGTGGTCGAACTGGCCGACGTGCTGCGCAACGCGATCGACCTGAGCCGGCCGCTGATCGACACCGGCCGCCACGCACTGCACCTGGACCTGCCCGACGTGGCGCTTCCGGTCGACGCCGACCCGGTGCGGCTGGCGCAGGTGTTCGGCAACCTGCTCAACAATGCGGCCAAGTACGCGCGCAGCGGCGGTGAGATCCGGGTCGGCGCTCGGCGCGAGGGCGGCGAGGTGGTGGTGTCGGTACGCGACCGTGGCATCGGCATCGAGCCCGACGTGCTCCCGCACGTGTTCGAGCTGTTCACCCAGGGCCGCCGCGAAGCCCATCGCGCGCAGGACGGCCTGGGCATCGGCCTGACGCTGGTGCGCAGCCTGGTGGAAATGCACGGCGGTAGCGTCACGGCCCACAGCGAAGGCCGTGGCCGGGGGTCGGAATTCGTCGTGCGCCTTCCGCTGGCTACGGCCCACGCCGGTGCCGGCGATCCATCATCGGTGGATTCGCGCGCCGCGCGGGGTGACGACGCCACGGGTGCATCGCACCCGCTGCGCGTGCTGGTGGTGGACGACAACGTCGACGCGGCCCGCTCGCTGGGCATGGTGCTGCAGATGCTCCAGATCGAGCACGAAGTCTGCTTCGACGGCCCGACGGCGCTGGACGCCGTGCGCCGATGCCGACCCGACGCGGTGCTGCTGGACATCGGCATGCCCGGCATGGACGGCTACGAAGTCGCCAGGCAGTTGCATGAAGACCCGGCCAACCAGGACATCTCGCTGGTGGCGGTCACCGGCTGGAGCCAGCTCCAGGACAAGGAACGCACCCAGCAGGCCGGCTTCAGCCACCACTTCAGCAAGCCGGTGGACATCGGTGCGCTGCAGGCGTTGCTGGGCGAGCTTCGCGCGTCCAACGGCAGGCACACGCCGGGCGACGGCGACAGCGATGGCAAAGACGCGGGGGCGTTGAGCCGCGTCGGCTGACGACGGCGCCCAACTGGGCGCCGCCCTCGATCGCAACCTTCAGCGCAGGTGGATGCGCTCGTGGTCCGACAGCGTGCCCGGGTCGCTGGTCACTGCACTCAACGCGAAGTACAGCGCCTTGCCCATGATGGTGCCGGGGCCGTCCCAGTATTCGGCGCTGTCGACCTCCACCCGGATCAGGCACAGGTTGGGGTCGTCCTTGCCGCCCGGGAAGAACAGCTTCATCGCCGGCGACCACAGCGCCTCGATCTTCGCGCGATCGCGCACGATCGACGCACGCCCGGCGACCGACACGTAGGTGTTCTTTCCCTTGGAGGCGTAGGCGACGTTGACGTTGGGGTTGGCGGCGATCTCGTCGACCTTGCCGCTGTCGCATTCGGTCGCGAACCACAGGTCGCCGTCGAACTCGACGTCCTGCGTGCCCAGCGGCCGGCTGACGAGCCGTCCGTCCTTGGCGACGGTGGTCATCATGGCGATGTCGACGTCCTTGATCAGCTCGGCAAGGTGGCGGATGGCCTCGGCGCGGTCTTTCACGTGCGGTGTCCTTCGTACGGGGGAGAGGCGCCTATCCAACCGCGCTCGACGGGAAAGCCGGGTGAACCCCGCGCCCCTGCACGGTGCTCCGCCACCGGGACCCCACTTACGCCAGCGGAAACGGCCAGCCGAGCATCGGCGCCAGCACCATGTACAGGCCGACCAGCACCAGCACGCCCAGCAGCAGCTTGAACAGGCCACCGACGACCTTCATGGCCAGGTAGCCCGCGACGACCACGATGAGGATTCCGAGCCAGCTCATGGCAGTTTCCGCTTGGGGGACGAAGGCATACTGCGCGCCCGGCCCCATGCATTCCACACCCATGCGCCGCCCTGCCCTGCACCTTTCCGCCATCGTCTTCCTCACGCTCGCCCTAGCCGCGTGCCGCGACCCCGGTCCGCCGCCCGGGGGCCGGGTAGCCGAGCTGCAGCGCGAAGACGTGCGCGTCGGCACCGGCGCACCGGCCCGACCGGGCATGGCCGTCACCGTGCACTACACGGGGTGGAACTACGACCAGGATGCGCCCGGCCAGCGCGGGACGAAGTTCGACAGCTCGCTCGACCGCGGCGAGCCCCTCACCTTCCTGCTGGGCGCCGGACGCGTCATCCGCGGGTGGGATGAGGGCGTCGCGGGCATGCGCGTGGGTGGCGTGCGCGTGCTGAAGATCCCGCCCGAGCTGGGCTACGGGCGTGCAGGCGCAGGCGGCGTGATTCCGCCCAACGGTTCGCTGGTGTTCGAGGTCGAGTTGCTGGACGTAAAGGCGAAGAACTGAAGCGCCTGCCCGCGCGAGCTAGTGCCCGGCGCGCGCCGCGGCCTGGTACGCCAACTCGAACGACCGCACCCGCGCCCCGTGGTCGAAGATGTTGGCCGTCAGCATCAGTTCGTCCGGCTTGTGACGCGCGACAAAGTCCTTGACGCCTGCGGCAACCTCGTCCGGATCGCCGACCACCGCGCAGGCCAGCGCACGCTCCACGCCCGCCTTCTCCTGCGGCGTCCACCACGACTCGATGTCGTCGATGGGCGGCGGGATCAGGCCCGGCGTGCCGCGGCGCAGGCGCACGAAACTCTGCTGCTGCGTCGTGAACAGCCGCCGCGCCTCCTCGCCGCTGTCGGCCGCGACCACGTTGAGACCGAGCATCGCGTACGGCGCGGCCAGGCGCGCGGAGGGGCGGAACTGCGAGCGGTACACCGCCAGTGCCTCGTCCATCTGGTCCGGCGCGAAGTGCGAGGCGAACGCGAACGGCAGCCCCAGCAGCGCCGCCAGCTGGGCACTGAACAGGCTGGACCCCAGCAGCCACACCGGCACATCGACGCCCGCTCCCGGCACCGCCTGCACGGCCTGGCCCGGTTGCGCCGGCGCGAAGTAGCGCAGCAGTTCCTGCACGTCCTGCGGAAAACTGTCGGCGCCATCGAAGTAGCGGCGCAACGCCCGTGCGGTCGGCTGGTCGGTGCCCGGCGCACGGCCGAGGCCCAGGTCGATGCGGCCGGGATGCAGGCTGGCCAGCGTGCCGAACTGCTCGGCCACCTGCAGCGGAGAATGGTTGGGCAGCATGATCCCGCCGGCACCCACGCGGATCGACGAGGTGCCCGCCGCGATGTGGCCGATCAGCACCGCGGTCGCCGCGCTGGCGATGCCCGGCATGTTGTGGTGTTCGGCCAGCCAGTAGCGCGTGTAGCCCAGGCGCTCGGCGTGGCGCGCCAGGTCCAGGCTGTTGGCGAACGCCTGCGGGACGGTGCTGCCTTCGGTGACGGGCGCAAGGTCGAGGACGGAGACGGGGATCATCGGCGGCGGATTCCAGCGGGGGTCGGACGTACGTGGGGGCGGCCGGCGCGCTTCACCACCTCGCAGGCACGCTGGCACGCTGCGTTGCACCCGCAGGACGCGCGCAAGTTGTTAAGATCCATTCTCATTTTGAGATAGAGGCATCGCCCATGCGTCCCCTGCTGCTCGGCTGCGCCGTGGTCACCGTCCTGGCCGCCTGTTCCAGCCCCTCCCCCGACGAGACCGCCAACACGGAGACCGCCTCGCCCGCGCCCGCATCCGACGTCGAGCTGGTGGTCTACACCTCGCGCAACGAGCAGCTGGTCAAGCCGCTGTTCGACCGCTACACCGAAGAGACCGGCATCGAGGTGACCTACCTGACCGACCAGGCGCCACCGCTGATGGAGCGCCTGAAGGCCGAAGGCAGCCGGACCCCGGCGGACGTGTTCATCACCGTGGACGCCGGCAATCTCTGGCAGGCCACCAACCTCGGGCTGCTGCAGCCGATCGAGTCCACCACCCTGCAGGCCAACATCCCGGAAAACCTGCGCGACCCGGACAACCACTGGTTCGGCCTGTCGGTGCGCGCACGCACGCTGGTGCACGACCCGGCCGTGACGCCGGCCGCCGACCTGTCGACCTACGAGGACCTGGCCGACCCCAGGTGGCGCGGCAAGGTCTGCCTGCGCACGTCCGCCTCCGTCTACAACCAGAGCCTGGTGGCGACGATGATCGGCACGCTCGGCCCGGAGCGCACCGAGGACATCGTCCGCGGCTGGGTGGCCAACCTCGCCACCGAGCCGTTCGCCAACGACACGGCAGTGATCGAGGCCGTGGGTGCCGGCCGCTGCGCCGTCGGCATCGTCAACAGCTACTACCTGGGCCGGGCGAAGAACGAGGACCCTGCGCTCAACGTCGAGCCGTTCTGGCCGAACCAGGGCGATGTGGCTGACGGCATTCGCGGCGTCCACGTCAATGTCTCGGGTGCCGGCGTGACCGCGCATTCCGACCAGCCCGAAGCGGCGCAGGCGTTCATCGAGTGGCTCTCGGCCGGCGAGGCGCAGGCGATCTACGCCAACGAGAACATGGAGTTCCCCGCCAACCCGCAGGTAGCCGCCGCGCCGCTGGTCGCCGGCTGGGGTGAGTACCGGCAGGACCTGATCAACGTGTCCGAAGCCGGCCGCCTGCAGGCCGAGGCGGTCAAGCTGATGGACCGTGCCGGCTACCGCTGACACGCGTCCGTTCGTGACCCGGCACGCCCCGCCCCGCGCGGGGCGTGTCGCATCCTCGCCGTGGGTGTGGCTGGCCGTCGCCCTGTCCCTGCCGGCACTGGTACCGCTGCTGGCCACGGTGACGGCGCTGGCACGTCCCGACCCCGCCACCCTCGCCCACCTGCTGGAGTTCGTGCTGCCCCGCGTGGCCGGCAACACGGCGTGGCTGCTGCTGGGCGTCGGGCTGGGCACGGCGCTTCTGGGCACCGCACTCGCCGCATTGGTGGCGCTGTGCGAGTTCCCGGGTCGCCGCGCGTTCTCATGGCTGCTGGTGCTGCCGCTGGCGATTCCCGGGTACGTGCTCGCCGTGGTCTTCATCGACCTGTTCGACTTCGCCGGCCCGGTCGCGACATGGTTTCGCGGCGTCGACGGCCCCGCGATGCCGGAAGTCCGCACGCTGGGCGGACTGGTCATGGTGATGACGCTGGCGCTGTACCCCTACGTCTACCTGGTGGCACGCGAGGCCTTCGCGACGCAGGGTGCCCGGGCCATCGAGGCCGCGCGCACGCTGGGCATGGGCCCATGGCGCGCGTTCTTCCACGCCAGCCTGCCGATGGCGAGGCCGTGGATTGCCGGCGGCACGCTGCTGGTACTGATGGAAACGCTGGCGGATTTCGGCACCGTATCGGCGTTCAACTACGACACCTTCACCACCGCCATCTACCAGGCCTGGTTCGCGCTGTTCTCGACCGACACCGCACTGCAGGTAGCCGCCGCCATGCTGCTGCTGGTGGCCGCGCTGGTCGCGCTGGAGGTCCTGTCGCGGCGCAGGCAGTCCTTCGCCGGCGTCGGGCACGGGCCGGTCGCGCGCGCGCCGCTCGGCCGCTGGGCCTGGTGCGCCACCGCCGCCTGCACGCTGGTGGTCGGCATGGCCTTCGTGTTGCCGGTGTCACGCATGGCGTGGAACGCGATGCGGCACCTGGCCGATGTCGATGCGCGCTACTGGCAGACACTGGCCAACGCGCTGTCGCTGGCGTCGATGGCGGCCGCACTGACCGTCGCGGCCGCCTTCGTCGTCGCCATGGCCGCGCGCGATCGTCCCGGGCTGCTCACCTCCACCACGACGCGCCTGGCGACGATCGGCTACGGACTGCCCGGCGCGTTGCTCGCGATCGGCCTGTACGTTCCCGTGGCCCGCTTCAGTGCCCGGCTCTCCGGATCGTTCGACCTGGGCATTGCCTTGCAGGGCGGCCTGGTGCTGTTGCTGGTGGCCTACGGCATCCGTTTCATGGCCGTGGCGCATGCGCCGGTTTCCGGCGGGCTGCTGCGCCTGCGCCCGCACCTGGTGGAGGCGAGCCGCAGCCTCGGCGTCACGGGCATGCGGCAGGTGCGGCAGGTGCACTGGCCGCTGCTGCGTGGCAGTTTCGCGACCGCGGCGCTGCTGGTGTTCGTCGACGTGATGAAGGAAATGCCGATCACCCTGATGATGCGTCCCTTCGGCTGGGACACGCTGGCCACGCGCGTGTTCGAGCTGACCAACGAAGGCGAGTGGTCGCGCGCGGCGGTGCCGGCGCTGGCGATCGTGCTGGCTGGCCTGGTGCCGGTGATCCTGTTGACCCGACGGAGGGGCGATGCGGCTTGAAGTGGACAGCGCGGCGGTCGGATACGGCGCCCGGGTCGTGCTGGCCGGCGTGTCGTTCACGCTTGAGCCCGGCGAAATCGGTTGCCTGCTCGGCCCGTCCGCGGCCGGCAAGACGACGCTGCTGCGCGCGGTGGCCGGTTTCGAGCCGCTGCTCCATGGCGCCATCCGCGGCGACGCGACGGTACTCACCGGCCCGGGGGTGCGCCTGCCACCGGAGCGCCGCAACGTCGGCATGGTGTTCCAGGACCATGCGCTCCTGCCGCATCTGGACGTGCTGGGCAACGTGCGCTTTGGGCTGTTCCGCCAGCCCCGCCGGGACGCGGACGCGCGGGCACGCGAGATGCTGGAGCTGGTCGGCCTGGCCGACGCCGCCACGCGACATCCGCATGAGCTGTCAGGCGGACAACAGCAGCGCGTCGCCGTGGCCCGCGCACTCGCCGCACGGCCGCGGCTGGTGCTGCTGGACGAACCGTTCTCCAGCCTCGACCCGGAGCTGCGCGAACGCCTCGCGCTGGACGTGCGCGCCGCACTCAAGCACGAAGGCGTCGGCGCCCTGCTGGTGACGCACTCGCAGGCCGAGGCATTCGCCATGGCCGACCGGATCGGCGTGGTCGGGCTTGGCCGCCTGCAGCAGTGGGGCCGCGCCTACGACCTGTACCACCGCCCGGCCAACCGCTTCGTCGCGGGCTTCGTCGGCGAGGGTGTGCTGCTGTCGGGGCGGGCCGATGGCGATGGCCGGGTCATGACCCCCTTCGGCCCGGTGCGCCCGCGCGACCCGGCGGTCGGCACGGGCGACGAGGTCGACATCCTGCTGCGCCCGGACGACGTGATCCATGACGACGACGCGCCGCTGCAGGCGCGCATCGTCGCGAGGCATTTCCGCGGCGCGGAGTTCCTCTACACGCTGGAGCTGGACGACGGGCAGCGCGTGGAGTCGCTGGTGCCCTCGCACCACGACCACGCCGTCGGCCAGCGCATCGGCGTGCGGCTGGACCTGGAGCACGTGGTGGTGTTTGCGCGCGAAGGGACGTGATTCGCGCAGGACGTAACCTCCCCCCTGCTCTCGAGCGTGCGTCATTCCAAAAGCCCCCAACCCTCCCCTGCAGTACAGGGGAGGGAGTGCAGCGTCAGCCTGCTTCCGGTTCCGACTCCACCGGCGCCAGGCGCAGGTGGTGGAAGTCGAAGCTGAAATCCGTCAGCGGGGACACCGCCTCCATCCGCACCTCGCGCACGTCGCCGTCCGGATCGAGTGCGAAGTTCACGAACGCATCCGCGTTGAGCCAGCGCTGGTCCCAGCGGACGATGAAGGTGTCGTGCTGCCAGTGCTCCAGGGTGCCCACCAGCTGCTCTGTCCGCGCGAACCGCAGGCGGGGCGTGCCGTTCTCCATCGCGACCACGACGTCGCCGTACCACGGGTCGCGGTACGTGCCTGCATAGTCGGCCAGCGGCAACGACGGCGTGGACGACGCATCGCGCGCCGCCACGTGCTTTTCCCAGTCCTCGTTAGCGTCCGATTGCGACTTCGCCAGCGCCGCCGCGTACGCCGCGGTCCAGTCGGTGCGCGGTGCGTCGAGATAGGCATCCAGCACGCGCAGGGTTACCGCGTTGAAAGCGCCGCCCAGTTCGGCATTGGTCAGCACGATCACGCCCAGGCCCTCTTCCGGTACCAGCGTCATGCGCGACACCATCCCAGGCCAGCCGCCGGTGTGCCACACCAGCTTCTCGCCGCGGTAGTCCGACAGCTGCCAGCCCTCGCCGTAGCCGAGGAAGTTCGGCCGCGCGGCCTCCAGCTCCGGCACCGACGGTTTGGACACCGGTATCGGCGTGACCACCGACCACATGGCGGCCTGTCGGTCTTCGCTGACGAGACGCGTCGCGTCGTCGCCCCCGCCTTTGATCACGCCGCCGGCCAGGTGCACGCGCATCCACTTGGACATGTCCAGCACGTTGGCGTAGAGGCCGCCGGCGCCGGAGACATTGGCCCAGCTCAATCGCGGCGCCGGCACCAGGTCCTTGAAGTCCGCGCGCGAGTGGCCGGTGGCGACGTTGTCGCCGCGGCGCAGCGCATCGCTGTTGAAGCGCATGCCGTCCATGCCCAGCGGCCGGAAGATGCGCGTGCGCAGGAATGCTTCGAGGGGCATCCCCGAGACCTCTTCCACCACCAGCTGCGCCACCCCGTACAGGATGTTGTCGTAGGCGTACCTGCCGCGGAACGAACCGTCCAGCGGCACGTCCTTGAGACGCTGCGCCACCTCGAGCGTGGTGTAGTCAGTGCCCGGCCAGTACAGCAGGTCGCCCGCACCCAGGCCCAGCCCGCTGCGATGCGCCAGCAGGTCGCGGATGCGCATTTCGTGGGTGACGTACGGGTCGGCCATGCGGAACCACGGCAGGTGGTCGATCACGCGGTCGTCCAGGCCCAGCTTGCCTTCGTCGGCCAGGATCGACAGCGCGGTGGCGGTGAAGCCCTTGCTGATCGAGGCGATGGCGAACAGCGTTTCCGGCTCTACGGGCACATCGCGCCCGAGCTCGCGCACGCCATAGCCGCGCGCAAGCACCACCTCGCCATCCTTGACCACGGCCACGGCAATGCCCGGGACCTCGAAGGTCTCGCGCACGCCCTCGACGTACGCGTCGAAGTCCGACAGCGCCTCCGGTAGCGTCGCGTCTGCGGGCGGGCCCGCCTGTCCGAACGCCGCGGCAGGTGCCAGCAGGCACAGCGCCAGCACCGCGCCGGCATGGATGCGCGCAGCGCGCAGGTCGATCGTCATCGTTGGATCCCCAGGGCCTCCGCGGTACCGCCCGCGTCGCGACCTCCGACGATACAAGCTCCCTCCAAGGCCTGCAGCCGGACGGAAGTGTCGAGGCGCCGGGACCGCCACTGGCACAATGGCGTGCCCCGCACACGGACCCGCCAATGACCCAGCCCCTGCCCCCACCGGACGTCGCGATCATCGGCGGCGGGCCTGCAGGGTTGATGGCGGCGGAAGTCGCACGGGCGGCCGGCCTGGCGGTCGCGGTGTTCGACGCCAAGGGCTCGGTGGGCCGCAAGTTCCTCATCGCCGGCAAGGGCGGGCTCAACCTGACGCACGCCGAGCCGCGCCCGGCTTTCGATGCGCGCTACCGCGAGAGACAGGCCGACGTCGCCGCCTGGCTGGACGACTTCGACGGCGCTGCGCTGCGCGAGTGGGCGCGCGGCCTGGGCGTCGATACGTACGTCGGCAGCTCGGACCGCGTGTTCCCGCTGGACCGCAAGGCCGCCCCGTTGCTGCGCGGCTGGGTGCGCCGGCTGCGCGCTTCGGGCGTGCAGTTCCAGATGCACCACCGCTGGACCGGCTGGAGCAACGACGGCGCGCTGCGGTTCGAGACACCTAGCGGGGTCGTCCAGGTCCGACCCCGCGCGACGGTACTGGCACTGGGCGGCGGCAGCTGGCCGCAGCTCGGCTCGGACGGTGCATGGGTCGGCACGTTGGCAGGCCGCGGCATCGACGTTGCGCCGCTCAAGCCCTCCAACTGCGGCTTCGACATCGACTGGTCGCCGCACTTCGTACAGCGCCACGCTGGTGCTCCGCTCAAGCCGGTGGTCGCGCACTGGACCGACGAAACCGGCGAAGCCCTGCAGCTGCAGGGTGAGTGCGTGGCGACAGAGTCCGGCATCGAGGGCAGCCTCGTGTACGCGCTCTCGCCGATGCTGCGCGAAGCGATCGAGCGCGACGGACAGGCGACGCTGCACCTGGACCTTGCCCCAGGCCGCACGCGCGAGCGGCTGCAGCAGGACCTGTCGAAGCCCCGCGGCAAGCGCAGCCGCAGCGAGCACCTGCGTCGCCAGACCGGCATCGACGGCGTCAAGGCCGCCCTGCTGCACGAAGTGCTGGCGCCGACGGACTTCGACGATGCCGCGCGCGCGGCCGGCACGATCAAGTGCCTGCCGCTGGTGTTGCGCCGCGCCCGGCCGATGGCGGAGGCGATCAGCACCGCGGGTGGCGTGCGACTGGAAGCGCTCGACGACCGGCTGATGGTGGCGTCGATGCCGGGTGTGTTCTGCGCGGGCGAGATGCTGGACTGGGAGGCGCCCACCGGTGGGTACCTCCTGACTGCGTGTTTTGCCAGCGGGCTGCGGGCGGGGCGCGGTGCCGTGGAGTGGCTGGCGGCACGCTGATCGGTGGATGCGGGTAGCGGACCCCGCCCCGCTTTCAGGTTGATGGCTAAGAACAACGCAAGCCCGGCATGCTCCTGCTCCCTCCCCTGCTTGCAGGAGGGTTGGGGAGGGGTCCTCTTCAAGCAACGCGACTCAAAAGCACCAACCTCCCCCTGCAAGCAGGGGGAGGAGCAGATCCGCTGCAGCGTAATGCGAAGCCATGGCTACGCAGTGCACGCAGGGAAGTGAGTCGAGCGCTTTCTCGCCCTGCGTTAACGCCCCCACTGCCACCGTTGCCTGCCCGCGACCTCGGCCCGCTCCATGACGCTGACACCATCCATCCACCCCCACCCCGCCCGGCCGCTCGAAGGCTGCACCGTTCTCATCACCGGCGGCGCCCAGGGCATCGGCCGGGGCATCGCGCAGGCGGTGCTCGGGGCCGGCGGGTCGGTGTGCATCGGCGACACGGACGCGGATGCGGGTCGCGCCGCGCTGGAGGAATGGGACGTGGCCGACCGCGCCCTGTTCGTACGCGTGGACGTCGCGAAGGAAGCGCAGGTCGCGCGCTTCGTGGACCGCGCGGTGGCGCACTTCGGCGCCATCCACGGGCTGGTCAACAATGCCGGCATTCCCGATCCGGTCAGCGGGCCGCTCGAACGGCTGGAGGTTCGCGAGTGGCAGCGCCGCCTCGACGCCAGCCTCGGCGGCGCGTTCCTGTGCAGCAAGCACGCACTGCCCGGCCTGCGGGCTGGAGCCACCGGCGCTGATGGCAGCGCGAGCATCGTCAACGTCGCATCGACCCGCGCGCACCAGTCCGAGCCGAACTGCGAGGCCTACGCCGCAGCCAAGGGCGGGTTGGTCGCCTTCACCCATGCCCTGGCCGTCAGTGCCGGACCGGTCGTGCGCGTGAACTGCATCAGTCCGGGCTGGATTGCGACGGATGCCTGGCGCAAGCCCGCTGCACGGCGTCGCGCGAAGCTGTCTAAACGCGACCACGCCCAGCACCCCGCCGGCCGCGTCGGCATACCCGAGGACATCGGCGCCCTCGCCGTCCACCTGCTCTTGCCGGCGTCGGGCTTCACCACCGGGCAGGAGTTCATCGTCGACGGCGGGATGACGCGGTTGATGCGTTACGACTGACCCGACGCACGGCAGCCGTCCGTGCCGCCAACATGCTCAGTCGGCGCCCTCGTCTCCGTCCTCGTCCCTGGCCGCATCATCCGGCGCGGCCGACTGCGCCTGCCTGGCCTTCTGCGCGGCCCACATGTTGTCGACCAGGTTCGGATAACGACGACCCGCCGCCTCGGCGCGTGCACGAGCCTGTTCGACCAGCTCGGGTGCGAGCGTGGTCCGCGCCGCACGCGGTTTCGGATTGGGGCGGTTCCAGGGCTTCGGGGTCGGCGGCTTGCGCATCGGCGGGCTCAGGCGTCGGCGTGCGGCGCCGCGACCGGCTTCAGGCCCGGGTCCAGCGCCACCCGCTCATCGAACACGAAGCACCCACCCTCGTACCCCAGCCCGCCGACCTGCTCGAAGTAGCCGAGGATGCCGCCGTCGAGCTGCAGCAGGTTGTCCATGCCGTCGGCCCGCAGCCACAGCGCGGCCTTTTCGCAGCGGATGCCGCCGGTGCAGAAGCTGACGACGGTGGCGTCGGCCAGCGACTCGCGATGCGGGGCCAACGCCTCCGGCAGGTCGACGAAGTTGTCGATCGGCAGCGTCAGCGCGCCGGCGAAGGTGCCATGGCCGACCTCCTCGCGGTTGCGGGTGTCCAGCAGTACCAGCCTGCGGCCGGTGTCGTCGTGGCCCTGTTCGATCCAGCGCGCCAGGTCCGGCGGCGAGACAGCCGGCGCGCGCTCGTCGAGGGGCACGGCCCCGTCGCGGCGGAAGGCGATGATTTCGTTCTTGCGCTTGACCTTGAGCCGGGCGAAGGGGACGTCGTCGCTATGGCTGAACTTGGCCTGCAGCGCCTCGAAGCCGGGTTCGTCGCGGACCAACGCCAGTACCGCATGGACCCCGTCGTCGGTACCCGCCAGGAACAGGTTCACGCCCTCGGGCGCGACCAGGACGGTGCCGCGCAGGTCCAGCGCTTCGGCCTGTGCACGGATGCGGTCGGCCAAGGCGTCGGGGTCGGCGACAGGAGCGAAGTGGTAGGCGGCGACGTTGAGGATCATCGGCGCATTTTACGGCGCGATGGCACGGCCCGCGCACCACGTCGCATCACTCGTGCTGGTCGCGCACGTACCGGTCCAGCAGGCGCACGCCGAACGCGGTCGCGCCCTTGGGCGACGTGGCTGTCCCGGCCGACTCGCGCCACGCCATGCCGGCGATGTCCAGGTGCGCCCACGGCAGGTCCTCATCCACCCACTCGCCGATGAAATGCGCGCCCACGCCGGCGCCCGGGCCACCGCCGCCGTTACGCAGGTCGGCGATGGGCGACTCCAGGTCCTTGGCGTAGGACGGGTGCAGCGGCAGGCGCCAGACCTCCTCGCCCGAGGCCTCGCCGGCGGCGATGAGCTGCTCGGCCAGGTCGTCGTGGCGGCTGAAGAGGCCGGCGTACTCGTCGCCCAGCGCGCTGACAACCGCGCCGGTGAGCGTGGCGATGTCGACCATCACCTTCGGCTTGTACTGCTGCTGGGTGTAGTAGACGGCGTCCGACAGCACCATGCGGCCCTCGGCGTCGGTGCTCATCACCTCGAAGGTCTTGCCCGACATGGTGGTGATGACGTCACCGGGACGGCCGGCGGTGCCCGAGGGCATGTTCTCGGCCAGCGCGGCCACACCTACGGCGTTGACGGGCGCGCGGCGGCCCGCCAGTGCGAGCACGGTGCCGGTGGCGACGGCGGCGCCGGTCATGTCGTACTTCATCCGCCACAGGTTGGACGAGGGCTTGATGGAGATGCCGCCGGTGTCGAAGGTGATGCCCTTGCCGACGAACGCCACCGGTGCCTCGCCCGCGGCGCCGCCGTTGTAGCGCACCACCAGCAGGCGCGGCGGGCGCTGGCTGCCCTGCCCGACGGCGAGCAGCCCGCCCATGCCCAGGCGCTTCATGTCGGCGACGTCCAGCACCTCGAAGCTGACGTTGGGCAGCCCGTCGAACGCCTCGCGGATGCGCTCGACGAACGTTTCCGGATAGATCGTGTTGGCCGGCTCGGTGACCAGGTCGCGCGCGGCGTGCACGGCGGTGGCGAGCGGTTGCCAGTCTCGCTGGAAGCGGTCGGAGGCGGCTTCACCCGCCGCGGTGCGGATCACCAGCTCGCCTTCCCCTGCCTTCGGGGCGCCATCGTCCTCGTCGCGGCTTTTGTAGGTGTCGAAGGTGTAGGCGCCCAGCTGCGCGCCGGTCGCCAGGTGCGCGGCGGCATCGGGCTCGTTGCCCGACCACAGCAACTCCACGCGCGGTGCGCGGCTGCCACCGGCGAACGCGCCCACGGTGCCGCCCACGTCCTGCAGCAGGCGCGGCGTCACCGGCTTGTCGCCGGCGCCGACCAGTAGCACGCGGTCGTAGCCGGCGAAGCCCGGCAGGTCGAGCTTGGACTCGGCCTTGCCCTTGAAGTCGGCAGCATCCACCGCGCGCCGCAGCGCACCGTTGCTGGCGTCGTCCAGTTGCGCGAACGCGCCCTCGTCCGGCACGCCGTCACGCACCACGATGGCGACCGTGCCGGAGTCCGGCAGCGCGTACGGGGCGAATGCAATGGTGCGGGCGGCATGGGCCTCGGCGGCAAGGACGGACAGGGCCGCGCAGGCCAGGACGCTCAACTTCAGGTTCATCGACAGCTCCGGTGACGATGCCGGTAGCGACGCGCCACGCGGCATATGGATGTGCGATGGCGGCCATCGCGGCCGCCATTCCAGCCCCGACTATAGCCACCGGCGCCGGGGCGGCTGCCCGCCAAAGGTCATGGCCGGCGTCCTGGCGCCGGCATCGGCACAGGACGATTTCGAAGGCCGGTGGCTGCGAATTAACGGCTTCTAGATGTGCCGCTGGCTAACGTGGGGTTGCGCGCCACCGATGGCGCCGCGCCTGCGGAACCAGCGCCCGCCCCGGGCACTGCCGCGGGACCGCACCATCGCAGCGCGGGTGTCCACGCCCCCAACAGGAGTTCCCCAACGCATGAAAGTCCTACTCAATACCGACAACAACATCCAAGGCGACGAGTCGCTGGCCCAGCACGTCGAAAGCGTGGTCGACGGCGCACTCGGCCGGTTCAATGGCCAGGTCTCGAGGGTCGAGGTCCACCTGAGCGACGTCAACGGCGGCAAGTCGGGCGCCGCCGACAAGCACTGCACCATGGAGGCACGCATCGATGGCCGTGCGCCGCTGGCCGCCACCGAGGAGGCCGAGACGGTGCGCGACGCCATCGCAGGCGCGGCGCGAAAGCTGCAGCGCGTGCTGGACAGCTCGCTGGGCAAGATGGATCGCTGAAAACCGTCGTTCACCGACGGCAAGGCCGCGTGTTCCGCACGCGGCCTTTTTTGGACGTGTCTGAAGGCAGCCGTCAGCCTCCACGGTGTATCAGGCCACCGGGGCAAAGGCCTAGCGCGGATGGTCAAGCGCCGGGATGCCGGCACCGTCGGTGGCGTCCGCGAGGCCGCCGTACAACGCCACCACCTGCCCCATCAATGCCTCCGTGCTCCAGCGACGCGCATCGCGCGGACCGGCCTCCGACAGGGACGCGCGCAGTTCCGGGTTGCGCAGCATGCGCGCGACGCAGTCGGCAAAGGCGTCGACGTCCTCCTCGCTGACCAGCGCGCTGCCGGTGCCAGCAAGCACAGTCGCGGTCCCCATCACCGCGGTCGACACGATCGGCACGCCCAGCGCCATCGCTTCCAGCAGCACCAGGCCCTGTGTTTCGGTGGGTGAGGCGAACACGAACGCGTCGCCGGCGCGGTAGGCGTCCAGCAGCTCGCGTTCGCGGTTGAGGTTGCCAAAGAAGCGGACGTTGGCCCGCAGCCCCAGCTGCTCGACTCGGGCACGCAGCCGGGGTGCATCCGGACCTTCGCCTGCAATGAGGAACAGCAGCGTCGGGAACTCGCCGACCAGTCGCGCCACCACCTCCAGCAGGAAGCCGATGTTCTTCTCCACGGCCAGGCGGCTGACGGTGACCAGGGTCGGGCGGCCCGGGTCGATGCCGTGCCGGCGGCGGAACCGCGCGCCGTCGCCACCGGCGAACTCCGCCAGTTCCAGCCCCGTCGGAATCACGCTGTGCGGGGTACGGATCCCGTAGCGCGCCAGCACCCCGACCATCTCGACGCTAGGCACGATGAGGTGGTCGACCTCGTGGCACAGGCGACGCGAAGCCGTGCGCGCCAGGCGCCGCGTGATCGCCGTCGGCAGCCATGGCAGGTAGTGGCCGACGTACTCCTCGAAATAGGTGTGGTAGGTCTCCACCAGCGGGCAGCCCGTCCGCCGCGCGAGCCGGACGCCGAGCGTGTGCGCGCGGAACGGGGTGTGCACGTGGATCACGTCCCATGGCCGCGAGGCCAGCCGGTCGACGGCCTGGCGCATGGCCCGGGACCGGATCAGCCGGTCCTCGGGGTCGAAGAAGATCACCCGCGACGGCAGTCGGATGACCTCCAGCCCCGAATCGTCCGGCACCGCGGCGCCGTCGCCGTAGTCCGGCGCGACCAGCGTCACCCGGTGGCCCATCCTCAGCAGGGACCTGGCGAAGGTGCGGATGGAGGTCGAGACCCCGTTGACCCGCGGGAAATACACGTCCGACAGCATCAGGATGTCCATCGGGCGCGATGCTGCGGCGGTTTCATGACGGCCTGAAGTCAGGCGGGTGCGAAGTCAGGCCGGCACGCGGTCGCGGGTTCAAGTCGCGGTGGCGGCGGCCGCTATCGACTGCGACAGTGCGCCGCGCGTCGCACCCCGATAGATCACGCCGATAGACTTGCCGCCGGCCACGAATTCCATGAGCACTCGGGTGGACACCAGCCTCGCTGTACCTGCCGGACGCCCGACGTTGCGACTGGCCGCGCCCGCCGTGGTCTACCTGGCGTGGCTGCTGGCGTATGCCTCGGCGCAGCTCATGGCCTACGCGCCGCACGCCAGCCTGTGGTTCCCGCCGGCGGCGATCACGTTCGCTGCCGTGGCGGCGCTGGGCTGGCGGAGGGCCACACCGGCGTTGCTGGCCGCGTCCGCCACCGCAAGCGCCATCACAGTGATGGGGCACTCGACGCCCGCCAGCGCGGCGCACGGGGTGGCGGCGCTGGTGCTGTTCCCGGTCGCGCACGTGGTCTCGTTCGGCCTGGCCGCCCGCTTCACCCTGGCCTCGGTCAGCCACGGCCCGATGCCGTCGCTTCCGCGTACGGTCGCCGCTTTCCTCGTCGGCGGCGCCGTGGCGTCGGCGCTGGCGGCGTGGCTGGGGGCATGGACCATGCACTGGGCCGGGATGCTGGACCGCGACGCCGTCCTTGCCACTGCATTGCCCTGGTGGATCGGCGACTACGCCGGCCTGACCGCGCTCGGGCCGCTGCTCATGCTCGGGCTGCGGCGCGTGGCCGAGCGTGCCCGCCTGCCACAGCACGACGCGCTGTACGCCTTCGATGCCCTGCCCCGCCCGCCGCATACCGGCGGCCGGCTGCTACCGAAACTGTCGCTGGTCCTGGCCCTGGCGCTGGCCGGCCTGTTCGCGCTGGCCGCCGCGCCACAGTACGAGTCGCTGCTGTTCCCGGTGTTCCTGGCGATCGTCCTGCAGCTGTGGATCGCCCACACGCAGGGAATGCTGGAATCGCTGCTGTCGGTCGCGGTCATCAGCACGGTGCTGGTGGTGGCCGTGGCAGCCCTGGGCCTGGGCGAGCACGCCCTGACGCTGCAGTTCGCGATGGTCACGCTGGCGGCCGGCAGCTACTTCGGCCTGGCGATCCCGGTGCTGTACACCGACAACAGCAACCTGCGCCGCCTGCTGACGCACGACTCGATGACCGGCGCGTGCTCGCGCGCGTTCTTCCTCGAACTGGCCGAGCAGGCACGCCAGTCCGCGCTGCGCCGCGGCGAGCCCGTCGCCGTGCTGATGATCGACCTGGACAACCTCAAGACGCTCAACGACGGCCACGGCCATGCCGCCGGCGACCACGCGCTGGTCGAGGTCGCCGACGCCTGCCGCGGCGCGCTGCGGCGTGGGGACGTGTTCGGGCGGCTGGGCGGCGACGAGTTCTGCGCGGTGCTCCCGGGCTGCGCGGCGCCGCAGGCCGACCGCGTGGCGCGCACCATCCAGGCGAGCCTGGTCCGCGCGCGCGTGAGCATCGGCATCGCCATCGACGAGCACCCCGACACGGCGCTGCATGTCGTCATCGACCGCGCCGACACCGCGCTTTACGCGGCCAAGCGGGCCGGCCGGGGCCGGATCGAGCGCGCCTGAGCGGACGCCGGGCGCCGCGACTGTTGCGCGCGGCGGTCCATGGCCGATCCCGTGCCGTCGCACCAGCGCCTGCCGCGTCGCGACGCGCGCTTTTCCCGACCGGGCCGGACCACCCGATGTCCTAAAGAATCCACGGCCGCGGCCGATACCCGGCACAGGACACCCCCGTTCCGCTTGCCAGGAAACCGACCGATGAGCGCCCGCCCCACTGCCCTGCTTTGCGACGATTCGCGCGCACTGCGCATGCTGGCCGCGCGCCAGCTCGATGACTGCGGATTCGAGGTCGTGGGCGAGGCCGACAACGGCGAGGACGCGGTCGCGCAGTTCCTCAAGCTGCAACCCGACGTGGTGCTGCTGGACCTGGTGATGCCCAAGCGCGACGGCAAGCAGGCGCTGCGCGAGATCCTGGCGCACGACAACCAGGCGCGCGTGGTGATCCTCAGCTCGCTGGGTGCCCAGGCCGACATCGAGGAGTGCCTGCGACTGGGCGCGCGCTCCTACCTGCAGAAGCCCATCGATCCGGACGTGATGGCGCGCGTGCTCCACGAAACCGTCGCCTGACGCACGAGGTCCCCATGGCAGCCAAGTTCTTCGGCCAGTTCCTGCTCGAACAGGGCCTCATCAACCGCCAGCAACTGCTGGCCGCAATGGAAGCCCAGCACGCGTCGAATCCGATGCTGGGCGAACTGGCGCAGAACCGCGGCTGGATGACCGCGGCGCAGGCAAGGCGCATCAACGAGCGCCAGCGCGCCGAGGACCAGCGTTTCGGCGACATCGCCGAATCGATGGGCATCCTCGAACGCGCACAGGTCGAGGAGCTGCTGGCCGAACAGAAGGCACGCCGCAAGCTGTTCGGCGAGATCCTCATCGAGCAGGGGTCGATCAACCGCGTACAGCTCGATGCCGCGCTGCGCAAGCACCAGGCCGAGCGCGCCGATGCGCTGAAGGCACTGGAGGTCGGCGTCGCCGGCCATCCGCTCGGCGAGGCGATGACCAGCGCGATCAACACCAGCGTGCGGTTGTTCCCGCGCACGCTGGGCGCGCCCTGCCAGG
>Ga0156725_1004_pt6 | contig 18134 bp, 17 predicted proteins | sample RifOxyD1_FD_112054 | JGI IMG/M metagenome (GOLD analysis project Ga0156725, IMG submission 112054) | Xanthomonadales bacterium RIFOXYD1_FULL_69_11
GCAGCTTGACCAGCTTGTGGCCCAGCGTCTTGATGATGCGCCAGCCGCCGGCGGCGGTACCGGCCGCCATGACGATGGCGCAGGTGATCTTGATCCAGGTATCGATGTCGCCCTCGGCCAGTGCGGCATCGGACGGGTGCAGGAACGCCAGCCAGCCCGGCAGGTCGTCCAGCGTGCCCGCCGTCTGCGCGCCCACCAGCGCCAGGGCGATGATGCCCATCGTCTTCTGCGCGTCGTTCATGCCGTGCGCGAAGCCCATGCCGGCGGCGCTGACGATCTGCATCTTGCCGAACAGGCCGTTGACCCATCGAGGCCGCGCCAGCCGCGCCAGCACGCCGCCGCTGCGCGCCATCATCGAGATGACGAAGAACAGCACGCCCATCACCATGAAACCGGCGATGAAGCCCATCACCGGCGAGGACACCATCGGCACGATGACCTTCCACAGCACGCCGGCGCTCTTGTAGAGCGGCTCGGCCGGATCCGACCAGATGATCGCACCGGTGTCGTTGGACGCCGCGGCCAGCGCCGCGCCCAGCAGGCCGCCGATCAGCGCGTGCGAAGAGGACGACGGCAGGCCGACCCACCAGGTGATGAGGTTCCAGACGATGCCGCCCAGCAGCGCGCACAGGATCAGCTGCGAGCCGACCTCCACCACGCCCACGTCGATCAGGCCGGACGCAATCGTCTTGGCCACCGCGGTGCCGGCCAGCGCGCCAATCAGGTTCATGCCCGCCGCCAGGCCCACCGCCTGCATCGGCGAGAGCACCTTGGTGGCCACCACCGTGGCGATGGAGTTGGCGGTGTCGTGGAAGCCGTTGATGTACTCGAAGACCAGCGCAACGAGTACGACGGTGATGACCAGCGTCAGCATCCCGCCGGCCTCAGGAGTTCTTCAGCACGATTTCGTAGGCCACCACGCCAGCCTCGCGGCAGCGGTCGATGGCCTTCTCCAGGATCTCGAAGAACTCCTTGAGCAGGAACATCTGCAGCGGGTCGAGCTTGCCGGAGTAGATGTCGCGGTACAGCTCCAGCATCAGGCGGTCGGCCTCGTTCTCGATGGAGCGCAGCTGGTCGCCCAGCGCCTTCATCGGCTCGAGCTTCATCAGCTTGAGCTTGCGCACCATTTCCACCACCACGCCCGCAGCCTGCTCGAGCATCGCCGCGCGCGGGGCGAAGTCGATGTGCGCCAGGTGCTGGGTGGCCAGCGAGTAGCGGTCGGCGAACTTCTCGACCTGCTTGGGGATCTTGTAGAGCGCCGAACCCAGCGCTTCGATGTCCTCGCGCTCGATCGGCGTGATGAAGCTGTCCACCAGCGACTGGCTGATCTTGTCGGAGGCCTCGCGCTCGCGCTGGCGGGCCAGCTTGAACGCGTCCAGCGACGGCTGGCGGTCGGCCGCCTTGAGCATGGCGTGGAGCGCCTTGGTGCTGTCGTGCGCAGCGACCGCGGCGTCCTCCAGCAGGGTGTAGAACTGGTTGCCTTGGCCGAAGATCGTCTGCAGGGAAAACATGCGCTGGAAGCCTCTCTCGGAGGCCGGGGCGGAGGGCCCGGCCGGTCTGCGGGCGCGATTATGACCGTTTGATGACAGTCACGCAGGCCGTCGTGCCCGCAACACCGTGGAACGGCCGCGGTTGCGCCGCCCGCCTGTCACGCCGGTTGCACGGAGGTGACCTGCTAGTATCGGGTCCGCTTCACCGCGACACCCGCCCCCGCCCTCACCGCACCCACATGGACGACGACCCTCGAACGCCCCGCGGACGCCATGCGCGTCCGACCCCGCTGCGTCCCCTGCACGACCCGCGCCCCGCTCCTGACCGCCTGGAGGCGCCGACATGGTCGAGCTGATGATCGTCCTGGTGCTGATCGCCCTGAACGCCTTCTTCGCATTGTCGGAGATGTCGGTGGTGACGGCCCGCAAGCCCCGCCTCAAGCAGATGGGGGCCACCCACCGCAGCTCACGCAAGGCGCTGGAGCTGGCCGAGCACCCCGAGCGTTTCCTGTCGACCGTGCAGGTCGGCATCACCCTGATCGCGATCCTCACCGGCATGTTCGGCGGCGACGCCATCGGTCGCGCGATCGGCCTGTGGCTGGCGGCCAACGTACCGGCGCTGGGCGAATACGCCGACAACGTGGGCGTCGTGCTGGCGGTGGCGCTGATCACCTACCTGAGCATCGTGCTGGGCGAGCTGCTGCCCAAGCGGCTGGCCCTGCTCGCGCCGGAGAAGCTGGCCAGCATGGTGGCGCTGCCGATGCACGCCGTGGCCAGGGCGGCGACGCCTGCGGTGTGGCTGCTCAGCATCAGCACCCGCTTCCTGCTCAAGCTGCTGCGCCTGGACAAGACCGAGGCCGCGCAGGTCACTGAAGAAGAGATCCGCATGCTGGTGAGCGAAAGCCACGAGCAGGGCGTGATCGACGCCGACGAGCGCAAGATGATGTACCGGGTGCTCAGCCTCGGCGACCGCACCACCGAGAGCATCATGACGCCGCGCACGCGGATCACCTGGCTGGACGTGGACGCGAGCGTGGAGGACAACCTGGCGACGATGCGCGAAAGTCCCTTCTCACGCTTCCCGGTGTACCGCGGCAACGACCGCGAGGTGGTCGGCGTGCTGGAGGCCAAGTCGCTGCTGGAGGACCTCGGCGTGGCCACGCCGGACCTGTTCAACCGGTTGCGCGAGGCGCTGTTCGTGTCGGAGTCCACCCACGCACTCAAGCTGCTGGAGATCTTCCGCGAAGAGCAGCAGTCGCTGGCGCTGGTGGTCGACGAGTACGGCGACATCACCGGCCTGGTGACGATCAACGACCTGATGGGCGCGGTGATCGGCCGCATCCAGTCGCACGAGTCGGTGCCCGACCAGGCCCCGGTCATCCTGCGCGAGGACGGCTCGTACCTGATCGACGGCTCGCTGCACGTGGACGACCTGCGCGAACTGGTCGACGGCGACCGCCTGCCCGACGAGGACGAGCACGACTTCCACACCGCCGCCGGCATGGTGATCGCCCACTTCGGCCGCATCCCGCACGTGGGCGAGCATTTCAGCTGGGACGACTGGCGGGTGGAGGTGGTCGACCTGGACGGCCCGCGCATCGACAAGCTGTTGTTGCAGCGCGTGACCGGCGACGAGGAGGCGGTGGTCGATGACGCGACGCGCTAGGCCGGGCCACCCGCCCGAGGCCGGGACGCGGGCGTTGTTGGACGCGTTCGCCGAGGGCAATCCGGACGAGGTGTTGCAGCTGGGCGACGTGTTCACCGGACTGGGACGGCGCTCGTTCGGCATGCTGCTGTTCGTATCCACGCTGCCGGGTTTCATCCCGATCCCGGGCGTGGGCGGTGCGGTCAGCGGGCCGCTGGTGGTGCTGATCGGCCTGCAGTTGCTGGTGGGCCTGCGCAAGCCGTGGCTGCCGGGTTTCATCGCCCGGCGCGGGCCGCACCGCCATGCAATGGCGCGCTTCCGCGACCTGCTGGCGCCGTGGCTGACGCGGCTGGAGCGCTTGGTGAAGCCGCATGCGGCGGCGATGCTCGACCATCGTCTGGCCAGCGCGTTTACCGGTTTGCTGCTGGTGCTGCTGGGCGTGCTGCTGGCGCTGCCGATCCCGTTCACCAACTATTTGTTCGCGGCGCTGCTGCTGATGTTCGCCTTCGCCCTGCTCGAGCGCGATGGACGGCTGATGGGCGTGGCCTGGGTGGCCGCCGTGGTGGCGATCGCCGTGTTCGGCGTCCTGTCGGGCAGCCTGGTGGCGGCCGCGGCGCGCTGGATCGACCTGCTGGTCTGATTCACCGGACAGGCGCCGCGCGGCCCATGGTGCCGCTTGACTGGGCCACGATGGAGTACCTCGAAACCTACGCTGTCATTCCCGCGAAAGCGGGAATGACGAGCAAGAAGAGGTCATCATTCGGGATCCCGCCGATACCACCTAACCCAGAAGCGCCTCGAACTCTTCGCGCGGCAGGGGATGGCCCAGCCAGTAGCCCTGCACCAGGTCGCAGCCGCGTTCGCGCAGCAGGTTGTATTGGCCCTCGCGCTCCACGCCCTCCGCCACCACCGTAATTCCGAGCGAATGCGCCATCGAGATGATGGCCGTGGTCAGCGCCAGGTCGTCGGGGTCGCGCAGGATGTCGGCGATGAAGCTGCGGTCGATCTTCACCCCGTCGATCGGCACACGGCGCAGGTGGCTCAGGCCCGAGAAGCCGGTACCGAAGTCGTCCAGCCAGATCTTCACGCCCTGCTGGCGCAGTTCCGCGAGCAGGCGGCTGACCTGGGCCTCGTCGCCGATGACGGCGGTTTCGGTCAGCTCCAGGTGCAGGCAGCTCGCGTCCAGGCCGGTGCGCACCAGGCAATCGGCGACCACTTTCGGCAGCACCGGGCTTCGCAGCTGCCGTGGCGAGACGTTGACCGAAACGAACAGGGCCCCCTTCTCGCCACGCCGGTTCTGCCACCGCACGGCGTCCTTGCACGCCGTCTCAAGCACCTGCGGCCCCAGCGTCTCGATCAGCCCGCTCTGCTCGGCCACTTCGATGAACACCGACGGCGCGACCATGCCGTGCTCGGGGTGGCGCCAGCGCAACAACGCCTCGGCGCCGACCATGCGGCCGTTGGAGAGGTGGTAGACCGGCTGGTAGAGGACGCTCAACTCGCCGCGTTCCCAGGCGCCGCGCAGCTCGCGCTCCAGGGTCACCCGGCGCTCCACCGCCTGGTCCATCGCCCGGCTGTAGAAGCGGTGGCAGTTCTTGCCGGCCACCTTCGCCTGGTACATCGCGATGTCGCCGTTCTTCATCAACTGGGTGGCGATGGTGGCGTCGTCCGGGAACAGCGTGATGCCGATGGACGTGCCCAGGAACAGCGGCCGGTCGCGCACCACCAGCGGCTGGCGTGTGGCTTCCACCAGCCGCTCGGCGAGGTCGTTTGCGTGGCTGCGGATCGACGCCCCCTGCGCGGCCTGGGTCAGGATGACGAACTCGTCGCCGCCGAACCGGGCCAGCACCGAATCGCGCCCGCCGTGCAGTGCAACTACTTCCTGCACGCGCTGGGCACACTGCAGCAGCACCTCGTCGCCGGCGTCGTGTCCCAGCGTGTCGTTGACCCGCTTGAAGTCGTCGATGTCGGCAAACAGCAGTGCCAGCGGTTCGCCCGCGCCCTGCAGCTGCAGCAGGCGCTGGTCCAGCGCCTCGCGGAAGGCGACGCGGTTGGGCAGCCCGGTCAACGCATCGGTGTACGCCATGCGGCGGATGTCGCGGTCGTGCCGGGCGACGCTGCGGCTCATGCGGCCGAAGGCGCGGGTGAGGTCGCCGACCTCGTCGCTGCGATCGCTGTCGGGCGGCGCGATGTCGTAGTCACCGGCTTCGATCGAGCGCGCCGAGTCGGCCAGCTCCCGGATCGGGCGCACCAGCCAGCGCTGGGTGAACCACAGCATCACCGCGCCCAGCACCAGCAGGCCCAGCCCGAGCGCGGCGATCCACCAGAAGTGGCGGCGTCCCAGCGTCTCCAGCCGCGTGCGCAGGTCGGCAACCGCCTCGTCCTCCATCGCGCGGACCGACGCCAGGTCGAAACCGACCCGCACGCCGCCGATGCGCTCGTTGCCGATCATGATGGGCGAGGCTACGTCCATCAGCTCGTCGGTCACCTGGGTGTGCAGTCCGTCGGCGGCGATGGCCTCGTACGCCAGCGGGTCGTCCATGCGCTTGCCGTAGCTGGGGATCTCGTCGCTGCCGTCGTGGACGATGTTGCCGTCATCGTCGAAGACGATCACGTAGCGCGTGCCCGGCTGGCGCAGCGCCACCGCCGTGAGTTCCCCGATCGCGTCCAGGTCGAAGTAGTACAGCGGGTTGGTCAGCGACTCGGTCAGCTGGCTGACGGTGCCCTCGCCACGCCGCCGCAGGCCGTCGCCGACGGCGCCGCGCAACGCATCGCGGCTGACGACCTCGACCTCGTCCTGCATCCGGTCCTGGCGGTGCAACATCAGCGCCATCAGCGCGACCACCACCACCAGCGCCAGTGCCATCAGCGCCAGGAACCGGGCCTGCAGGCCGAGGCGCAGGTCGTTCATTCGACGTCCTCGCGCACGCGCTCGACATCGCGACCGATGCGCTCCAGCGCCCGCAGCGAATCGCCATCCAGTGGCAGGAACCGCGTGGTCTTGAAGAAGCGGAGCAGCGCGTCGCCGGCATCCGGGTCCTCCGCGGCCTGCACCAGCACCTCCGCCAGGCGCGCCCGCACCCGTGCATCCATGTCGCCGCGGACCAGCTCGATGGCGCGCGGGTACTCCGGGCTGCGCGCGAATACTTCCAGGTCGCCCCGGAACGCCGGCGGCATGCGCTGCGGGTTGATCCAGTCCAGGTTGCTCATCACGCCCACGTCGACCAGGCCCTTGTGCACCCAGGTCGCGATGTTGAGTTCGGAGCGGGCGAACAGGTAGCCCACGGCGTCGGACTGCAGGCGGTCCTGGGGCGAGAGCAGGATCTCAAGGTCCAGGCCCTCGGCCAGCAGTTCGCCGGCCGGGACGAAGTATGCGCTGGTGGACGACGGCAGCTGGAACGCAAGACGCTGCCCCTTGAGGTCGGCGAGCGTTTCGATCCCGCTGTCGCGTCGCGCAAAGAACACGCTGTAGTAGTGGCGCACGCCGTCACGCTCGGTCAGCAGCAACGGCGTGGCGTTGGCGCGCGCGCGCAGCAGCATGCCGGTGCCGGCGGTCTCCGTAACCCAGTCCACCCGGCCCCGCCGCAGGTAGCTGGCCATCTGCTGGGCATCGCGCGCCATCAGGATGCGGCCCTCGCGGATGCCGACGTCGGCCATGCGCGGGACCACGTAGTCCAGCAGCGGCTTGAGCTGCTCGTAGTGCGACTTCGGGTCGTCGCTGATACGCCCCAGCACCAGCACGCCCGGATCCTCGTAGGCCGGGGGCGGCGCGGCCATGACGGCACCGGTCGCAAGCGCGAGCACGACGCCGAACAGGCGACTGAAGCATGCGATCAAGGACGGCCCCGGCAACGGCAACGACAGAGCGCGAGCCTAATGCAAGCCGCGCCCGGCGGATACGGCGCCAGCCCGCTCAAGGCCGGCCGCCATCGCGGCGCGGGATCATTCATTGCCCGCCAGGCGGGCCATGCGCTGGGCGTCGGCCAGTATCCCGCGCAGCAACCGCACCTCGCGCACGTCCAGGTCGGCGCGCAGGAACACCCGCCGCAGCTTGCGCATGGCCGACTCCGGGGCGCGGCCCTTGTGGAAGTCGATGGCGTCCAGGGTGTCGGCCAACTGGGCGAAGAAGCCTTCCAGCTGGGCGTGGGTAGCGGGTTCGTCGCGCGGGTCGCCGGCATCCGCGGCCTCGGTGGACCGGGCGGCTGCTACAGGCACGGGTGCGGCGTCCCCGCCCAGCAGCGCCAGGCGCAGCTCGTAGGCCATCACCTGCACCGCCGCGGCCAGGTTGAGCGAGCTGTACTCCGGGTTGGCCGGGATGTGGATGGCGGCGTGGCACAGCTGCAGCTCTTCGTTGTCCAGGCCGGTGCGCTCGCGGCCGAACACCAGCGCGACCTCGCCCCCGTCCGCTGCGGCGGCCACGGCCCGCGGCGCCGCGAGCCGGGGCGGCAACTCCTCCAGCGACACCCGGCGGCTGCGCGCCGTGCAGCCCAGTACCAGCCGGCAGTCGGCGACGGCCTCGGCCAGCGTGGCGTGGACCTGGGCACCCTCCAGTACATCGTCAGCCCCGGCGGCCAGCGCGCTGGACTCGGCGTTGGGCGCTTTCTCGGGGGCGACCAGGACCAGCCGTGACAGCCCCATGGTCTTCAGCGCCCGGGCGGCCGAGCCGATGTTGCCGGGGTGCTGGGTGCCGACCAGCACCACCCGCAGGCGGGTGGCGGCCGCCGGGCCGGGGGCGGAGGGATCGGGGTTCGAAGGGGATGCGGTGCTCATGGCGGGCAATGGTAAACTCCGCGGCCCCGTCGCCAGGGCGGGGACCGTTCTTTTCCCCCGCCAGTCCGTACCCCACCTCCCGCGAGGCCTTCGCCCATGCAGAAACCCGCCGTCACCCTCATGGTCAAGGCCGCCCGCGCCGCCGGCAACGTGCTGCTGCGGCACATGTACAAGCTCGATGCGTTGAACGTGGTCGAGAAGGACCGGATGGATTACGCCAGCGAAGTCGACGAGCTGGCCGAGAAGGAAATCATCAAGGAATTCCGCCGCTCCACGCCGGACTACGCCATCCTCGGCGAGGAAAGCGGCCAGACCGCGGGGCGCGGCGGCAGCCGGTTCACCTGGGTCATCGACCCGCTGGACGGCACCAGCAACTACCTGCGCGGGATCCCGCACTTCTGCGTGTCGATCGCGCTGGTGGAAAACGGCGAACCGATCCACGGCGTGATCTTCGACCCGCTGCGCAACGAGCTGTTCACCGCCAGCCGCGGCAGCGGCACCCAGCTCAACGAGAAGCGCGTGCGCGTGGCAGATCGCAAGGACCTGGGCGGCGCAATGCTGATCACCGGCTTCCCGCCGCGCGAGCGCAGCCGCGCCAGTGCCCACCTCAAGTGCGTGGACACGCTGCTGACCGAAGCCGAGGACATCCGGCGGACGGGTTCGGCCGCGCTGGACCTGGCCTATATCGCCTGCGGTCGCGCCGACGCGTATTTCGAAGCGGGCGTGAAGCCGTGGGACATCGCCGCCGGCGCACTGATGGTGCGCGAGTCGGGCGGCAAGGTGTCCGACTTCCGCGGCCGCACCACCGGCCCGATGGACGCGCGTGGCGTCGCGCCGCGCACGCTGCTGGCCGGCAACATCAAGGTGGCCGACGCGCTGCAGCAGAAGATCGTCAATACCGGCTACGCCAGCGCTTTCGATTGAGGGTGGTGGCACGCGGCTTCGGCGCGCGGTCTCTACCTGGCTGAAAAGCCCCCCTCCCCGGCCCTCCCCTGCCCGCAGGGGAGGGAGCACTAAAAGCCCCTCCACCTGCTTGCAGGGGGAGGTTGGGAGCGGGTGCTGTTTCGCCTTCGCCCTGACCAGCATCGCTGCTTCATAAAAAAAGGCCGCGCAGATGCGCGGCCTTTTTCTTTGCGTGGTAACCGATCGTCAGGGACGACGTGCCAGTGCCGCTTCGTCCCGGGCCTTGGGCATCAGGTCCTGCTTGGTGACCCGCATGAAACCCAGCGTCAGCAGCGGGCAGGCCACGAAGATCGACGACAGGGTGCCGACGATGATGCCGACGATCAGCGACTCGGCCATGCCTTCCAGCGACCCGCCACCGTAGAGATACAGCGCCAGCATCGTGAGCAGGGCCACCACCGAAGTGATGATCGTGCGCGACAGGGTCTGGTTGATCGACGTGTTGAGGATGGTGACCGGGTCGGCGCGCATCGAGCGGAAGTTCTCGCGCACACGGTCGAACACCACGATGGTGTCGTTGATCGAGAAGCCCATCACCGACAGCAGGCCGGCCAGCACCGTGAGGTCGAACTCGTGGCCCCACAACGCGAACCAGCCGGCGACGATCAGCACGTCGTGCAGGGTGGTGATGACCGCCGCGATGGCGAACTTCTTCTCGAACCGGATCGAGATGTAGATCAGGAAGCCGACCACCACGAAGATCAACGCCCAGATGCCGTTGAGCGCCAGTTCCTTGCCGACCTGCGGGCCGACGAACTCGCTGCTCAACACCTGGCCGGGGTTGTCGGCGGTGGACACCGCGCGCTGCACCTCGGCGGCGGTATCGGAGTCGACCACGCCCTCGGTGCCGGCGGCGCCCTCCTTGGGCTGCAGGCGGATCAGCAGATCGTTGCCCGAGCCGAATGTCTGCACCTGGGCACCCGGGTAGCCGGCCGCGTCCAGGCGCTGGCGCACGTCGTCGACATCCACCGGCCGCTCGAATCGCAGCTCGGTGACGTTGCCGCCGGTGAAGTCCAGCGCGAAGTTGAAGCCCTTGAAGGCGATCGCACCGATGGCCGCGACCATCAGCGCCAGCGCGATGCCCAGCGAGACCCAGCGCAACCGCATGAAGTCGATGGTGGTGCCGTGGGGAATCAGGGTGAAGAATTTCATCAGGCGTCCCCGTCAGATCGCGATCGACTTGAGCTTGCGGCGGCCACCGTAGATCAGCGCGGCAATGCCGCGCGAGGCCGAGACCGCGGTGTACATGGAGGTCAGGATGCCAACCACCAGCGCCACGGCGAAGCCCTTGACCGGACCGGTGCCGAAGGCGAACAACGCCACGCCGGCGAGGATGGCGGTGATGTTGGCGTCGAAGATCGAGCCCGACGCCTTCTCGTAGCCGGTGGCGATCGCCGCCTTGGGCGGCAGTCCCGCCCTGAGCTCCTCGCGTATGCGCTCGTTGATCAGCACGTTGGCGTCCACCGACAGGCCCACCGTCAGTGCGATACCGGCCAGGCCAGGCAGGGTCAGCGTGAAGCCGAACATGGACATCACTGCCACCACCATCAGCAGGTTGATGATCAGCGCCATGCAGGTGATCAGGCCGAACATGCGGTAGTAGACCAGGAAGAACACCAGGGTGAAGGCGAACGAGAACAGCACTGCCTGCAGGCCGCGCTCGACGTTCTCGGCGCCCAGGCTGGGGCCGACCACGCGTTCCTCGATGAAGTCCATCGGCGCGGCCAGCGAACCGGAGCGCAGCAGCAGCGCCAGGTCGGCCGCTTCCTGCATGCTGTCCAGCCCCGTGGTCTGGAAGTCGCGGCCGAACACGCCGTTGATGTTCGCCACCGAGATCACTTCCTCGTTGACGCGCGTGGTGCGGACTTCCTCGCCATCGACCATGCGCACCTCGGGGATGCGCTCGATGAACACCACCGCCATCGGCTTGCCGACGTTCTGGCTGGTGAAATCGAACATGCGCTGGCCGCCGGCGGCGTTCAGGCGTACCGACACCGAGGGCGTGCCCGATTGCGGGTCCAGCCCGGAGGTCGCGCCGACCAGCTGGTCGCCCGTGGTGATTACGCGGCGGCTGAGCAGCACCGGGATGGGCTTGCCGTCCGGGCCGAGGTCGCGGCGGTAGTACACGCGTGCCTCGGGCGGGACGATGCCGGTGGACACCGCGTCATAGGCATTGCCCTCGAGCGCGGCGCGGTATTCCAGCGTGGCGGTCGCACCGATGATGCGCTTGGCCTGCGCCGTGTCCTGCACGCCGGGCAGCTGCACCACGATGCGGTCGTCGCCCTGGCGCTGGATGATCGGCTCGGCCACGCCCAGCGCGTTGACGCGGTTGCGCAGCGTGCCGACGTTCTGCTCGATGGCATCGGCCGTCAGGCGGTTGAGTTCGGCTTCGGACATGCGCACCGCGAGCGTGCTGCCCTGCGGCTCGGCGGTCAGGGTCGCCTGGCCGGCCATCATCCCGGCCGAGCCGCCCTGCGCGAGGTTCTCCACGACCAGCTCGCGGGCGCGCTCGACATCCGCCGGCGACGGCAGCGTGGCCACGATGCTGCCGTCGGGACGGCGCTCGACCGACTGGTAGCGCACGCGGTTCTCGCGCAGCAGCACCCGGATGTCCTCGGCCGTCGCATCCAAGCGCTTCTCCAGCGCCGCGGCCTGGTCGACCTGCATGGTGAAGTGCACGCCGCCCTGGAGATCCAGGCCCAGCAGCATGGGCTTGGCGCCAAGCGCGTCCAGCCAGTCCGGCACGGTGGAGGCGAGGTTGAGCGCCACCACGTAATCGTTGCCCAGCTCCGGACGCAGCGTGTCGGCGGCCTTGACCTGCATGTCGGCGTTGGGCAGCCGCACCAGCAGGTCGCCATCGTCGATGTCCACCGACTTGACGGTGACGCCGGCGGCCTCGAGTTCGGACTGGATCCGCGAGCGCAGGCCCTCGTCCACGACCGACCCGCGGTTGGCGGTGACCTGGACGGACGGGTCCTGCGGGAACACGTTGGGCAGCGCGTACAGGCCGCTGAACAACAGGACGATCAGGATGATGGCGTACTGCCAGCGTGCGTAAGTCAGCATCGAATGGACCCCGCGGCGGCCGGGCGGCCGCCGGAAACGAGCCTAGAGGGTGGCGGCGTTCAGGCCGACTTCAAGGTGCCCTTGGGCAGGACGTTGGCGATCGCGCCCTTCTGCACGCGGATGCGCACGTTGTCGGCAATCTCCACGGTGACGAAGCTGTCGCCCAGGTCGGTCACGGTGCCGGCGATGCCGCCGTTGGTGATCACCTCGTCGCCGCGCGAGAGCTTCTCCAGCATCGCCTTGTGCTCCTTGGCGCGCTTCATCTGCGGGCGGATCATGAGGAAGTACATGATCGCGATGAGCAGGATCGGGAACAGCAGCGACATGCCGAAACCGGGGGCGGCCGGCTGGGCGGCGGCGTGGGCGGGGGCGATCACGAGGTCGAGCAGGTTCATGTCTGGGCCTTGGTGGATCCAAAATTAGCCGGGGATTATGCCATGGAGGGGAAGCGGCCCCTCCTGCCCGCGTCGAGTGCCGGCACCGGGCCGGTCTTGAACCCTTCTCCCCTCGGTAGACAAATCGGCAGGACTGCCGATCTGCACGGCGTCAGCCGCCCGCAGGGTCGGCGACATGGATGTCGCCGATGCACGTGCCCGCAGGGCGGATAAGGGTCAGGCGGAGCGGCGGCGGTCTGGGTGCCGCGGAATACGGAGGCGAATGTGCCGTCCGGTTTTCCGCGGCGGTTGCACCGTTGATGCTCCGCCGAACCCTCACCCCTGCCCTCTCCCGGCGGGAGGGGGAAGAGGCGGCTCACGTCCTCGCGGCGTAGAACGACTCCCGGAACGCGGCGAAGGTTCCCTGCGCGATGGCCTCGCGCATCTGCGCCATCAGCCGCTGGTAGTAGCGCAGGTTATGCAGCGTGCCGAGCATCGGCCCGAGCATCTCGTTGCAGCGGTCCAGGTGGCGCAGGTAGGCGCGGCTGAAGCCGCCGGCGCAGGCGCGGCAGTCGCAGCCTTCCTCGATCGGGCGCAGGTCGTGTTCGTACACCGCGTTGCGGATGCGCACCGTCCCGGTGGCGGTGAAGAGGTGGCCGTTGCGGCCGTTGCGGGTCGGCATCACGCAATCGAACATATCGACGCCGCGCGCGACCGCCTCCACCAGGTCTTCCGGGCGACCCACGCCCATCAGGTAGCGCGGCCGGTCCTCGGGCAACTGCGGCGCGGTGTGGTCGAGCATGGCGTTGCGCTCGTGCTCGGGCTCGCCCACCGCCAGGCCGCCGATGGCATACCCGTCGAAGCCGATCTCGCGCAACGCCGCCGCCGAGCGGCTGCGCAGGTCGTGGTGCACGCCGCCCTGGACGATGCCGAACAGCGCCGCGTCGTTGCCTTCGTGCGCCTTCTTCGAACGCTCCGCCCAGCGCAGGCTCAGCTCCATCGACGCTCGCGCGACCGTCTCGGTGGCCGGGTACGGCGTGCACTCGTCGAAGATCATCACGATGTCCGAGTCGAGCACCTTCTGGATGTGCATGCTCTCCTCGGGACCGAGGAACACCTTGCGGCCGTCGATGGGTGCGGCGAAGGTCACGCCGGCTTCGGTGATCTTGCGCTTGTGCGCCAGCGAGAACACCTGGAAACCGCCCGAGTCGGTGAGGATCGGCCCGTCCCAGCGGGTAAAGCCGTGTAGGCCGCCGTGCTCGCCGATAACTTCAAGGCCCGGACGCAGGTACAGATGGAAGGTGTTCCCCAGGATGATCTCGGCGCCCAGCCCGCGGATGTCCTGCGGGAACACGCCCTTGACCGAGCCGTAGGTGCCCACCGGCATGAAGGCCGGGGTTTCGACCGTGCCGCGCGGGAAGGTCAGGCGGCCGCGCCGGGCGCCGCCGTCGGTGCCCAGCAGCTGGAAGTCCATGCGGCTCATGCGAGCTGACCCATCGGGTTCGCTGCCGCCCATTCCCCTGGCCCCTTGGTGCGCGGCGTCACGGGTGCGCCTCGGCATGCGGCCGCGGCCGCGGCCACAAGAGCATCGCGTCGCCGTAGGAAAAGAAACGGTAACGCTGCGCGATGGCGTGCCGGTAGGCGTCGAACACGCGGTCCTTGCCGGCGAAGGCGGAAATCATCATCAGCAGCGTGCTCTCGGGCAGGTGGAAATTGGTGACCAGCGCGTCGACCGCGGTGATGCGGTAGCCGGGCAGGATGAACAGGCGCGTCTCGCCGGCGAAAGGCTGCAGCTCGCGCGTGCCGTCGGGCGCTTCACGCATCGCCGACTCCAGCGCGCGCACCACGGTGGTGCCGACACCGATGACCCGGCCGCCGGCCTCGCGCGTGCGGCGCACCTTCTCCACCAGGTCGGCGCCGACGTTGAGCCACTCGCTGTGCATCACGTGCTGGTCGAGCTGCTCCACGCGCACCGGCTGGAACGTGCCGGCGCCGACGTGCAGCGTGACGTGGCCGAAGTCGATGCCGCGCGTGCGCAGTGCGGCCAGCAGCGCGTCGTCGAAATGCAGGCCCGCGGTGGGCGCCGCGACGGCGCCGACTTCGCGCGCGAACACCGTCTGGTAGCGCTCGGTGTCGTCGCGGCCGGGCTCGCGCTGGATGTACGGCGGCAACGGCAGGCGCCCGGCGTCCAGCAGCCACGACTCCAGCGGCCGCTCGACATGGAACTTCAGGCGGTAGAACTCGCCGTCGCGGCCCAGCACTTCGGCCTCGCCGCCGGCATCCAGTTCGATCCGCGCCCCGGCCTTTGGCGACTTGCTGACGCCCAGTTGCGCGCGGGCCTCGTCGTGGCCCAGCAGGCGCTCGATAAGAATCTCGACGCGCCCACCCGTGGCCTTCTGCCCGAACAGTCGCGCCGGGATCACCCGGGTGTCGTTGAACACCAGCAGGTCGCCGGGCGCCAGCAGGTCCGGCAGGTCGGTAAAGGCGCCATCGACATAGGGCGCGGGCGCGGGCGGCACGACCAGCAGCCGGCTGGCCGAACGCGAGGGCAGCGGCGCCTGGGCGATGAGCTCGGGCGGCAGGTCGTAATGGAAGTCGGATTTCTTCAAGGCGGGTCGCATGTCGCTGCCGGGCAGCCGGCGGCGGGCCGGCATTATCGGCTGCCCGACGCGGCACGCCAAACCGTGGTTCGTCCAGTTCCGGCTGCACCGGCCGGGCGCTGCAGGGGGTTACGCGGACTTTGCCCGGATGCTAAAATCGGACGCAAGTTATTGTTTTGATTGACCCCATTCGAGCGCGAGGGCCCCCTCGCGTTTTTTCGTTCCGGTCACCGGAGGACGCCATGACCCTGCTCGACACCCTCGCCCCGCTGCGCGCCCACGGCGGCGCGCGCCGCACCGTCGGCCTGGACGACGCCACCCTCGCCCGCTTCGCCGGCAACGCCGACCTGAAGGCCGCCGTCGAGGCCGCCGCCGCCGAGTACGCGCGCATCCGCGAGGAGTTCGCCGATCTGCTCGACCTCGACGAGGACGCGCAGGTGCAGGCCACGCAGGCCGGCTTCGTCAATTTCTACCCGGAACACGGCGTCAATCCGTATGTCGCCCTGACCGCGCGCGGGCCGTGGATCATCACGCTCAAGGGTGCGGTGCTGCACGATTCGGGCGGCTACGGGATGCTCGGCTTCGGCCATGCGCCCGACGACGTCATCGCCGCCATGGCCAAGCCGCAGGCGATGGCCAACATCATGACGCCGAGCCTCTCGCAGCTGCGCTTCGAGAGGGTGCTGCGCGACGCCATCGGCGTGGGCCGCGACTGCCCGTACGCGAAGTTCTTCTGCCTGAACTCGGGTTCCGAGTCGGTCACGCTGGCCGCTCGCATCGCCGACGCCAACGCCAAGTCGATGACCGAGGGCGACAACCGCACCATCAAGCGCGTGGTGGTCAAGGGCAGCTTCCACGGCCGGACCGACCGCCCGGCGCTGTATTCGGACTCCACCCGCAAGACGTACCTGCAGCACCTGGCCAGCTACCGCGGCGAGTCGTCGGTCATCGCGATCGAGCCCTACGACATCGCCGCGCTGAAGCAGGCCTTCAACGACGCCAAGGCCAACGGCTGGTTCATCGAGGCGATGTTCCTGGAGCCGGTGATGGGCGAAGGCGACCCGGGCCGCGGCGTGCCGGTGGACTTCTACAAGGCCGCGCGCGAACTCACCCGCGAACACGGTTCGCTGCTGCTGATCGACTCGATCCAGGCCGGCCTGCGCGCGCAGGGCGTGCTGTCCATCGTCGACTACCCGGGCTTCGAGGGCGTGGAGGCGCCGGACATGGAGACCTACTCCAAGGCGCTCAACGCCGGCCAGTACCCGCTGAGCGTGCTGGCGGTGAACGAGCGCGCGGCCGGCATCTACCGCAAGGGCCTGTACGGCAACACCATGACCTCCAACCCGCGTGCGCTGGACACCGCTTGCGCGGTGCTGGCCAAGGTTACGCCGCAGCTGCGCGAGAACATCCGCGCCCGTGGCGTGGAAGCGCTGGAGAAGCTGGAAGCCCTCAAGTCTGAGCTGGGTGGCCACATCACCAAGGTCCAGGGCACCGGCCTGCTGTTCTCCTGCGAGCTGAGCCCGGAGTTCAAGTGCTTCGGCGCGGGTTCGACCGAGGAGTGGCTGCGTGAGCGCGGCATTGGCGTGATCCACGGCGGCGTCAATTCGCTGCGCTTCACCCCGACCTTCACCATCACCACCGAAGAGATCGACCTGCTGGTCGGCATGGTCGGGCGCGCCCTGCGCGAAGGCCCGCGTGCCCAGCAGGCGGCCGCCGCCTGAGCCCGGAGGTTCACCGCGACACGAAAAAGCCGGGCAATGCCCGGCTTTTTCATTGCCCCAACGGCGATGCTGGCCTCACGCCACTGCAGAGCACACGAGTTCGATCAACCCCGCGCCAGCCACAACGCCAGCATCCCGCCGGCCGTCACCAAGCCGCCGAGCACCCGCAGGTGCCGGTCAGGCAGGGCGTGCAACTGGGCGACGACCTGCTTCCAGGCACCCGGGGCGGCGAACAGGACCAGCCCTTCCAGCACCGCGACCAGGCACAACGCCGACACCAGCTCGGTCATGGCGGGGCGGGGCTCAGCGGTCGCTGCGCATGTACTGCAGGAACGGGTCGTCGCGGTCCAGCACGATGACGCCGTTGCCATCGTCGAACGAGGCCCGGTACGCCTCCAGGCTGCGCTGGAAGGCGTAGAACGCCGGGTCGCGGCTGGCCGCCTCGCCGTAGAGGCGCGCGGCATCGGCATCGCCCTGGCCACGCAGGCTCTGGGCGTCGCGCTCGGCCTCGGCCAGGATGACCACCTGGTCGCGGTCGGCGTCGGCCCGGATGCTGCGCGCCTGCTCCTCGCCCTCGGCGCGCAGGCGACTGGCCACCTGGCGGCGCTGCGCGCTCATGCGCTCGTACACCTGCGTGATGACCTCGCTGTCGGTCGGCAGGTCGATCTGCTTGATGCGCAGGTCGACGATGTCGATGCCCAGCGTGGCGGCACCCTCGTTGATGGACGCCAGCTGCGGCCCGATGATCTCCGAGCGGTCGCCGGATACCACCTGCTGCAGCGTGCGGGCGTTGATCTCGTTGCGCAGCGAGTCCTTGATGATCGGGGCCAGGCGCTGCACGGCGATGCTTTCATCGCCACCGGTGGCGCGGAAGAACGCACGCGCGTCGCTGATGCGTCCGACGGCGAAGAAGTCCACGCTCACGTCCTTGCGCTCGGACGTCAGGTAGCGCTCGGGTTCCGCGTCCAGCACCTGCAGGCGCCGGTCGAAAATACGGGCGGTCTCGACCATCGGCCACTTGAAGTGCAGGCCGGGCTCGAGGTCGGCGCGCACGACGCGGCCGAGGTTTACCACCAGCGCGGTCTTGCCCTCGCCCACCACGAACACCGAGCCCAGCAGGGCGAACAGCGCGATCACCACGCCGGCAATCCAGACAGAAGCCTTCATCGATTCGTCTCCTCGCGGCCGGTCGGGCGCGGCGCGCGTTCACCGCGCGTGGCGCTGGTGCCGGTCGTCTCCGACGGCAGCAGCAGTTCCGGGTCCAGCACCGGCTGTCGCGCGGCGCGATCGCCGCCGGCACCGCTGGAGGACGCGGCCGGGTCCATCGGCACGTAGATCAGCTGGCGGGAGTCGCCGCCCACCACCTTGCGGTTGCCGGCGAGCACTTCCTGCACCGTCTCCAGCCACAGACGCTTGCGGGTGACTTCCGGCGAGTTCTGGTACTCCTCCACCAGCAGGGAGAAACGGGCGGCGTCACCCTGGGCGCGCGCGACCTTGGCCTCCTG
>Ga0156725_1007_pt2 | contig 17561 bp, 17 predicted proteins | sample RifOxyD1_FD_112054 | JGI IMG/M metagenome (GOLD analysis project Ga0156725, IMG submission 112054) | Xanthomonadales bacterium RIFOXYD1_FULL_69_11
GATTTGCCGTCGCGACCGGATTGTTCGGTGAGGCTTGGCTTCCGGATCGCGGCTGAAGCCGCTCCTACAGGGGTACGGCGACGTCGAACAGCGTCGACAGGTCGTCCTCGCCCAGCACGCGCCACTCGCCCGCCGGCAGATCGCGCAGCGACAGCCCGCCCACGCGCGGGCGGTGCAGCGCCTCGACGTGGTTGCCGGCGGCGGCGAACATCCGGCGCACCTGGTGGTAGCGCCCTTCCGTCAGGGTCAGGCGCGCGTGCCGCGGGCCCAGCACTTCCAGCGTGGCCGGCGCCAGCGGCGTGGTCTCCGACTCCAGCAGCAGCGTGCCGCTGGAAAACAGCACCGCCTCATCGCCGCGCAGGTCCTGCGCCAGCGTTGCCTCATACACCTTGGGCAGGTGCGACTTCGGCGAGACGATCCGGTGCAGCAGCTGGCCGTCGTCGGTCATCAGCAGCAGGCCGCTGGTGTCGCGGTCCAGCCGGCCTACGGTGGACAGCGTCGGCGAGCGCAGGCGGAACCGCGCGGGCAGCAGGTCGTAGACGATGCGGCCGGCGTCCTTGGTGGAACACGTGTAGCCGACCGGCTTGTGCAGCATCAGCGCCAGTCCCGCGGGCGGGTCCAGCGGCTCGCCGTCGATGCGGATGGCGGCGTGGTCGACGCGGTCGTCGGCGTACAGCACCTCGCCCGCGGCATCCGTGACGCGGCCCTCGCGGAACATCAGCGCCACCTGCTTGCGGCTGCCGTAGCCGAGGTTGGCGATCAGTTTGACCAGCTTCATGCGCGCGGCCTCAACGGTGCGCGTTGCGCGCGGCGGTGCGGTCGAAGGGTCTGGGCGCGCGCTCGGGTCGCGCCGGCAGTGCCTTGACCGCCTCGATCACCTTGAAGCCGTCGCGCTGCGCCACGGTGCGCACTTCGCCGAAGCTCGCATCCAGCTCCGACTCATAGGGCAGGTGCCGGTTGGCGACCAGCCACATCCGCCCGCCGGGGCGCAGCGCCTGCGCGGCGACGGCGATGAAGCGACGGCCGATGTCGGGCCGGTCGGCGCGGCCCTGGGTGTGGAACGGCGGGTTGCTGACGATGACGTCGTAGGTCTCCGGCAGGCCGCCGGTGACGTCGTGCCAGCGGAACTCGAGCGCGGCGCGCGGCGCGAACGGCGCGAGGTTGCGACGCGCCAGCTCCAGCGCGCGCGCCTCGGCCTCGTACAGGTGCAACGTGTTGATGCCCGGGCTGCGCTCGAGCAGCTCCACCGAGAGGTAGCCGAAGCCCGAGCCCAGGTCGGCGGCACGACCCGACAGGTCGGCGGGCAGGTGCTCGGCCAGCAGTTGCGAGGCCGGGTCGATGCGGTCCCAGGCGAACACGCCGGGACGGCTGGCGAAGCGGGCGTCGCCAATCGTGCGCACGTCGTCCAGCGCCAACCAGCGTGTCGCCAATGCAGGGTCGGCCGGGCCGTCGAGCGGCGCCGTCCAGAAGACGCGGCACTTGTTCTTGCTGATGGTCTCCAACGGGCCGGCGATGGCCGCCAGGTCCTGCTCGGCCGAGCGCGCGCCCTCGCTGTTGGGCACGCACGCCAGCACGCGCCCGCCCGGCGCGAGCGACGCGAGGGCACGGGCCATCAGCGCGCGCGATTCGTCGCGCTGGCGCGGCGGCAACAGCATCACCAGCGGGTAGCGGCGCTCATCATCGGGCGTGGCCAGTGGGATCCCCGAGGCCTCCAGCGCCTGCGCATCGGGCCGGAAGCTCTGCTCGGCGACCAGGCCCGGGCGCGGCGCGGCATGCAGCGGCCAGCCGTCGCGCGCGCGCAGGAACAGCACGCCCCCCTCCGGCCACGCCAACCGGTCGTCGGCCAGCGGCAGCATCAGGGTTTCGAGCGCGGGGTCGGCGTCGCGCATGCGCGGGTCATCCATTCGTACATCGGGGCCGGGGATTCTACGCGCCGGCCGTCCATGCGCCCCGGCGGCATGGCGCTTGCGCGCCGGCTTCACGGGGTGACCGGCAGGGTGCGGCGGTCCCCTGCCCCGGAGTGTCGCCATGCGCCTTGCCGTGATCCTGTTCGCCGTGCTGATGCCGGTCATTGCCTGGCTGTCCAACACCGGCACGTTCGGCCCCGACAACGGCACCATTTCCGACCGCTACCCGACCCTGCTGGTGGCGGCGGGTTATGCGTTCTCGATCTGGGGCCTGATCTTCGCGTGGGACGTCGCATTTGGCGTGTGGCAGTGGCGGGCGGGCGCCGCCTCGCGCGCCGTGGAGCGGGCGCGGCCGTTGGCGGCGGCAGGCTTCGCGCTCACCGCGCTGTGGATGCCGGTGTTCTCGCAGCAGTGGTTCGGCCTGGCGCTGCTGGTGATCTGGGGCGCGCTGGCCTGCATCGCGGCCGCCGCCATCGTGCTGGCACGCGACCCGTCGCCGGCGACGGGACAGGGCATGTGGGCGACCGCGCCGCTGGCACTGCATGCAGGCTGGCTGTCGCTGGCCGCGTTCCTCAACACCGCGCAGGTGCTGGTGGCCTACGAAGTATTCGAAGGGGCACCGATGCTGGGCTGGAGCCTGGCGCTGCTGGCCGCCGCAACGGCGTTGCTGTTGCTGGTCAACCACCGGCTGCGCGGCCACCTCGCCTACGTCGCCGCGGCGCTGTGGGGCCTGGCGGCGGTGTACGTGAAGCAGTCGCGCGGCGAGCTGCCGGGGGCGGAGACGGCCGCGTGGGTCGCGGTCGCGATGGCCGTCGTGCTTCTGGCGCAGACCGCGTGGCTGCACCTGCGTCCGCGCCGCCGGTTGGCCACGCCGGGCCTTTGACGGGGGCCGCGGTTCCGGCGGCCTGAACCGCAGGCGCGGATTTGCGCCCGGCAAACGCGCGCTTCATGCCGGTGGAACGGTCGCCCCGACACCCTGCACGCACCCCCACGTGCAAGGAGTCCCCATGCGAGCCCTCTTCATCGGCGGCACCGTCGACAATAGCGAGCTGGACCTGGACGGCACGCAGCCGCCCCGCCACTACCCGGAGAACACCGGCGGCGGGCAGCCGCGCTACCGCCTGCACCATGTCGGCCGGCGCGACGACCGCGTGGCATACGCGGTGTACGCACCTGCGGGACTGGACGATGCCGAAGTCGAGCGCGTGGCCGCCGAGCGCGATTATCCGCGGCGGTTCCAGGCCGAGCCGGAGCGCATGGCGCACTGAGGCCTGATCCCCGGAGAAACCCCACGGGCGGTGCCGTCGGCCGTCCTCTCGCAGCGCCTTAGCACCGGACCTCGGCCGCGGCCGGCGTACCAACTCGCCCGGTACGCCTGGACGCCATACGCCTGTTCACGCGGCCATCGCCAAGCACGACGCGCCGTGAACCGGCAGGCGGTTCGCGCCTCCCCGGCGCATCCCGCGCCGTCCGGGGTCCGTAGCTGCCAGCCAGATTCCACTCGGACAGGAGACGCATTCCAGGCAACACGATGCAGTCCGGCAAGGCCACACAGGTCACCGGGTTTAACGACTTGCCCACGCCACGGGGACGCCCTTCGTACACCGACCTCCGTAGCGTGGCGACGTCACAGGTTCCAGCCGTCACAGGGTCCACATGCACCGGGCCCCTCTCCAGCGGCCCGCGGCCGTTGACCCTCTCCGGTTTCCCCACACGATTTCCCCCACAGGAGTCCACCCCATGAAGATCAAGCTGCTGACCCTCGCCCTGATGTCGGGCTTCGCCCTGGCTGCATGTTCGGCCGATGACAACGATGCCGACATGGCCGCGACCACGCCCGACCCGGCGATGACCGACCCGGCCACCGACCCGATGGCGACGACGCCCGACCCGATGACGGACGATTCGATGGCCGCGCCGGGTGCCGACATGGACATCGTCGCCAATGCCTCCAACTCGCCCGACCACACCACGCTGGTGTCGGCGGTGCAGGCGGCCGGCTTGGCCGAGACGCTGCAGGGTCCCGGCCCGTACACGGTGTTCGCGCCGACCAACGCCGCGTTCGACGCGTTGCCCGCCGGCACCGTCGACGGCCTGCTCGAGCCCGACAGCAAGGACGAGCTGACCGGCGTGCTGACCTACCACGTGGTGGAAGGCAGCCTGGATGCCGCCGCTCTCACGCAGCAGATCGAGGCCGGCAACGGCGAGGCCCGCCTGACCACCGTCGCCGGTGGCGAGCTGGTGGCCAAGGCCAACCCGGCCGGCGGGGTTACCGTCACCGACGCGCAGGGCAACACCGCCAATGTCACCACCGCCGACCTGCGCAGCAGCAACGGCGTGATCCACGTGGTCGACAGGGTGCTGATGCCGGCGTCCTGACCGGCCCCACGCTCCGCGTTCGGGTGCCGTAGCGCACTCGTCGGCGATGCGGCACCACCGGGGACGGCCCGTGCGCGGGCCGTCCCTTCCTGTATCCGTGTATTCCCGTTCGATGGCGTCAACCGGTGCGCCGCATCGCGTTGACCGCACGCACACGCCGATCACGCACAATTCCGGGCTGGACTGCCTACCGCCCCTGCGCGGCCGGAGCGCACACCGCACCGGGTCCGGATCGCCAGGGGGATGTGCTGACCGTGATCGATTTCGCCACGCTGCTGGATGCCTCGCCCAACCCGTACATGGTGTTGGACCGGCAGTTCCGCTACGTGTGGATGAATGCCACGTACCTGTCGGTCACCGGCCGAACGCGCGACGAGCTGATGGGCGTCTCGCTGTTCGATGCCTTCCCGGGCGACCCCGATGATCCGGACGACCCCGGCCACGAGGCCGTGCGCGAACTGCGCGACTCGCTGCAGCATGTCTTCGACACCGGGCAGCCACACACGCTCAGCGTCATCCGTTACTCCATCCCGCACATCGCCGCCGACGGCAGCACGGTGTTCGAGGAGCGCTTCTGGAGCGCAACCCATACGCCCGTAGCCACGAGCGACGGCCGCATCGACCACGTCCTGCAACACACCGTGGACGTCACCGAGCTGCACCGGCTCGAAGCCGAGCTCAAGCGGCGCCGGCGGGACGACCGCTCCGCGCGTACCGGCCAGCTCGAGGTCGGCGTGCTGCGTCGCGCGCAGACCGTACAGGCCAGCAACCGTGCGCTCGAGTCCCAGCGCCGGCACCTGCTCGGCCTGTTCGAGGCCGCGCCCGGCTTCATGGCCTACCTGTCCGGGCCGGAGCACCGGTTCGAGCTGGCCAACGCCGCCTACCTCAAGTTGGTCAACAAGCCCGCCGTCGTCGGTATGTCGGTGGGCGAGGCGCTGCCGGAGGTCGTCGACCAGGGCTACATCACGCTGCTGGACGAGGTGTTCACCACCGGACGCCCGTTCGTGGGCCGCGGCATGCGCGTGCAGATCGGCAGCGAGACGCCGGGCGCGACCGAGGACGTGTTCGTGGATTTCGTCTACCAGCCGGTGCGCGACGCCGACGGCGAGGTCATCGGCATTTTCGTGCAGGGCCACGACATCACCCCGCAGGCCCTGGCGCAGGCCGAGTTGGAGCAGTACCGCAACCACCTCGAGGACCTGGTGCAGGCGCGCACCCGCGCACTGGAGGAGAGCGAGGCCGCATTGCTGCAGGCGCAGAAGATGGAGGCCGTCGGCAAGCTGACCGGCGGCGTCGCCCACGACTTCAACAACGTGCTGCAGGTGATCGGCGCCAACCTGCAGCTGCTGGCGGGCGACATCGGGCAGGCCACGCATGCCGTGCGCCACGTCGACGCGGCGATGGACGCGGTACAGCGGGGCGCCAAGCTGGCATCGCAGCTGCTGGCGTTCGCGCGGCAGCAGCCGCTGGCGCCGGTGGTGCTGGACCTGGGCGAGCGCCTGCGGCGGCTGGACGACCTGCTGCGGCGCACGCTGGGCGAGCGTGTCGAGCTGCACGTGGACGTCGAGCCGGCGCTGTCCACGATCGAGGCCGACCCGCACCAGCTCGAGAACGCCGTGCTCAACCTGGCGATCAATGCCCGCGACGCGATGGAGGACGGCGGGCGCCTGGACATCACCGCCTGCAACACGACCGTGGGTGCCAGCGAGCGGCCGCACCCGGAGATGGCGCCGGGCGATTACGTGCGACTCACCATCGCCGACACCGGCCACGGCATGCCCGAGGACGTGGTGCGCCGCGCGTTCGAGCCGTTCTACACGACCAAGGAAGAGGGCCGTGGAACGGGGCTGGGCCTGAGCATGGTGTACGGCTTCGTGCGCCAGACCGGCGGCCAGGTGCTGCTCGACAGCGCGCCCGGCAAAGGCACCACCGTCACCGTGTACCTGCCGCGCAGCGACCAGCCCGCCACGCCGTGGGTCGACCCTGAAACCGGCCCGGTGCGCGGCGGCCATGAGACCGTCCTGGTGGTGGAGGACGACGCCGCGGTGCGCGAGAGCGTGGTCGAGACCGTGCGCTCGCTGGGGTACCGCGTGGTGCAGGCCGCCGACGCGCAGTCGGCGCTGGACCTGCTGGAGGCCGGCATGCGGGTGGACCTGGTGTTCACCGACGTGGTCATGCCGGGCGCGGTGCAGAGCCCGGAGCTGGCGCGCCGCGCGCGCACGCTGCTGCCGGACGTGGCCGTGCTGTTCACCTCCGGCTACACCGAGGACGTGGTGTTCCATGGCGGCCGGCTCGACCCGGGCGTGGAGCTGCTGGGCAAACCCTACCGCCGCGAGGACCTGGCCCGCCGGCTGCGGCAGTCGCTGGAGCGGCCCGGCGCGCCGGCGTCCGATCCGCCACCCGCGGCGGCCGCGATCGAGTCGGCGCGCACCGACACGCCCGATGAGCCACCGCTGCACCCACACGTGGAGGCCGGCGGCCTGCGCGTGGTGTTCGTGGAGGATGACGACGACAGCCGCCGCACCACCGCACAACTGCTGGCACGGCTGGGGCACGAGGTGCACGCGGTCGCCACCGCCGACGATGCGTTGCGTGCGCTGGACGGCGGCGGCGACGTGCTGCTGACCGATGTGCACCTGCCCGACATGCACGGCGTCGAACTGGCCAGACAGGCGCGCCAGCGCCAACCCTCGTTGCGCGTGGTGCTGGCGACCGGCGACGATGCGGCGGCGCTGGCCGGTGGTTCGGTCGCCGATGCCTGCCTGCAGAAGCCTTACGGCGTCGACCAGTTGCAGGCGGCCCTGACCGGCGTCGGCTGACGCCGGTTCCAAGCCGTCAGCGGATCAGCCCTGCAGCTCGCGCAGGGTGACCGACGGCGGCGCATCCAGCACGCGGCGCGTGGCGAACAGCCCCGCCGCCAGCGCGGCCACCACGCCCAGCGCGCCGCCGACCGCGGCCATCGCCCAGTTGGCCTGCCACGGCAGGTCGAACACCTGCGTCGCCACGACGCCCGCCAGCACCGACGCGGCGATCGCGGCCACCAGCCCCGACAGCAGGCCGATCGCCGCGAACTCCGACGCCTGCGCCAACCGCAACTGGCGCCGGCTGCCGCCGAGCACGCGCATCACGCCGCCCTCCAGCAGGCGCTCGTCCTGGCTGGCGCTCACCGCGGCCATCAGCACCAGCAGCCCGGCCACCAGCGAGAAATAGAACACCACCTCGACCACGGTCGAGACCTGGTCGGCGGTGCTGCGCACCTGGTTGAGCACGGCATCGATGTCGATCACCGACAGGTTCGGGAACCGCTCCACCAGCGCGCCGGTGAACCCGGTATCGGTGGCCGGCACGTGCACCGCGGTGATGTGGCTGGCGGCGAACCCGTCCAGCGACCCGGGCGAGGCGACGACGAAGAAGTTGGGCTGGAAGCTTTCCCAGTCGACGCTGCGCAGGCTGGTGACGGTGCCTTCGAACGGCTGCCCGGCGATATCGAAGCCGACCGTGTCGCCGATCTTCCAGCCCAGCGACTCGGCGAAGTCCTCCTCGATCGACAGCTCCGGCGACGCCGGCGGCGTCGCGCCCCAGAACTCGCCCGCGACCACCTCGTTGTCCTCGCGCAGCGCATCGACCACCGACAGGTTGAACTCGCGGTCGGCGCGGCGCTGGACGCGGCCGCCCTCCTCCTCGTAGTCCTCGCCGGTCACCGCCTCGCCGTTGTGGCTGGCCAGGCGCGCGCGGATCATCGGGAACAGCACCGGCTCGGCCACGCCGCGCTCGGCGATGAAGCCGCGCACGTCGCCGACCTGGTCGTCCTGCACGTTGATGATGAAGCGGTTCGGAGCCTCGGCCGACAGCGCCAGCTGCCAGCGGTCCAGCAGGTCGGTGCGCACGAACGTCAGCAGCAGCAGCGCCATCAGCCCGAGCCCGAGCGCGGCGATCTGCGCGACGCTGGTGCCGGCGCGGCGGCTGACGTTGGCCAGCCCGTACCGCAGGCTGCCGCGCAGGCGCGTGCGCAGCCGGCGCACCAGCGCGATCAGCCCCCACGCCAGCAGCGACAGCACGGCCAAGGTGGCGACGATGCCGATCAACATCGCCGTGGCCAGCTCGGGCGAACCGGCCTTCCACCACAGCAGCGCCGCCAGTCCGCCCAGGCCGACCGCGGCCACCGCCCATGCACTGGGCTCGGTGGGGTCGAGGTCGCGGCGCAGCACGCGCAATGCCGGCACGCGGCGCAGCGCCAACACCGGCGGCGCGCCGAACGCCATCAGCACCACCAGCCCGACGGCGTAGCCCTGCAGGGCCGGCACCGGGCCGGCGGCGGGGATCGACAGCGCCAGCGCACTTTCCAGCCAGCCGCCGATCACCCATTGGAGGGCGAAGGCAATCGCCACGCCGACCGTGCTGGCCAGCAGCCCGAGCAGCAGCAGCTCGCCCACGTGAACGCCGACCAGCGTGCGCTGGCTGGCACCCAGGCAGCGCATCACCGCCGTGCCCGACAGGTGGCGCTCGCTGTGGCGGCGCGCGGCCATGGCGACGGCCACCGCCGCCAACACCACCGAGACGAGCGCGGCGAGGCCGAGGAAGCGGCCGGCGCGATCCAGCGCGGAACGGATCTCCGGCCGCGCGTCCTCGATGGTCTCCAGCCGCTGGCCACGGCCCAGGTTGTCGCGGGCCACGGCGACGAACTGCTCCACCGCGTTGCTGTCGCCGGCCACCACCAGCCGGTGGCGCAGACGGCTGCCTTCCTGCACCAGCCCGGTCGCCTCCAGGTCGGCGAAGTTGAGGAACACCTTGGGCGCGACGTTGAAGTAGTCCAGCGCGGCGTCCGGCTCCTGCGTCACCAATGCCGCCAACCGCAACTGCGACTCGCCTATGCCGACCGTGTCGCCGATGCGCGCACGCAGGGTTTCAGCCCCGGCCTGGCTCATCCACAGCGTGCCCGGCGCGGGGATGCCGCCGGCCGCCTGCGGCGCGCCGCCGACCTCATCGATCACGGTGAACTGGCCGCGCAGCGGAAAGCCCTCACCCAGCGCGCGCAGGTCGCCCAGTCGCAGGTTGGCGGTCTCGCCTTCGCCGACGCGGATCATGCTGTCGAGTTCGACCGTGCGCGTGCGCTGCAGGCCGGGCGCGTCGGCGGCGGCATCGATCTCGTCGGGCGGAGGCGCGTTGCCGCGCACCACCGCGTCACCGCCCAGCAACCGGTTGGCCTCGATGGCCAGCGCGCGCTCGGCGCGGTCGGTGACGAAGCCCACCGCGGTCACCGCGACCACCGCCAAGACCAGTGCTGCCAGCAGGATGCGCACGTCGCCCGCGGCCAGGTCGCGCCGCAACTGGCGCCAGGCCAGCGCGGCGATGCCGCGCGGTCCGATCGTTACGGGCGACGGCGTGGCGAGCATGGAAGTCGCAGGCGCGCTCATGCCGCTTGGCGCTCGTCTTCGACCAGCCGGCCGCTGTCCAGCCGCAGCCGGTGGCGGCAGCGCACGGCGAGGTGGTCGTCATGGGTCACCAGCACCAGCGTGGTGCCGGCGGCGCGGTTGAGCTCGAACAGCAGTTCGATGATCGCCTGCCCGGTGTGGGTGTCGAGGTTACCGGTGGGTTCGTCGGCGAACAGCAGCGAGGGCCGCGTCACGAACGCGCGCGCCAGCGCCACGCGCTGCTGCTCCCCGCCCGAGAGCTGGCGCGGGTAGTGGCCCAGGCGCTCGCCCAGTCCGACCTGCTCGAGGATCGCGCGCGCCGGCGCTTCGACATCGCCATCGCCACGCAGCTCCAGCGGCAGCATCACGTTCTCCAGTGCAGTGAGCGAGGGCAGCAACTGGAAGTTCTGGAACACGAATCCGACGCGCTCGCCGCGCACCTTCGCGCGGCCGTCCTCGTCCAGAGACGACAGCACGGTGCCGTCCAGCACCACGCGCCCGTCGCTGGGCGTGTCGAGCCCGGCCATCAGCGACAGCAGCGTGCTCTTGCCCGAGCCCGACGCGCCCACGATCGCCACGGTGTCGCCGTGGGCGATGTCGAAGGTCAGGCCATCGAGGATCGTCAGTTCGCCGGAGGGCAAGGTGACGCGCTTGCCGAGGCCGTCCACGTGCAGGGCCGGGTGTGCAGCGCGTTGCTGCGGACGTGAGGTCGGATCGGGTCGGTCGGCCATGGGGTCTCTGCTGGAAAGGGATGTTGCATCGACGGTTGACACGCAGGCCCGGGCTGCGGGCAAGCTGCGGATCCTGGCGGCCCGGTGGGTCAGGCGCCGCACGATGAACGGAGATACGGAAAGATGACGTCCAGATATGCGGCATGGCGCCGCCGGGTTCAATGTGCCATCGGTTTGCTGGTGCTGGCGGGTGCGATGGCATTGCCGGCCCTGGCGCAGTCCAGCGCGGCCGCGCGCGCCCTGCCCGCCGGCCAGCGCACGGTGCTGGTGATGGGCGACTCGCTGTCGGCGGCCTACGGCCTGCGGGCATCGGAGGGCTGGGTGGCCCTGCTGGGCCAGCGGCTGTCGCGCGAGCACCCGGAGTGGCGCGTGGTCAATGCCAGCGTCAGCGGCGAGACCACCGCCGGCGGCGCCTCGCGCATCGTCGGCGAACTGCGCCGGCACCGGCCGGACGTGGTGGTGATCGAGCTGGGCGCCAACGACGGCCTGCGCGGACTGCCGACGCTGCAGACCCGCATCAACCTGGCGTGGATGATGGGCGCGGCACACGGCGCGGGCGCGGAGGTGCTGCTGGTCGGCATGCGCATGCCGCCGAACCTGGGGGCCGAGTACACGCGCGCGTTCGAAGGCAACTACACCGAATTGGCCGAGCGCTTCGATGCCGCGCTGCTGCCGTTCCTGCTCGAGCCCATCGCGCTGGACGAGGCCGCTTTCCAGGGCGACAACCTGCACCCGGTGGCCTCGGCGCAGCCGAAGCTGCTCGAGCATGTGTGGCCGGCGCTGGAGCCGTTGCTGGATTGAGGGGGTGGGGGGTATGTCCCTGCAACAGCACCCCTCCCCAACCCTCCCCTGCGCGCAGGGGAGGGAGCGCTGATCCCCTCCCCCTGCCTGCAAGGGGAGGTTGGGAGGGGGTGCCTTTCAAGCGATGAACTCCTCATCCCCACCTACAATCCGGCAACCCCACCCGACCGGAGCCACCCATGCTGACCTTCCACCACTGCCCGCAGACCCGCTCCTCCAGCGTGCGCTGGCTGCTGGAAGAACTGGGTGTCGACTACACGGTCGAGCGCGTCGACCTGCGCGCCGAAGGCGGCGTTCCGGATACGTACCGCGCGGTCCAACCACACAAGAAGGTGCCGGCGATCGTGCATGACGGCGTCACCGTGACCGAACGCTCGGCGATCACGATCTACCTGTGCGATGCGTTCCCGAAGGCCGGCCTCGCACCGGCCATCGGCGACCCGCGCCGTGGGCCTTATCTGAGCTGGCTGGCCTACAGCGATGCGGTGATGGACCCCAGCATCGCCGCGCGCTTCAACAAGTGGCAATACGACGCGCGCACGGTGTCGTTCGGCACGTTCGAGGACATGCTGGCGCACGTGGAGCGCACGCTGGCCGCTCACGACTACGTCACCGGCGATACGTTCACCGCGGCCGATGTCCAGGTCGGCAGCCTGCTCAACTGGACGGTGCGCGTGTTCAAGCTGGTGCCGGAAAGCCCGGCGATCGGCGCCTACCTCGACCGGCTGCAGGCGCGCGAGGCATTCCAGCGCGCGCAGGCGCTGGACGCGGCCTGACTCAGCCGGGCACGCCGCCTGCGCCGTCGTCGCGGCGCAGGTGCTGCAGTCCCCACGTCATCGCCGCGCACAACGCGACCGCGCCGGCCCAGCCCGTCACAGCGCCCGCACCGTCAGGCAGCAGGCCGGTGAACGCAGGCATCCACTGCGGCCCGTACATCGCCAGGGCGCCGGCGGCCACGACCGCCAGCAGCCCCGACAGCAGCCGTTGCAGCCACGCCTCGACACGCTCGTCCAGGCGCGGCGCGCCCGCCACGCGCGCGGCGACCTGCGCGGCGAAGTCGTCCGGCATCGGGGACACCGGCGGCTGGCGCAGGGCACGGGCGATCACGCGGTACTGCGCGGTGCGCGCATCGCCGTGGCCGGCGTCGAGCTTCAGCCGTTCGGCGCGCAGCGCGCGCTCCTGCGCCTCCCACTCGCGCGGGTCGATGCCGGCGCCTTTCGGGGTTGGAGAGTCGCGGTCGTCGTGGTTCATGCGTGTGCTCCCATGCGTGCCTGCAGCCGCTCGCGCAACAGCGCGCGGCTTCGGAACAGGTGGCTCTTGATGGTGCCCTCGGCGATGCCGGTCATGCGGGCGATCTCCACGATCGGCACCTCCTCCAGGTGATACAGCGTCAACAGCGTGCGCTGCAACGGTGGCAGCGCCTCGATCTGCGCGTGCAGCAGCGCCGCCATCTCGTCGTCGGCGGTGGCCGCCTCCAGGTCGAAGCCGTCGCTCACGGTGTCCATCGGCGAAAACACCTCGCCGTCGTCGTCGCCGGCCACGGGTTCGACGATGGGGATCCGTTTGCGCTCCAGGTGCCGCTTGGCCACCGAGTACGCCACCTGCCCGATCCACGACTTCAGCGCGCTCTCGAACCGGTACTGGTGCAGGCACTGGTGCACCCGCAGGAACGCCTCCTGGCACAGCTCGCGGGTGTCGTCCGGGTGCCTGACCATGCGGTCGATGATGTGCCAGCACAGACCCTGATACTGGCGCACCAGGCGCTCGAACGCGCCGGCGCGCCCCGCCAGCACGTCCTCGACGAGGGCGCGGTCCTCGCTCACGCGTGGTACCGGTGCGGCTGGCGGGGTGGGATACGAATGGCCATCGACGCAGTGGATACGCCCACCGGCGGATCGGTTGCAAGTCCGGTCGACTCGACCCCGTCCGGCGCCTGCAACCGGTGGCGGCTATCCCGTATCCCTTGCCCCAAGTCGCATCCCGCGCCTGTCCGAGACCCCGCCATGAACCTCGAAGTCCTGATCCCCATCACCCTGTTCGTCTGCATCGCCTACGCCATCAAGGCCGTGGTCGACGCCCGCGTGCGCAGCAAGCTGATCGCCAGCAACGGTTCTGAGGACCTGGTGCGCGCCATGCTCGCCGGCGAGGAGCAGCACCGGCGCCATGCCTCGCTGCGCTGGGGCATCGTGCTGACCGCGCTGGCCCTGGGCTTCGCCCTGATCGAAGGCTTCGGCTGGGACGACGTGACCCCAGGCGTGATCGCCGTGCTGCTGGGCGTGACCGGCCTGGGCAACCTCGCGTTCTACCTGGTCTCGCGCCGCATCCGCTGATCGGTTCCGGCACGCCGGCCCCGCCCGTCAGTCGTCGGGCGGGGCCAGGCGCGCGTCGAAGCGGTCGTGCACGTGCCGGTTGATGTAGCTATTCAAGCCACGCCCGGCTTCGGCCAGCCACTGCATGTCGGCGATGGCCCCGGCGCCGCAGGAGGCGACGGAGTAACGATAGGTGGCGCCGTCCTTGAACCGCACGACCAGCGCATCGGCTTCGATCCGGTATGCCGCCACGCCCGAGGACCCGCCCCGGTCGGCGTAGCGCTCCACCGTCAACGGCCGCCCAGCAGCGGGTACGGGTTGATGGCACTGCCCTCCCACCACCGCTTTTCCGGGCCCAGCAGGAAGATGGCGAAGTGCAGGTGCGGCGCGTCCTCGCTGGCGTTGCCGGTGCTGCCCACGTACCCGATCACCTGGCCCCGCCGGAGCGTGTCGCCCTCGTCCAGGCCGGCCGCATAGCGATCCAGGTGGGCGTAGTAGTACGCGTAGCGGCCACTGGGCTCGAACTGGTAGATCGTCAGCCCGCCGGCATCGCTGGTGAAGAGCTTCTCGACCGTGCCGTCGGCCGCGGCGAGTACCGGGGTGCCGCGGGGCGCCATGATGTCGATGGCGTCGTGGACGCGGCTCTGCCCGCGCGCGTCGTTGAAGGTGTCCAGCAGCGCGTTGACGGCGATCCCCTGCACCGGGATGAGCAATCCCGAGGGCCCCACGGTGCGCATCACCGAGCGCGCGGGCGGTGCCGGACGCGGCACGGTGTCGGTGGTCGACACCTCGGGTAGCGGCGGCGGCGAGATCGACGCATCCGGGACGGGCACCGGATCGGGACGCACGGGGGCGGCCGCGACGCCATCCCCTCGCGACGCGCGCTGTCCGGCCGGTGGTGTAGCGCCCGGCGCCGTATCGGGCGTGGAGCGCTGCACCGCCGGATACGTCGCCGGCGGCGTGTCACGGGTCATCGCGAAATACAGCAGGTTGGCGCCGGCCAGCAGGCCGACCGCGAACAACAGCACCGCGCGCATCACGCGGGGCCCGCGCGGCTGCGCCCCGGTCGGTGACGGGTCCTTGGTGCTCATGCCGACACCTCCCGCGCATGACAAGGCCGCATGGCGGATGCCTGCGGCCGGCGGGGAGGGCAACGGAGGGAAGGGGCTCGGGGAATGGGGCGCATGCACGGCCTCGGAACCATGGACACCCGATGCTGGGCAGCGTGTGCGTGCGGTCGCGTGAAGGCAGTCCGCCGGTGTTCACGCAACCGCGGCAATCCGGCCGTCCGCACCTTGCCGCACATCGGCGCAGCGCCGGCGCGTCGTGAACGGTTCATCGGACCCTCGCCGGCCCGTGTAACCGGCTACATCCCCACCCGCCAATCGACCCGTTCCCCAGTCGACGCGAGCCGCGTGGCCGCGATGCGACCGCCCGTCGTCGGTACGCCCGTCGGGTAACCACTCCTTAACGCGCGCGGGGTAGAGTCGTTCCGGCAGGGGGAGCTCGACACTGGAGCACTGGCATGATGATTGCGCATCGTGTTGACAGCGTGTCGCCGACGGATACGGCCACCGTGTCGCGGGACATCGAATCCCTTGCCCTCACCTACGGCGTTGAAGCGCGTCGCCATTACGGCGACTGCAGCTGGGAGGACGTGCGCCCGAAGCTGGCCGCAGGATGGCCGCGGCTGTGCGCGTCGCACGAGCCCGCCTGGGATGCCGTCGCCCTTCTCGTCCACTGTGGCTGGCTGAGCGCGCACGAGACGACCTGACCGCAGCGTGGCCCTACCGCGTCCGTCGTCCTAGCCGAAGTCCGGCAGCGCCTGCCGCGTGGCGGCGTCCCACCCCTCCCAGACCTCGCCCTTGAGGCGCGCTGCCCGCTGCAGGGCGCGCGCCATCGGATAGTCGGAACCCGAGCGCGTCCGCCCCAGTTCCGACCAGCGCAGCGGCACCGCCACGCCCGCTTCCTTGCGCGCCCGCAGCGACCAGCTGGCGACACTGGTGGCCCCGCGGCCGTTGCGCAGCCAGTCGATGAAGATCACGCCCTTGCGCTTGGCCTTGCTGGCCGTGGCCACGTAGCGCGTCGGCTGGTGGGTCGCCATCGCATCGGCGAAGGCCTCGCAGAAGTCGCGCACCTGCGTCCACGTCGGCCCGCGCTGGATGGGCGCCACCACGTGCAACCCCTTGCCGCCCGACAGCCGCACGAAGCTGGCCAGCCCCGCCTGCTCGAGCTTGTCGCGGATGTCGCGCGCGCCCGCGACGATCGCCTTCCAGGCCACCCCTTCGCCCGGGTCCAGATCGAACACCAGCCGGTCGGGATGCTCGACATCGCCCACGCGCGCGCCCCACGGGTGCAGCTCCAGGGTGTTCATCTGCACCAGGTCCATCAGCCCGGCGAGGTCGTCGATGAACAGGTAGTCGTCGTTGCCGCCGTCCTTCTCGCGGATCGGCGTGGCGTGGACGCTGCCGCCCAGCGCGTCGGCATGGTGCTTCTGGAAGAAGCACGTGCCTTCCACGCCGTCGGGGCAACGCAGCAGCGACAGCGGCCGGTTGACGACCTCGGGCAGCAGGTGCGGCGCGATGGCGCGGTAGTAGTCGGCCACGTCCTGCTTGGTCAGCTTGAGCGCCGGGTACACCACGCGCCCCGGGCTGCTGATGGTGGTGGCGTCTTCGGTTGTCGCTTGCTCGCCCACGTCGCGTACTCCCTTGTCATCGCGGATGCGCATGAAGCTGGCATGCCGCAGCAGGCCTTCCTTGCCCCAGCCGCGGTAGGCCACTTCCACCACCACCGCCGGTTCCACCCAGTGCACGTCACCGGCCTTGAACGGCACGTGCGACGGCAGCTCCAGCACCGCCGCCTTGCGCTGGTCGCGGCGCAGGCGGTCGCCCAGCCGCCGCAGCAGCGCATCGTTGAAGCCGGTACCGACGCGGCCGACGTAGCGGATGCGCCCCTGGTCGAACGTCGCCAGCAACAGCGAGCCGAAACCGCGGCGCGAGCCCTTGGGCGCGGTGTAGCCGACGACCACGAACTCGTCGGCCTCCGAGTGCTTGATCTTCAGCCACGTGGCTGAACGCCCCGGCGTGTAGGGCGCATCCACCGCCTTGCTGATGATGCCTTCCATGCCCTGCCCGCCGCTGGCCTCGAACACGCGCGCGCCGTGGCCGACGATGTGCTGGCTGTAGGCGGCCGCGCTGGCATCGGCGTCGGCCAGCAGCTGTTCCAGTATCGCTTTGCGGTCGACCAGCGCCGTCCGCGTCAGGTCCACGTGCTCGAGCACCGGCAGGTCGAAGACGACGTACCGGAGCGTGGCCGTGTCGCGCCCCGACAGGGTGTGCTGGAGCGCGGCGAAGTCGCTGCGGCCGTCCGTGTCCAGGGCGATCAGTTCGCCGTCCAGGCAGCCGTGGTCCAGCCCCAGCGCTTCCAGCGCAGCGACGATGTGGGGGTGGTCGCCGGTCCAGTCCAGGCCGTTTCGCGAGCGAAGCCGCACGCGGCCTTGCTCGATGTCGGCCAGCATCCGGTAGCCGTCCCACTTGAGCTCGTGCAGCCAGTCGTCGCCCGGGGGCGGCGCTGATTTCAGGGTGGCCAGTTGCGGTTGCGGCAGCGGGCCACGCCAGTCGCGCGCGCCGTCCAGAGCGCGGGCCCGATCCGCCCAGTCCTTGCGCTTCTCCTTCCGCTTAGCCTTCGCCGGCGTTGGCGCTTTCCTGGTCGAGGGCGACTTCGCCTTGGCCTTGGAGGCGCGCCTGGGCGGCGACCGGCCCGTCCCGCCCTTGTCCGGCGGCACGAAGTCGTCGGCCTCGGCATCGATGGCCCCGGCATCGTCGCGCTTGATCAGCAGCCACTGCGGCTTGGCCCCGCGCATGCCGGTGCGCACCAGCTTCCAGCCGCCGCGCAGCACGGCGCCCTCGAGAACGAAATCCAGCTTGCCGGCGGCCATCGCTTCCAGCGGGTCGCCCTGGCTGCTCCACACGCCATGGTCGAACACGTCCACGTGCCCGGCGCCGTAGTGGCCCTCGGGGATGT
>Ga0156725_1009_pt2 | contig 17323 bp, 23 predicted proteins | sample RifOxyD1_FD_112054 | JGI IMG/M metagenome (GOLD analysis project Ga0156725, IMG submission 112054) | Xanthomonadales bacterium RIFOXYD1_FULL_69_11
ATGCGCCAGGGGTTGATCGCGCGGCCATCGCCGCCATTGCATGGAGTCCCTACGAACCGGGAGTTCCCATGCCCACCGTCCTGATCACCGGCGCCAACCGTGGCATCGGCCTGTCGCTGGCCCGCCGCTACACCGCCCGTGGCGACCGCGTCATCGCCGCCTGCCGGCAGTCCAGCCCCGAACTCGAAGCCACCGGCGCGCAGGTCGAAGCCGGGGTCGACGTCACCGACGGCAAGGCCTTGGCTGCACTGGCCGGGCGCCTGGGCGACACCCGCATCGATACGCTGGTGTGCAACGCCGGCATCCTCGGCCGCGAGGCGCTCGACGCGCTGGACGAGGATGCGTTCGAGCGCATGCGCCGGCAGTTCGAGGTCAACGCCATTGGCCCGCTGCGCACCGTACACGCGCTGCAGGGCTGGCTTGGCGAGGGTGCGAAGGTCGGCATCGTCACCAGCCGCATGGGCTCGGTGGCCGACAACACCTCCGGCGGGCGTTACGGGTACCGCGCATCGAAGGCGGCGGTGAACGCCATCGGCAAGTCGCTGGCGGTGGACCTGGAGAAGCGCGGCATCGCGGTGGTGCTGCTGCACCCGGGGTACGTCGCCACCGAGATGGTCGGCGGCACCGGCGACATCCAGCCCGACGATGCGGCCGCGCAGCTCGTGCAGCGGATGGATGAACTGACGCTCGACCGGACCGGAACCTTTGTCCATGCCAACGGCCAGCCGCTGCCGTGGTGACCGTCCACCTGGAGCCGATGCGATGAGCGCCGACGAATTCGACCCCGACGACAATTTCGCCCACGGCCTGGAGGGCGCGGACGACATCGACGAGGACGCCGCCACCGAGCAGCTGGCGTGGCAGTGGCTGCTCTACGTCAATCCCGACGACGAGGATGGCGCGCAGGAGCAGTTCGCCGCCTGGCAGGAGGCCTGGCTGGCCGCCGGCGGCAACGAGGCCGACGCCGACCCGGTGGCTGCGCTGGCGGCGGTGACGGACTGGCGCTCCAGCGTGCAGGTCGATGTCGACGACGGGGCCGCGCTCGTCGACGGCCTCACCCAGCTCGCCGCCCGCGTGGACGTGCAGGTCGACTGGGGCGTGGACGACCCGGCCGACGACGCCGATCCCGAATCGCTGATGGCCGAGGCGCATGCCGCGCTGCGCCAGCACGGCTACACGCTGTGGGTGTGGGACGCCGGGTCCGACAGGAGCGCGGCCTGGCTGGCCTATCGGCGCGACGATGACGCGGTGCGCACGCTGGCCTCGGCGCTGGGAATCCCGGTGCGCGCGGGCGCCTGACGGGCATCGCCGACGGACGGTGTCCGTTGCCGCAAGGGCGGCGCGTTGCCACGTGGACCGGCCCCTCGCGGGGCCACTCCGGAACGCACGCCATGAACACCTCGCTGCTTGCCGCCGCACTGGCGGCCGTTGTCGCTTCGACGCTGGCCGGCTGCGATCGCCCGGCCGGCGAAACCGCGCCGCAAGCCCAGGCGCCCGACGCCGACAGCGCGGCAGCACCGGCCCCGGATGCCACCGCCGCGGCATCGGCCACGCCGCCCACGGACTTCAACCAGCTGGCGCAGCGGCTGGTCACACAGAGCGCGGCGGTGAAGGAAGGCGACCTGGTCTGGATCAGCGGGCGCCCGCATGACGCCGCGCTGCTGGAAAGCATCGCGGTGGAGGTGCGCAAGGCCGGTGCGTTCCCGACCATCGAGTACAGCAGCGACGACCTCAGCAAGCGCCTGTTCTTCGACGTGCCGGCGGAGTACGACAGCCAGGCCAATGGCTGGGGCGCGGCGCTGGCCGAGACGGCCGACGTCGTCATCAACCTGGACAACGGCACCAGCGAGAACCTGTTCGAGGGCGCCGACCCCAAGCGCGTGGCCGCGCGCGGCAAGGCCAACGAAGCCATCGGGCAGGCCTTCGTGCGCAACAACGTGCGCACGGTCGATGTCGGCAACAACCTCTACCCGACGCCGTGGCGCGCCGAGCGCTTCGGCATGGACGCGGCGGCGCTGTCGAAGATGTTCTGGGACGGCGTCAACCTGGACTACGCCGAACTGGAAGCGCGCGGCGAAGCGGTGCGCAAGGCCCTGGCCGCGGGCGACACGCTGCACATCACGCATCCGGCCGGCACCGACCTGCGGCTGCGCGTGCAGGGGCGGCCGGTGCTGGTCAGCGACGGCGTACTGTCGGACGCCGATATTGCGCGAGGCGGGGCGTCGACCTCGGTCTACCTGCCGGCCGGCGAGGTCTACACCACGCCCGTGCCCGGCAGCGCCGAGGGCACGCTGGTCGTGCCGCACTGGTACTACCGCGGCAAGGCGGTGGACAACCTGACGTTGACGTTCCAGGGCGGCCAGGTGACGGCCCTGTCGGGCGATGGCCCGGGGTTCGCCGACATGAAGGCCGACTACGACGCGGTGGACGACGCGCGCAAGGCGCAGTTCGCCTTCTTCGACCTGGGCATCAATCCCAACGTGGCACTGCCGGCCGAAAGCCGGGTCGGCAACTGGGTGCCGGCGGGCACCGTGACCGTGGGCACCGGCAACAACACCTGGGCCGGCGGCGACAACTCGGTGCCGCACAGCATCACCGCCTCGCTGCCCGGCGCCAGCGTCACGCTGGACGACACGCGGATCGTCGATGCCGGCGAGCTGAAACTCTGATCGGGAGGGCCGCGTTCCGCGCGTGGGCGTCGCTCAGCCGCCCACGCGCGTACGCACCGCGTCCATGTCGCGGATCGGGCGTACCTCGATGCAGCCGGTCTGCGCCCACGGGAATTCCGCGGCGATCTCCACTGCCTCGTCCAGGCTGTCGGCTTCGATGATGTTGTAGCCGGCCAGCACTTCCTTGGTTTCGGCGAACGGGCCGTCCAGCACCTGCGTGCGGCCGTCGCGGATGCGCACCGAGCGCGCCTTGCGTGCCGACTCCAGTTGCTGCGAGCCCAGCAGCCTGCCGTCGCGCTTGAGCTCGTCGGCGTGGCCGAAGCAGGCCTTCATGCGGGAATCGAATTCGCCCTCGGGCAGCGCGTCCAGCAGGGTGTCGTCGTTGTAGACCAGCAGCAGGAATTGCATGGGCGCTCCGGCGGTGCGTGGGGACGGCCATCATGCCCGCAACGGCCGGTCGAAAAAAAGTTCGCCGCGCGTGTCGATACCGCCGGCCTCCGCCCGTCGCCCCCATTGAAGGCGCCGCTGCAGGTGCCACAGGCGAGGAGAACCCCGATGCGCGTCATGGTGTTGGTCAAGGCCACCGAACAGTCCGAAGCCGGGCACATGCCCTCCACCGAACTGCTGGAGGCGATGGGCCGCTACAACGAGGAGCTGGTCAAGGCCGGCGTGATGCTGGCGGGCGAAGGCCTGCACCCCACCGCGCGTGGCGCGCGGGTGCGCTTCGATGGCGCCTCGCGCACCGTTGTCGACGGCCCGTTCGCCGAGACGAAGGAACTCGTCGCCGGCTTCTGGCTGTGGCAGGTGCGCTCGATGGACGAGGCGATCGAGTGGGTGCGCCGCTGCCCCAACCCGCACGAGGGGCCTTGCGAGATCGAGATCCGCCCGGTGTTTGAAGCCGAGGATTTCGGCGAGGCGTTCACCCCCGAACTGCGCGAGCAGGAACAGCGCCTGCGCGACGCCACCGAAGCGCGCTGACGTTCCGGGCCCCACGCCCCGGTAGCCAACCCCTAGCCCCTAGTCCCTGGAGAAACCCATGCAACTCGTTCCCTACATGATGTTCAACGGCCAGTGCCGCGAGGCATTCGCCTTTTATGCCAAGGCCATCGGCGCCGAGGTGTCCTACTGCCTGACGTACGGCGACTCGCCTATGTGCGACGAAATGCCGGCCGACAGCCGCGAGTGGATCATGCACAGCCAGATCGAGGCACCGGGCCTGATGTTGATGGGCGCCGACGGTCCGCCGATGGAAACCCCGGCCGGTGCCGGCACGGTCAACAACCTGATGGTCGACACCGTCGACGAGGCCGAACGCGTGTTCGCGGCACTGGCCGACGGCGGGCAGGTGCAGCAGCCCATCCAGGAAACGTTCTGGGCGCTGCGCTGGGGGATGCTGGTGGACCGCTACGGCAAGCCGTGGATGGTCAATTGCTCGCGCCCCGAGTAGGACGCGACCGCAGGTACATCCGAGCCGCATTTCCCACTCCCTGTCCCACCTGGAGCGCCCTTCATGCAGATGTTCGTCAATCTCCCCGTCCGCGACCTCGACCGCACGGTCGCGTTCTTCACCGCGCTGGGTTTCAGCTTCAACCCGAAGTTCACCGATGAGAACGCGACCTGCATGCTGGTCGGCGAGGACTGCTTCGTGATGCTGCTGGTGGAGCCATTCTTCCGCCAGTTCACCGACAAGCAGTTGTGCGACACGGCCACGTCGATCGAGACGCTGGTGGCGCTGGGCGCCGAGAGCCGCGAGGGCGTGGACGCGCTGCTCAAGGCGGCGTTGGACGCCGGCGCCCGGGAACCGCGGCCGGCGCAGGACCACGGCTTCATGTACACGCGCAGCTTCGAGGACCTGGACGGCCACACGTGGGAGATCTTCTACATGTCCGGCGACCCGGCGTGACCGGGGCGGGCGGGGCGCGGGTATGCACGCGGGTTTGCCCCGGCGGCCGGTCGATGGTGTGATCCGCGTCCATGGACGCGGCCCCTCCCGACGACACCGCACGGCACGCCACCCACCGCACCATCGAGGCGGTGTGGCGGATCGAGTCGCCCAAGCTGATCGCGCGGCTGGCGCGGATGCTGCGCGACGTCGGCCAGGCCGAGGACCTGGCGCAGGACGCGCTGGTCGCGGCGCTGGAGCACTGGCCGCGCGCCGGCGTGCCCGACAACCCCGGTGCGTGGTTGATGCAGACCGCCAAGCGCCGCGGCATCGACCGCATCCGCCACCGCGACCTGGTGGACGATCGCCACGCCCGCTACGGCGAGTCGCTGGAGCCCGCGGCCATGCCGGCGCCTGACGATGCCGACCGCCTCGACGACGACATCGGCGACGACCTGCTGCGGCTGGTGTTCACCGCGTGCCATCCGGTGCTGTCGACCGAGGCGCAGGTCGCGCTGACGCTGCGCATGCTGGGCGGGCTGACCACCGCGGAGATCGCACGCGCCTTCCTGCAGCCCGAGCCGACCATCGCCCAGCGCATCGTGCGTGCCAAGAAGACGCTGGCCAGCAGGCAGGTCGGCTTCGAGGCGCCGCGGCGCGAGGATCTCGCCGATCGCCTGGCCGCCGTGCTCGGCGTGGTCTACCTGGTGTTCAACGAAGGCTACGCGGCCACCGCCGGCGACGACTGGATGCGTCCGGAGTTGTGCCAGGAGGCCATGCGCCTGGGGCGCGTGCTGGTGGGGTTGCTGCCGGCCGAGCCGGAGGTGCACGGGCTGGTGGCGCTGATGGAGATCCAGGCCTCGCGCATCCCCGCGCGTACGCAACCCGACGGCACGCCGATCCTGTTGCTGGACCAGAACCGCGCGCGCTGGGACCGGCTGTTGATCAGCCACGGCCTGGCGGCGCTGGAGCGCGCGCATCGGCTGGGAGGAACGGATGGCGTGTACGTGCTGCAGGCCGACATCGCCGCCTGCCACGCCCGCGCGGCACGCCCCGAAGACACCGACTGGACCCGCATCGCCGCGCTCTACGCACGGCTGGGCGTGGTCGCGCCTTCGCCGGTGATCGACCTCAACCGCGCGGTCGCGATGTCAATGGCCGACGGCCCCGCCGCCGCACTGCCGCTGGTGGATGCACTGGCGGCGGACGGCGCGCTGGCCGGCTACCACCCGCTCCCGGCGGTGCGCGGCGACCTGCTGTCCCGGCTGGGGCGCAACGCCGAAGCGGCGGCCGCGTTCCGCGAGGCCGCGTCGCTGACGCGCAACGCACGCGAGCAGGCGCAGTTGAAGGCGCGGGCGGAGGCGTGCGGGGTTGCGGAGTGAGGGTGACGGGAAGCCGTGGCAGGTAGCCGGTCACAGTCCGATGTCCACCGTCTCCGAAGCCGTCATTCCCGCGAAGGCGGGAATCCAGTGACGTTGCTCTTCGATCGCCTAGCCCGAGACCTTTAGCATCCGATTACCTACCGCGCCAATGCATTTCAAAGTCCATGGATTCCCGCCTTCGCGGGAATGACGGAATGAAAAAGCGCAGCCCCGGAGCGCGGGCCCAGTCCGCGCCCCGTGGCCGCCCGCCTTGACCGGATGGGACCCGACGGCTCCTGACGAGGAGGCGGGCCATTGTCCAGCCGGCCGTCTCAGCCCCTGAGACGGCTCAGTCGCGCCGGCCGCCGTACCACAGGCCCAGCGCATCGCGGCTGCGCAGCAGGCGGCGTCCGCGTACTGCGAAGCGCAGCAGCAGCCACAGGTGCTCGCGCAGCGGATGGCTGCGCAGCTTGCGCGCCGAGGTCGACACGCGCTCGCGCAGGACCACGAACCGGCCCTGCGTGGCCAGTGCGCGGCTCAGGGCGACGTCCTCGCCGGCGAACCAGCGCTCGTCGAAGCCGCCCACCGCCTCGAACGCATCGCGGCGGCAGAACACGAAGCAGCCCGCGGCCGCACGCATCCGCCGCAGCAGCCAGTTGGAAGCCGCCAGTCCCGCGCGTACGTGCCAGGCCAGCGGCCCGCGCAATGCGACCGTGGCGCCACCGCCGACCGCGCCGGCCTCCAATGCCGACAGCGCCGCGCGCAGCAGCGCGGTGTCGACCCGCGTGTCGGCATCGACGAACACCAGCGTGTCGCCCCGTGCCGCGCGCGCGCCGGCATTGCGGGTGGCGGCGATGTGGCGGTGCTCGACCCGCAGCACGCGCGCACCGGCCGCGCGGGCGATGTCGCCGGTCCCGTCGCTGGAGGCGTCGTCGACCACCACGATCTCAAAGCCATCCGTGCCGACCGTGGCGGACGCGGCCGCGTGCAGCGCCTGCAGCGTGGCGGGCAGGCGCGTGGCTTCGTCGTGCGCGGGGACGATCAGCGACAGCATCGGCCGATGATGGCACGCGGCCGCATGGGTCCCGGTGCCGCGATGCTCGGGCAGAATGCGCGGCCGCCGATCCACCCGCCCGCCCGCACGTCATGACCGACCCCGTGTTCGCCTTCAGCCCCATCGCCCACGTGCGCTCGCCGTACGCGCGCCGCATCGACGCGCCGCACCAGCCGACGGTGGTGGCCGGCACGCGCAGCGGGCAGGTGGAGGCCGGTTGCATCGAGTTCGTGCCGGGCATTCCCGACGAGGCGTTCAGTGACCTTGCCGGGTTCGAGCGCATCTGGCTGGTGTTCGCCTTCCACCGCAGCGAAGGCTGGACGCCCCGGGTGCGCCCGCCGCGTGGAGGCGTGCGCCGTGGCGTGCTGGCCACGCGCGCGCCGCACCGGCCCAACCCCATCGGGCTGTCGTGCGTGCAGCTCGACGCGATCGACGGTCGCGTCCTCCACGTGCGCGGCCTGGACCTGCTGGACGGCACCCCGGTGCTCGACATCAAGCCGTACGTGCCCTACGCCGATGCGTTTCCCGAGGCGCGCGCCGGATGGATCGATGCGATCGACCTCAGCCAGGGCGTGCAGTCGGCGCCCGGGCCGCGGCGCCCGCGACAAACCTGAACCTCGCGCACGCGATCGCCGCGCCGGGTCGCACTTGGACGCGCGGCGTCGCTGGTTCCAGGCGTTCTGGTCGAACCGTGGGCGGATCAGCCGCCGAGCTTGAGTGCAGGGAACTGCCCGGTCATGCGCACGCCGTCCGCCACGCCCCAGCGGATGCCGATGCGGCGCAGGCGCTGCTCTGTGGCCTCGCGCAGGTCCGGTGGCGTGGCGCGCAGGATCGCGTCATGGCGTTCGGCCCACGCCGCGGCATACGCGAACAGGCCGCGGTGGCGGTGCTGCAGGTCGGGCATGTCCTCTTCCAGCCGCGCGATGGCCGCATCGATGCCTGCGGCATCCAGGTGCGGCGTTGCTTGGGCGGCGGGGGAGGGGGACATCCAGGCTCCGGGGTTCGGGGGGCGGCAGTGCGGCGTCGGGTGACGGCACCCGACGGCATCAGCCGGCTGCATCAGCAAGAGGGACGCAACAACAATGCCAAGGCCGTGATTCCACGGTGAACGGTTCAGCCACCCCCTGAACGCGCATTCAGTCGTACTGCCACCGACAGGACACAGCCGTGCGTCGGCAGGGGTTATTCCCGTCGTCGGGCTGCGGCATGCTGAACGGCCCCAGCGCCTGCGAGACCCCCCATGCCCGCCCCGACTGCCGCTGACCGATCCCCTGCCGGGCGACGCCCCGGGCATGCGCAACCGGCGGCTTCCGCCGACGTCCTGGTGATCCGCGACCTCTCCAAGACCTACGCGTCGGGCTTCAAGGCGCTCGAATCGGTCGACCTCACCATCCGCCGCGGCGAGATCTTCGCGCTGCTGGGCCCCAACGGCGCCGGCAAGACCACGCTTATCAGCATCGTCTGCGGCATCGTCAACGCCAGCGGCGGCACGGTGGAGGTCGACGGCCACGACATCGTGCGCGACTACCGCGCCGCGCGCGCCACGGTCGGGCTGGTGCCGCAGGAGTTGTCGACCGACGCGTTCGAAACGGTGTGGGCGACGGTGCGCTTCTCGCGCGGACTGTTCGGCAAGGCGCCCGATGACGCGCACCTGGAGCGCGTGCTGCGCGAGCTGTCGCTGTGGGACAAGCGCGACAGCAAGATCATGACGCTGTCGGGCGGCATGAAGCGACGCGTGCTGATCGCCAAGGCGCTGTCGCACGAGCCGTCGGTGCTGTTCCTGGACGAGCCCACCGCCGGCGTGGACGTCGAGCTGCGCCACGACATGTGGCAGATGGTGCGGCGCCTGCGCGAAGCCGGCACCACCGTCATCCTGACCACCCACTACATCGAGGAAGCCGAGGAGATGGCCGACCGCATCGGTGTGATCAACCGTGGCCGCCTGGTGGTGGTGGAGGACACGCGCACCTTGATGCGCAAGCTCGGCAAGAAGCAGCTGACCCTGACGCTGCAGGCGCCGCTGCAGGCGATCCCCGAAGGCCTGGCCGGCCAGCCGCTGGAGCTGTCCGACGACGGCGCGTCGCTGGTGTACACCTTCGACACGCAGCACGAGCGCACCGGCATCGCCAGCCTGCTGCGCCAGCTGGCCGACCACGGCATCGACTTCAAGGACCTGCACTCCAGCGAGAGTTCGCTGGAGGAGATCTTCGTCAGCCTGGTGCGCGACGGCGCGCCGCCGGCGGCCCCCGTCGAGTCGGAGGTGCGCGCATGAGCCTCAACACCCACGCCATCCGCGCGATCTACCGCTTCGAGATGGCGCGCACCTTCCGCACCCTGGGCGAATCGATCGCCTCGCCGGTGCTGACCACGTCGCTGTACTTCATCGTCTTCGGCGCGGCGATCGGCTCGCGCATGGGCGACATCGACGGGGTGAGCTACGGCGCCTTCATCATCCCCGGCCTGGTGATGCTGTCGCTGCTCAGCGAGAGCATCTCCAACGCGTCGTTCGGCATCTACATGCCCAAGTGGTCGGGGACGATCTACGAGCTGCTGTCGGCGCCGGTGTCGTACGTGGAAGTGGTACTGGGCTACGTCGGCGCGGCGGCGACCAAGTCGTTGATGCTGGGGCTGCTGATCCTGGCGACGGCGCGGCTGTTCGTGCCCTACGAGATCGAGCACCCGCTGTGGATGCTGTGCTTCCTGGTGCTGACCGCGCTGAGCTTCAGCCTGTTCGGTTTCATCATCGGGCTGTGGGCCGACGACTTCCAGAAGCTGCAGATCATCCCGCTGATGGTGGTCACCCCGCTGACCTTCCTGGGCGGGGCGTTCTACTCGATCAAGATGCTGCCGCCGTTCTGGCAGCAGGTGACGCTGTTCAACCCGGTGGTCTACCTGATCAGCGGGATGCGCTGGAGCTTCTACGGCGTGTCGGACGTCAACGTCGTCGTCAGCGCGGCGATGATCCTGGCCTTCCTGCTGGCGTGCCTGGCGGCGGTGTGGTGGATCTTCCGGACGGGCTGGAAGCTCAAGGCCTGACCCATTGCGCCAGGCAGCGGCGCCTCACGCGTCGTCGTTGCCCGCGGCGGTGTCGAGGAACCACGCCTCGACCTTGCCCTTGGCCTTCATCGTCATCGGCTGGCCACGGCGGTCCAGCGACTTGCCCACGGGCAGGCGCACCCAGCCCTCGCTGATGCAGTACTCCTCGACGTTGTGGCGCTCGATCCCGTTGAAGCGGATGCCGATGCCGCGTTCGAGCACGTCTTCAACGTAGTGCGGGCTGCGCGGGTCGGTGGACAGGCGGTCGGGCGGGGTGTCTTGGGGGGTGTCTGACATCGGTGTGGTCGCACTTCGCGCCCGGGTGGCGCGGGGCGCGCAGGATACGCCGGCCGCCGGCACGGGTCGAACGCGTGTCAGCCCGCTCGCGTCAGTCCGCTCGTATCAGTTCCGGGCGACCAGTTCCTCGGCCACGTCGCCCGGCAGTGCATCGCGCCACGCCGCGTACACCTGGTCGGCCGCCTCCAGCCAGTCCAGCCCGGTGCCGGCCTGCGTCGCATGCCACTGCGCGCCCAGCTCCGGCTCGATCGCGTTCCAGGCACGGAAGCCGTACCGGTTGCGCGCCTGGAGGCCGAACTGGGTGGCCCGCAGCGTCTGCGCGGCGGTGAGGGGCAGGGGGCGCAGGCGCGGATGGATGACAGCCGACATGGCGCGGTTCCGGGGTGGGGGTGGCGCCATGCTGGCGAGGCGGATGTAAAGGTTCGGTTTACGCGGCGGGCGCGCGGTGAACGGGTTCAGGGTGTGCCATGTCCGGAGCATCCGGTTTGAGGGTGACTTTGGATTGACGGAGAACGACTGGGAGCATTCCCAGACCCGTAGGGCGGCGGGCAGGACGCCCGCCGTTTCCCGACCGAGCCATGGATGGCGAGTCGGGAAATCCCCGCGTCACCGCACGTGAGGTGTTTGAAGTGTCGAGGAAGGCCTTTTCTTTGGTTCTGTTTCTTTTGGGCCAGCAAAAGAAATGAACTCGGCCGACAGGACGAAAGCCTTTGCTTCAAAAGAGAAAGGCTGCCCGACGCATCGGCGTCGATCTACGAGCGCTCCCCCCGCCCCTGCGCCTTCGCATTGGCGATGACGGCGCGCACCCGCGCGCGGTCCACGTGCCGCGAAATCGCCACCGCACCCAGCGCGATCGCCTGTTCGCGCATCGGTGCGGGCACGTCGTAGTGCGCGCCGCTGGTCTTGTTCTGGAAGGCGCGGCGCGGCAGGCCCAGGCGCGCGGCGAAGGCGTGCAGCTCCTCCAGCGTGTCGGCCATCAGGTGCGCCCAGCGCTGGCCGCGCCACAGCGTCACCGCGTCGTCGACATAGACGGCCATCGCTCAGCGCGCGAACAGCTGCGCGGGGTCGGCGAACGCCTTGAACTCCACCGCGTTGCCCGATGGGTCGTGGAAGAACATCGTCGACTGCTCGCCGGGCTGCCCGGCGAAACGCACGTGCGGCTCGATGACAAATGCCACGCCTGCCGCGCGCAGCCGCGACGCCAGTGCGTTCCAGTCGTCCGGCGACAGCACCACGCCGAAATGCGGAACGGGAACGTCGTGTCCGTCCACCGCGTTGTGGGCCGCGGGCGTGAAGGCACGTGCCGCATCGCTGTGGTGGCAGACCAGCTGGTGGCCGTAGAGGTCGAAATCCACCCAGTGCGTGTCGCTGCGGCCTTCCGCGCAGCCCAGCAGCCCGCCGTAGAACGCACGGGCGGCGGCGACGTCGTGCACCGGGATGGCGAGGTGGAAGGGGGGCAGCGGGTGCGGCATGGCGGCCTCGTGCGTCGTGCGGGTGGAGACGCGCACATCCTCGCACCCGGCCGTGGCCACGGTGCATGCGCGCGCCGCCGGCATAATGGCCCGCCCTGACCCCGGAGCCGGCCTTGCCGACCCCCGACCCCCGCACTGCCGAAGCCCGCCGCCTGGACGACGAACACGCGTCGCTGGGCGACCAGCTCGGCGCGATCATCGCCCACCTCCCGCCCGACACCATCAGCCTGGGCGAGCTGCTGGACGTGTTCGGCGACGAGGGTTTGCTGCTGCTGACGGTGCTGCTGACGCTGGTGTTCCTGATCCCGGTGTCGATCCCGGGGGTGAGCACGGTGTTTGGTGCGGCGATCCTGCTGGTCGGCATCAGCCGCCTGATCGGGCGCGAGCTGTGGCTGCCGGCCCGCCTGCGCACCCGCCGCCTGCCGGCCGACAAGCTGCGGCCCGGGCTGGAGCGCGGCATGGAGTGGGTGCGGCGGATGGAGCGCATCAGCCGGCCGCACCGGCTGCCGTCGCTGGCCAGCGGGCGCGGCATCGACACGCTCAACAACCTCGCGTTCATCCTGGCCGCACTGCTGCTGATGGCGCCGTTCGGCTTCGTCCCGTTCAGCAACACCTTCCCGGCCGTGGCCCTGCTGCTGTACGCGGTCGGCCTGATCCAGCGCGACGGCGGCGCCATCCTGCTGGGCCATCTGGCCAACATCGCCACGATCGTCTACTTCGGCGTGCTGATCGGCGGCGGTGGGCTGGCCGCGCACCAGTTGCTGCAGCGCTTTACCGGTTGATGGCCTGCGCGGCGGGGTCGTCGCGTTCTCCCCTCCTGCACGGGTCGCGCCAGTTCGGCGCGGTCCTTTTTCGGGAGGAGACTCGATGAACCGTTCAACCGCACCCCGCATTCCGCTCCGGATCGCCGCGTTGGCGCTGGCCGCATTGGCCGTAGTCGCCGGCGGCGTCGCCGTGGCGCAGGACGCCGCTGCGCCGGCTCCGGCTCCCCCGGGCACGGTCGACACCGATGGCGACGGCGTGCTGTCGGCCGCCGAGCATTCCGCGGCTGCCCGCGGCGCCTTCCAGCGAATGGACGCGGACGGGGATGGCAGGATCACCGTGGACGAGATGGGTGCGATGCCCGGCTCGAATGCCGCGGGCATGCCGTCCGCCGCCGACCGCATGAAGTCCGTCGACACCGATGGCGACGGCGTGCTGACCGCGCAGGAGCACGCCGCGGCCACCGATGCCGCCTACAAGCGGTTGGATGCCGATGGTGACGGCCGCCTGACGCTCGACGAGGTGCGTGCCGGAGCCGCTGCCGCACAGGCCGCCCGCCCGGCGCAGCCCACGCCGACGCCGCGCTGACGGGCAAGCGCGCTGACGGGCGAGCACGCGCCGGCGGCCACGCGCCGTCGGCGGCGACCGGGCAGCCACCCTTCAAGTTTTGCCGCGACCGGCCGATTCCGTGGCTGAAACGCGGCCGTCCCACCGGCCGACCCGTCCAATTGGCCGAATGGAGACATCGTGCGCCCGGTGCAGGAGGAGGAACTCGTCGTCGGCCAGCCACTGGCGTGGCCGCTGTTCGACCCGGCCGGCAAGTTGCTGGCTGACGCCGGCGCGATGGTGCTGTGCGAGGCGCAGCGGCTGACGCTGTTGCAGCGCGGCTTTGTCGACCCGGCGCTGTGCCTGGTCGAGGACGAAAGGCTGCTGGCCGACGACGTCGGCGAACCCGAACTGCCGCCGCCGCCCCTGCCGCCGGTGTTCGGCGAGGTGCGCGCGCTCAAGCGCCGCCTGGCCGACGCCCACATGCAGCTGCTGGCCGCCGGTACGCCCGAGGGCGCGCTGGTCGTGCTGGAGCTGGTGACCGAACTGCAGGCGCTGGTCGCGCGCGACGCCGATGCCGCGCTGGCCGCGGTGCAGCTGGACCTGGACGATGGCGGCCACATCTCCCGCCAGGTGCATGCCGCGATCCTCTGCCAGATGGCGCTGCGCGCACGCGAGCGCGACCCGGCCGAAGTCGACTCGCTGATGGCGGCCGCGTTGACCTACGACCTGGCGCTGGGGCCGATCGCCGATACCCTCAACCGCCAGCAGGGCGAACTCAGTGCGCAGCAGCGCCGGCAGGTGTCGGCGCACCCGGACGAAGCGGTGATGCTGCTCAAGGCGGCGGGCGTGGAAGACCCGCTGTGGCTGGATGCCGTGCTGCACCATCACGAGCGACTCGACGGCAGCGGCTACCCGCACGGGCTGATGGGCCGCGACATCGGCGACGGCGCGCGCCTGCTGGCGGTGGTCGACATCTTCTCGGCGATGGTGCGGCCGCGCGCGTACCGCGAGGCGGTGATCGCCCGCAACGCGCTGCGCAACCTGTTCATGGAGCGCGGCACCGCCGTCGACACGGAACTGCCGGGGCTGCTGGTCAAGGAGATCGGCGTGTTCCCGCCCGGCACCGTGGTCCGGCTTGCGAGCGGGGAGGTCGGCGTGGTGACCCACCGCGGCGGCAACGCCGCCTGCCCGCGCGTGGCACGGCTGGTGAACGCCAATGGCACGTTCGCGGCCGTGGCCCGCTCGCGCGACACCCGCGAGGCCGAGCACGCCATCGTCGAAGCCGTACCGCAGGCCCGCTACCAGGCCTTCCTGAGCAACTGCGCCCGGTTCTGGGCCGACGGCCCCCAGGTGCGCTCCGCCCCGAATCGTCCAGCGCCGGCCGCTGCCCCCGTGGTCCTGCCCGCAGCCGCCGTGGAGGCGTCCGCGCCGACGCCCGAGGACGCTGAAACCGCCGCCGGCTGAACAGGCGGCCGCACGCGGCGATTGCATTGCGGAGCAGGGCGGGCTAACGTGCGCCCGCTGTGTTCGTCAAGGGTCACCCGAAACGTGGCCCGATGCCGTAGATCCCTGATCCGCTACATCGTTGCACTCGCTTCCTCCTTGCAACCAGCCAAGCGCCGCGCAAGCGGCATCCAAAACTTCCGTTACAAGGAGCAAGAAAATGTCGAACCGTGAAACCGGTACCGTCAAGTGGTTCAACGATGCCAAGGGCTTCGGCTTCATCAGCCGTGAGAACGGCGAGGACGTGTTCGTGCACTTCCGCGCGATCCAGTCCAATGGCTTCAAGAGCCTGCAGGAAGGCCAGAAGGTCGAGTTCACCGTGACCCAGGGCCAGAAGGGCCTGCAGGCCGACGCCGTCACCCCGCTGTAAGGGCGACGCGTTACCTGCCGCAGCGGCCTTCGTGCCGCGGCGACACCTTCGAAAGACCCGGCTTCGGCCGGGTTTTTCTTTGCGCGCGCTTCAGGCTTCCCGCGCGTGGCCGTTAGTCCACCCCATGTCCCGCGCCCCCCGACCCGTCCCGGCCCCGCACCGCATCCGGCGCACCGTGATGTGCGGTGGCGTGACGGGTGCGCCGGATGTCGGCAGCGCGGGATGAAACAATCGCCGCCGATGTCCGAGCCCACCGCGCCTGTCGACTCCGCCCTGCCGGTCACGCCGGGCCTGGCGCGTGCGCCGGCCCCGGTGCGCGACCGCGGCCTGCGGTTCTGGCTCGGCCTCGGGTACGCGGCGATCGTGGTCGGCTTCGCGGTCGCGCTGGCGGTGCTGGCCAACCTGGGCGCCACCCGGCAGATGGAGCGCGAGGCCGGCCAGCGGCTGGATGCGCAGGCCCGGCACATGGCCGAGCGGCTCGACCTGGGCGTGGCCGAGCGGCTCGACGACATGCGCCTGCTGGCGCTCCTGCCGCTGCTGCGCGGCGACCCCGTCGATGCCGCCGCTGTGCGCACGCTGTTCAACGAACTGGCGCGCACCGAACCCGAGTACACGTGGATCGGCTTCGCCGCGGCCGACGGCACGGTGCGCGTGGCCAGCGGCGGCCTGCTGGAAGGGGCCAACGTCAGCCAGCGGCCGTGGTTCCAGGCGGCCCGTCGCGGCCCACACCTGGGCGACGTGCACGAGGCGGCCATGCTGGCGCGGCTGCTGCCGGCCGAACCCGGCGGCCAGCCGCTGCGGCTGATCGATGTCGCCGCTCCGGTACGAAGCGCCGATGGCCGCCTGCTGGGCGTCGTCGGTGCGCACCTGTCATGGCGCTGGGCCGAAGGACAGCGCGACCGGTTGCTGGGGCCGGAGGCCGACCGTGGCCTGCAGGAGCTGTGGGTGCTGGATGCCCAGGGCCGCGTCCTGATGGGGCCGGACGACCGGGTCGGGCAGGTGTTGGATACACCGAGCGCGCATGCCGTAGCGGCGGCGCGCAGCGGCCACCTCGCCGAGACCTGGGACGACGGTGTCGACTACCTCACCGGCTACGCGCAGACCGGCCGCGATGCCGACGGGCCGAGCGTCGGATGGCGCGTGCTGGTGCGCGAGCCGCGCGAGGTGGCGATGGCCGAAGTGCGCGGATTGCGCCGGGCGCTGACGGCGGTGGTGGCGGTGCTCGCGCTGCTGTCGATTGCCGCAGCGCTGCTGCTGGCGCGCAAGATCAGCGCACCGCTGCACACACTGGCCGAGGCCGCCACGGTGATGCGCACCGGTCTGACCGTGGTGCGCCTGCCGCAGCTGGGCGGTTACCGCGAGGCGCAGCAGCTCTCGACCGCGTTGAGCAGCCTGTTCGAACAGGTCGGCCAGCGCGAGCGCGAGCTGCGCGACCTGGCCGAGAACCTGGAGCGGCGTGTCGAGGCACGCACGCAGGAACTGCACAGCGCCAACAACGAACTTGAACGCCTGTCGGTGACCGACAGCCTCACCGGCCTCAACAACCGCCGCTACTTCGACACCCAGCTGGCGCACGAGATGCAGCGCGCGCGCCAGCAGCTGCAGCCGCTGCTGCTGATCGACCTGGATCACTTCAAGCGCATCAACGACACGCATGGCCACCCCGCCGGCGACCGCGTGCTGCAACTGGTGGCCGACCTGCTGGACCAAGGCCTGCGGCCGACCGACGCCATCGCGCGGATCGGCGGCGAGGAGTTCGCGGTGATCGCCGCCGGCGCCGACCTCGCGCAGGCCAGCCTCCTGGCCGAGCGCCTGCGGAGCCGTGTCGCCAGCGCCAGCCCGCTGGAGATCGGGCGCCTGGAGCTGCCGATCTCGGTCAGCATCGGCGTGGCCAGCGCATGGCCGGCCGAAGGCGACGCCACCGCCATGGAGACCGCGGCCGAGCGGCTCTACACCCAGGCCGACATGGCGCTGTACCGCGCCAAGCGCGCCGGCCGCGACCGCGTCGAAGGCACGGTTGCCTGATCGCGCCCAAGGCGGCGGGCGCGCGTGCTCGCGCATAATCGCGCGATGCCTTCGATTGCCGACATCCCGTTGTTGACCTGGCTGCTGGTGCTGGCCGCCTACCTGATCGGCTCGTTGTCGGGCAGCCTGCTGCTGGGCCGGGGGCGCGGCGTCGACATCCGCACCCTGGGCAGCGGCAACGCCGGCGGCACCAACGCGCTGCGCACGCAGGGCTGGCGCTTCGCGCTGGGCGTGGTGCTGGTGGACGTCGGCAAGGGCGCGCTGGCCACGTGGCTGGCGCTTCGCTTCGCGCCGGTCGGCAGCGCAATGACGGTGACCGCGCATGGGTACCTGGCCGCATTCG
>Ga0156725_1138_pt3 | contig 16829 bp, 16 predicted proteins | sample RifOxyD1_FD_112054 | JGI IMG/M metagenome (GOLD analysis project Ga0156725, IMG submission 112054) | Xanthomonadales bacterium RIFOXYD1_FULL_69_11
TTCGGCCACCCGCCTTGACCGTCCCAGCCCCCCGCCCCATTCTCGCCGGCCGCCTGCCGTACTGCGCTGTCCACGAATGAACAACCGCTACAACGCCGCCGACATCGAAGTGCTGTCCGGGCTGGATCCGGTCAAACGCCGGCCCGGCATGTACACCGACACCACCCGCCCCAACCACCTGGCGCAGGAGGTGATCGACAACGCGGTTGACGAGGCGCTGGCCGGGTACGCGCGCAGCATCGAGGTGACCCTGCATGCCGATGGCAGCTGCGAGGTGTCCGACGACGGCCGCGGCATGCCGGTGGACATCCACCCGGAGGAAGGCATCCCGGGCGTCGAGCTGATCCTCACGCGGCTGCATGCGGGCGGCAAGTTCAGCAACAAGAACTACACCTTCTCCGGCGGCCTGCATGGCGTCGGCGTCAGCGTGGTCAACGCGCTGTCCACGCTGGTGGAGGTACACATCAAGCGCGACGGCAACGAGTACCGCATGAGCTTCCGCGACGGCGACCGCGCTACGCCGCTGGAAGTTGTCGGCACGGTCGGCAAGAAGAACACCGGCACGCGGGTTCACTTCTGGCCTGACCCGAAATATTTCGACACCGCCAAGTTCAACCTGCGCGCGCTCAAGCACCTGCTGCGCGCCAAGGCCGTGCTGTGCCCGGGCCTGACGGTCAGCCTGACCGACGTGGCCAGCGGCGAGACGGTGAAGTGGCACTACGAGGATGGCCTGCGCGACTACCTGCGCGGCGAGCTGTACGGCGAGGCGCCCAACCGCGAGCTGCTGCCGCCGGAGCTGTTCGTCGGCAACCTCGACAAGGACACCGAGACGGTGGACTGGGCCGTGGCCTGGGCGCCGGACGGCGAGCTGGTGCAGGAGAGCTACGTCAACCTGATCCCGACCGCGCAGCACGGCACCCACGTCAACGGCCTGCGCACCGGCTTCACCGACGCGCTGCGCGAGTTCTGCGACTTCCGCAACCTGCTGCCGCGCGGCGTAAAGCTGGCTCCGGAAGACGTGTGGGATCGCGTCGCCTTCGTGCTCAGCATCAAGATGACCGACCCGCAGTTCTCCGGACAGACCAAGGAGCGGCTGAGCTCGCGCCAGGCGGCCGGGTTCGTGGAAGGCGCGGCGCACGACGCCTTCAGCCTGTGGCTCAACCAGCACGTGGAGCTGGGCGAGAAGATCGCGCAGCTGGCGATCGAGCGTGCATCGGCGCGACTGAAGACCGAGAAGCAGATCACCCGCAAGAAGGTTACCCAGGGCCCTGCTCTGCCCGGCAAGCTGGCCGACTGCACGAGCCAGGACCTCTCGCGCACCGAGCTGTTCCTGGTGGAGGGCGACTCGGCCGGCGGCAGCGCCAAGCAGGCGCGCGACAAGGACTTCCAGGCGATCCTCCCGCTGCGCGGCAAGATCCTCAACACCTGGGAAGTGGCCTCCGGCAGCGTGCTGGCCTCGCAGGAAGTGCACGACCTGGCCGTGGCCATCGGCTGCGACCCGGGCAAGGACGACATCTCCGGCCTGCGCTACGGCAAGGTCATCATCCTGGCCGACGCCGACAGCGACGGCCTGCACATCGCCACGCTGCTTACCGCCCTGTTCCTGCGCCACTTCCCGGCGCTGGTCGCGGCCGGGCACGTGTTCGTGGCGATGCCGCCGCTGTTCCGCATCGACGTAGGCAAGCAGGTGATGTACGCGCTGGACGAGGAGGAGAAGCGCATCGTGCTGGAGAAGATCGAGCGCGAGAAGGCCGAGAAGAAAAAGGGACTGTCGGGCGCCGTCAACGTCACCCGCTTCAAGGGCCTGGGCGAGATGAATCCCTCGCAGCTTCGCGAATCGACGATCCACCCCGACACGCGCCGACTGGTACAGCTGACCGTGGACGATGCCGACCAGACGCGTTCGCTGATGGACATGCTGCTGGCCAAGAAGCGCGCCTCCGACCGCAAGGCGTGGCTGGAGAACAAGGGCGACCTGGCGACGCTGGAGGTCTGATGGCCCTGCCCGACCGCCACCTCGACCTGGGCTGCGGCGACAAGCCGCGCAACCCGTACGGACGTGGCGAGCTGTGCGGCATCGACATCCGTCGGCCGCCGGGTGAGCTCGGGTTCGAGCTGCGCATCGCCAACCTGGTGACCGGTGCCATTCCGTTCGAGGATGGCCACTTCGGTTCGGTCTCCGCCTACGACTTCATCGAGCACGTGCCGCGGATTTTTCCGGACGCCACCGGTACCGGGACGATCTTCCCTTTCATCCGGCTGATGCAGGAGATCTGGCGGGTGCTGGCGCCCGGTGGCAGGCTGTACGCGTTAACACCCGCGTACCCGCATCCCGAGGCGTTCGTCGACCCGACCCACGTCAACTTCATCACCGATCGCAGCCACGAATACTTCTGCGGCGAGGACCCCAAGGGCCGCATGTACGGATTCGAGGGGCGGTTCGACGTCGTTCGTGTGGCCTGGGTGGAGCGCGCGGAGGCCTACAGCGCGCTGGCGGATTCCCCGGAGAACCATCCACCGCTCAAGCGCCTGTCGCGGCGGCTGCGGCGCTGGTCGCGATGGCTGCGCGGCAAGCGCGCCCACGCGGCTCCGGGATACCTGCTGTGGGAACTGGAAGCGCGTAAGCCGGCGGACGGCGAACGACCCGCTGGCCCGGCGCTCCTGTAGGAGCGGCTTCAGCCGCGATCGCAACTCCATCTGTGATGCAGGCTCGACGTAAGTCGCGACCGTACACTTTCGGGCGACGGCGAATCGCGACTTACGTCGCTCCTACAGGTGGAGATGCCGTGGCGCTCGCAGCTGAAGCCGCCCCTACACTGGCAGGGCAGCGGCGAGCAGGTCGCGCAGGACGACCTGCAGGTTCGACGCTTTCGCCTCGTCGTACTCGAACGAATCCTCGTCCATGTAGGTGCGCTGGCTGATCTCCAGCTGCACCGCGTCGATGCCATCCGCCGGTTGGCCGTAGTGCCGCGTGATGTGGCCGCCCTTGAAGCGGCCGTTGACGACCCAGTCGTAGGCGCGCTGCGCGGCAAGCACGGTTTCGAGCCGGTGCTGCAGCGCAGGCGAGCAACTCGTGCCGGCGGCGGTGCCCAGGTTGAGGTCCGGCAGGCGGCCGTCGAACAGGAACGGCAGGTCGCTGCCGCGTATCGAGTGGCCTTCCCACAACACGACGCGGCCATGCTCGCTCCGCAGCCGGTCGAGCTCGCCACGCAGCGCGCCGTGGTACGGCCGCCAGTACGTGTCGATGCGCCCGGTGATCTCGGCGGCCGTCGGCGGCCGACCCTCCAGGTACAACGGCTCGCCGGTGAAGCGGACGGTGGGGCACAGGCCCGTCGTGTTCTGGCCGGGATACAGCGAGGTATCGTCCTCCGGCCGGTTGAGGTCGACCACGTAGCGCGAGTAGCGCGGCACCAGCACCGAAGCGCCGAGTTCCCGGGCGAAGTCGTACAGCCGCGACACGTGCCAGTCGGTGTCGGGCGCACGACGCGCTTCGGGCGTCATCCGTGCGGCAAGGTCGTCGGGAATGGCGCTGCCGTCGTGCGGCAGGCTTACGAGCAGCGGCGCGGTGCCGCGATGCAGGGTGAAGGTGTCCATGGGTCGATTGTCGCGCACCTGCCATCTGTAGGAGCGGCTTCAGCCGCGATGGGGTGGCTGCGTCACTGTCCGAAGCCTTGTAGGAGCGACGCAAGTCGCGACCTCGTATGGGCCGGGAGTGTGCGGTCGCGACTTACGTCGCTCCTACAGGGACTTTGGGGTGGGATCGCGGCTGAAGCCGCTCCTACACCTGCACGAAACCGCGATCAGCGCAGCAGCACCACTTCCTCGGCACTGGTGGGGTGGATGGCGACGGTGTCGTGCAGGTCGTCCAGGGTGATGCCGCGTTTGATGGCGACCGCGAAGCCCTGCAGGATCTCGTCGGCCGCATCGCCCAGGAGGTGCAGCCCGACCACGCGGCGCTCATCCCCGACGCACACCAGCTTGAACAGGCTGCGCTGCTGCGACTCCGCCAGTGAATGCAGCATCGGACGGAAGCCGGTGGTGTAGACCTTGACCCCGTCGTGCGACTTGCGGGCCTCGGCCTCGGTCAGCCCGACCTTCCCCAACGGCGGATGGGTGAACACCACCGTGGGCACCTGCGAGAGGTCCAGCGTGTCGCTCCGACCGCCGTACAGCCGGTCCATCAGCCGACGCGCGGCCGCGATGGCGACCGGCGTCAGCGCCGGATCGGTGGTCACGTCACCGACCGCATACACGCCCGCGGCGCTGGTGGAATGCTGTCGGTCGACCAGGATGCGCCCACGCTCGTCGATGTCCACGCCAGCCGCGTCCAGCCCGAGGCCGTCGGTATTGGGCGCGCGCCCGGTGGCGAACAGCACGGTGTCGAACGTGCCCTGGTCCTGCCCACCCCCACGCACGCGTCGACGGCCCCCTTCGCCTTCCACCGATTCCACTTCGCAATCGAAATGCAGGCGCACGCCGGCGTGGCGGTAGTCCTCCGCCAACCGGTCGCACAGCTCCGCGTCGAAGGCTTCGAGCAGGCGGGGCCCGCGCACGAACATCGACACCCGGCTGCCCAGCGCCTGCATGACGCCGGCCAGTTCGACGGCGACATAGCCACCGCCGACGATCGCCAGCTCGGCCGGCGGCGCCGTCCACTGGAAGAAATCATCGGAGGTGCCGCCCAGCTCGGCGCCGGGGATGGGTGGCTTGACTGCATGCCCGCCGGTGGCGATCAACAGGCGCGACGCCGACAGACTGACACCGTCCTCGCATTCCACGGTGCCCGGGCCGGTCAGGCGCCCACGCATCGGCAGCACGGCAATGCCGGCCTCGTCCAGCCGGCGGCGGTAGCTCTCGTGGATGTTGTTGATGTAACGCTGGCGATGGGCGATGAACTCGGGCCAGTCCAACGCGCAGGTTTCTGTGGCGAACCCGAGGTCGCCGGCCATCGTCAGCTTGCGCGCCACTTCGGCCGCCAGCCACATCGCCTTCTTGGGTACGCAGCCGGCGTTGACGCAGGTGCCGCCGAGCGCGCCGGGCTCCAGCATCGCGACGCGCGCGCCGTGCTCGGCCGCGCGGAAGGCACCGGCCAACCCGCCCGAGCCGCCACCGATAACGATGAGGTCGAAATTGCGTGCCATGTCGGTCCTCCCTGGATGCGCGTCGGCATCGCGTCGAAAAGGCGGCAGTCTGACGCGGCGTGCGTCAACGCACCGCGTTGGGGACGTCAGGTGAAGCGGTCGGGCCGGTACGGCGCGGGGTCGAGCGCGGCGGCGCGGCCGCAGACAAGGTCCGCCACCAGCTGGGCGGTCCCGGCACTCATGCCCATGCCCATCATCCCGTGGCCCGTCGCCAGCCACAGGCCACGCCGGCCTGGCACCGCTCCGATGATCGGGATGTCGTCGCAGCTCATCGGACGCCAGCCGTACCAGCGTTCGCGCACCTGCGCGCCGACCGGCTCATGCAGGTATTCGGCCGCGCCGCGCTCCAGCGCCGCCAGCCGCCGCGCGTTGAGGCGCTCGTCGAAGCCGGAGAACTCCATCGTGCTGCCCAGCCGGAAGCCATCGGGCCACGCGGTCACGCACACCGCCCGCTCGCGCAGCACCAGCGGGCGTTTCGGTGCCAGCGCAGGCCTGGAATAGGTGATCGAGTAGCCCTTGCCGGGCTGCATCGCGCGCGACAGCGCCGGTACGTCGATGGCCCGCGCCAGCCGCGGCGACCAGGCGCCGGCGGCCACCACGACGTCGCGCGGACGCAGGTCGCCCGCGGCCGTGTGCATCAGCGGGCCATCCCGGCCATGGTCAATGCCGAGCAGCGGACGGTGCTCGTCGATGGTGCCGCCGCGGTCGCGCACCACGCGCGCCAGTTCGGCCAGGTAGAGGTCCGGCCTCAGCATCGCGTCGCCGGAGAACCGGATCGCACCGGCGACGCCCGGCTTCATCGCCGGCTCCAGCACTTCGTAGGAGGCGCCGTCGACCACCTCGACTTCGATACCGAGTTCGCGCAGCAACGGCAGTTCCTGCTGGCCATGCGCGAAGGCACGTGCATCACGGAACACGTAGTCCTCGCCGGATTCGACGAACCCGCATTCGATCGAATGCCGTCCGATCCAGTCGCCCAGGCGTGCACGCGAGTCGCCCAGCAGTGCCGCCTTCGCCTCCGCCGATGCGCGCCAGTCACGCGCGTTGCAGCGGCCCGCGAACCGCCACAGCCAGCGCCACAGCATCGGGTCAAGGCGAGGCGGAATGTACAGCGGCGCGTCCGGCGTCAGCATCCAGCGCAGTGCGCGCAGCAGCACGCCCGGCGCCGCCAGCGGCGGTGCATGGCTGGGCGTGATCGTGCCGCAGTTGCCGTGCGAACTGCCGCCGCCGACGCGCCCGGCATCGATCACCCGCACGCTGCGGCCCGCGTCCAGCAGCGCCAGCGCGCACGACAGGCCGATCACACCGGCGCCGACCACCACCACGTCTTCGCGTTGTTCCATGTGCAAAGTCTGGGGCCTGCCGCCGCGCAGCCGCTTGCCGCCACCGGGACGCAGCATGCCGGCTGGAACGTCAGCGCGCGTCGGGCAGCGCACGCATGGCCGGCAACCGCCCGTAGGTCAGCGCGCGCCACGCCCACTCCACCGGCCCGTAGCGGAAGCGAGCCAGCCACGCACGGCTGCCGACCACCTGCAACGCGAACAGCGCCAGCGCGAACGGCACCTGCCAGGCACGCGGCAGCTGCTCGAAGTACCCGAGCCCGTAGCCGGCGAAGATCGTCGTGCACACCAGCGACTGCAGCAGGTAGTTCGTCAGTGCCATGCGCCCGGCCGGTGCAATCCACGCCAGCGCGTGCGCGGCCACGCTGCCACCCTGCAGGCCGCGCAGCAGCCAGGCCAGGTAGCCCAGGCACATCAGCAGGTTGGCGACCGCCGCGAGCGCCGACGCCATGCCGGACTCCATGTCCAGCCGTCCGAAGTCCACCGTCGGTACCCGCCACCATGCCAGCAACATCGCCGCCAGGCCGAGCGGCAGCGCCACCCAGCGCAGGCAGGCGTAGAGGCGGGGAAAGCCCTCCGGTCGCTGGATCGCGCCGCTGCGCACGAACCACGTCCCCAGCAGGAACATGCCGAGGATGTGCGCGCCCATCACCGGCAGGTAGCCGATGAACATCGTGAAGTCGTCCCAGCGCCGCCCCATGGCCGCGAAATAGTCGCTGCCGCCGTAGGTAGCGCGCTGCGCGGCCAGCGCGTCGGCCATGGCCCGCTCCTGCTCGGCCAGGCCCTTCGCCATGTCGGCAGCCGCCGTCGGGTCGAGTTGTGCCACCGATCCCATCGCGCCGCCCAGCGCCATGATCGCGGCCGGCGCCAGGTACAGCGCGACGCCCCACCAGGGCAGGCGTTGGACCGGCGTGGCGCGGAACACGACCAGCAGCACCAGCGCCATGAGCGCGTAGTTCACCAGGATGTCGCCCGACCAGAGGAGCAGCAGGTGCAGCAGCCCGATCGCCAGCAATGCGAACGTACGGCGCAGGTACAGCGCGGTGAATGGCCGCCCCGCGGCCTCGGCACGCGCCATCATCACCGCGAACCCCATGCCGAACAGCAGCGAGAACAGGGTGTAGAACTTGCCCTGCACGAAGATGTAGATGAGCGTGTCGGCGATCCGGTCGGCGCCGGTTAGCGCCGGGTCCACGCCCGTGATCGACCCGAACAACGGGCCCACCATCCCCTCGATGTTCATCAGCAGGATGCCCAGCAGCGCGAATGCGCGCACCGCGTCCAGGGCGACGATGCGCTCGCCCGGCGCTACCGGCATCAACATGTCTGCGCGTGCGTCCATCCCCTGCCCCCGTCCCTGATCGAGCCGCGATCATGCCAGCCGGGGCAACCCGCTCTCCAGCATTTCGACACCGAAAAGAAAACGGCCCGCGCGAGGCGGGCCGTCGTCGGATGCCGAGGGGTTCGACCTCAGTGCTGGTGGCCACCCTCGCCGTGCACGTGCTTGTGCTCGATCTCCTCGGCGCTGGCTTCGCGCACGTCGACGATCTCCACCTTGAAGTGCAGGTCCTTGCCCGCCATCGGGTGGTTGAGGTCGACGTCGACCACGCTCATGCCCACCTTCTCGATGGTCACCGCGCGCGGGCCGAAGTTGGTCGGCAGCACGGCCTGCATGCCCGGCTGCAGCTTGGCGCCCTTGAAGTGCTTCTTGGGGACGCGCTGCACCATGCCCTCGCGGCGCTCGCCGTAGGCTTCGGCCGCAGCCACGTCGACCTCGAACGTCTCGCCGGCCTCGCGGCCTTCCATCGCCGTTTCCAGCCCCGGGATGATGTTGCCGTGGCCAACAAGAATGGCCAGCGGGTCGCCGCCGTTGGACGACTCCAGCGGCTCCTGGCCCTGCTCGGACACGGTGTAGTGGAAACGGACGACGCGGTCTTTCTCGATCTTCATGGCATACCCGGTGGTCGGCCTTCGCGGCCGGCATGTAAAGGAGGCTCCCGGCGCGAAGGCGCATGCCGCGGCGGCGGCGAGGGGGCATGAGGCTTGTCGCGACGGCGGCCAGCCGCCAAGCTGTCGGCCGTGAACAAGGCTGCGCATTATCCCGGCAAGCTCCCGGCCACGCCACCGGCGTCGGCACCGGGCCCATTCCCTTGCGGCCTTGCGCGCTTCGCCGGCCTTTCCGTCGCACTTGCCCTACTGGCCGGCTGCGGCGGCGGGCGGGAGACGGTACGCACCGCGCCGCCGCCACCGTCCACGCGCGACTGGCCCGCGGTGACGCCGGCCGACCCGGCCTCGGCCAACGCCGTGTTGATGCGCGCGATCAGCCTGGTCGGCACGCCCTACCGCTACGGCGGCAACACGCCTGAAGGCGGATTCGACTGCAGCGGACTGGTCAACTACGTCTTCAGCGACATGCTCGACGTGCGGCTGCCGCGCACCTCTCGCGCACTCGCCGACTACCAGGGGCCGAAGGTTCCGCCGCGGCAACTGGCCACCGCCGACCTGGTGTTCTTCGGCAGTGGCGGCAACGTCACCCACGTGGGCATCTACGTGGGCGAAGGCCGCTTCGTGCATGCCCCCAGCACGGGCGGGACAGTCCGCTTGGACCACCTCGACGGCCACTACTGGCGCGACCACTACAGCGGTGCGAAACGCATCCTGCGATGAAGATGGGCCAAACCGTGACGGTCATCGCTTCGCATTTAATGAATAATTAACGGAAATTACACCCACGGATCGCATCGAGCAGGCATGATCGCCGCGTGATGAAACCGTGAGTCCCGTGTGACGACCTCCTCGATCAGCCGTTCCTGCAACGGCACCGGCCGCGCCGCCACCCTCCCGACCCGCTGGGTTCGGGCTCTCCGCCTCTCCATCGTTCCCGCCCTGCTGTGCGTGCTGGCCTTGCCGGCAGGCGCGCAGGAGATCCCGCCGACTGGCGGAATGAGCGCCGACGCCGGCAACGCCGCGGGTATTGGCCGCAGCATGATGACCGACACGATGACCCTGTCGGACCGCGCGCTGATGCTGGCGACCGACCTCAACCGCATGGTCGGCCCGGGCGCCGAGGCCGGCGGCCAGGGCAAGGTCAAGAACCTGCTGCAGAGCGCGATGGCGCTGATCGGCACGCCCTATCGCTGGGGCGGCACTTCGCCCGACAGCGGCTTCGATTGCAGCGGTCTGGTGGGCTACGTGTTCCGCAATGCGCTTGGCATCGAACTGCCGCGCGTGTCGCGCGAGATGGCCAAGCGTGGCCGCCTGATCGACGACCGCAACGCGCTGGCCGAGGGCGACCTGGTGTTCTTCGGCAAGCGTGGCCGCGTCGACCACGTCGGTATCTACGTCGGCGACGGCCAGTTCGTGCACGCGCCGAGCCGCGGCAAGGACGTGATGGTGTCGCGCATGGACACCGGCTACTGGGGCAACAAGTTCATGTCGGCGCGCCGGGTCGAAGGTATCTGATCCCGCCACATACGTTGCAAGCGAGGAGGCACCCTGCGGGGTGCCTTTTCCGTTTCCGGGTGGGGGACCCGGGCGCGGTCCGTCAGGCACCGGCCTCGCGATAGCGCTCGATGGTCTGCTCGATCCCCTTGCTCAGCTCCATGACCTTGGTGGCGTAGGTCCCCAGCCGGCGGTCCTCCTCGGTCTGCGGCTTCCATGCCGGTACCGGCGTCGGCTTGCCTTCGACCGCGTCCAGCGCCACGAACACGATGACGCAGTGCGTGCACAGCCGCTCGCGCGTGGCGCTGCCGCCTTCGATGCCGGGGTCGCGCGCAGTGACATCGACGGAGAAGTGCATGCTGCTGGTGCCCGTGTAGACCAGCTTCGTGCGCACCGTGACCAGGTCGCTGGTACGGATGGGCGAGACGAAGCGGATGCCGCCCACCGCCACCGTCACGCTGTAGCGCCCGCTCCAGCCCACCGCCGCGGCGTAGCCGGCCTGGTCGATCCACTTCATCACCACGCCGCCGTGGACCTTGCCGCCGTAATTGACGTCGGTGGGTTCGGCGAGGAAGCGAAGGGTGAGTTCGCGTTGTTCTCCGGTCATGCGGCATGTGCTCCTGGTAGGCGGCCATAGCCGCAGCGCGACCGCGCCGGGGTCGGCGTGGGCGGTACGACGCATTCTCGTCGCAACCGCGTGCTTGCGGGGTCAAGCGCCAACGGCGATCCTGCGGGCCGGAACCAACCGGGGGGACATCGCATGCGACAGGGACTGCGGACGGCCGTCGGCGTGGTGGCCGGCATCGTGGTGGCGTGGCTGGCGATCGTGCTGTCGCAACTGTTCAGCGCGACGCTGTACCCGCCACCGCACGGCACCGACCTGACCGACCCCGCGGTGTTGGCCGACTTCATCAACGCCGCGCCGGTGACGGCCATGGCCTGCGTGATCGCCGGCTACGCGCTGGCGGCGCTGCTGGGTGGCTGGGTCGCGGCCCGGATCGCGCGGGCGCACCCGCGCATCGCCGCGATGATCGTCGGCGGCGTGGTGCTTCTGGGGGTCGTCCTCAACTACACGATGATCCCGCACCCGACCTGGATGCTGGTCAGCGGCGTGCTGTTGCCGCTGCCGATGGCCTGGCTTGGCGCGCGACTGGCGGGCCGTGGGGTCCATCCGCCGACCGCCTGAACCCTGACGGCGTTCAACAAAGTACGGCTGGGCAGCCCGCCGCGCAGATGGCACCCTTGTCGCCCCGCGCGCACTGCCGCGCGTGACGCCTGAAACGCCCCCATGCCCGACCATCGACGTGCCCGGCCGTACGCGCTGCTTACCGCGCTCCTGCTCCCGCTATCGCTTTGCGCACAATCCGTGCTCCCGCAGACAAAGGCCTACGAGGTACCGGAGAGCTGGCGACGCCCGGTGCAACCGTTCCAGGTGGCCGAACGCACCTGGTACGTCGGCACCGAAGGCCTGTCGGCCCTGGTGGTGAAGACCGACGACGGCGCGGTGCTGGTCGACGGCGGCATGCCGCAGGCCGCGCCGATGCTGCTGGAGCACCTGCAGTCGATCGGCATCGCGCCCGGCGATGTCCAGCTGATCCTCCACAGCCACGCCCACGCCGACCATGCCGGCCCGCTGGCGGCGCTGCGCCGTGCGACCGGGGCCACCGTGGCCAGCAATGCCGAATCCGCCGCGCTGCTCGCGCGCGGCGGCAGCGACGACATCCACTATGGCGATGCGATCCAGTTCCCGCCGGTGACCGCGGACCGCCTGGTCCAGGACGGCGAGACGATCGAGCTGGGCGGCGTCGCGTTCACCGCGCACTTCACGCCCGCGCACACGCCCGGATCGCTGAGCTGGACGTGGACCGACACGCGCGAAGGCCGGCCGGTGTCCATTGCCTATGCCGACAGCCTGAGCGCGCCCGATTACCGGCTGCTCGACAACCCGCGCTATCCGCGCATCGTGGAGGACTACCGGCGCGGCTTCGACCGCGTGCGCGCCCTGCCCTGCGACATCCTCATCGCCCCGCACCCGGGCGGCGTGGGCTGGAACCCCGGCCGACACGGACAACCCGCACCCCGCACCGGTTTCGTGCACCGCCTACGCCGACAAGGCCGAGGCCGCGTTCGACGACGCGCTCGCAAAGCAGCGCGAGGCCCGCGACTGATGCCCTACACGCCGATCGTCGCAACCCTCGGCTTCGTGCTGTCGCCCGACCGCAAGCAGGTGCTGATGGTCCACCGCAACGCGCGGCAGGACGACCACCAGCTGGGCAAGTACAACGGCCTGGGCGGCAAGATCGAGCCCGACGAAGACGTGCTGGCCGGCATGCGCCGCGAGATCCACGAGGAAGCCGGCATCGACTGCGAGGAGCTGGTCCTGCGTGGCACCGTCAGCTGGCCCGGCTTCGGCAAGCACGGCGAGGACTGGCTGGGTTTCGTCTTCGTGGTCACGCGCTTTGCCGGCACGCCTTTCGAGCGCAACCTCGAAGGCACGCTGGAATGGGTCCCGGTCGATCGGCTCGACGACCTCCCCATGTGGGAAGGCGACCGCCACTTCCTGCCGATGGTGTTCGACGACGACCCTCGGCCGTTCCACGGGGTAATGCCGTACCGCGATGGCCGCATGGTCAGTTGGCGGTATTCGCGGGCATGAGTCCCCACCCGCACACCTGACCCTGCCGCACGCCGCGGCCGCGGCCGCGGCCGCGAAGAGCAGCCGACGATGCTCGACGACGCCAGCCTGCGTGAGCGATCCCCGCGGCTGGCACGGCATTGGCTGTTACCGCACCGTCCGCATCAGTGCGTTTGGGCGGAGTGCCTTGGGGCCTGCACCGTGTCCGCCTGTTCGTGCTGCCGAGCCATCGACATCTGACGGGCCTCCCGCTGCGACGCCTCAAGCTTCGCATCGGAGCTTTCGATCGGCGTCTGCCGGGCGTGGTCCATCGTGAACGCCACCCGACGCGCGGCCGGGCTGTCGATGTCGCCCTGCAGCAGGAACGCGTGCTGCCTGGTGCCGATCACCAGGTGGTCCGCACGTTCCAACGCATGGCCGGCGCGTGCGCCACCGAAGTCGCGGTCGGGATACAGGCCGCGCAGCTCATCACGATTGTCCCGGCAGGCCGCCAGCGCATAACGGCAGAAGCGCTCGCGCTCGCCGTCGTCCTGGAATCGGATCGCACCGTCGCGTTCACGCGCCCGTGCGTGGCCCCGGATCTGCTGCAGCAGGTCGTGTTGCGGATGGTCCGCGTCCACTGGAGACGTCCGGTTCGCTGACGCCTGGCCCTTGGGCGCGACACTAGGATCGGATGCCGGCTCGAGAAATTCCGGCAACGGTGAACCACGCCACTCCCGATGCGTGGGGCCGTCCACGACGCCGCGAGTGCCCCGCTCCAAGCGCCCGCGCTGCTCCGGGTCCAGCCGGGCGGGCTCGCCGGGCGCAAGGTCCCTGCGCATGGCGTCCACCACATCGGCAACCAGTCCAGCACCACTCCGCGTGCCCAGCGTGATGCCTCCGCGTATCACCGCGATGTCGGAGCGGAACTTCGCGATCATCGGATCGAACTGGGCCGCCAGCTCGCGGGCCCGCGGATCGCGCAACACCGACACGTCCGGCCGGTTGCGGCCGTCAACATCGAGGAAGTTGTGCATGCCGTGCGTGTCGAGTGCATCGGCGGCCACGGGCAGCGGATTGCGCAGGTCGAACGGACCTCGCGAGTTGTCGTAGCCGCCCGCATCGCGCAAGGCATCGATGTGTCCTGGCGTGGCATACATCTGCACCGTCCCGTAGTGCGGACTTCCGGCGGACACGACGTCGGTGGCGACCACGTGGTTGACTACCGCCGCCCCGCCTTCGCCAATCCGGTGGTCCAGGCTGGCCGCGCCATAGGCGTTGAATGTCTCGCCACGCAGGCCAAAGTGGTGCGCTGTGATCTGGGCGAGCGTGCCGCCCAGCGAGTGGCCGGTGACGGTGACTTCGGGTACGCGTGAGCCTGGCCTTGATGACAGGTTGGCAGCGTAATCAACAGCCCACCGGGTCAACTCGACAGCTTCCGGCGTCTGCCGATTGCTGCGCGCCCGGACCATTCCCCCGTCCGTCAAAACCACGTCCTGAAGGAACTCACGCTCCGGCTCGGTCCCTCGATGGGCTACCACGATGGCCTTGGTGTCGACGCGTTGGTAAACCGTCCCCTGATAACCCGTGGAGGGATTGTCGACGTGACGCAACACCTTGTGCGGAACGCCGTCGACCTGGAAGACCTCTCGCGACATTGCAAGCGCTGGCAGTTCATTGGCGTTGTCATAGCAATGATCCGCCAGTGTTGCGTAGTGCTGGGAACGGGCATTCACCGCGTGCCGCCCATGACGGTGAGAGTGACCTTGAAGAACTCACCGTGGCGATCAGCCGGGACATCCGCAAGCGCCAGGTCTCCGGAGTCGGGGAACTCAGCGAAATCGACCACGCGAGGGAATCGTTCTTGCCAGTAATGCAGTGTCTTGCTGCGCGTCGAATCCAACGCCGATTCCAACTCGTCGCCATAAAGGTCCGCCATGAACAGCGTCTCCTCCGGTGCCCCCGTGGCCTTGAGCTGAACCTGCACGTTGACCAGCCGCCAGTGACATACACCGTGGCCGTGGTAGTCCTCATCGACCATGCCGTCGGTGAACACGGTGCCGGTGTAGCCTCCATCCGGCTGGCGCCGCAGCTCGAAGGGAATCGAACGCGTGGGGATCGGCGAGCTGTAGCCGCCGGCGTTCTCGCGCGGCGGCGGCAGGCACTCGCGGTTGGTCACGTCGAACTGCATGAACCCCCGGATCCAGCCGAACTCGCCGGGTGCATTGTCGATGTCCACGTCGACGCGATGGAGTTGCGTCGGACTGGGGTTCTGCCGGTACTCGGCCATGGTCTTCTCCTGTTGGACCGGTGCGCATCCTGCGCCGAGGGTGAGGGCCGCCACGGCGCAGGCCGCAAACAGGCTCGGCAGTGGCGTGGACATGTCCAGAGGACGCGAGGTATCGCGCCGGTCGTGTCCGGGCACGACGGCGCCGACGTGGCGCGGCAACGCGCGACGAGGAAAAGGCTCAGGGAACTGGGGCATGGGCGTCCTCCATTGACGCGATATCGATCCTTCGGTGCGGGCCGCGTGGCGGCGGCAGGCAGCATGCCAAAAGACCCTTACCCGCACAAAGGTGCCGGCGCGGGCAGGCGCATCTCCCGACAAGACGGGCCGCCCGGGTCGGTCTACTCCGACCGCACCACGCCGCCCGACTCCTCATCCGGTGCCAGCCCGACATTGCTGGACGCCGCGTTGTACCGCGCCTCGTCCAGCATCCCGGTCTCGCGCGCGACCAGCACGGGCACCAGCATCTGGCCGGTGACGTTGGTCATCGTGCGCATCATGTCGAGCACGCGGTCGATCGCGACCAGGTAGCCGATGCCCTCCAGCGGCAGGCCCGCCGCGCTCAGCACCAGCGTGACCATGACGATGGCAGTGCCCGGCACGCCGGCGGTGCCGAAGCTGCCCAGCACCGACGCCAGCAGGATGATCAGGTACTGCGTCGGCTCCAGCTGCAGGCCGAAGTACTGCGCGACAAAGATCGACGTCAACGCCGGGAAGATCGCGCCGCAGCCGTCCATCTTGATGCTGGCGCCCAGGGGTACCGCGAACGCCGCGTAGTCCTTGTCCACACCCAGGTTGTGCGTGACCGCGCGCATCGCTACCGGCATGGAGGCGAAGCTCGACGAACTGACGAACGCCACCTGCATGCCGGGCGCGGCGCCGCGGAAGAACTTAAGCGGGTTGAGCCCGTGCGCGGCGACCAGCCCGCCGTAGACCACGACGATATGGAGGGCGCACGCCAGGTACAGCGCAAACACGAACGTGCCCAGCGGCAGCAGCCGCTCGAAGCCGTAGCTGCCCACCAGCGCGGCAATCAGGCCGAAGGTGCCCAGCGGGGTGAACTCGAGCACGAAGCGGGTGACCTGGATCATCACCTCGCTGCCCTCGCCCACCAGCTTCCGCAGCCCGGCGGTCTTCTCGCCCAGCTTGACGAGCGCGAAGCCGACCAGCCCGGCGAACACGATCACCTGCAGGATCTTGCCCTCGGCCAGCGCCTGGAACGGGTTGCCCGGGACGATGTCCAGCACCACCTGCACCGGCGAGGGGATCTCGCGCACGGTGTAATCCGGCGCCATGGCCAGCCCACTGAGGCCCAGACCGGGCTGCAGCCACCAGCCAACGCCCAGCCCGACCGCCACGGCCAACGCGGCGGTGGCGGCGAACCACAGGAACGTGCGCCCGCCCAGCGCGGCCACCGACTTCTGCCCGTGCAGCGAGGCCACGGCATTCATCACCGCGAAGAACACCAGCGGCACGGCGATCATCTTGATCAGGGTGACGTAGACCGTGCCGAGCGGTCCGAACCATGTCTCGGCCGCCGGACCCATCGCCCAGCCGGCCAGCGCGCCCAGCACGAAGCCGGCGAGCACGCGCTGCCAGAAGGGGATGCGGAACCACGCGGCGACCAGGTGCATGCCGGACCTCGGGCGGCCGGCGGGGCCGCGGAATCGGTAGGAAGGCCGCACAGTACCGAAGCCGGCGTCCGCGTACGAGGCCACGCGCCGGCCGTCAGCGTCCCATGACAGCAACAACGGGCCGGCATAATCGCGCGTTCCGTTGTTCATGGTCACTGCCGATGCCCCTGCTGCGCCCCACCTGCCTCGCCGCCCTTGCCACGCTGCTGGTTTCGGCCTGCTCCACGCCGCCAGGTGCCCGGCCCGAAGCGCCCGCGAATTCCTGGGCCGTCGACGTGCCGACGATCGAGCGCCCCGAAGGCGAGACGGCCGCGTGGTGGTTCCGCGCCGGCGCGGCGCAGGCCGCCGAGCGCGGCGCGATGGCCGGCAACG
>Ga0156725_1008_pt8 | contig 16688 bp, 17 predicted proteins | sample RifOxyD1_FD_112054 | JGI IMG/M metagenome (GOLD analysis project Ga0156725, IMG submission 112054) | Xanthomonadales bacterium RIFOXYD1_FULL_69_11
AACCTGCAGCGTCAGATCCTCCACAGCGATGCGCGCGTGGGCATGCCGAAGGTGGAGTCTGCACGGATCGCGCTGACGGCCCTGAACCCGACGGTCGGCATCGAGCCGTTCGGCGAGCGCATCGGTTCCGGCAACGTCGAGCGGCTGATCGCGGATGCCGACGTGGTGATCGACGGCGCCGACAACTTCCCCGCGCGGTACCTGCTCAACGATGCCTGCGTGAAGCTGGGCAAGCCGCTGGTCTACGGCGCGGTCCACCGCTTCGAGGGCCAGGTCAGCGTGTTCGATGCCGGGCGCCACCGGGGCGACGCGCCCTGCTATCGATGCCTGTTCCCCGAACCTCCGCCGCCGGAGGCCGCACCCAATTGCGCCGAGGCGGGCGTGCTCGGCGTGCTTCCCGGCGTGATCGGCCTGTTGCAGGCGACCGAGGCGATCAAGCTGATCCTCGGACTGGGCGAGCCGCTGCGCGGGCGCCTGCTCCATTTCGATGCGCTATCCATGCGATTCCGCGAAACCCGGCTGGGCGCGGATCCGCAGTGCCCGGTATGCACGCCCGGTACACCGTTCCCCGGCTATATCGACTACGCGCGGTTCTGCGCCGGCCCGTGACGCCCCGCGTCCATCGGCCTGCAGGCCATTCCCGGTGGGCGATGCGAGGATCAGGCGATGCGACGAGCAGCGTTGTGGGGTGTGGCGGCGGTTTTGGCGCTGATCGCTGTGTGGCCAAGCGTCGCCCAGGCTCGCTGCATTTCCACTGATCCTGCGCAGGCCCGTGATCTGCCCTCGCGCATCGCGGCTGTTGCCTGCCGCGAGCATGCGCTCTGGTATCAGCCCTTTATCGATGCGGATGGCCGCCTGGTCAGCACCGCGGTCTACGAGGCCGAGGAGACGCGCCTCAGTGATCGCGTTACGCCCGCCTGGCTGCGCGTGGTCGATTACTGGCAGGGCAGTGGGTTGATGGGCGCGATGGCGTTCGCGCCGGGTGCCACCACCTGCGCGTACGCGCGCCGTGGCGGCGGGCCGGTACCCGGCTGCAGGACGTTCGTCGTGGACAAACCCTGGTCGGCTGCGTTCATGTCCTACGTGATGGCGCAGTCCGGCGTTCCGGGTTTCCGGGCATCGCCCGCACACGTCGATTACGTCCGCGATGCCTACCAACGGCCCGACTCAAGCCCGTATACCGCGCAGGACCCTCGTACGGGCCGGCCGGCGAAGGGCGACCTGCTGTGCTACGTCCGGGGCGACGGGGCTGGCGTGGACAGCCATCCGTCCCTCGCGGCGTGGTTCAGCCGCAATCCAGGCGCGGAACTGGCCATGCACTGCGACGTGGTAATTGACGCCGTCAGTGACGGCCATGCCTACCTGATCGGAGGCAATGTGCTGCAGTCCGTGACGATGCGCATCCTGCCGCTCAACCGCAGCGGACAGTTCTGGGGCCTGCCCCAGGGCGACACTGCCAACTGCTCGCCGGTAAACCCGCAGGCGTGCAGCTTCAATCGCCAGCATTGGGCGGCCCTGCTCAAGCTGAAACCGGGCCTGCCGATGCGGGCCATGCCGTCGATGACGCCGCAGGCACCTCCGCAGCAGGCCTGCTGCGTGCACTGCGTCGTCGGCTCGGGCGTGCCGCGCTGCGCGACGCCGGCGGCCGGTGACTAGCGCTCCGTCGCGTCGCGGCGCATGAACGCCTGCAGTGCCGCACCGTAGGCGGGATTGGCATCCACCGTGTTGTGGCCGGCGCCGGCCAACGTCACCTCGGACGTGGACGCGAAGGGCAGCGCATCAATCAGCCCGCGGGTGCTGTGGGCGGGCACGACCTCATCCTGTTCGGCGCGCACGACCTGCACCTCGCCCTCGAATCGGCCCAGTGCGAGCGCGGAATCGAACCGGTCCCGGAGCAGCCAGTCCACCGGCAGCCACGGGTAGTGGTGGCGGGCCACCGTGACCATGCTGTCGAACGGCGTTACCAGCGCCAAACGCTGCACCGGGCGCCGGGAGGCGACGTGGGCCGCCACCCCGCTGCCCAGGCTGCGACCGATCACGTCGACCGATGTGTGGCGACCCGTGGCGTGGTCGAAGAACGCCAGCGCGTCCCGCTTGAGTGCGTCTTCCGAGGGCGATCCCTCGCTGGCGCCGTAGCCGCGGTAGGCCGGCAGGTACACCGTGTGGTCGGGAAACCAGTGCGCAAATGTCTCCCGGTGCACCTCGACGGCCTCGGCGTTGCCGCCGAAGTACACCAGCGCGTGCGCGCGATCGGGGTTGACCACCCAGGCCCGCAGCCGCACGTCGTCCACGACCAGCGTGAGGTCGACGTCCGCGGCCGAAGTGCGGGTGAACCCCGGGAAATACATCAGGTCGCGCTGCCGCACTGCGACCAGCACGCACACCGCCAAGTAGCCCATGGCAAGCAGCACCAGGGTGCACAGCAGGGTGCGCGGCCACGTCCGGCGTGCCATGGCGGGTCGATTCAGTTGGCGTGCGAGCGCTTCGCCGCTTCGAATGCGGCCAGCTGCTCCGGCGTTGCCTCGCGCTGGTGCGTGGCCTTCCACTGCGCGAAGGACTCGCCGTAGACCGCCTCCCGCGCTTCGTCCCGCGTCATGGTGATGCCGCGGGCCTCGGCCGCCTCGCGGTACCAGTCGGCCAGGCAGTTGCGGCAGAAGCCGGCCAGGATCATCAGGTCGATGTTCTGGACGTCCGGCCGCGCCTCCAGCAGGTGCTGGCGCAGCCGCCTGAAGACGGCGGCTTCGATGGCGGTGGTTTCGTGGTCGTGGTCGGTCATGGCCGGTCTCCGGAAAGGGCGATGTCGATCAGCGATAATGCGCGGCTCCGCTCAAGCGCGCACCTGCATCCCGGCATGACCCAAACCAGCAAGTCCAGCAAGGCCCGCATCCTCGACGGCAAACGCATCGCCGAGGATCTGCTCGACAACCTCAAGGCGCAGGTCGACGCGCGCCTGGCGGCCGGCAAGTCCGCGCCGGGCCTGGCGGTGGTGCTGGTGGGCAACGACCCGGCCTCGGCCGTGTACGTGCGCAACAAGCGGCGGGCGGCCGAGAAGGTCGGCATTCGCGCGATCGACCACGACCTGCCCGCCGACACCAGCGACGCCGAGCTGCTGGCCCTGATCGACCGCCTGAACGCCGACCCGGAAGTCCACGGCATCCTGGTGCAGTTGCCGCTGCCCGACCGCCGCGACGCCACCGCGCTGATCCACCGCATCGACCCGCGCAAGGACGTGGACGGCTTCCACCCGGAGAACGTGGGACACCTGGCGCTGCGCCAGTTCGGCCTGCGGCCCTGCACGCCGCGCGGCATCACCACGCTGCTGGGCTACACCGACCGCCCGGTACGCGGGCAGAGCGCCACCATCGTCGGCGTGTCCAACCACGTCGGCCGCCCAATGGCGCTGGAGCTGCTGATCGCCGGCTGCACCACCACCAGCTGCCACAAATTCACGCCGCCGGACGTGCTGGAGGCGGCCGTGCGCGGCGCCGACATCCTGGTGGTGGCGGTCGGCCGGCCGCAGCTCATCCCGGGCGAATGGGTGAAACCGGGTGCGGTCGTCATCGACGTGGGCATCAACCGGCTGGACGATGGCCGCCTGGTGGGTGACGTGGGCTACGCGGCCGCCGCCGAACGGGCCAGTTGGATCACGCCGGTCCCCGGTGGGGTGGGGCCGATGACGGTGGCCACCCTCATGCAAAACACCCTGGAAGCGGCCGAGGCGGCGGACCGGTAGCCCCTGTCCTCGCGAGAGAGGGGGTGGCGTGAGGCTTCGGGGGGAACGGCAGGGGCTGAATCAAAAGCAGCTCGGCATCCGGTCGCATGGCGAGCCCCCGAGCCCTGATCCGTCCTGCGGGAACCTTCTCTCGGGAGGAGAAGTAACCAGGTCAAGAGCAAAAAGCGCGGTACAATGACGCGCTTCATCTCCCCGGGCCGCCCCATGCTGCGCATCCAGGCTGAAGCGCTGACCTACGACGACGTATCGCTCGTCCCCGCGCATTCCACCGTCCTGCCCAAGGACGTCTCGCTCGAAACCCGCATCACCCGCGACCTCACTATCCGCCTGCCGATCCTGTCGGCGGCAATGGACACCGTCAGCGAGGCACGCCTGGCCATCGCACTGGCCCAGCTCGGCGGCCTGAGCATCATCCACAAGAACATGAGCCTGGAGCAGCAGGCCGCGCACGTGGCGCAGGTCAAGAAGTTCGAGGCCGGCGTGATCAAGGAGCCGTTCACCGTCGGCCCCGAGACCACCATTGCCGAAGTGCTCAAGCTCACCCGCGCACGTAACATCTCCGGCGTGCCGGTGGTCGACGGCGGCCAGCTGGTCGGCATCGTCACCAGCCGCGACATGCGCTTCGAGAAGAAGCTCGACGACCCGGTCCGCCACATCATGACCAAGCGCGACCGCCTGGTGACGGTGCGCGAAGGCGCCAGCGACGAGGAAGTCGTCCAGCTGCTGCACAAGCACCGCATCGAGAAGGTGCTGGTGGTCAACGACGGCTTCGAGCTGCGCGGCCTGATCACCGTCAAGGACATCCAGAAGAAGTCCGACAACCCCAACGCTGCCTACGACAGCAGCGAACGCCTGCTGGTGGGCGCGGCGGTGGGCGTGGGCGGCGACACCGAGGCGCGCATCGAAGCACTGGCTGCGGCCGGCGTGGACGTGGTGGTGGTCGACACCGCGCACGGCCATTCGCAGGGCGTGCTGGACCGGGTGAAATGGGTCAAGACGCGCTTCCCGCAGTTGCAGGTCATCGGCGGCAATATCGTCACCGGCGATGCCGCGCTGGCATTGATGGACCACGGCGCGGACGCCGTGAAGGTCGGCGTCGGCCCGGGTTCGATCTGCACCACGCGCGTGGTGGCAGGCGTCGGCGTGCCGCAGGTCACCGCGGTGGCGATGGTGGCCGAAGCGCTGCAGGATCGCATTCCGCTGATCGCCGATGGCGGCATCCGCTATTCGGGCGACATCGGCAAGGCGCTCGTCGCCGGCGCATCGACGGTGATGGTGGGCGGCCTGTTCGCCGGAACCGAGGAAGCGCCGGGCGAAGTCGAGCTGTTCCAGGGCCGCAGCTACAAGAGCTACCGCGGGATGGGCAGCCTGGGTGCAATGGAGCAGGGCTCCAAGGACCGCTACTTCCAGGACGCGTCCGACGCCGACAAGCTGGTGCCGGAAGGCATCGAAGGTCGCGTGCCGTACCGCGGCCCGCTGCGCAATGTGGTGCACCAGCTGGCCGGCGGCCTGCGCGCCACGATGGGCTACGTGGGCTGCGCGTCGATCGAGGACATGCGCAAGAAGCCTAGCTTCGTGCGCATCACGGGCGCCGGCTCGCGCGAGAGCCACGTGCACGACGTGCAGATCACGAAAGAGCCGCCGAACTACCGGGCGGGTTGAGGCGCCCCGCTGTTTTCCGACACCGCCTTTTGCCGTCATTCCCGCGAATGCGGGAACCCAGCGACTTGGCACCTCGGGAAACCACGCAGTGGGCGGGAAGAAGTAAGCCACTGGATTCCCGCATTCGCGGGAATGACGGGTAACAACAGGAACCGCGGGCCTTCTGCTCCATGACCGACATCCATTCCGACAAGATCCTCATCCTCGACTTCGGCGCGCAGTACACCCAGCTGATCGCGCGCCGGGTGCGCGAGATCGGGGTCTACTGCGAGATCTGGGCCTGGGACCACGATCCGTCCGAAATCGCCGCCTATGGCGCCAAGGGCATCATCCTGTCGGGTGGCCCCGAGTCGACGACCGTCGATGGCGCGCCGCGCGCGCCGCAGGAGGTGTTCGACAGCGGCCTGCCGATCCTGGGCATCTGCTACGGCATGCAGACGCTCGCCGCGCAGCTGGGCGGTTCGACAGAAGCTGCCGACGCGCGCGAGTTCGGCCACGCCGAAGTCGAGCTGGTTGCCCATGACGCGCTGCTGGGTGGCCTGAGCGACCACGGCGGCGACCCGCGGCTCAACGTCTGGATGAGCCACGGCGACCACGTCGCCACCGCGCCGCCGGGCTTCACGGTCACGGCGAAGACCGACCGTATTCCCGTGGCCGCGATGGCCAACGAGGACAAGCGCTGGTACGGCGTGCAGTTCCACCCCGAGGTCACCCACACCCTGCAGGGGCAAACGCTGCTGCGCCGTTTCGTCACCGAGATCTGCGGCTGCCAGACGCTGTGGACGGCCGCGCACATCATCGAAGACCAGATCGCCCGCGTGCGCGAGCAGGTCGGCGAGGACGAGGTAATCCTCGGCCTGTCCGGCGGCGTGGACTCGTCGGTGGTGGCCGCACTGCTGCACAAGGCCATCGGCGACCAACTGACCTGCGTCTTCGTGGATACCGGCCTGCTGCGCTGGAAGGAAGGCGACCAGGTGATGGCGATGTTCGCCGAGCACATGGGCGTACGCGTCATCCGCGTGGACGCGGCCGACCGCTACTTCAATGCGCTGGAAGGGGTCAGCGACCCCGAGGCCAAGCGCAAGATCATCGGCAACCTGTTCGTGGAGATCTTCGACGAAGAGGCCGGCAGGCTGCGCAACGCCAAGTGGCTGGCGCAGGGCACCATCTACCCGGATGTGATCGAGTCGGCCGGCAGCAAGACCGGCAAGGCCCACGTCATCAAGAGCCATCACAACGTCGGCGGCCTGCCCGAGCACATGAAGATGGGCCTGGTAGAGCCGCTGCGCGAACTGTTCAAGGACGAGGTGCGCCGGTTGGGAGTGGAGCTCGGCCTGCCCGAGTCGATGGTCTATCGCCATCCGTTCCCGGGCCCGGGACTGGGCGTGCGCATCCTGGGCGAGGTCAAGCGCGAGTACGCTGAACTGCTGGCCAAGGCCGACAACATCTTCATCGAGGAACTCCGGCGGGCCGGGTTGTACGACAAGACCAGCCAGGCGTTCGCGGTGTTCCTGCCGGTGCGCTCGGTCGGCGTTGTGGGCGACGCACGCGCCTACGAGTGGGTCATTGCGCTGCGGGCGGTGGAGACGATCGACTTCATGACCGCCCACTGGGCGCACCTGCCGTACGAGTTCCTCGGGCGCGTTTCAAACCGAATCATCAATGAGTTGCGCGGTGTTTCTCGCGTCGTTTATGACATCAGCGGCAAGCCGCCTGCCACGATCGAGTGGGAGTAGTCGGCCTGCTCGCGAGCCACAGGCTCGCAGGCTGACTACTGACCGGCCATGGATGGCCGGGCCGGACGATCCGAAGATGGAAGTGCAGCGCCAGGGACGGCCGTTCCGAACTTGATCAAGCCTCGGGAGTGAGCGTGTCGAATCCAGAAGCGGTCGTGGCTGCCGACAACCACTGGATGCGCCACGCGCTCGCGCTGGCCGACCGTGCCGAGCACGAGGACGACGAGATCCCGGTCGGCGCCGTGCTGGTGTCGGCCGCTGGCGAAATCCTCGGCGAGGGCTGGAACCGCAACATCACAGAGCACGACCCGACCGCGCACGCCGAGATCGTCGCCATGCGCCAGGCCGGTCGTCGGCTCGGCAACCATCGCCTCCTGGGCAGCACGCTCTACATCACCCTGGAGCCGTGCGCGATGTGCGCCATGGCGATGGTCCATGCGCGCATCGTCCGCGTCGTGTTTGGCGCTTTCGATCCGAAAACCGGTGCCGCCGGCAGCGTCTTCGACCTGCTGGCTGATCCGCGCCACAACCATCGCGTCGAAGTGACCGGCGGGGTTCTGGGCGAGGAGGCCGGCAGCAGGCTCACGGCGTACTTCCGTCGCAAGCGCGGGAAGCCTGTAGCGGGGCAGGGCAGCATCTAGCCTGAGCCGGCGAGTCGTGCTGCAGGAGCGGCTCAGCCTCGAACGCGGCGTGCGTTCGCACACCGCCCGATGATCGCGGCTGAAGCCGCTCCTACAGCGCTTATTCCCCTGTGCCCCGGCGCTTTGCACGCGCCCGCCCGTGTGCGTGGTCCATCTCCTCGTTGAGTGCGGACACCGCCATCGCCGATTCGCGCGAGAGGTTGATGCTGGCGGCGAACATCGCCAATACGCCGAGCACTGCCAGGATCGTGGGCAGGCTGCCCAGCCGGTAGTCGAGGAACGCATCAATGGCCACCGAGAGGCTGGTGCCGACGAAGAAGCTGATGGCCGCATACAAGAGTTGGCTGCCACGCAGCACCAGGTTGGACCGGCGACGCTGCACGTCGATCAATCGATCCATCCGCTCGGTCTGGGCGGCATCCAGGTCGCCTTCGTCCAGCTCGCGCAACAGGTTGCGCAGCCGGTCCACGACGCGCGCCAGGCGGTTGTTGGCCGACATCAGCAGCGATGCCGTGGCGGTCAGGAAGAACGCCGGTGCCAGCATGGCCGTCAGGATCGCATAGTGCGTGTTCTGGAACATCCGCTGCCTGCTCTATTGCTCCGGGGGCTCGGCTATCATGCCGCGACACGGACACGGCGGGGAGCCCATGGCGGCGAAGAATGGAAACGACCACAGGCTGATCTGGATCGACCTGGAGATGACCGGGCTGGGTACGGTCAACGACTCGATCCTTGAGATCGCCACCGTGGTGACCGACGCCGACCTCAATGTGCTGGCCGAAGGCCCCGAGCTGGCGATCCGCCACTCGCTGCAGCGGCTCGAGGCCATGGACGAGTGGAACCGCAACCAGCACCGCAAGTCCGGGCTGTGGAACCGGGTGCTGGAAGAAGGCGTGGCGATGGACGAGGCCGAAACCCGCACGCTCGCCTTCCTCAACGACTGGGTCCCGGCCAACGCCTCGCCGATGTGCGGCAACTCCATCTGCCAGGACCGGCGATTCCTGCATCGTGAAATGCCTGAGCTGGAGCGCTACTTCCATTACCGCAACCTCGACGTCAGCACGATCAAGGAACTGGCCCGTCGCTGGGCGCCGGACGTCATGGCCGGCGTCGGCAAGGAAGCCAAGCACACCGCACTCAGCGACGTGCACGACTCCATCGCCGAGTTGCGCCACTACCGCTACTTCATGGGGCGGCTGAGCGGCCTGCCACAGGAATAGGGCAAGGCCTTACTGCGGGTCGGCCTTGGGCTGGTGCGCGGGGTCGTCGACGCCGACCTGCGGCGCATCCGAGGCGGCCTGTACGGAGGCATCGTTGACCAGCCGGTACTGGCCGGCGGCCGCCGCATCCCCGGCGACGTGGTGGTACATGTGCACGTCGCGTTGCGGGAACGGAATGCTGACGCCGATCTCGTCGAATGCCTTCTTGATGCGCTCGGTCAACTCGCACTTGGTGACGAAGTGGTCGGCGTTGGCAACGTGGCAGCGGATGCCCAGGTTCACGCTGTTGTCGGCCAGGGCATAGACCAGCACGTCGGGCGCCGGCTCAGACAGCACGCGGGGGTCTTCCTGCATCAGTTTCAGCGCCGCGCCGCGCGCCGCATCGATGTCGTCGTTGTAGGCGATGCCGATGACCAGCTCGATGCGTCGCATCACGTCCGGCGTCAGGTTGATGATGGAGTCGGTGGTGATCAGGCTGTTGGGCAGCACGATGGTCTGGTTGTCGGCCCCGCGCAGCACGGTCTGGAAGATGCTGACGGACTCCACCTTGCCGGTCTCGCCGGCAATCGTGACGATGTGGCCGACCCGGAACGGCTTTAGCGACACCAGCATCACGCCCGAGGCGATGTTGGACAGCGAATCTTTCAACGCCAGGCCGATGGCCAGGCCGGCCGCGCCCAGCACGGCAATCATCGAAGTCATCGGCACGCCGACCACCTGCAGCGCCGCCAGCACCAGCACCACCAGCAGGGCGACATACGCCACCTTGCGCAGGAACAGCACCGCGGTGGGTTCGACATCGGCACGGGTCAGGGCGCGCTCGGCGATGCCGGCGATCCACTTGGCAATGCGCAATCCGATCGCGAACAGGACGAGGGCGCCCAGCACGCGCAGCCCGATCGAGGCGGCCATTTCCGTCCAGCCGGCCTCCTGGGCCGAGTTCCACCATGCCTGCACCTGCCACCTCCCGGTCGAATCAAACGCTGTGAAATCAAACATCGTGAAACGGGATCTTCAAACAAGACGCCCCGCGGAGAGCGGGGCGCCGGTTGTGCGCGCAGCCTAGCGCCGCGCGCGTTATCGCGATCTCATCCGGCTTCCGTCAAGCGGACTTGCCCTTTGCTTTTGCCTTGGCCAACCGCAGCCACGTATCGACCACCGTATCGGGGTTGAGCGATACCGACTCGATGCCCTGGTCCATGAGCCACTCGGCCAGGTCCGGGTGGTCGCTGGGCCCCTGGCCGCAGATGCCGACGTACTTGCCCTTGGCGCGCGCGGTCTGGATCGCCATCGACAGCAGCTTCTTGACGGCCGCGTCGCGCTCGTCGAACAGGTGTGCGACGAGCGCCGAGTCGCGGTCCAAGCCGAGCGTCAGCTGGGTGAGGTCGTTGGAGCCGATGGAGAAGCCGTCGAAGATATCCAGGAACTCATCCGCCAGCAGCGCGTTCGATGGCAGCTCGCACATCATGATGATCTTCAGGCCGTCCTTGCCCTGCTCCAGGCCATTGGCGCGCAGAACCTCGACCACCTTGCGGCCCTCGTCCAGCGTGCGAACGAACGGGATCATCACCCAGCAGTTGGTGAGGCCCATCTCCTGGCGGACCTTCAGCACCGCGCGGCACTCCAGCGCGAACGCCTCGGTGAAGCTAGGGTCGACATAGCGGCTGGCGCCGCGGAAGCCGATCATCGGGTTCTCTTCGTGCGGCTCGTACCGGCGGCCACCGATCAGGTTGGCGTACTCGTTCGACTTGAAGTCCGACAGGCGCACGATCACCGGATTGGGCGCGAACGATGCGGTGATGGTCGCGATGCCCTCGGCCAGGCGGTCGACGTAGAAGTCGACCGGGTCGCCGTAGCCGGTGATGCGCTCGTCGATCTTCTTCTTCGTGTCCGCGTCCTGGCTGGCGTACTCCAGCAGCGCCTTGGGATGGATGCCGATGTGGCTGGCGATGATCATCTCCAGGCGGGCCAGGCCCACGCCGGCGTTGGGCAGCATGGCGAAGTCGAACGCGCGCTCGGGGTTGGCGACGTTCATCATCACCTTGAGCGGCGCTTCGGGCATCTTCTCCAGGTCGGCGACATGGCGCTCGAAGGGCAGGGCACCGTCGTAGATGAAGCCGGTGTCGCCCTCGGCACAGCTCACGGTCACCGTCTGGCCGTCCTTGATGGTGTCCAGCGCGTTGCCGGTGCCGACAACGGCCGGCACGCCCAGCTCGCGCGCGATGATCGCGGCGTGGCAGGTGCGGCCGCCGCGGTTGGTGACGATCGCGGCCGAGCGCTTCATCACCGGCTCCCAGTCGGGATCGGTCATGTCGGCGACCAGTACGTCGCCGGGCTGCACGCGGCTCATGTCGTCGAGGCTGCGTACCACGCGCGCCACGCCGGTGCCGATGCGCTGGCCGATCGCGCGGCCCTCGCAGACCACCGGGCCACGCTCGCCCAGCTGGAAGCGTTCCATCTGGGTGGCCTTGCCACGCGACTTCACCGTCTCCGGGCGCGCCTGGACGATGAAGAGCTTCCCGCTGACGCCGTCCTTCGCCCACTCCACGTCCATCGGGCGGCCGTAGTGCTTCTCGATGGTGATGGCCTGGCGCGCCAACTCATGCACGTCCTCGTCGCTGATCGAGAACGTATTGCGCAGCTCGGCCGGCGTGTCCTCGGTGCGCACGCGCTCACCCGGCACGTCCGAATACACCATGCGCAGCTGCTTGGCGCCGATCGAGCGGCGCAGGATCGCCGGCTTGCCCTGCGCCAGGGTCGGCTTGTAGACGTAGAACTCGTCCGGGTTCACCGCGCCCTGCACGACCATCTCGCCCAGGCCGTAGCTGCCGGTGATGAACACCACGTCGCGGAAGCCCGACTCGGTGTCCAGCGTGAACAGCACGCCCGAAGCGCCGACGTCCGAGCGCACCATCAGCTGCACGCCGGCCGACAGGAACACGTCTTCGTGCTTGAAGCCATGATGCACGCGGTAGGCGATGGCGCGGTCGTTATAGAGGCTGGCGAAGACTTCCTTCACTTTGTGGACGACGTCGTCCTCGCCGGTGACGTTGAGGAACGTCTCCTGCTGGCCGGCGAACGACGCATCGGGCAGGTCCTCGGCGGTGGCAGAGGAGCGCACGGCGACGGCGACGTCACCGCCGCCGTTCTCGCCGCACAACTGGCGGTACGCGGTGCGGATGTCGGAATCCAGCTGCGGCTGCAGCGGGGCATCGATCACCCAGCCGCGGATTTCCTTCCCGGCCGCGGTCAGCGCGCCCACGTCCTCGACGTCAAGCGTCGCCAGCCGGTCGAAGATGCGCTGGTGCAGGTCGTTGTGGGCGATGAAGTCCTTGAACGCCTCGGCGGTGGTGGCGAAGCCGCCCGGCACCGACACACCCAGCCCGGCCAGGTGGCCGATCATCTCGCCGAGCGAGGAGTTCTTGCCGCCCACGCGGGCCAGGTCGTTGAGGCGCAGCGCGTGCAGCCAGAGGATGTTCTCGTTCAAGGCGTTCGATCTCCCGGGTGTTCGGGGCGAGGGCAGGGGTGGAATTGGCAGGCGCCGGCAGCGGCCGCGGCCAAGCCGCTATGATCGCCCGGGCGTCGGATCCATACAAGGTTGATTCGACGGGGTTTTTCGTATGGAGCGGCCTGCGCGGCGGGCCTGGCGGAGGTTCTCGATGGCCGGATTGCGCCCGGTGTTCTACGTTTCCGACGGCACCGGCATCACGGCCGAGACCATCGGCCACAGCCTGCTGACCCAATTCACGACGACGCGTTTCGTCAGCGACCGGATCTCGTTCGTGGACAGCGTGGAGCGCGCCCGCGAGGCCGCCGAGCGCATCCGCGCCGCGGCCGAGCTGCACGGTGTCCGCCCGGTCGTCATCAATTCCTGCATGGACAGCACGGTGGGCGCGGCCCTGGCCGAAAGCGGCGCGCTGATGCTGGACGTGTTCGAGCCCTTCATCGAGCCGCTGGAGCAGGAGTTCGGGGAGACACGCCAGCACACGATCGGGCGCGCGCACGGCCTGGTGGATTTCGAGACCTACCACCGCCGCATCAACGCGATGAACTACGCGCTCAGCCACGACGATGGCGCCAGCATCGACTACGCCGAGGCCGACCTCATCCTCGTGGCCGTGTCCCGCGCCGGCAAGACGCCGACGTGCGTGTACCTGGCGATGCACTACGGCGTGCGCGCGGCCAACTATCCGTTGACCGAGGAAGACCTGGAGCACGACCGGCTGCCGCCGCGCCTTCGGCCGCATCGCGACAAGCTGTTCGGGCTGACCATCGACCCGGTGCGCCTGCAGCAGATCCGCCAGGAGCGCCGGCCGAATTCGCGCTATGCGCAGATGGACACGTGCCGGCGCGAAGTGGCCGCCGCGGAGATGATGTTCCGCGCCGAGCGGATTCCCACGCTCAGCACCACGCATACGTCGATCGAGGAGATCTCCAGCAAGGTGCTGTCCACGCTGGGACTGCGGCGGGAGATGTTCTAGGCGGGCAGGGTGACCAGCCGCCACCGCCCGGTTCGATCCAGGCGAACGCTTAACGTAGGTCGGCCGCCAGGCCGCGTCAACGCTGCCGTTGCGCAGGGTCGGCGTGTAGCATCGGCCCATGAGTTCGCTCGCCACGACCCGCACCGCGCGCATCCCCCGGCTGACCCGGTTCGGCTGGCTGATGGGCCTGTACGCGGAGAACCACACGCGCCTGCACGCCTTGTTCGACCCGGCCTCGCTGGTGCCCGGCGTCCACCTCTCCAGCGTGGGTGACGGACTGGACGTGCGCGTCGAGATCCTCGAGCAGCACCGCTATACCACCGAGCTGCGCCTGACGTACGCGATGCCCGATCCGGTGACGGGGGGGCCCGACCCGTCGGCCTACCTGCGCCTGTACAACGACGCCCGCCAGGCCGAAGCCACCCACTGCTACGTGGGCCGGCGCTGGCAGGACGTCATCGGCATGTACCCGCCGCCGGCACAGGTGATCGGGCATCGGATGCGGATGAACACCTTCCTCGGAAAGTGGCTCGAATACCTCGCCGACCGGGGTCACGGCACGGCGACGCTTCGGCCCTGCGAAAAAAATTGCGACGGACTCGCACAGACCGCTTGACGACTTTCGAAACCGTCCCTAAGCTTGTCGACTTTCCAGCACGTGGGGCCATAGCTCAGCTGGGAGAGCGCTACAATGGCATTGTAGAGGTCGCCGGTTCGATCCCGGCTGGCTCCACCACTTCAAAGGTTGTTCGTTACCCGGCTGAGTGAAAGCAGCCGAACCCGGTGCGACCAACCACTGCGTCCCCATCGTCTAGAGGCCTAGGACACAACCCTTTCACGGTTGCGACCGGGGTTCGAATCCCCGTGGGGACGCCACTTTACGCAGTACGACGAAGGCCACCTCCGGGTGGCCTTTTTCGTTTCCGGCATTCGGGTGGCTTCGGGCACCTCCAGTGGATCAGTGTCCGTCGTGCCCTTCGTGTGTCGCGGGGTGACTTCCACCTTCCTGCTGGTGCCTGGCGAACTCCGACGTGCTCCCATCGTCGCGAACCAGTTCGACGGTGTAGGGCTGCGTCAGGCCATCGGGCATCTCCATGCCCGGCGACCCGGCGGGCATCCCCGGCACCACCAGGCCCTTCGCGTCCGGCCGCTCGGCCAGCAGGCGCTTCACGTCCTCGGCCGGCACATGGCCTTCGATGAAGTAGCCATCGACCTCGGCGGTGTGGCATGAGCCCTTGCCCAGCGGCACGCCAACACGCTCCTTGATCGGATTGACGTTGTCGGCATTGCGCACTTCGACTTCGAAGCCGGCCGCCTGCATGTGCTCGACCCATAGGCCGCAGCAACCGCAGCTGGCGCTCTTGTGCACCAGCATCCGGGGCAGGGCAGGGGTCGCCGTTGAAGCGCCGGCATCCGGCTCGTTCGCTGCAATCGCCGCCGAGGTCGTGCCGCCGGCTGCCGTGGAAACAGGAGTGGCCTCGGTCGACGCGGTGGCGCCGTCGGTAGCCTGCGGCGTGCGCGCGCAGGCGGAGAGGACCGTCATCAGGCCCAGGGTCAGGACGGCGAGGTTCAGGCTGGTGTGCTTCATGGTCGCGTTCTCTCGTTGAATCGCAGTCGTGCAGTGATGGTGGCCGGACGCAACAAGGGAGCGTCAATGTTGATGATCGTGCCCGTCATCGGCCGTGTCCGGGGCTGTCTCGGGAAGGGCGGCTTGCGGAGCCGGGTGCGACTCGACGGTGCCGTCGGCATGGCGATGCTCGATAACCTCGCCTGCGTCGCCATCTGCACTTGCTCCGTGATGGCCGGGGTCACCGTCGCCCTGGTGCGGGTGGGTCTCGCCGCCGCCATGGTCATGGCCGCCGCTGCCGGCGACCATCGCCCGGTACTGGTCCGCATCCATCGACGGCATGGCCTGCAGGAAGGCAACCATGTTCCAGATGTAGGCGTCGTCCATGCTGCCGCCCCATGCCGGCATGCCCGATGCCTTGATGCCGTGTTCGATCACCCAGAAGGCCTCGGCCGCCTCCACCGCGGCGCGGCTGAGGTCCGGCGGCGGCGGGTACAGGCCCCGGCTCATTTCCGTTGCCGCCATCCCCGGGGCGAGATGGCACCCGGCGCACATCGCGTCGTAGTTGCCGGAGCCCTGGCGGATCCGCTCGGGGTCGGCCAGGTCCGGCGGCTCAAGGCCCGCTGCGCGCACTGTGATGGAGCGCGAGCGCGCAGCCTCGATCACCGCATGGACCGGCGCCCAGTGCGGGTCGTCGGCCGCTACGTTGTAGGCGCCCGACCAGACCACGCCGGCCGCGACCAGCGCGCCCAGCCCGACCATCGCTGCGGCCGTCGCCAGGCTTGTCTTCAAGGGGCCGGCCATCAGAACCACACCCGCACACCGGCGACGAACAGAGTGTCGTCACCGGGTTCGCCTTCAGCGCGATGGTAGTCCGCCGTGCGGCCGAACACGCGCTCGCGCACGATGCCGACGTACGGCGCGAATTCCCGGCGGACCTCGTAGCGCAGGCGCAGGCCCGCCTCGGCCTTGGACAGTCCCGAGCCGATGCCGCGCGCCGGGTCATCCTTGCCGTGGAACTCCAGTTCGACCAGCGGCTGCAGGATCAGCCGGTTGGTGAAGAGCACTTCGTACTCGACTTCGATGTTGGCTGCGGTGTGGCCGGACTCGCCGACGTAGCCGGTGGCCGACACTTCGAACATGTACGGCGCCAGGCCCTGCACACCCAATGCCGCCCAGGTCCGTGACGGCCCCGGCTCGAAGTCATGGCGTACGCCGGCCACCACGTCCCACCAGGGGGTGACGCTGCGGCCGTACAGGACCTCGAGGTCGGCCGACTCGAATTCACCGTCGGCGCGCTCACCCTCGCTGCGCAGCCATACCCGGTTGATGTCACCACCGAACCACGCCTGCGCCTCCCACGCCTGCCCGCGCCCGTGATCGCCGTCGGTGGCTTCCAGGCGGTTGAACAGGACGTACGTGTTGAACTCGGGCGCGTGCTCCATGTGGTGCGTAAGTGGGGGGAAGGCCGCGGCACGGTCGGCATCAGTGACGGGAGGGATCGGTTCGAGCGGCTGCGACGGGGCAGGGGAGGCGCCGTGCCCCATCTCGGAGTGGTCCATCTCGGAGTGGTCCATCTCGGAGTGGTCCATCTCGGAGTGGTCCATCTCGGAGTGGTCCATCTCGGAGTGGTCCATCTCGGAGTGGT
>Ga0156725_1014_pt9 | contig 15590 bp, 21 predicted proteins | sample RifOxyD1_FD_112054 | JGI IMG/M metagenome (GOLD analysis project Ga0156725, IMG submission 112054) | Xanthomonadales bacterium RIFOXYD1_FULL_69_11
CACGGTGGCGGCCGCCCGCGAGAAAGCGGCCGGCATTGCCGCGGAGGCCAGGGCGCCGGGCGGGGACTTTGCAGCGCTTGCACGCGAGAACAGTGACGACAGCGGTTCCCGCGCGTCGGGCGGCGACCTGGGATGGATGGGCCGGGGTGCGATGACCGGCAGCTTCGAGGACGCCCTGTTCGCCATGGAGCCGGGCCAGGTCAGCGACCCGGTCCGCACCGATTTCGGCTGGCACGTCATCCAGTTGCGCGAGGCGCGCTCCGGCCAGACGCAGAGTTTCGAGGAGTCGCGTGAGGCGCTCGCCGCCGAGCTGGCCGAGACCAACCGCGATCGCGCCGTCAGCGAGTTCACCAGCGAGCTGGTCGACCGCATCTACCGCAACCCGTCGTCGCTCACGCCGGCTGCCAGCGAGATGGGGCTGCAGGTGCAGACGTTGGGTCCGTTCACCCGGGAGAACGCCCAGGGGATCGCAGCGAATCCGGCCGTCAAGCAGGCGGCGTTCTCCGAGATGCTGGTGCAGGACGGCACGGTGAGCGACCCGATCGAGATCGTGCCGGGGTCCACGGTGCTGATCCGCGTCGTCGAGCACACGCCCGAGCGCGCGATCCCGCTCGCCCAGGCCCGCGGGCGCGTTGATGCCGCGGTGCGTGCCGACCGCGCGCGCAAGGCGGCCGAAGCCCGCGCCGACGCACTGCTGGCGCGCGTCCGCAAGGGCGAGACGCTGCAGGCGCTGGCCGAGGCCGAAGGCCTGCCGGCGCCGGAGTCCGTGCCGGGTGTGCCGCGTGGTACGCCGCTGCCGGAGCCTGCCGTGAACGAGGCCGTCTTCGCCGCGCCCAAGCCCGCCGACGGCAGCGTGTCGGTCGGCAAGCAGGCGTTGTCCGACGGCCGCGTCGTGCTGTTCGCGGTAACCGGCGTGACGCCGGGCAGTGCCGCGACGCTGGACGACGCGCAGCGCGGGATGCTGCGCGAACAGTTCGCGCGCGTCTCCGGCCTGGACGACGTCGAGGCGCTGACGCGCTCGCTGCGGCGCAACCTCGACATCGAAGTGTTCGAGGACAACTTCTGATGCCGACGGGCCGCTGATCGCGGCAGGTGTCATGAAAAAGCCCGGCATCGAGCCGGGCTTTTTTTCGTGGGCGGCGTGGCGGCGGGCGCTCAGTCCTCGGCGTCGCCGTGGATGCCCGTCATGCCAACGATGTTGTAGCCCGCGTCGACGTAGGTGATCTCGCCGGTTACGCCCGAGGCCAGGTCCGAGCTGAGGAACGCCGCGACATTGCCGACGTCCTCGATGGTGACGGTGCGGCGCATCGGTGCGTTCTCCTCGACATGCCCGAGGATCTTGCGGAACCCGGCAATGCCGGCCGCCGCCAGCGTCTTGATCGGGCCGGCCGAAATCGCGTTGACGCGGGTGCCCTCCGGACCGAGGTTGTAGGCCAGGTAGCGCACGGTCGACTCCAGGCTGGCCTTGGCCACGCCCATCACGTTGTAGCCCGCGAGCGCGCGCTCGGCGCCCAGGTAGGTCAGCGTGAGGATCGAGCCGTTGCGTCCTGCCATCAGCGGCCGCGCGGCCTTGGCCATCGCGGCCAGCGAGTAGGCGGAAATATCGTGGGCGATGGCGAAATTCTCGCGCGTCAGGCCATCCAGGAACTGTCCGGAGATGGCTTCGCGCGGCGCGAAGGCGATGGCATGCACCAGGATGTCGAAGCCGTCCCAGCGCTGGCCCAGTTGCTCCATGCAGGCGGCAATCTGCGCATCGTCGGTCACGTCCAGCGGCAGCACGATGTCGCTGCCGCATTCGGCGGCGGCCTTTTCCACGCGCGACTGCAGCTTGTCGTTCTGGTAGGTGAACGCCAGCTCCGCGCCTTCGCGGTGCATCGCCTCGGCGATGCCGCTGGCGATGGAGCGCTGGCTGGCGATGCCGGTGATCAGTGCGCGCTTGCCCTGCAGGAAACCCATGTTGCGACCCTCGAATGTGGTGACCGGTGCCGGCGGAGCGGCAGGGGCGCTAGTGTGCCCTGCGATGACGCAGGCGGCCACAGCGCCCGCGCGCATCAGTCGGACGCGGGCGGTGCATCGATGTGGAGCGCCATGCCCGGTTGCAGCACGGTGCCGGGGCGCAGGCCGTTGCGGCTGAGGAGGTCGGCCACGCGCATGCCATACCGGCGCGCGATCACCCAGGGATTCTCGCCACGGGCGACGACGTGCCGACGCGGCTCGCTTCCCGTTGCCGCCGCTGTTGCGCGGGTAGTGGCCGTGGCAGCGGCGGTCGCGACCGTCGAGGCGGGCGCCGATGCCGGGGGCACCGAAGCCGCAGCAACGGACGCCGGGACCGGCGTGTCGCTGGCACCGACCACCAACACCGGGGCAAGCAGCCGCTGTGGCCCGGTGCGTCCTTTCGCGATGCGGCCGTTGCGGAAGGCCGGGTTCAATGCGCGCAGGCGATCGGCGTCGTGCCCTCCATGCGCGGCCAGCGCGTCCAGCCGGTCGATGCCATCGGGCACTTCGACCTCGACCAGCGTCTCGATAGGGGCTTCCAGGGCTGCGCGGCGCGCGGGGTCGTCGGCCGTCGCGGCCACGACGCACGCCAGCGCATGCAATTTGCGTACGTAGGCCTGGGTGATGCCCGGGATGCCCTGCAGCGCCTCGGGCCGCGCATCGCGTGCGACCTGGCCGTTGCGCTTGAGCGCGCCCAGGATGCGGTACTCGCCGGCGTTGTAGGCCATGGCGGCCAGCCGCCAGTCGCCGGCGAACATGCCGTGCAGCGTGCGCAGGTAACGCACGGCGGCGCGGGTGGAGTCGACCGCCGAATACCGGCCGTCGTAAGCCGAGTCCACCTGGATCTTGTGGTTGCGGGCGGTCAGCGCGATGAACTGCCAGAGCCCGGCCGGACCGGCGGGGCTGCGGGCGGCGGGCTTGTAGCCGCTCTCCACGAACGGGATCAGCGCGTATTCGGTCGGCAGGTGCGAGGCGCGCAGGGCGTCGACCACGTAGGCGAACAGCGGCATCACGTCGCTGCCAGGCTGCGAGAGCTTGGATGGCGCACTGGCGAAGTGGCGGCGCCAGCGGTCGCTGACCTCGCCTTCGCAGGACGGGTCGGCCAGTCCGTCGCGGAACGACTGCAGCACGGAAAGGCCGGTGCGCGGTGCACTGGCGGGCTCGGTAAGGTTCGCTGTCGGCGAGGGCGCTTCGGCCGCGGCGGCAACTCCGCCGAACGTGAGCAGCGTCGCGAGCGACAGCGCCAGCGCTCGCATGCGTCGCGCGGCGGGGCAGGCGGTCCGGTGGCCGGCCGTCATGCGGCGAACCCGTCCTTCCAGCGCCGCAATTCGGCGAAGACCTCGGCATCCGACGTCGGCGAGCGTCCCAGGCGACGCTGCACGGCCGCGACCACCGCGGGCGCGCGGGTGCGGAGAAACGGGTTGGCCGCGCACTCGTCGGACAACAGGGCGGGCAGGGTGGGACGGTCGGCAGCACGCATGGCTCGGGCCTCTTCCAGTCGGCGCGCCAGCGCCGCGTTCTCGGGGTCCACCACGCGGGCGAAGGCCGCGTTGGACAGGGTGTATTCGTGGCCGCAGCACACACGCGTGTGGCCGGGCAGGGCCGCCAGCCGGTCCAGCGACGCCAGCATCTGGGGGGGGGCACCTTCGAACATGCGCCCACAGCCGAGGCTGAACAGGGTGTCGCCGCAGAACAGCAGCGGCGGGTCGCCGTCGGCCAGATGGAACGCGACGTGGCTCAGGGTGTGGCCCGGTACGGCGATGACATCCAGCGCCCAGTTGCCGATCTCGATCCGGTCGCCATCGGCCACCCGGTGCGTGGCGTGGGCGATGCGCGGGTCCTCGGGGGCGTAAACGGGGAGCCCGGGCCAGCGTGCCAGCAGCTTGGGCACCCCGCCCACGTGGTCGGGATGGTGGTGGGTAAGCAGGATGGCCGCCAGGCGCAGCCCCGTGTCGGCCGCGCGCAGCACCGGCGCGGCTTCGCCGGGGTCCACGATCAGGGCGCTGCCGTCGGTCGACTGCATTACCCAGATGTAGTTGTCGTTGAACGCGGGCAGGGCCAGCAGTGGCATGGTGACGCTCCCGAAGGGATCGCGCAGAATCCGTCGCAGATCCCCGTGCATCCATCCTGTTGTCAGATCAGCCGGGGCCCGTTCAGGCAACGCCCCCGGCCGGAGGCCACGCGACCATGCCCGCCCCCCGTCCCGCCCGTCAACCCGAGCCGCCCGCGCCGTTCTTCAACGCGGCCGCGGGCCGCGGCCTGCTGGCCGCCGAGGCGGGCGCGATGGCGCGTGCGCTGGCGGCCATGCCCGCCTTGCCCTGGTTGTGGGTGGGCGCGAACGGCGCGCCTCAGCCGGCGCTGGACAGGCCCCGCGGCGTGCTGCTGAACAGTGCCGGTTCCGTGCCTGCAGGCGCGACACGCTACGCGGGCGATCTCCACTGCGCGCTGCCTTGGCCCATCGCGAACGACTCCATCGGCATGGTGCTGGTCCAGCACGCCGCCGAGGACGCGTTCGACGCCCAGCGGTTGCTGGACGCGTGCGCCCGCGTTCTGGTTCCGGGCGGCACGTTGTGGCTGTCGGTACTCAACCCCTTCAGTCCCTACCGTGGCCGCTGGTGGCGGCGCGGGTTGCACGTGCGCGGCCTGGGCGCGTGGCAGGCGCGGTTGCGGCGATCCGGCCTGGTGGCCGACAGCCTCAGCGTGCAGTGGTTGGGCCCGTACTGGCGGGTCGACCGCCACGACAGCGGGGTGGCCGCCATGGATCGGCTGCGTGCCGGCGTGGCGATCACGGTGACCAAGCGCGTGCATGCCGCGGTGCCCAGGCAACCGCTGCGGCGCCTGCGGTTGGCCACGCAGCGCGGCGTCGTGGTCGACGCGGCCCTGGACCCCGCGTGGTCGACGCGCCGGGAGATGTCGCGATAATGGCCGGATGAATCAAGCATCGAAGACGGTCGAGATCCACACCGACGGCGCCTGCCTCGGCAACCCCGGCCCCGGGGGTTGGGGCGCGCTGCTGCGCTGCAAGGGGCGTGAGCGCGAGCTGTCCGGCGGCGACCCCGCCACCACCAACAACCGCATGGAGCTCATGGGCGCGATCATGGCGCTGGAGACGCTCAGCGAGCCATGCACGGTGGTCCTGCATACCGACTCGCAGTACGTCAGGCAGGGCATCACCCTGTGGATGCCCAACTGGGTGCGGCGCGGCTGGAAGACCGCCGGCGGCGACCCGGTCAAGAACCGCGACCTGTGGGAGCGACTGGAACTGGCCACGCATCGCCACGCCATCGACTGGCGCTGGGTGAAGGGCCACTCCGGCGACCCCGACAACGAGCGCGTGGACATGCTTGCCCGCAACGCCGCGCTCAAACTTCGGGCCGGCGCGGCCTGACCGCTGCCGTAGACTTCGCTCGATGCGTCAGATCATCCTGGATACCGAAACCACCGGCCTGAGCTGGGAGCGCGGCAACCGCGTGGTCGAAATCGGCTGCGTCGAGTTCGTCGAGCGCCGTCCCACCGGTCGCAATTTCCACCGCTACCTGCGGCCGGACTGCGAGTTCGAACCCGGCGCGCAGGAGGTCACCGGCCTGACGCTGGAATTCCTTGCCGACAAGCCGCGCTTCGCCGAGATCGTCGAGGAGTTCCTCGAGTTCATCGACGGCGCCGAGCTGGTCATCCACAACGCGGCCTTCGACGTCGGCTTCCTCGACAACGAGCTGCGGCTGGCCGGGGCGCACTACGGCCGGCTGGCCGACCGCTGCGCAATCGAGGACTCGCTGCTGCTGGCGCGGCAGCGATTCCCGGGCCAGCGCAATTCATTGGACGCGCTGTGCAAGCGGCTGGGCGTGGACAATGCGCACCGCCAGCTGCACGGCGCACTGCTCGACGCCCAGTTGCTGGCCGAGGTGTACATCGGGCTGACGTCGGGGCAGGAGGAGATCGGATTCGCGTCGTCCGACGCTGCCGCCGCCGCGGCGATCCCCACGTTCCGTACCGCCGCCGGGCCGCGCCCGACCATCGCCATCCCCGATTCCGACCTGCAGGCGCACCAGGCGCGCTTGGCAGGCCTGCGTAAAAAGGCCGGGCACGCGTTGTGGGACCGGTTCGAGGCCAGCGATCTGGAGATCGAGGTACCGGCGCTGGCGTGACGGGGCGCCGTGGCGCCCGCCGCGTTGCGGCGGGTCCTGACGTGGAGCGGGTCCTAGTGGCTGCGCACCAGGATCACGGTGACATTGTCCGAGCCGCCGCCGTCCAGCGCCGCGGCGACCAGCGTGTCGACGCACTCCTGCGCGCTGCAATCACGCTGTGACAGCACGTTGGCGATGCTGCGGTCGTCCACTTCCTCGGTCAGCCCGTCGCTGCAGAGCAGCAGCTGCATGCCGGGGCGGAGTTCGCCGGTCATCGTCTCGACGTTGAGGTTGCGCGGGTCGGTCACGCCCAGTGCCTGGGTCACCACGTTGCGGTGCGGGTGGCTGCGCGCCTGCTCGTGGGTGATCGCGCCGTTGGCGATCAGCTCCTGAACGTAGCTGTGGTCCTGCGACAGTTGGGCCAGTTGCCCGTCGCGATACAGGTAGACCCGGCTGTCGCCGACCCATGCCACCTCGAAGCGCTGCCCGGTGACGCGCGCGGCGACCACGGTGGTGCCCATCGGCAGCGCGTCGTTGCGGCGGCGCGAGGTCCGGATGATCTCCTCGTCGGCGATGCGGATGGCCTGGTCCAGCGGCGTGCCGTCGCGGACCTCGCGGACAATGGCCTCGCGCGCCAAAGCGCTCGCCACCTCGCCGTACTCGTGCCCGCCCATGCCGTCGGCCACCAGCCAGAGCCCCAGCTCGCTGTCGCCGTAGTAGGTGTCCTCGTTGAGGTCGCGCCGCAGCCCGACATGCGTGAGGTGTCCGAATTCGATCATGCCGCGATGATGCCCTGTTCACGGCGGCGCGTCATGGCGCCGTCCCCCGGATGGGACAACGGAAGAGTGGCAGCACGGCGGCCTCGGCCGGAAGGTCCTGTAGGAGCGGCTTCAGCCGCGATCGCGGTCCACATCTAGCGGGTTCACAGCTTCCTCGGCACGCCGCCGTTGCGGCGGGCTCGAGGATGGACTCGGGCATCCGTGGCCCTCGCCCTCGCTGCGCGAGGGCAGCCAGCGGCTGCCCAGATCGCCTTTCCTGCCGTTCTGTCGAACCCCTGTTGGGGTTCTCTTCCAATCCCTCTCCGCCAGATACGCAAAACGCCCCTTTCGGGGCGCTGTGCATATCTGGCGGAGAGGGGGGGATTCGAACCCCCGAGGCGCTATAAACGCCTGCCTGATTTCGAGTCAGGTACATTCAACCACTCTGCCACCTCTCCGGTGGTGTCCCTCTCCAAGCCAGTCGCGGCCGGGCGGGGCGCGCCATGATACGGGCCGCGCAGCGGGTGGACAAGCGGCCGGTGCGTGATTGCGGGCAGCAGGCGGGCCGGGCGTTAAACTGCGTGGCCCCCACCCGAGAGTGCGCTGCCCATGTCCGAGATCCTGGTGCCCGTGTCGTTCGGCGAGCTGCTGGACAAGATCGCCATCCTGCAGATCAAGTCCGAGCGGATGACGGATGCCGCCAAGCTGACCAACGTCCGCAACGAACTGTCGGCGCTGGAGAAGACCTGGATGGCGCACCCGGCCGCCGGCCACGACATCGCCCGGTTGCGTGCCGACCTCAAGGCCGTCAACGAGCGGCTGTGGGTGATCGAGGACGACATCCGCCTGAAGGAGAAGGCGCAGGCCTTCGACGACGGCTTCGTCCAGCTCGCGCGCAGCGTCTACATCGAGAACGACGAGCGCGCCCGCATCAAGCGCGAGATCAACGTCGCGCTGGGCTCGGCCTACGTCGAGGAGAAGTCTTACGAGGACTACCGCTCCGGCGCCCCCGCAGCCTGACCGCGCCGGTCAGCCATCGTGGGGAGCCACGTGCTTCCGCGTGGCGGCGGTGTCGACGTAAACCGGTTCGCGGACGGGCAGCAGCAGTTTCTGCATGAAGGTCGGCTCGTGCGGCCCGATCCCGGTCTGCGTGACCGGGCCTTCCGAAAACGTACCGAACAGGCGGTCCCAGATGATCGCGTTGCAGCTGTAATTGCTGTTGCTGTCTTCGAAGACGGCTGAGTGGTGGCGCCGGTGGTGCGCACTGCTGGTCACCAGCCAGCGCAGTCCGGGCGTGTCGGTGTGCACATTGGCGTGGACGATGGAGGCGTTGACTACAAGCAGCGTGGTCGCGCCGGCCGCGGCTTCCGCGGTACCGCCGAACAATGCGGTGATCAGCAGGGCTGGCAGCGCAAGGAACAGCACCTCGAGCGGGTGTGTGGCGCCGGAGTTGAGCGCGTGCAGGTTCTGGTAGGCATGGTGGAAGCCGTGTCCGCTCACGCGCCAGAAAAGGCTCGAGGCGTGGATCGCGCGGTGGATCCAGTAGTAGATGAACTCGCTGGCGAAAAACAGCAGCACGACCTGCGCCAGCAGCGGCTAGGCGGTAGGCCACAGCGCCAGGCCCCATGCATCGCGCGCCTGCACCAGCGACGGTGCGAGCAGCCATTCGTACAGCGACAGCACCAGGCCGAACACGACCAGCGTCGCCAGGTAGACCGCCGCCAGTCCCAGCTTCTGCTTCGGTGTCTGCCGCCAGTGCGGCACGGCGGGCACCGTGACTTCGAGGATGGCGAGCACGGCCTGGGTCCCGACCAGGGCGGCCAGCGCCGCGATCTCGCTCTTGTCCAGCGCCCACCACAGGCCGAGGGCACCCAGTAACAGCACCGGGTGCGTGAGTGCCTGTATCCACGGGTGTCGTCCTGCAGTCATGGCGTCGGCGAGGCTGGAGGCATGGGACAGAAGGGGGCCATGCCGTGGCTGTGAGGCCGGGTCATGGGCCATCAGTGGGGATGCCTGCGGAAGCCCGCCCTCAGGTCGCCAGCGCGTATGCGGCCAGCGCGAAGGCCAGCACGGCCACGGTCACGGCCACCACGCTCAACCGTCTGGAACGTTCGAGTGCGGCCAGCGCGAGTTCCTGCCGGGCCAGCGTGCGTTCCAGTTCGGCCGCGCCCTGCTGCAGCGAGTGCAGGGTGTTCTGCATCTCACCGGCCAGGGTATGGATGGCATCGGCGTTCTGCGCTGCGGCGTCCTGCAGCTCCTTGATCTGCTGGGGCACGAGGGCGGCAGCCTTCGCATCGTCGCCGCGGCTGCGCGTGAACATCGGTCGCGCGGCCTTGATGATGTCGGGCAGGAACGGGGCGACGACACTGAACCAGGCGGACATCGGAACTCCTATTGAGCACGTTGCGGGTGCCGGCCGGCCGGAAGGCCGGACTCAGCCGTGGTCGCGACGGTAGCGCTCGAACGCCGCCACCGCATCCTCGACGGTCACCAGGTCCATGACGCCTTCGTGCTCGATCTTGGCACCCCACTTCAGCGTGTCGGCAGATTTTCCGCGGAACCTGCGGGCGGCGGCGTCGTACCGGTCCACGCAGTACCGGCGGTCCGAGTAGGGGCCGCTGCGGGCCGGGTTGCTGGCGGCGTGCAGGCCCAGGACCTTCGTACCCATCGCGTTGGCGATGTGCATCGGGCCGGAGTCGGGCGTCACCAGCAGTTCACCGCGCGCCAGCAGGGCCGGGAGCTGTTTGAGCGTGTCCTTGCCGACCAGGTCGAGCGCCGGGTGCTTCATCGCCGCGAGGATCGCGTCGGCCGTCTCGCGCTCCAGCGCAGTGCGCCCGCCGCACAGCACCACCCTCCATCCGGCATCGACGGCGTGGTCGGCCAGCGCGGCATGGCGTTCAGGACGCCAGTTGCGCAGCACGTGGCTGGAGCACGGCGAGACGAGCATGGTGCGGCGGCCGTCGTCGGGCCACTGCGCTCGCGCCCAGTCGAAGGCTTCGGCCGGGACGGGCAGGTCCCAGCGCACGGTGTCCTGTTTCAAGCCCAGGGGCTCGCAGAAGCTGCCGATGGCGTCCAGCACGTGGATGCCGGGGCGGTCGGGGATGCGCTCGTTGATGAACAACCCGTGCCCGTCCTTGGAGCGGCTGCGGTCGTAGCCGATGCGCCGGCGCGCGGGAATGAACGCCGACAGCAGGTTGGCGCGCGCCGCCACCTGCATCTGCAACAGTGCATCGAACCGCTGGCCGCCCAATTCCCGCCGCACGCCGCGCATGCCGGCGATGCCGCTGCGCTTGTCGTATTCGATGAAGTCGACGCCGGCCAGGCCATCCAGCAGGCGGTGCTCGCCCTTACCGATCACCCAGGCCAGCCGCACCGGGGGCCATGCCGCCTGCAGCGTGCGCACCAGTGGCACCACGTGGGTGACGTCGCCCAGCGCCGACAGGCGCAGCAGGCAGATCGAGTCGGGGCGCGCGACGGGCCCGGATGAATGGCGGGTTTGAATTGCTAGACTCCGGGCGATGACGGGGTATGACGCAACAGAAGGCCTGACGCCGTTCCGCGATGACAGCGGGTACGGCGCGATTCTGTTCGACCTGACGCGGGTGCGGCAAGCCAGCGCCGACTGGTTCTCGCACGCGCACTGGGGCGACCGTGCCCGTCCCGTGGAAAGCGGCGGGCGCGGCGGTGCCTGGTTCGTCGAGACGCCATTCGGGCCTGCGGTGCTGCGCCGCTACCTGCGCGGCGGGCTCGTGGCGCAGGTGAACCGCGACCGCTACCTGTGGCGTGGCAGCAACCGGACGCGCTCGTTCGCCGAATTCCGCCTGCTGCGCGCGGTCGCGGAGAAGGGCGTGCCGGTGCCGCGGCCGATCGCGGCGTACTACCGGCGTGTCGGCCTGCGCTACCAGGCCGCGATCCTGCTGGAGCGCCTGGAAAACGTGCGTTCGCTCGCCGACCGCGCCAGCGTTGCCGGCGACGGCGCGCCGTGGGAAGAGGCCGGGCGCCTGATCGCGCGCAGCCATCGCGCCGGGCTGGACCATGCCGACCTCAACGCCCACAACCTGCTGTTCAACGCGGCAGGGCAGGGCTGGGTGATCGACCTGGACCGTGGCGAGCTGCGCATCCCCGCCACCGGTTGGCGCGAGCGCAACCTCGCGCGCCTGCGGCGTTCGGTGCTGAAGCTGCGCGGCAGTCGTCCGGTGGATGCGGTCGAGCGCGACTTCGCCCGGCTGCGTGACGCCTACGACCGCATCTGGCAGCGGGGCTACTGATGGCCTGGCAGCTGCGACTGCAGGGCGTCGGCAGTGCCTCGGCGGTCGAGCTGGGTTCGGCGATGGCGACGATCGAACGCGACGGCGGGCCGTGGCTGACCATCGATTGCGGCGGCGAGGGCCTCACCGGCTACCTGGCGCAGTACGGCGAACCGCCGCGTGCGCTGTTCGTCACCCACACGCACATGGACCACGTCGCCGGCTTCGAGCGGCTGTTCGTGGAGAACTACTTCGACCCGGCGCGTCGTGGCCGCACCCGCATCTACGTGCCGGCGCCGCTGGTTCCGCTGCTGCACAAGCGCGTCGGCGACTACCCCAACATACTGGCCGAGGGCGGGGCCAACTTCTGGGACGCGTTCCAGGTGATCCCGGTCGGCGAGGCCTTCTGGCACGACGGCGTGCGGCTGGAAGTGTTCCCGACCCGCCACCACTGGCCAGAGACCGCGTTCGGGCTGCGCCTGCAAGGCAGCCTGGTGTGGACCGGCGACACCCGGCCGATCCCGGAGATGCTGGCGCGCTTCGCCGACGACGACGAGCTCATCGCGCACGATTGCGGCCTGGTCGGCAACCCGTCGCACAGCGGCATCGACGACTTGGAGCGCGAATACCCGCGCGAGCTGCTGGACCGGTGCGTGCTCTACCACTACGCCAGCGCCGCCGATGGCCGCGCATTGGCCGAGCGCGGGTATCGCGTGGCCGACCCGGGCGCGACGCTCGCATTGAACGAGCCGACGGCCCGACGGTCCGATCCGGTATGAACGTGCCTCGCCCCATCGACGCTCCCGCAGCCAGCGAAGGGCCGCGGGACCGCCTCGGCCGTCCGCTGCGCGACCTGCGCCTGTCGGTCATCGAAGCGTGCAATTTCCGCTGCCCCTACTGCATGCCCGCCGACCAGGTCGGCGATGACCACGGGCTGGACGCGGCCTCGCGCCTGTCCTTCGACGAGATCGAGACGCTGGTTCGCGGCTTCGCCCGGCTGGGCATGAACAAACTGCGCATCACCGGTGGCGAGCCGTTGCTGCGGCGCCACCTGCCACGGCTGATCGCGCGGCTGGCAGCGGTACCTGGTCTGGACGACATCGCGCTGACGACCAATGGCAGCCTGCTCGCCGGGCAGGCGCGCGCGCTGCGCAACGCGGGCTTGCGGCGGATTACCGTCAGCCTGGACGCGCTGGACCCGGCACTGTTCGCGTCGCTGTCCGGCGGGCGCGGACGGCTGGATGACGTGCTGCGCGGGATCGACGCCGCGGTCGACGCCGGCTTCGGGCCGATCAAGCTCAACTGCGTGGTGCAGCGGGGCGTCAACGATGGACAGGTGCTGCCGCTGGTAGCGTTCGCCCGCGAACACGGGCACGTCATGCGCTTCATCGAGTACATGGACGTGGGCACCTGCAACGGCTGGCGGCGCGAGCGGGTGGTGCCGTCGGCCGAGCTGCGCGACGTGATCGACGCGCGATGGCCGTTGCGCCCGCTGCAGCCGCATTACCGGGGCGAGGTGGCCGAGCGCTATGCCTTTATCGACGGCATGGGTGAGGTCGGCTTCGTCAGCTCCGTCACCGCGCCGTTCTGCGGCGACTGCCACCGCGCGCGCGTTTCGGCCGACGGCACGCTGTACACCTGCCTGTTCGCCGGCGGCGGCCAGTCGTTGCGGCCGCTGCTGGCGGCGGGCGATGCCGCGGTCGCCGAACGCGTCGCCGACATCTGGCATCGCCGCGCGGACCGCTACAGTGAGGAGCGCGGGTCGCCAACGGCATCGCGGCGGCACGTGGAGATGTTCCTGGTCGGTGGGTGATTCGTTCCGAGCTCGCGCGGACTTCAAGTCGCGTGTGTGTGTGCCATCGGTTGGCTCCCTGGCTTCTCCCCCTGCTTGCAGGGGAGGAAGCATCGCGCGTGCGGTAAAAATCGCGCGTGCGGTAAAAGAATGGGCCGCGGCTGAACACGAGCACCCCGGATCACCATGGACAACCTCCCCACGTCACCCATCGATCGCGAACAGGCCTTGCTGACCGATGCCGTCCGCGCGTCCCGCGAGGCACTGGACGCATTGCTCGCCGATGACTTCATGGAGATCGCCTCCACTGGCGTCTCCTTCGGCAAGGCCGCTGTCCTGGACCGGTTGCCCCAGGAGACAGGATCGGTGGCACTCGAAGGCACGGGGTTCACCGAACGGCCGGTGGCCGATGGCGTCGTGGTGGTGACCTACCGTGCCGTCGTCGTCCGGAACGGGCTTCGCACCGCCTCGATGCGGGCCTCGCTCTGGCGCCTGGACGCCTCGGGCTGGCGCATGGTGTTCCACCAGGGAACGCGCTTGCCCGATGGCGATACCATCTGACTCCGCTTCACGGTCGCCCTCCATGTCATCCAGTCCCTCCAGCTCCGGCCTCACCCACCTCGACGAGCACGGTCGTCCGGCCATGGTCGATGTCACGGGCAAGGCCGTCACTGCGCGCGAGGCGCGCGCCGAATGCCGCGTGTCCTTCCCGGCCGATGTGGCCGCGCAGTTGCGCGAGAGCGGGCTGCGCAGCGCCAAGGGCGGCATTGTCGATACCGCGGTGATCGCCGGCACCATGGCGGTCAAGCGCACGCACGAACTGATCCCGTTCTGCCACCCGCTGCCCATCGACGGCTGCCGCCTCGCGATCGGGTGGGATGGCGCGGACGCACTACGGATCGAATGCAGCGTCCGCACCACGCACCGCACCGGGGTCGAGATGGAAGCGCTGACCGGCGCTACCGTCGCCGCGCTGACGGTCTACGACATGTGCAAGGCGCTGTCGCACGACATCGTGCTGGGGCCTGCGCGCCTGCTGGCCAAGCGCGGTGGGCGGCACGATGTCGGGGAGGCGCCATGAGCGTCCGCGTGGCCGTGCTCTATTTCGCCAGCCTGCGCGACGCCGCCGGCTGTGGGCGCGAGGAGGTGGACACCGACGCCGCCGACCTGCGTGGGCTCTACGCGCAATTGCGCGAGCGCCATGGGTTTGCATTGCCCGTCGAGCGCCTGCGCGTCTCGATGGGCGACGCCTTCGTCGACTGGTCCACCGCGCCGGGCGAGGGCGCGGAGGTCGCGTTCATCCCGCCGGTGTCGGGGGGCTGAGCGATGCCCGAATTCCGGCTGTCCGAGACCCCGTTCGACACCGCGACCTTGCGGTCGGCCCTGCTGGATGACCGCGTCGGTGGCTACGCCAGCTTCGAAGGCTGGGTGCGCAACCACAACGAAGGCCGTGACGTGGGCGGGTTGCGTTACGAAGCGCACGAGGCCCTCGCGCTGGCGGAAGGCCGCCGCGTGCTGGACGAGGCGATGGAGCGGTTCGACATCATCGATACCCACTGCGTGCACCGCGTCGGTGATCTCGCCATCGGCGAGCTGGCGGTCTGGGTCGGCGTGACCGCCGCACATCGCGATGCTGCGTTCGCGGCCTGCCGCTTCGTGATCGACGAGGTCAAGGCGCGCGTGCCGATCTGGAAGCACGAACGCTACCGCGACGGCAACGCCGGCTGGTTGCACCCTTCACAGGACCGCTGACCCGCGCCATCGCTCCCAAAACGCGCACCAACACGAGGAGATCGCCATGCCCAGGTCCGTTCCCGCGCTACTGCTGCTGGCGGCGTGCGCATTCGCGAATCCGGCCCTGGCCGCCGACCTGCTGGTCGGCAACAAGTCCGCCGACACCGTCTGGCGCCTCTCGCTCGAAGACGGCAGGCGCGTTGGCGCATTCCCCGCCGGGCCGGCACCGCACGAGATCGTGGTGTCGCCCGACGGCCGCCTCGCGCTGGTCACGCACTACGGTGGCGCCGAACCGGGGCGCAGCGTCGGCGTGCTGGACCTTGAAACCGGCAAGGTCGCCAGACGCATCCGGTTGGACGGCCACGCCCGCCCGCATGGCATCCGTTGGCTGCCCGACGGGCGCGCCGTGGTGACGGTGGAGGCCACCGGCAGCCTGCTGGTGCTGGACGTCCAGGCCGGCACGGTCGAATCGGCGATCGAGGTGGGCGAGGGCACCGGCCACATGGTCGAGGTGTCGGCCGATGGCACGCTGGCCTATGTCAGCAAGATCGCCGATGGCACCGTCGGCCGCGTGGACCTGGCCAAGGGCGAGGTCACGCATGTGGTCGAAAGCGGTGCCGGTGCTGAAGGCCTTGCGGTGCACCCGTTGAGCGGCGACGTGTGGGTCGGCAATCGCGAGGCCGGCACCGTCACCGTGCACGACGCCGACACGCTGGCGCTGCGCTACACGCTGCAGAGCGAAGGCTTCCCGATCCGCGTGGTGTTCACGCCCGACGGCCGCCACGCGCTGGTGACCAATGCCCGTACGGCGACGCTGGCTGTGTTCGATGCGGAAACCCGCGAGCGCGTGGCCGAAGTGCCGCTGGCGCGCGACGGCGCGGCCTACCGCGACACCCTGCTGGGCCGCGCCGCGCTGCCGATCGGCGTCGTGGCCGACCCG
>Ga0156725_1012_pt8 | contig 15223 bp, 13 predicted proteins | sample RifOxyD1_FD_112054 | JGI IMG/M metagenome (GOLD analysis project Ga0156725, IMG submission 112054) | Xanthomonadales bacterium RIFOXYD1_FULL_69_11
TGTCGTTGCGCATCGCGATGCCACGCACCAGCCAGCGCGCCTCGTCGAGCAGGCCGCGCAGCGCGCTGTGCTCGCCGGGTGCGCCCGCCAGCGCCTGCTCGCAGTGCGCGGCGATGCGAACGCGCGGCGTGCTGCGGCCGTTGAGCGCGACGCGCCAGCCGCCGCCGAGGTGGCGCACGACGACGTCGGGAATGATGTGGGTGTCTTCGACTGCCGACGGCTCTTCGACCGCCGACGGGCGCAGCGACAACACCACGGCGATGGCGGCCTGCACGGCGTCGGCGCCGGCGTCGAGCGCCTTGCCCAGCGCGGCGTGGTCGTGGCGGGCCAGCAGGTCCAGGTGGGAGGCCACGATGCGGCGTGCCAGCGCGTGGGCGTCGTCGTCGATGCCGCGTGCGGCCAGCTGCGCCAGCAGGCATTCGCGTGCATCGGCGGCGGCCAGGCCCGCCCAGTCGCCGTGCAGCAGGCGCAGGCGGACGGATTCGATCTCCAGCGGCTCCAGCGCAAGCGCGTGGGTGGCGCGGGTCAGCAGTTCCGGGTGCGGGACTTCCAGGAAGCCGTGGTCGTCGCAGTGGTCCAGCCACCACGAGGCGATCGCGAGGTCGGCGTCGCTCCAATCGGCAGCGAGTTCGCGCAGGGTGCGCACGCGCCAGTCGCTGGACTCGCCGGCGGCGATGCGCGCGGTGGCGTCGTCATCGCTGCCGCCTCCGGCGGACAGTCCTGACATGAAGGCGGGTTCGGGCAGCTCGTCCCACGCGGCGGCGTCCAGCGCGGCGTCGTCGCCGGCCTCGGCGGTGGCGTCGGTCTCGCCCGCCTCGTCGTCGCCCTCGGTTTCGAGCATGGGGTTGCGCTCCAGCGCCTCGCGCAACTCCATCTCCAGCTGCGGCGCGGTCAGTTGCAGCAGGCGGATGGACTGCAGCAGCTGCGGCGTCAGGTTGACGCCCTGGCTCAGCTTGGCGGTGACGGTGGTCTTCATGGTGATCCCCTGGAGCGCGCGGCGCAGCGCGCCGGTACAAGTCCCCGTGGTCCCCACGCATTCCCCCGCGTGGTCCACGGCTTGCATGCTGCGCCTGGCGCGCCGGCAAGCGAATCGGGGCAAACCCGAGCGGTGTCGGGGCATCCCCGGGTCGCGTGTCAGGGTTTCCCCTACACGGCGCCGGAATCCCGGCGCAGGGTCACAGTTCGCCGTGCAGCCGCATCGCGGTGCGCAGCAGCTCCATCGCGTTGCGGCAGCCCAGGGCTTCCATCATCCGCGCGCGGTGCGTTTCCACCGTCTTGACGCTGATGCCCAGGTCGCCGGCGATCTGCTTGGTGGTGCGGCCCTGGCCGAGCATCGCCAGGATCTCGCGTTGGCGCGGGGGCAGCGCATCGGCGGCTTCGCGTGTATCGGGTTTGTCGGGGCGGTTGCCGCGCAGCTGCGGCGCCGACACCTGCGGGCTGAGGTAGGTGCGCCCGGCGGCGGCGGCGCGCAACGCGATCTCGAGCTCGGCCGGCGCGGCCTCCTTCACCACGAAGCCGCTGGCGCCACGGGCCAGCGCCTCGCGCACGTGGGTGGCGTCGTCGTGCATCGACATGATCACCACGGCGGTATCGGGGCAGACGCGGCGCAGCTCGTCCAGCGCCTCGAAGCCACTGCGGCCGGGCATCGACAGGTCCAGCAGGATCGCCTCGGGCTGGTGTTCGCGGGCGCGGATGACGACCTCGTCGGCACTGGCGGCCTCGGCCACCACCTGCACGTCATCGAACGACTCCACCAGCCGCCGGAGGCCGGCACGGATCAGGGTGTGGTCGTCGCAGATCAATACCCGCACGTATCAGGGCTCCGGCCGGGCGTGGGCGGCGGTGCCGGTCACCTTAGCGGACGGGCTGGGGCGGTGCCAGCGGGTTTCGTATCCGGCCGCAACGATGCCGGGCGTCCCTGCAGGAGAGGCTTCAGCCGCGAACCGTAATCGGCGGCCTGCGAGGTGGCGGATCGTGGCTGATGCCGGGCATGCAGGAGTCGACACCCGCTGCAGGAGCGACGTGAGTCGCGACCGGCGAAGGCGTGGGTTGTGCGCGGTCCCGACTCAAGTCGCTCCTACAGGTTGGTGCAGGGGTACTTGCGAATCCGATCGCGGCTGAAGCCGCTCCTACAGGAGCCGGGTTTCGCGCCTCAGCGCGGCCGGCGGGACTCCGCGATCGCGCGACGGTGGACGCGGAACAGGTGGCGCTCCAGTGCCGATTCCAGCGTCGGGGTCAGCGGGCCGAAGCGCAGCCACAGCTGGGGGCCATCACCGTCGGTGACGCTGGCCAGCACGGTAGCCGGAAGTTCCAGCGACTCGGGCAGCCAGTCGGACGGCTGGATGCGGAAGATGCCGGTGGTGCCGGGTGCGGTGGCGGTGTCGCCGGGCACGCACACGCCCAGTGCCGACCAGCGCAGGGCACGGATCGGGTCGGCGGGTTCCTGGGTGCGGGCCAGGCGGGCGACCAGCGCGGTCAGCAGGTCGACCTTGGCTTCCAGGCGGTTGAGCGCCGCGGTGCCGGGGTCGTATTCCTCGTTTTCTTCCACGCCGCGGCTGTCTTCGACCACGGCCAGCGCGCGCAGGAGGCCTTCCGAGCGCAGGCAGGCGGCGCGCAGCCGCGCGGGATCCGATGTGCACGGCTGGAACCCGGCCGGGCGCGTCTCCTCACAGGCCAGTGCGTCGCCGAAGACTTCGCCACGCGCGGTGTCGGCGTTCATGCCATTCAACCGCCGGCGAGGTAGGCCTGCACGCCGCGCTTGTCGCGGCCCAGGCGGCCCAGCGCCGCGGCGGTTTCATCGCGCGTGGCGGTCAGCTCGGCGAGGAACGCCTGCTGTGCGTGCAGCAGTGCGAGCAGCGCGGAATGGTCTGCGCCTTCGGTTTCGACGGTCTTGCGCAGTTCGACTTCGTGGTCGCGCATCAGTGCCGCAGCGGCGTCCCAGTCGCCGGCATCCAGCGCGGAGCGGATTGCATCGGCGGGCAGGGCGGGGATCATGCGGCGCCGCCAGCAAGCGCGGCCTGCGGTTGCGCCTGGCCGATGGAGTTCCATGCCGTTTCGATGTCGGCCAGCAGCGCGTCGACTTCCTGCAGCGGCGCGGCCTGGTTGCCGGTATTGGCCTCCAGCAGGCGACGCTGGGCGTAGTCGTACAGCGCGGCCAGGCCGTCGGCGATCTCGCCGCCGGCTTCATGGTTCAGCGAGCCGTTGAGTCCGCCGATGATTGCGCTGGCGTCGGAAATGGCCTGCGACTTGCGCAGCAGGTCGCCGCGTTCCAGGCATGCCACCGCCAGCCGTGCGCGCTCACGCGCGCCCGACAGCATCAGCGCGATCAGCCGGTGCGGATCGGCGTCCAGCACCGCGCTGGACACGCTGGTCTGGCGGTACTGGTTGGCGAGGTTACGGGCGCTGTACATGGGGTGGGCCTCAGGATCCGGGCAGGTTGGCGAGCTGTTGGGCGAGGAAGCTGCTGGTGCTCTGGAGCTGCGCCACCAGCCCGTCGAGGGCGACGAACTGCGCGCGGTAGCGGGCTTCCACCTGCTCCATGCGCCGGTCCAGCGCCAGGCGTTGTGAATCGAGTGCCTTGGTACGCGCATCGAGGCTGTCGCTGCGGCTGTCCATCAGCCCCTCGTCGTCGAGCAGCGTGTCGAGCGTGCGGGCGACGCCTGCGCCGATGCCGGTCTCTTCGTCGAACAGCGCCGACACCGCGGCCGGGTCCTCGGCGATCGCCTTGTTGAAGGCGGCTTCATCTATTTTGAGCTTGCCGTCTTTCTCGACCGTGATGCCCACGGCCTTGAGTTCGACGACGTTGCTGCTGAGGTGGGCTCGCAGGTCGCGGCTGGCGCCACGGACCATCGCGTCGCCATTGAGCGCGGCGGCCACCTGGGTGCTGGTGTTGTAGGCGGTGGCACTGGCGATCGCGCCATGCGCGCCGTTGTAGGCATTGACGAATGCTTTGGCCGCGTTGCGCTGCGCCGACGGGTCCGAGGCGACGCCGAGCGTGAACTCCGTGCCGGGTTCGGCGCGGGTCAGCTCGACCGTGACGCCCGGCACCAGGTCGGCGATGCGGTTTTCCGACAGCGTGCGGGTCAGCCCGTCGATATGGACGATGGCGTCGGCAGCCGCGGCCTGCTGCTGCATGGCGCCGGTGGCACCGTCGAATGTGAAGGCCGACAGCCCGCCATCGCCGCCGCTGGTGGTGACGGTGACGGCATTGGCGGTGCCGGTCTTCGTCGCGCTCAACACCAGGTGCGAGCCGGCGTCGGATTCGATGATGGTCGCCAGGATGCCTTCACCGCCTGCGGCAACGTTGATGGCGTCGCGGATGCCCGCCAGGGAACTGGACTCGGCATCGATCTCCACGTCCAGCGTGGTCTCGCCGAAGTTGAGGGTCAGGGTACCGGTGCCGATCGCGGTTTCGCTGTCGGCAAAGCCGGCCGAGGCCAGCTTCTGCGCCGTCGCCAGCGCCTCGACCTCGACACGGTACTGGCCGAGGGCGGCGCCGGCGGTGGCCGTGGCGGTGAAGCCGGCATCCTTCTCGACGGTGATGTTGCGGGCATTGCGCGCGGCGTTGCCCGAAAGGGCTTCGGCCGACGTACGGAGGGTGGAGAAGGCGCTGCGCAGGCTGCCCAGCGCGGAGATCTGCGCCTGTAGTTGCCGGCTGGTGCGGTCGTTTCGCGCATCGGTGGGCGCGCGCTCGGCGGCCACCAGCTGGCTGACGATGGCGTTGACGTCCAGGCTGGAACCGATCGCGCTCATCGCGTCGTTCCGGCCGGGGCGTGGGTCGCGCAGGCGCCGGTGGCGGCGATCACGCTACGAAATTCGTATCGGTCGTGGCGCATGGCGTGGGTCCTGCGGGACGGAAAGAGGGGTGGTGCGGTCGTGCGTGTCCGGTTCATGCCGCCGTGGATGCACGTTGCGTGCCGCGGCGGAAGTCACCGGGGCAGGACGCCGGTGTGGCGCCCTGCCCGCGGTGGAGTGCCGATCGCTTAGCGCAGCAGGCTCAGCACGCCCTGCGGCGCCTGGTTGGCCTGGGCCAGCATCGCGGTACCGGCCTGCTGGAGGATCTGGTTGCGGGTCAGCTGGGCGGTTTCCTTGGCGAAGTCCGCGTCCTGGATGCGGCTGCGTGCAGCCGACAGGTTCTCGGAGTTCGACGACAGGTTGGCCACGACCGAGCTGAAGCGGTTCTGCACGGCGCCCATGTCGGCGCGGGCGGTGTTGAGCGCGGTCAGCGCGCCGTCCATCGCCAGCATGGCGGCGTCGGCACCTTCGACGGTGGAGATGTCGAGGTCGCCGAAGCCGGTCTGCGCGGCGGCGGCTGCACCGTTGTCCACGCTGTTGGTACCGGTGGCGAAGTCTGCACCGGCGAAGCCATCGGCACCGGCATCGTTGGCGACGACCACGTCGAATGCCGAGCCATCGGCCTTGCTGAAGGCCAGGTCGCCGTCGGCGGCGCTGCCGGTGAAGGTGATGCCCGCCGCTTCCAGCGTGGCGGCGTTCGAAGCCAGCTCGGCGTCGATGGCCGCCGCGTCCACCACTTCGTTGGCCCCAGCGGCGGTGATGGCAACAGCCGTCTCGCCATCGACGGTGATGCTGAACTCGTCATTCGCGGCTGCCAGCGTCACGTCGGCGAACGCGCCGGACGATGCCGTGGTGTTGGCGGTGGCGACCGACGTCCAGCTGCCCAGTGCATCGGAGCTTGCATCGGTGATCGACGCCACGGTGATCGTCTCGCCCTGGTTGGCGCCGACCTGGAAGGTCTGGTCCTGGAACGAGCCGTCGAGCAGCTTGACGCCGTTGAACGAGGTCTGCGTAGCGACGCGGTCGATTTCCGACTTCAGCTGCTGGGCTTCCTTGTTCAGGGCTTCGCGGTCGGAGGCGGAGTTGGTGGCGTTGCGCGACTGCACGGCCAGCTCGCGGATGCGCTGCAGGTTGTTGCCGATCTCGCCCATGGCGCCTTCGGCGGTCTGTGCCAGCGAGATGCCGTCGTTGGCATTGCGGGCGGCCTGGTCCATGCCGCGGATCTGGGTGGTGAAGCGCTCGGAGATGGCGAGGCCGGCGGCGTCGTCCTTGGCGCTGTTGATGCGCAGACCCGAGGACAGGCGCTGCAGGCTGGTGGCCAGATCGGCGCCCGTGTTGGACAGGTTGCGCTGCGCGTTGAGCGACATGATGTTGGAGTTGATGACTTGCATGTGTGCGTCTCCTGGAAGGGGTGATCCGGCGGGCGGCGAAGGCCTGGGGCCGGGTTTCGCAGGGTGTTGGCGGTAGTGCCCTCGCCGCTGCTGTGATGGATAACGGCGCGTGCTTGTCAAGCTTTAGGGGCGGTTTGCCGAATATGCCGACGAACGGTCGGTTGATGCTTGATCGTCAGTGCGTGCGCACCGGTTCGTGCTCTCACCGAACGTGACTTCCTTGGAGCAAGACAGAGGAACGGTCAGCCTCAGGCGAAGCGATGCGTTCGCTCTCTCCCCTGCAAGCAGGAGGAGGGGCCAGAGACGAGGGTGGGTCTTACTCCCTCCCCTGCACGCAGGGGAGGGCTGGGGAGGGGTGCTGTTAGAAGCCGCGTCAACGCAGGCGATCGAACAGCGACAGCCCCTGCACGCGCATCATCGTGGACTGCGCGGCTTCCAGCGCGGTGAGCTGCAACGTGAGCTTGCTGGCGGCTTCGGCGAAGTCGACATCGCGCAACGAGGACAGCGTGTCGCTCATCGAGACCTCGCCCGCCTCGCGGGTGTCGGCGGCGGCATCCACGGCCGACAGCCGTGCGCCGGTGTCGGCGCGCAGCCGCAACAGGTGGTCCTGGGCCGACGAGATGTCGGCCAGCGATTCGCTGATGATGTTGTCGCGCCGGGCGCGCTCGGCATCGGTGGTGGCCGGCGCGGACATCGCGTCGGTCAGGCGCTGCAACGTGGTGAACACGTCCTGGTTGGGCGCGCGCTGCACGTCGAAGCCATCGCCCGCGGCGGGCTCGCCCGTGATGCGCAGCGTCACGCCGCCAACGTCGATGGAATCGCCGTTCTCGAACGTGCCATTCGACAGGACGGCGCCACCGGCATCGAGCACGTCGTAGGTATCGGGGCCGGTGAATTCCAGCCGCAGGGCCGCGCCGTTCCATTGCGCGCTGTCGGTGACCGAAGTCGCCTGCAGCACCGCGCGGCCGGTGTTGGCCGGATCCGCCGCGCCGCGTACTTCGCCCGTGCCCGCGCGCACGCGCAGGAACACCTCGCTGCCCGAATCGGTGTCGGCCACCGCGAGCCCCGGGGCGATGTCGACCTGGTTCTGGCCGTCGTCGCCGGCGTAGCTGACATTGCCGCCCGACAGCGCGAACGGCGTCACGCCGTCGCGCGAGCCGGCGAACAGCTGGCGGCCGTTGCCGTCGTCGCGATTGGCGACGCCGAGCATCTGCGCCTGCAGCGCCTTGAGCTCGGCCACCAGCATGGTGCGGTCGCCGTCCGACAGCGAGGCGTTGTTGCCCTGCAACGCGAGTTCGCGTGCGCGCGTCAGCGTGTCGCCGGCATCACCCAGTGCGCCTTCCTGCAGCCGCAGGCGGTGCTCGACCAGCCCGCTGTTTCGCTCGAACTGTTCCAGCGATGCCAGCGCGTGGTCGATGCGCTGCGCGGACGCAGCGCCGGCCGGGTCCTGCGCGGCGCGCGTGAGCTTGTTGCCGGTGATCAGCTCCTGCTGGGTGCGGGCGATTTCCTGCTGGCGGCCGAGCATGCCGGCCAGGCCCTGCGCGTGCAGTTGCGCGGTGGAAATCCTCATGCCCGCCTCCCGTTATGCGTGGCGGCTGTCATCGACGCACCGCGCCGAGCAGCGACTGGAACAGCGTGTCGGCCGTGGCGATGACCTGCGCGGCCGCCTGGTAGGCCTGCTGGTAGCGCAGCAGGTCGGCGGCTTCCTCGTCGAGGTTGACGCCCGACACCGACTCGCGCTCCGCCGTCACCTGTGCGTCGATCGCGCTCTGGGCCTCCAGCGTCATCTCCGCGTGGCGTGCATCGCTGCCGACGCGGCCGGTGAACTGGGCCAGGCCTTCGGTGAGTCCGACGGTGCCGCCGTTGAGCACACCCGACGTATCCAGGCCTGCCAGCGTGCGCGCGTTGCCGTTGTCGGACGAGCGCGCGGGCGTGGGCGACAGGGTGAAGCTGTCGCCGGCGACCGGTGCGCCGTCGAGCTGCACGGACCAGCTAGCACCGGTGATCGACGTGCCGGCGGTGTAGGGATAGGGACCCGCGCCGTCGACCGTGTACTGCCCGGCATCGATGAATTCGATGGTCGCGCCGCCGAATCCGGCGAACGCGGCCGGGTCGGTCACGCGCGCACCGCCCAGCGAGGCGTCGCCGAGGTTGCCGGAGTCTGCCGCTGTCTGCAGCGGCGACGCGGCGGCGATGCCGGCGGGATCGGTCAGTGCGACCTGCAGGCCGCTGGCCGCGCCGGAGGTCGGACGCAGCGAGAAGCGGTCGCCGTTGGCCGGCGCACCGCCGACGACCAGCTCGACGCCGTCGACCACCAACGGATCAGCGGCAGTGCCGCTGCCCGTCATCGCGACCGGTTCGCCGGTGCCGGCGCGCGTCGCGCTCCAGGCGCCACCGTCGAACCGCAGCGTCAGGTCGTGGCCCTTGAGCGCGCCGGTGTCGCCGAATGCGGCGGTCAGCGTCGCGCCGCCGGTGTTGCCCGCGTGGCGGTCGACCTTGGGCGGCGGGATCGCGAACAGGTCCGCGCCCGGCTGGCCGTTGTAGTCCACGCCGGCGTTCTGGCCGGCGTTGAAGCTCTGCGCGAACGCGACCGCGAGGCGGCCGACTTCGGCGCGTGCCGGATCCAGCACGCGGTTGCGGAATTCCAATAGCCCACCGACCTCGCCCGACACGCTGCTGGGCGGCAGCTGCACCGGCCCGTTGGGGCCGTCCAACGCGAGTTGCAGGCGGTCGGGGCGGAAAGGATCGGTGACCGTGCTCAGCGTCATCGCGCGGTTGCCCAGCACCATCGCCTGGCCGCCGGCGGTGAAGACGTTCATCGCGCCGTCGCCCTGCATGACGGTCTCGCCGCCCACCAGGCCCGCCAACTGCTGCACGCGCATGTCGCGCTGGTCCAGCAGCTCGGGCGTGGCGTTGCTGCCGGCGGCGACGATGTCGCGGTTGAGGTTGGCGATCTCGGAGGCGATGCGGTTGGCCTCGCCGACCTGCGCGGTCATGCGCTCGTTGGTTTCGGTCTCCATGCCGGCCAGGCTCTGGTCCATCGAGCGCCAGCGCGCGGCGAGCTGCTCGGCCGAGGCCAGCACCTGGCTGCGCGCGACCGTCGACGTGGGTTCGGCGACCACGCCTTCGACAGCGCCGAAGAACCCCGACCAGGGCGCGGACAGCCCGGTGGCGGTGTCCGACACCAGCCCGTCGATGCGGCCAGAGAGCGACGACAGTTGCTGCAGGCGGCCGAGTTCGCTGCTGCTGTCGACCTGCCGCGCGAACACGAGGCTGTCGGCCAGGCGTTGCAGCTTGGCCACGTCTACGCCGGTGCCGATGTGCGAGGCGCCGACGCCCTGGCCGGGGCGCGTGGCGAGTTCCACGCGCTGCCGGCTGTAGCCCGGCGTCGCGGCGTTGGCGACGTTGTTGCCGACGGTGCCCAGCGCCCGCTGGAAGGCGAGCAGGGCGGAGCTGCCGGTGGAAAGCATGGTCATGCGTCAGCCTCGCGTCGCGCCGGGCAGGGAAGCCAGCGCGCGGTTGAGCGTGGGCCCGTTGACGATCGCCGAGATCTTGGCGGCGTAGTTCGGGTCGGTGGCGTAACCGGCACGTTGCAGTGCCGAGGCGAAGCGCGTCGCGTCGGTGCCCGCTTCCAGCGCACCGGCGTAGCGCGAGCCGCGCAGCAGGCGCGCGTAGTCGGCGAAGCTGTCGTGCGCGGACGCGTAGGCGCGGAAGTCGGCGGTCTCGTTGCGGCGAACGCCGTTGACGTATTCATGGGTGCCGGAGCTGACGCGGTCGCCCTTCCAACCCGTGGCCTTGATGCCGAACAGGTTGTGCGAGTCCACGCCGCTGCCGCTACCGACCAGCTTGCGGCCCCAGCCGGTTTCCAGCGCGGCCTGCGCGACCAGCGCCTTGGCCGAGACGCCCAGTTCGGCGGCGGTGCGCTGCGCGTGCGGCCAGATCGATTTCACGAACGCTTCGGGGCTGGAGCAGTCCAGCGTGCCGTCGGCGTCGCAGTGGGCGGCGTCCATCGAAGGCATGTTGGCGGGGTATTGCGGTTCGGGCGTCGGCGCGACCGGCAGCGCCAGCGGATTGACGGCCGGCATCGACACGCCACTAGAGCTGGGTGCCAGCATCCCGGAACCCGCCGCCGGCAGCGCCATGGCCATGCCCGCGCCGCTGCTCGGCATCGCCAGCGGCAACATCGCCCCCGGCGCGCGTCCCGGCATCGGCATCGGGCCGCTGGCGGTCACGCTGGCCTGGGCCATGCCGCTGCTGCGCTCGAGCTGCTGCACGATCATCGGCGCCAGGCCCAGGCCGCGGCCCTTGGTCAGCTCCTTCGCCAGTTGCTGGTCGTGCATGTCTCGGTAGGTGCTGTTCTCGCCGAACATCGAGTCGCCCATGCTGGTGGACCGCATGGTCTTGAGCATCATCTGCGCGAATTGCGTCTCCAGCTCGCGCGCAGCCGTCTGCAGCCGCTCGCGCGAAGGTTGCGCGGACGGCGTCAGGGGGACGGCGGTGGCGGATGGGAGACGCATGGCGGGGTCAGTGCAAGGGTTGTGCCGTTGTTGGGGACTAGGGACTAGGGACTAGGGACTAGGGACTAGGGGCTAGGGGCTAGGACAGGCGAGGAGCGGAGCGGCGAGCGTGTTCTCACTAGCCCCCAGCCTCTAGTCCTTAACCCCTCGAAGATCAGATCACCTCGAGTTCGGCGCGCAGCGAGCCGGCGCGCTTGAGCGCTTCCAGGATCGCGACGATGTCGCCCGGGGCGGCGCCGACGGCGTTGACCGCGCGAACAATGGCCTCGAGCGAGGTGCCGCCTTCGAACATGAACATGCGGCTGCCCTCCTGGCTGGCCTCGATGGTCGATTGCGGGGTGATGGTGGTGGCGCCGCCGGAGAACGCGCCCGGCTGGTCGACCTGCAGGCTCTCGACGATCGACACCGTCAGCGAGCCGTGCGCGACCGCGGCCGGCAGCACGGTGACCTGGCCGCCCATGACCACGGTGCCGGTGCGGGCGTTGACGATGACCTTGGCCGCCGCCACGCCCGGCGCGACCTGCAGGCCTTCAAGCGCCGACAGGAACGAGATGCGGTCGCCCGGCGGCGGCGTCACTTCGATGGTCACGCCGTCCAGCGCGCGGGCGCGGCCCGGGCCGAAGGCGCGGTCGATGGCCGAGACGATCGAGGCGGCGGTGGAGAAGTCGAATTCGTGCAGGTTGAGCAGCACCGGGCCACCGGACGGGCCGCCGGCGACGGCGCGCTCGACGATCGCGCCGTTGGGGATGGAGCCGCTGTTGGGGGCGTTGACCGAGATCCGCGAGCCGTCGCGCCCGGAGGCGCCGAAGCCGCTGACCACCAGGTTGCCCTGCGCGATGGCGTAGACCTCGCCGTCGATGCCCTTGAGCGGCGCCATCAGCAGGCTGCCGCCGCGCAGGGACCCGGCGTTGCCGATCGACGACACGCTGACGTCGATGGTCTGGCCGGGCTTGGCGTAGGCCGGCAGTTCGGCGTGGATGGCCACGGCCGCCACGTTCTTGAGCTGCGGGTTGACGCCCGGCGGGATGGTCACGCCGAGCTGGTCGAGCATGTTCTTCAGGCTCTGCACCGTGAAGGGCGTCTGGCTGGTGCGGTCGCCGCTGCCGTCCAGGCCGACCACCAGGCCGTAGCCGACCAGCTGGTTGCCACGCACGCCGGCCACCTGGGCCAGGTCCTTGATGCGCTCGGCACTGGCGTTTGACGCGACCGCCAGCAACACGAGGGCGACGATGATCCGTGTAGCCCGGGTAAGGCCGAAGGCGGCACCCGGGTTGGTGGCACCGGAGCGTTCGATCCCGGGTGCGCTGCGCTTACCCGGGCTACCGAAGCCACGAAAACCACGCATGAGGTCGATGAGTCGGTTCACGTCACACCTCAGTACGGAAAGGCTGCGGAGTTGAAGAAGCGGCCCAGCCAGCCCATCGCGTTGGAGCGCGCCAGCGTGCCGCGACCGCCATAGACGATGCGTGCCTCGCCGACCCGGTCGGACGGAATGCGGTTGTCGGGACCGATATCGGCCACGCGCACGATCCCTTGAACCTGGACCAGCTCGTCACCCTGGTTCAGGCGCATCATCTTTTCGCCGCTGACCAGCAGGTTGCCGTTGCCCAGGTTGCGCACGACGGTCACGGTGATGTCGCCGTCGAGCTGGTTGGCCTGGGTGGAGTTGCCGACGCCGGCGAAGTCGCGGCTGCCCTCGACCTCGGCTTCAAGGATCGACTGGCCGTTGTAGGTGATCGGCACGCCGGCAATGACCGGCGCGCCCATGGCGATGCCGGCGTCCTTGGTGACGGAGGTCTGCGCGACCGAGCGCGATGCGGTGCGTTCGACCAGTTCGATGGTCAGCAGATCGCCGACCTCGCGCGCCTTGTTGTCCTGGTACAGCCGCAGCCCACGGTTGCCACCGCCGGCGGCGCTGGCGTAGATCGAGCCGCCACCGCTGGCCGCGGCGGTGTACGCGGGTACGACCGGCATGGCGGCTGCGGGATGGGCCGCCTGCGGATGCGCCTGCGCGGCCATCGCCGGATGCGTGTCGTAGGGCGAAGGCGCGATGCGGTCGAACGGGCGGACGTCGCCCATGACGGTGGCGCAGCCGGTGAGGGCCAGTGCCAGGCCTGCGAAGGTGATGGTGCGGGTGAGGCGCACCGCGAGATCGCTCGTGGCCTTGATGCCGTCATTCCCGCGAAGGCGGGAATCCATTGTCGTGTGAGACAGCATCTGCCGAGATTGCGACATTGAAGACGGAGAGCAAAGTCGCTGGATTCCCGCCTGCGCGGGAATGACGGAGGTGGGGGTTTCGGGAGACCGGGTGGCAGCTTCAAGTTGCATCGTCATTCACCCGCTCACAGGTTCTGGTTGAGGAAGCCGAGCATGTTGTCGGTCGTCGAGATCGCCTTGGCGTTGGTCTCGTAGGCGCGCTGGGTTTCGATCATCGACACCAGCTCCTCGACCACGTTGACGTTGCTGCTTTCCAGCGCGCCCTGCACCAGCAGGCCGGCGCCGGCGGTGCCGGGTGCGCCCTGCTGCGCCGGGCCGCTGGCGCCGGTTTCGATGTAGAGGTTCTCGCCCTTGGCCTGGAGGCCGGCGGGGTTGACGAAATCGGCCAGCGTCAGCGCGCCGACCTGCACCGCCTCGGGCTCACCGGCCAGCTGCACGCTGACGGTGCCGTCGGCGCCGATGGTGATGCTCTGCGCGCCCTCGGGCAGCTGCAGGCCGGGCTGCACGGGGTAGCCGGCGTTGGTGACCATCTCGCCCTGGGCGTTGATCTGGAAGCTGCCGTCGCGGGTGTAGGCCGAGCTGCCGTCGGGCAGCAGCACCTCGAAGAAGCCGCGGCCGTTGATCGCCACGTCCAGCGCGTTGCCGGTCTGCGACAGGTTGCCCTGGGTGAACTGCTTGGCCGTGGCCGCCACGCGCACGCCGGTGCCGGTGGACAGCCCGGTCGGGAGCTGGGTCTGCTCGGAGGTCGCACCGCCGGGCTGGCGCACGGTCTGGTACAGCAGGTCCTCGAAGCTGGCGCGGTCGCGCTTGAAGCCGGTGGTGTTGGTGTTGGCGAGGTTGTTGGAGATGACCGCCATGCGCGTCTGCTGCGCATCGAGTCCGGTCTTGGCGATCCACAGGGCCTGGGTCATGGCGACGTCCTCCGGGACGGTGTCAATTCATCGGCGCGGCGCGGGTGTCTGCAGTGCGTCGCGCGTTAAAGGGAGTCGAGCGGTCAGCGCGAGGACATCAGCGAGGTCGCGGCGCGGGCGTTCTCTTCACCGCTCTGCAAGACGCGTACCTGCATCTCGAACTGGCGTGAGAGCTGGATCATCTGCACCAGCATCGAAGTGGAGTCGACGTTGCTGGCCTCGACCGCGCCGGAGGTCAGCACCTTGCCGGCAGCGGGCGCGGGCGGGGGGGCGCCGTCGGGCGCGCGCATCAGGCCATCGCCACCACGCTCCAGGTCGCGCGTGGCCGCGGCCACCACCTGCAGGCGGCCGGCCTCGGCGACGTTGGCCGGCGGCTCGCCCTGCGGGACGATCGAGATGGTGCCGTCGCCGCCGATGTGCAGCGAGTCGTGCGGCGGAATGGCCACGGGTTGCCCGTTCGCGCCCAGTACCGGCAGGCCGGTGGACGTGGTCAGGATGCCGTTGGGGCTCAGCCTGAGGTCGCCGCTGCGGGTGTAGGCGGTGCCGCCGTCGGGTGCCTGCACCGCCAGCCAGCGGTCGGCGTCGAGCGCGACATCAAGCGCATCACCGGTCTGCTGGATGGCGCCGGCGCGGGCGCTGACGCCGAGGGTCTCGTGGCTGGCGGCAACGCGCGAGGCCAGCCCCGGCCCCTGCACGGGTGCGGCGGCGGTGCCGTTGAGCGTGGCCTGGAAGCCGACCGTGTTGGCGTTGGCCAGGTTGTGCGACACCGAGGCCTGCGCCTTCAGCGTGGCGCTGGCACCGGTCATGGCAACGTAGACGGATTTGTCGATCATCTCGGCCTCGCGGTCCGTGGTGCGGCGCCTTCGGGGCGGCCGCGTTGCACGGACTGAGGCAAGACCCGTGCCGCGGCCGCGTGGCAGAAAAAAAACAGGCCGCACCGGGGAGGAGGGCGACCTGTCGGTCCCGGGCGGCGCTCCGCGCCGCGTCCGGTGATCAGCGGATGTTGATGACGGTCTGGGTGATCTGGTCCTGGGTGGAGATCATCTGCGCGTTGGCCTGGAAGTTGCGCTGCGCGGTGATCATGTTCACCAGCTGCGCGGTCAGGTCGACGTTGGAGGCCTCCAGTGCGCCGCCCTGCACCAGGCCGAACTCGGAGTTTCCGGCGGCGCCGCGGCGCGGCTGGCCGGACTCGAACGTCTCCGCCCAGCCGTTGTCGCCCAGCGGCTGCAGGCCCTGCGGGTTGGCAAAGTTGGTCATCGCCACCTGGCCCAGCGCGTTGGACACGCCGTTGGTGTAGCGCGCGCTGACCACGCCGGTCGACGACACCTCGATGCCGGTCAGGCGGCCGGTGGCATGGCCGTCCTGCACCAGTTCGGACACGCCGAATGACTCT